>Ga0209274_10000050_pt1 | contig 120050 bp, 95 predicted proteins | sample HubBroMetageREF1_FD_188343 | JGI IMG/M metagenome (GOLD analysis project Ga0209274, IMG submission 188343) | Reference soil microbial communities from the Hubbard Brook experimental Forest, New Hampshire, USA - Hubbard Brook CCASE Soil... | ecosystem: Environmental > Terrestrial > Soil >...
TGTCGAGCTCAGAAATTACCGCCGTCGTTCCTGCCATCACCAAGAACGTCAAAGTAACAGTTGTCGCCCCCAGCGGCACCTACTCCACCTACCCGGTATTCCGCTTGGTCAAGTAGCGGGGTCAAAACGATGTTTAACGGGTGGTCCACCTTTGCATTCCCACGACTGAGGCCACCGATAACAAATCTGTCATCCTGAGCGTAGCGGCTGATTCGCGCCAAGCGAAGCAGCCACGGAGTCGAAGGACCCCGATGCTGTATGCGCCAAGACGAACTGAAAGGGAGTTCTCAAGAGAGAGCGAGCGTAGAGCATAGGGAGAACTCCCTGAAGCACCCGTGATGACTTTGAGAGCAGCGGGATCCTTCGACTCCGTAAATGCTCCGCTTCGCGAAGCACTTACTACGCTCAGGATGACAAGAGATAACACGGGGACTGGCCCATCTTTAGCATTAGCACGACCGAGGCTGCCGCACCTCGCCATGTTCGAAGGGTGGGCGCCACGAACCTCGATCCCATGTTCACTCGTCACATACACACAGCCGGAGTCCATGCTACGTATCCTCCATGCCCAACCGACTCCACCGCTGCGCACGCAACAATGACGGCGTCCGGGAGTTCTCGGCGTGCGCTCGATCGGAGCTGTCATGAAAGATCACGAATATTTCGTCTACATCGTCAGTAGCCGCTCGGGCACCCTCTACATCGGTATGACAAACAGCATCTACCGCCGTGCGCTGCAACACAAACGCGGCGAGATCGAAGGCTTCGCCAGTACGTATCACTGCGTTCGTCTGGTGTATTACGAAAGCTTCGACGACGTTCACAAAGCCATCGGACGCGAGAAACAACTGAAAGGCTGGAGGAGGTCAAAGAAGCTCGCGCTCATCGAATCGAAGAACCCACGCTGGGCCGACCTGGCCGAAACCTGGGGAGCCCAAATGGCCTTCGCGGGAGAATCGATCAAAGGCCCGATAACAAATCTGTGACCGATAACAACCCTGTCATCCTGAGCGTAGTGGCTGCTTCGCGCCAAGCGAAGCAGACACGGAGTCGAAGGACCCCGATGCCGCATGCGCCAAGATGAACTGAAAGGGAGTTTTCAAGATAGAGCGAGCGTAAGAGCGCAGGGAGAACTCCCTGAAGCACCCGTGATGACCCCGAAAGCAGCGGGGTCCTTCGACTCCGTAAGCGCTCCGCTTCGCGAAGCACTGACTACGCTCAGGATGACAATGAGATAACATGGCTACACAACGGTCTTGTGCGGAAGAACAAAACGACCTGCCAGCAGGATCGCTACCCGCCCTTGCAAGAAACGCAAGGACGGGGCACCCTCAACATAGATGATCCAGACACACATCATCCAAAGCCGGACCACGCGCCCTTCACACTGTTTGTCGTCCTTTGCTTGCTGACTAGGAGTGCTGCCACTACCGTAGTCATCGCCATTACTCCCACCGGAATTGTTATCGGGACCGACGAGAAAACGCAGCCTGCCGGAACGGCGGTCAAGGTAGTCCTTCTGAAGCAGCGTTTCATCGTTGCCAATATCGACATCGAGACAGCGAAGGCGACTGACACTGGGATCGTTCTCTACTGTTTCCCACAATGGACTACCGAAATTGACAAGAAGACGAGCCCCAAGGTATCGGTGACTGAGCTTTCGTCCATCATTAAGAACAATATCCCCAACACATTCAATTTCATTATCGGCGCGATCAAGTCGGGTAAGCTCACAAGGGAGAACGCCCAAAGCGTCGGTCTTGACCCGGACGGTTATATCGTCGAGTACATAGTGGCGGGATATGAGCATGGCAGTGCAGTAATCCACTGGATCACCGTTCTGCCAGATTGGGATAATCACACTGTCAAAGAGGTCAGCGACACCGTGCTTTATCCAGGAGAGGGCGACAGCGCTAATCCCTATATTCGCCCATTGGGGCGCCATATCGGGATTGATGCTCTTCAAACTACAGATTCCGACGAGCAACGGAAACTTGAAAAGAGAATTCCGATCGAATTTGGAATCATGCGCCAGAAGGGAACGCTTACCTTGAACCAAGCTTCTAATGTGGTGCGATCGATCCTGGCGATTGAAATCGAAGCCGAACCAACGTACGTTGGCTTCCCTATCGCAGTTGTTACCGTCCCAAGAGTTCGGCCCGGCTGGAGTAGAACCTACAGAACGGATGTCTCCCCCCTCTCCACTCTTCCCAAAAATCTGAGCAGACGAGAACAGCAAGGGGGCTCGCCCCACCCTGTGCATTAGCACGACCGAGGCTGCCCCACCCCTCGCGATTTTCGAAAGGCTGGCCGCGCCGCTTGACAATTAGCTCCTCTCATCCTACAATTAGCACTCGTAAGGCATCAGTGCTAACAGCACCGCCTAACCCAACCAAATCATAGGTTTACGCAGATCAATCAGTCACGTCAACCTTCTAAATCCTTGAAAGGAGTAACAAACATGGCGAAATTTTCACCACTCCATGACCGCATTCTGGTCCGTCGCGTGGAAGAAGCTTCCACCACTCGTGGCGGCATCATCATCCCCGACTCGGCCAAAGACAAGCCGCAGGAAGGCGAAGTCATCTCCACCGGCAAAGGCCGCACCAACGACGAGGGCAAGACTTTCCCTCTGGCCGTCCACGAAGGCGACCGCATCCTGTTCGGCAAGTACTCCGGCACCGAGATCAAGATTGATGGCGAAGAGTACATCATCATGAAGGAAGAAGAAGTCCTCGGCATCCTAACCGGCGCCGCAGCTCCTTCGAAGAAGGAACTCGCGGGATCGAAGCGATAGCTCTCAGCCGTCAGCTGTCAGCCATCAGCTAAACCCTGATCCTGACCAGCGGCGGCCGAAGGCCCCAGGCTGAAAGCTGACAGCTCATAGCTAACAGCCCCCAGCCAAGAAAACCACAGCAGGCAGAACCTGCAAATTTAGGAGAAAAAGCAATGGCAAAACAAATCGTTCACGGAGAAGAATCCCGACAGGCGATCCTCCGCGGCGTCAACCTTCTGGCCGATGCCGTGAAGGTCACCCTCGGCCCCAAGGGTCGCAACGTAGTCATCGAAAAGAAATTCGGTTCGCCGACCATCACCAAAGACGGCGTCACCGTAGCCAAGGAAATTGAACTGCGCGACCCGCTCGAGAACATGGGCGCACAAATGGTTCGTGAAGTCGCCTCCAAGACGTCCGACGTCGCCGGCGACGGCACCACTACCGCCACCGTTCTCGCCCAGGCCATCTTCCGCGAAGGCGTCAAGACTGTTGCCGCCGGCGCGAATCCGATGGCTCTGAAGCGCGGGATCGAGAAGGCCGTCACCATCATCGCCGGCAAGCTCGACAAAGAAGGCAACCGCGTCAACGGCGAACTCGACAAACTGTCGAAGCCCGTTACCGGTGAAATGATCGCACAGGTTGGCACCATTTCCGCCAACAATGACGAGACCATCGGCAAAATCATCGCGGAAGCGATGAAGAAGGTCGGCAAAGACGGCGTCATCACCGTCGAAGAGTCGAAGACCCTCGAGACTCAGCTGGAAGTCGTGGAAGGCATGCAGTTCGACCGCGGCTACCTCTCGCCCTACTTCGTCACCGATCCGGAGCGCATGGAAGTCGCCATCGAGAACGCCTACATCCTGATCAACGAAAAGAAGATCAGCTCGATGAAAGACCTGCTCCCACTGCTCGAGCAGATTGCCAAGTCCGGCAAGCCGCTGCTGATCATCGCAGAGGATGTTGAAGGCGAAGCACTCGCTACCCTCGTGGTCAACAAACTGCGTGGAACGCTGCAAGTCGCGGCCGTCAAGGCTCCTGGCTTCGGCGATCGCCGCAAGGCCATGCTGCAGGATATCGCTATCCTGACCGGCGGCAAGGCCATCACGGAAGACTTGGGCATTAAGCTCGAGAACGTGCAGATCAGCGACCTCGGCCAGGCCAAGAAGATCACCATCGACAAGGACAACACCACGGTGGTCGAAGGCAAGGGCAAGCACGCTGAAATCGAAGGCCGCGTAAAAGAAATTCGCAGCCAGATCGACAAGACCACCAGCGACTACGACCGCGAGAAACTGCAGGAGCGGTTGGCGAAGCTGGTCGGCGGCGTAGCCGTCATTAAAGTCGGCGCCGCAACCGAAACCGAAATGAAGGAAAAGAAAGCCCGCGTAGAAGACGCGATGCACGCCACCCGCGCAGCCGTGGAAGAAGGCATTGTCCCCGGCGGCGGAGTTGCACTGGCGCGTTGCGCATCCTCACTGGAAAAAGTGAAGGCCGAAGGCGATGAGCAGATCGGTATCAACATCGTCAAGCGCGCCATCACCGAGCCCCTGCGCATGATCGCCGAGAACGCCGGCGAAGAAGGTGCTGTGGTTCTGGGCAAGGTACTCGACGCGAAGGAGACCAACTACGGCTACAACGCCTTCTCCAACGAGTACGAGGACCTGGTCAAGGCCGGCGTGCTCGACCCGACAAAGGTCGTGCGCACCGCCCTGCAGAACGCCGGATCAATCGCCAGCCTGATGCTGACCACCGAAGCCCTGGTAGCGGAGATTCCCGAAAAGAAGGAAGCTCCCGCGGGCGGCGGTGGACACGGCGGCGGCGGCGGTATGGGAGACATGTACTAAACAGCTGTCACCTATCAGCTTTCAGCCGTCAGTAAAATCAAAAGCCCCATTCGCAAGAGTGGGGCTTTTTGTTAGGTGGTCAGAAACCTTTCTGTCTTATCGCAACTTCTCGGTCCCTGAATCTCCAGCATTTCCCCACCTGTCCCCCACCGATCAGACCTCCGCCTAAATAAGCGGGAACGGGCCTTCAACCACTTTATTGTCGTAGTCGGCCACCCAAAGTTCGTCGGAGCTATCTACGGCAACGCCCACGATGTGGCCGCCAGGAAGAGGCGGCCAACCAAGAGGAGGGTTTTCACCCTGGTTATCGGAGCGAGCCAGAAAAAGCACCTTCTTCCCTGACGCGAAGAGCGTGTGAAAGCGCGAGGCCGCAATCGACTGCACCGATCCGAGATTTCCCGATAACAGCTGGGGTTTCCCGTCTGGAATGGAGACACCGTAGGCCGTTCCGGAGGCATCGTCGGCGACGATAAGTCGGTTCCCGGTACCATCGAACTCAATGTACCCCGGTGCGCCGAGCGGGGCAAGCGACCAAGTATGAGAGTCGGAGGCTTCCCAGTTGTCCCAGTACCTGATCTCCTTTCGATCCGGCATGGTCACATAGAAGGCAGTTCCATCGGTTGTGATGCCGAAGCAGCGATCGTGTGCCGCCAGCAGTCGACTGGCGACTGCCTTCGTGCTCAACGAAAACCTGTAAACCTTGCAGCCGAGTGGGGAGCGCGTTGCGACAAAAACCGCATTGGCGCTGGCCGCAAGAGCGGAGCCGGATTCGCTGCGGGCGATTTGAAACAGTTTTTGAATCGCGAGGGATCCCTGTTGCGCCGGCACGAGCTTCGATACTCCACCGGAACTGTCCAGTACGAACAGTCCCGACGATGCGTTGGCCGTCAGGTCCGAAGGTCGCCAACCCTTGGCCTGAACCTTTTCCAACGCGGAAATCGTTGCCTGAGGCAAGGTCTTGACGATGTCCTGGATCGCTGGAGCCAAGCGCAAGAGCGTATAGTAATCGTAGCTCTTGCTCTTGCTGTCGTAAGCAAAAGCCGAATCCTGCGTCACGCCTGAAGACTTGATCAGATCCAGAAGAGCCTTGCGCGAAGCATTTGGCGCAGCGGGAAGTAGCGCAACTGCGGCCTTATAGAGAGCGGCATCCGCGGAGTTCTGCTTTGCCACAGCCAGAGACTGGTCCGACGCCTTGCCGACAAAGTACAAGGCCGTTTCGGTGCCAGTTGGTGGTTGCTTGGCCCATGCCGGAAGCGAGCCCTGCGACTGCGCGTAGACCACCGGCAGCATGCGTGGAAAAGCTACCACGTTTGTAGCCGTAGGCGGCGAAGTGCCGGTCAGACTATCGCCAACGGCTTGGAATTGATTTAGCGTCTTCGCGTAATCATCCGTTGCAGTTTTCCGGTCCTCGGGGGACGACTGTGGGTTTTCGGCCGCCTGAACTTTTATCCACATCTGATTAATGACGGCATCGCCGTCGAACACCGCGCGCCGCAGAGTTTTCACGTCCGCCGGAAATAGCGTCCCATTTACGCCGGTCAACATGGCCGTAATCACCCCGAGCACAATGGTGGCATTCTTGGCCGCATCGTTCTTTAACTTTTGCAAAGCGGCAATAACCCCTCCTAAAGAAAATGTAACCACCAGAAACACAATTTCGACGATTTCAACGCGCCGCCAAGACGCCACTTGCCGTTCGCAGTTATGGATGGGTCTCTCCAGATCGCTCGCATCCGAGTGATTCGTGGAAGTTTGTGCGTGCAAAATGCAGAAAGGAACGACTACTGCTAGGAGCCCCACGGAAACGAACAGCATGATTCTCCGCATAGACACCTCCTGAATCGTGTTTTATGGAAAAGCCGTCAGGGTTTTCATACCATCAAACTACACTCCCGTCGAGTCTCTGCGCAGCGCTACCCTTGCTCTTGTTCGGTTTCTGTAACAGTCCGTAGCTGCCCCCAAGCCTGAGTACTAAATAGCTGTCACCTTTCAGCTTTCAGTAAGACCAAAAAGCCCCGCTCGCAAGAGCGGGGCTTTTCTTTGGGTCAGTTTGGTAGCGGAGAATCGCGAAGAGTGTTGCGTATCCTCCTGTTTTCTCCGATAGCCTCGCAACTCCGCCGCCGGCACGCGCCTGTCGTAAGTCGGCACATCTCCTAATTGATCGACGGAATGCCCTTCATCCCCGACAGAATCTTCTTCGCCGTTGCCGACGTCAGCGGCGTGTCGGGCGCGACTAAAGCGTTCGACAGTGCCCGCGCGCTCGCAATGCTTGAGAACAGGCCCAAGCCCTTCAGCAAACGGAGGTCGACGCGAACTCCGTCGTATGCCTTCCGCAATAGGAGACTTGCAAGGTGGGGCTCCGCCTTAGAGATTTCGGCGCGCACGGGATCCCATCTGGCAATGTCGTTCAGGTACCCAAATCGAGCGCCATCACCCTGGAGGGAAATCCGGGGGGGGCGTTGCGCTTCACTCCATGCCCTGTCCCAATAAGGGAAGTCGCGTTCGGATCCCCACGCGATCCATAGCAACAAGCTGGCTTCTTTCTCGAAATCGTGTCGCTGGATGTTCGCCACACTCGGAAACGCTCCAACCCCTTGGATGCATTTGTAGATCTGATACCAGACCTCTCCCTCCTGCTGCCCCCTCTTGCCGGATTCTATGTCATTGACAATGGGGCGGATCGATTCCTGAAGTGACATAAAAAAGAGACTGATGTTTGCAGCCATGTTCAGGAAGTACGACGTAGGATCGAGGCCTGGGGACTTAAACGGACTTCCCCCGTTCGACTGAAAGAACGATACCAGCGAACCGCCAAGCTGGGACGCCGCACCGGAAGCGGTGTTGGTCGCAAAGTCCTTCACGAAATCAGAGACCCCATTCATGTCTTTCAGTGCTCCGGACGCTACGCCTCCAACCAATCCTCCAGCAACGCCCGCCGTTAGGACCGACAGGAGAAGGGCTGTACGTTCCTTGTCCTCCTCAATGTCATTCTTGATTTTATCCAAGACATCATTCTGCTTCTTCCATGCTGCGGCGTGCCCCAATGCGGCCGTCTCGGCCAGTCCGTTCCAAGCTCCCTGAGCCTGTCCAAAGATCGAAATCAGTTCCCATACCCGATGCGCGCCGGGTGTCTTGGGCTCGTCGATGGGGCGTCCCGTCAAATCTGGCATTGGCGTTCCTTTCCGGCAACCGGCTCTCTCTTACTGCCGAACCTCTTCTCGCCGCATAATGGCCGACCCTTCCCATCCTGGCCATAGCGATCCCCTGTCGCCGTCTTAATCTTCATGTCCCCGCAACTGGCTACAAACATTACGGTTTCCGCAGAATCGCGGAACCGATGTAGAATTACCGCCTCTGCTTTAGGAGTCGCCGTGGCTTCGGACCCGGTAAGAGTCCGCGAATCGCTTCGATTGGGAGAGGATCTGGAGCTCGACCTGCGCTCCTATCAGCTCCGTCGCTCCGGTCGTGTGCTCAAGCTGGAGCGCATTCCTCTGGAAGTTTTGCTCTTGCTGGTGGAGCGGCGGGGACAACTCGTCAATCGCGAGCAGATTGTGGAGCGGGTCTGGGGTAAGGGCGTTTTCCTGGATACCGACAACAGCATCAATGGCGCGATCCGGAAGATCCGCCAGGTCCTGAAGGACGATCCTGAGCAGCCCCGTTTCGTGCAGACCGTGACGGGTCGGGGATACCGTTTCATCGCGCCTGTCCTCGAGCAGATGCCCTCTGCGAACCACACCCGGGCGGCGCTCGTTGAAGTCCCTCCATCGGCCGCTCGAAGGACATGGACGTGGATGGCCCTAAGCGGCGCGATCCTAGTGGTTCTGATCGCGCTTTCGGTGGCACTGATCAGGAGCCGTGCCTCGTCCAAGGTGACCGAGAAGGACACGATTGTCCTGGCCGACGTCACCAACAAAACGGGTGATCCGGTGTTTGACGACGCGCTGAAGGAGTCGCTTTCTGTGGTGCTGACCCAATCGCCGTTTCTCAATGTCGCGTCCGATGTACAAGTCGGCGAGATGCTCCGCCGCATGGGCCATGCGCCGAACGATCCGCTCACCCGCGACCTCGCACGGGAAGTGTGCCTGCGCATCGGGGGCAAGGCACTCCTCGTGGGATCGATTTCCAGCCTGGGCAGTCATTACGTGGTTGGGTTGCAGGCGCTCGGCTGCGCCAGCGGCGAAATGCTGGCCGACGGCCAAGCCGAAGCTGCCAGCAAGGAGAGCGTGCTCAGAACTCTGGGAGGCGTGATTTCTCAAGTGCGCGGCAAGGTGGGAGAGTCACTGTCGTCCCTGAAGAAATACGACTTTCCCGCGGATACGACCACAAAATCCCTGGAAGCGCTCCAGGCATTCAGCATGGGCCAGAAGACTCTGCGGGAGCGCGGCGACGTCGAGGCTATCCCTTTCTTCCGCCAGGCTATCCAGCTCGATCCTGAGTTCGCTCTTGCCTACACCACTCTGGGTCGCGCCTATGAAGATCTTGGCGAGGATGGCGAAGCGGTGGAAGATTTCACCAAGGCCTACAACCTCCGCGACCGCCTCAGCGAACGAGAGAAGTATTACATCACGACCTTGTATTTCGAAACTGTGACCGGCGAGATGGAACGAGCAAAGCAGGCCGCAGAGCTTTGGATACAAGCCTACCCACGGGACGGGGTGGCGCGGGAAAAACTGGGAACTGTGTACGGCGATCTGGGCGAGCATGAAAATGCGAATGTGCAATGCCAGGAAGCGCTACGGCTCGATCCGGATTCGACCATCAATGTTTCCAACGCGATTGCGAGCTCTGTCAACCTCGACCGCATCGATGATGCTCAACGGATCGTCGAAGCCGCCCGAGCGCGTGGACTGGATGGCTCCGTCATGCACGAAAGCGCATACTTTCTTGCGTTCTTGCGCGATGACCGCACCGAGATGAAGCGACAGATGGACTGGGCCTCGGCACAGGGGGACGGGGAGTTCGCGCTCTTCGCGGACCAGGCCGACACCGTAGCCTACTACGGGCAGTTGCGCCACGCGCGGGAATTGTCCAAGCGAGCAGTGGAATCGGCAATGCGGAGCGATGCCGACGAGACGGCCGCTCTTTGCCAAATCGATGCCGCCCTGCGCGAAATGGAGACGGGGAATCTGTCGTTGGCCAGGGAGAGTGTGCGAGCGGGCCGAGCGCTATCCTCCAGCCGCAGCGTCGAAGTTGTTGCTGCGCTGGCACTGGCCAGAATCGGCGATGCCGCCGCGGCGCAGGCACTAGCCCGCGAGCTGGAAAAAAAGAACCCCTCTAACACCCTTATCAAATTCTACTGGCTGCCGATCGTGAGGGCTTCCCTTGAACTTCACGCCGGAAATCCGCAGGCGTCGCTTTCTCTTCTGCAGGCCACCGCGCCTTACGATCTGACCCAGACCTCGAATGAATCCGCCATGTATCCCGTATACATCCGGGGCGAAGCCTACCTTCTCGAACGAAACGGCAGCGCGGCTGCCGCCGAATTCCGAAAGCTGCTCGAGCACCGGGGCATCGTACAGAACAGTATCCTTGGCGCATTGTCCCGGTTACAGCTGGCTCGAGCCGAGGTCCTGATGGGAGATGTGGCGAGTGCTCGCGAGCAATACCGCAACTTCCTTTCTCTGTGGAAAGATGCCGATCCTGATCTTCCCATCCTCAAACAAGCCAAGGCCGAATCGGCGAAGCTGTAAAGCGCTCCGAGTGGGTTTCTTTGACCGCGGGTGGCCCACACAACGCGGTTTTCGTTGTGTGGGAATCGATGCTGCAGAAATCTAGAGATTTTGACGCTGAAGTTTCTGAGCCTGAGATCTCCCGCTGCCATCGACACAAATGCCCAGCCTTCGAAAACCGCGAAGGCTGGGGCAGCCAATGTGATGAGTGCCAAACAAAAAGTCAAACGTAGGCCAGCCCCAAGAGATTCATGCCGGCACCCTCTACTCCCATCGGCGCAGATGATTTATGCCACCGCACCTGCGCCCGATTAACTAACTCGCCAACCCATCTCCAAGCCGCTATCCTCCCTTTTATCAACACTATAATACATATATGTACGTACACTAAAGTACATCATAATGTTCCTGCAGGAACATATATAAAATTTACCTAGCCGTACTTTCAATGACTTAGCTGCCCCATCGAGTGGGAAAGATCTTGGCAAACACTCGGATGAAGGGATGCGGGGCTAGCCTATCCAAACTTCAGCTGCCCCACGCTTCGCGGTGTTCAAAGCGTGGGCACGATGCTGCAGAAATCGCGCTCGATCACCTCTCCAACGACGGCGAGACTCGAGTGGCGTAGGGGCATCTCTTGCCCTTGTGGCCCGTGGAGTCGTGCTCCCTCACCAGCGCGATGGCAAAGCGCTCAGCCCGTGCGGCCGCAGTCGTCTGCTCAGAGGTAAGTCCCCGGCTCGTCGCCAGGCTCCGAATGTCCGACAGATGTTGCTCCAGTTCGTCCTTGGTGCCGCATTCCATTTATTTCTGATTCCTCTCCAACAAGAAAACATATACGTTGCAGTCGCCTTTAGCGATTCAGTTCGCCCCACTTATCTTTTGGCAGAGCTTCTTTCACGCTTTCAATCTTTTGAAATCCGTCCTTGAGCACCGTAGTCTTTGCATTCTCCCTGGTAACTGAGAGGGGCGTCAGCAGGATCGCCTTGGTGGTCTGGTCACCGTTGGGCAGGGTTGTGGTGTTTTCTACCATGCCGTGCCGGGCCAGCGTAACCGCGGCTTCGGCTGCGGTTCGGGCTTCGCCGGCGAGGGGTTTATAGACAGTCATCAGTTGGGTGCCGTCGAACAGATGCGCCACCGCGGTAAGATCCGCGTCTTGACCTGTCACCAATACTTTCCCAGATAGATGGTTATCCTCAAGCGCCTGAATCGCGCCGCCCGCGATGCCGTCATTCGAGGCCAGGATTGCGGTCAGAGGAGCTTTCAGATCATGCTGGGCCAGATCATGCAGCGCCTGCGTAACCAGAACGTAGGCTTGCGTAGGATTCCACTCGGGCACCCAGATGTCGGCAAGGATCTTGATATCGCCGTGGTCGATCAAGGGCTGCAGCACTTTCATCTGGCCGGCGCGAACCACCTTGGAATTTGGATCGAGCGGCGAACCGCCCAGAAGGATGTAATTGCCTGCCGGCGCGTGCTCGATTAAACATTGCGCTTGCAGTACGCCCACCGCAAACAGATCGAATCCGATATAAAGATCGACCTGCGGATTCGGGATGAGCCGGTCATAGCTGATGACTGGGACGTGTTTGGCGTGGGCCGCATCCACGATGCGGCTGGCCTTCGCGGAATCGTGCGGAAGGAGCACCAGGACGTCGATACCGCTGTTCAGCAGATCTTGGACCTGCTTGAACTGCAGGTCGTCGTCGCCATCGGCTGAGCGGATGATGGTTTGCGCGCCGAGTTGCCGAGCCCGCATTTGGAATTCGTCCAGGTCGGTCTGCCAGCGCTCGCCGTTGGTGGCCTCGAGGGAAAATCCAATCTTGATTTCCGGTTTTTGCTGCGCCGGCTGTGGCTGAGCTTGTCCTTGCTGGGCTTGGCCCCAGCAAGAAACCGCTCCCATCAATATGAACACACCGCAGGCTCTTAAAAACTGCATGGACTCCTCCAGGCCCGGGGGAACTGCCCGCAGTCAGCAATAAAGGCCCCCAGCATGACATCCTCTGACTGATGTTAGGGACAGTAGTACGCACGATCAATTTACTTTCGTAACAAACACCGATTGACGCCACAGGTGCTTCGTCGGTCGGGAGCAGCTGCGCATGCTATAGTGCGATTTCGGCATGGGATCGTTTCTCTTCTTCGCGTTTTCGTGGTGGTCGATTGCGCTGCGGATTGTGGCGGTCGTCCACTTCATCCGGCGGCGGCCGAACTTCTTTTGGCTCTGGGTGATCCTGTTTTCCTGGATTGGGGCGCTCGTCTATATCGTTGTGGAAGTCATTCCGGATGCGGGGTTGCTGAGGGATTCGTTTCAGATTTTTCCGCGGCGGCGTCGGATTCAGGAACTGCAGCGCATCGTCCTCGACAATCCGGCGGCGGGAAATTACGAAGAGCTGGGGCTGTTATACCTCGACGACGGAAACTTCGCCCAGGCCCGCGCGGCTTACGACAAGGCCATTTCCGCGCGCGCGGACTCAGTGGACGCGTTCTATCGGCGTGGCGTCGCGGAGGTCGAGCTCGGGGACTTCGCTGCCGCCGTGCCTGATCTGGAGCGCGCCGTCAGTTCCGACGCTGATTACGATTTCCATCGCGCCAAGGGATTGCTGGCCTGGGCTTACGCGCAGACCGGGCAGAACGAGAAGGCGGACGCGATGTTTCGCGAGGCCACGCGGATTTCGACCATCTCCGAAACTTACTATCATTACGCGCTGTTTCTCCAATCGCAGGGGCACGCAGTCGAGGCGCGGGAGTGGGCGCGCAAGATTCTCGACAAGCGGCCGACCATGCCGGGATATCTGAGGAGGCGCGAGCGGCCCTGGTTTCGCAAGGCGGACGCGCTACTGGCGCGGCTGCGCGCGGCTTGAGTGGGACGGGCTTGCCTGTGTGAAAATCCCCACGTCTCGCAAACAACGCGAGACATGGGACACCCTGGTGCCATTGTGCCATTGCGCCATTTTCGATGCTTATTACGGGACATGGTTACGGGCACGTGAGGGAACCGGCGCCGGTGACGACGGCGGAGGTTCCATTGTTGGCAGCTGCACTGGCGACGACCTGTACCGTGTCGGTGACTCCGGAGGTGCACTGCACGGTGACCGTGCCATCGCCCGTGGCAACAACGTTGGCGACGACCTGAGTTGATGGATTCGCAACGAAGAACGAGCCCTGGTATGGAGATGTGAACGAAACCGGACCCGTTAGCGGAGCTTTACTGAAAGTACCGGTCGCGGTGAAGACGACTTGCCCATTGGGAAAGTTCAACGCGTCGGCGGTCTGCGGACTCACGGAGATGCTGAGGAGAACGCGGCCTGCATCGGCATTGCTGCTCGAACCACACGAAGTCAGAGCCGCCGCAATCAGCAGGAATGCGACAGCAACAAAAACGGGCGTCTGAACAAAGCGCATGAAAGCAGACCGGAGCGGGGGGAAGGGATTACGGGAGTGTAACTGTCAAGCGAGGCGGCCGCAAGTAGTTTCGCAAGCAGATGCTAAAATAGGCAGTGACGAATTCTTCAACTCCCATCCGGCTGCTGGCCACCGACATCGACGGCACGCTGCTCAATCCACAATTTCAGATTTCTGAGGGCGATCTTCTGGCGCTGCGGCGGGCGCACGCGGCGGGGATCGAGATCGTGTTGGTGACCGGGCGTCGGCATCGCTTTGCCCTGCCCATCGCTCAACAACTGGGGTTCGATTTGTGGCTCATCAGCTCGAATGGGGCGGTCACGCGATCGCTGGCCGGGGAGACGTTTCATCGCGACATGATGCCGGCTGCGACCTGCCGTCAGTTGGTGGGGGCGATGCAAGAATTTCGCGGCAACACCGTTCTCACTTTTGACACCGAAGTGAAGGGCGCGATTGTGGTTGAACATCTGGATGAGATCGGTGCGAGCATCCGGCGCTGGCTGGAAAAGAATATGGAGTACATCGAGTTTGTGGTGCCGATCGAAGACGCGCTGGTGAAGGATCCGGTGCAGGCGATGTTTTGCGGGACAATGGCGCGGATGGGCCAGGCGCTGCACGCGCTCGACCGCGCAGGTATGGATGGGAGCGTGACCGTGTTGCGCACGGAGTATCCGGAGCGGGATTTATCGATGATCGACGTGCTCAATGCGGGCTGCTCGAAGGGGCACGCGCTAGAGCGATGGGCTGGGCATCGCGGCTACCAGCGTAACCAGGTCATGGCCATCGGTGACAACCACAACGACGTGGAGATGCTTGAGTTTGCCGGACATCCGGTTATCATGGGGAATGCCTGCGAGGAACTGCGCGGTCGCGGCTGGACGGTGACTCGCGGGAATGATGACTGCGGGATCGCTGCAGCCGTGGATTCGGTGCTGGGTCCGCCTGCGACAGTCGTTAGCCGTTAATCGTTTGGCAAATGTGGATGCGAATTCTGACTTTATTTCGACTCTGTCTCGGCGTCCTGGTGGTTCTGGTCGCGGCGCTTCCCTGCCTTGCCGGCGAGGTGGCGGTGCTGCGAAATGGATTTTCTATCCGGCATGAACGCCGGGAAGTGATCGGCGACACGACGCGGCTGTATGTGACTGCCGATGGCTCGAGTTTCGTAGATGTGCCCACGGCAGAGATTGAACATTTTGAGGCTGCGCCGGAGGTGCCGGCGTCGGATTCTCAGCTGGCGACTTCAGCGGATGCGCCCAAGTCCCCACCCTTCGACAAGCTCAGGGCAGGCCCTCTCGCAAATTACGCGAGAAATGGGGCACCCGCTGCATCGGTCTTCCCTGGAATCAGTTCGGTGGACTTGAATGACGTAGTCAATTCGGCGAGCGGGCGGTATCGGCTGGACCCTGATCTGGTGAACAGCGTGATCAAGGCGGAGAGCGGATTCAACGTGCGGGCAATCTCGCCGAAAGGGGCGCAAGGCCTGATGCAGTTGATGCCGGGCACGGCGGCGGAACTGGGCGTACCGAATGCGTTCGATCCCGAAGCGAACGTTGAGGGTGGCACGAAATATCTGCGGGAACTTCTGGAGCGCTATGACTTCGATCTGGTCAAGGCGCTGGCCGCGTATAACGCGGGACCGCAGCGGGTTGAGCAGTTTGGCGGCGTGCCCCCGTATTACGAAACCCGGGCGTACGTGGCGCGGGTGGTGAGGGATTTCAACAAGAAGAAAGTGGCGCAGGAGAAAGCGGCCGCGAGACCGGCGCAGAAGAATGGCGCGGCCGGGCGCACGAGCGCGAAGACGCAGGGTCCCGCGGGGAAAGCGCGGACTCCCGGCGTGGCGGAAGCGAAGGCGAATCCAGCCCAGTAGGTTGGTCGCGATCTAAGGCAAGAAGTCGAGCTTCGCTCGACCGGACAGCCGGGGGCGGCTGTTCCCACACAAACATTCCCACACAAACATTCCCACACAAGTATTCGCAGGTTTGACCCATGTTGCGCGGTCATTTACCTTGAGTGGTGGCGTCTTTCGCCTCGGGTTGTGAGGAGTGCGGCGCCGAGTCTTCCCCTTCATGGATAAAAAGCGCATCCTGGCCAGCGTCGTCGTGTTCCTCATCCTGGCCGTTCTGGTTTACCTGCAGTACCGGCATTGGCGGGCGTTCGACTGGGGCACGTTCTGGAGCCAGACTCACCGGATCAAGAAAGTCCATGTACTACACGGAATTGCGCTCATTTATCTCGCCTATGGATTGAGGGCTTTGCGGTGGAAGATTTTCCTGAAGCCGGTGCGACCGAAGACCAGCGTCGCGGAGTTGGTATCGCCGACTCTGGTTGGGTTCGCGGGGCTGGCGCTGCTGGGTCGAGCGGGGGAATTTATTCGCCCATATCTGATCGCGCGTCGGACGGGGCTTCCCTTCTCATCGCAACTCGCGGTGTGGGCCGTGGAACGGATTTTTGACGCGGGAGCGTTCGCGGTACTGATGTCGCTGGCCATTTTTCTGCCGAGCGCACTGCCTTCCATTCCGCATCCGGAATACTATTCAAAATTCCGCGAAGCCGGGTTCGTTCTGATCGCTGGCGTAGTGGCGACTACCGTGGTTGCGGTGCTGATCGGCCGAAACGGCGAGGCCGCGGCGCGGTGGGTGGAACAACGGTTCTCACATCTGTCTTCGAACTTGGGGCACAAACTCGCACAGAAGGTGCGGGAATTTGGCACTGGGCTGAACACGATTCACGGGCCGGTGTCGATGTTGTGGCTGGCGCTGGTGTCGGTAGGCATGTGGTACACGATTGCGTTGGCCTACCAGGAAGTAACGCATTCCTACGGTGCCGATGCGCTGGCGATACCAGTGTCGCAGTTATTGATTCTCATTTTCGCGAGCATGGTGGGTTCGGTGCTGCAGTTGCCGGCGGTGGGCGGTGGCTCGCAGATGGCGACGATTGCGATCCTGTCGAGCGTGTTTGATGTGCCACCGGAAATGGCGGCGAGTTGCGGGATTCTGTTGTGGCTGGTGACCTTTGCCGCGGTGGTACCGGTCGGCTTAATACTGGCGCATCGGGAGCGGCTGTCGTTGCGGAAGTTGTCGGTGGAGAGTCACCGGGCGGAAGAAGCAGACTCGGGGCAACCGCCAGGGGCGTGAGGGAGACGCAGAACCCGCTACCTTGAAAACGATGGTGGCCCCGGGCAGAGTCGAACTGCCGACCTTCGGTTTAGGAAACCGCTGCTCTATCCATCTGAGCTACGGGGCCGATGGGAAATCGCCCCATTATCTCACGCCGATTTCGGATCAAAAAAGGCGCACGAGCACTGGGCAATGTCCCGATTCAAATAAGGACGCGAGCCGAACGCGCGACTATTGCGTCGCACAGGGCGCCCTTCGACGCACTTCGCTAGCTCAGGGCAGGCTCTGCGGCACGCGGCTCGCCCAGATCCTTGGCTGCGCAAAGGGCGCTTGTTCAGGATGACAGGCAGGCTTCTCGTTCAGGGCTTGGGTGCAAGTTCGTCGAGGGCGAGATTGAGTTCCAGCACGTTCACCCGCGGCTCCCCGAGCAGGCCCAAATCTCTTTGATCGGTGTGCTTCTGGATGAGGTCGCGTATTGTGGATTCGGGCAGGCCGCGCTCGTGGGCGATGCGTGGGATCTGAAACTCGGCGGCGGCTGGGGAGATCTCGGGATCGAGACCTGATGCAGAGGTGGTGATCAGATCGACGGGAATCGGCTGCGAGGGATTTTCGTCGTGCAGCGTCTTTGCGTCGGCTTGAATGCGGTCGATGAGTTTCTGGTTGGTGGGGCCGAGGTTGGTGCCTCCGGAGTTGCCGGCGTCGTATCCGTTGTTGCCGGCGGCGGAGGGACGCGGATGGAAATACTTGGCGGAGGTGAAAGGCTGTGCGATGATGCGCGAGCCAATGGCTTCTCCGTTGCGATAGCGAAGTTGGCCGTCTGCCTTGTCTTTGAATAGAACCTGCGCGAGGGCCGTGATGACAAGCGGATAAATCACGCCCAGCAGAATCGTTGTGGCGATGGTCATGAGGAACGCGGTGATGAGATGTTTTTTCATAAGAATAAGAATCGGAATCCTCAGGCCAGATGGGCCGCCGTGATCAGCATGTCGATGAGTTTGATGCCAACGAAAGGCGCGATCAATCCGCCGACGCCGTAGATGAAAAGGTTGCGGCGCAGCAGGGCTTCGGCGTTCATGGCGCGGTACTTCACGCCGCGCAGCGCGAGTGGGATGAGCGCAATGATAATCAGCGCATTAAAGATGACAGCCGAAAGCACCGCCGATTGCGGCGTTTGAAGATGCATGATGTTCAGTGCATTCAGCACGGGAAAAGTAACGGCAAACATGGCGGGAATGATGGCGAAATATTTGGCGACATCGTTGGCGATCGAGAACGTGGTGAGCGCGCCCCGCGTCATGAGCAGTTGCTTGCCGATTTCTACGACCTCGATGAGTTTGGTGGGATTGGAATCGAGATCGACCATGTTTCCGGCTTCCTTGGCGGCTTGCGTGCCGGTGTTCATGGCGACGCCTACGTCGGCCTGAGCCAGCGCGGGAGCGTCGTTGGTGCCGTCGCCGGTCATGGCGACGAGTTTGCCGCCGGCTTGCTCGCTGCGAATTAATTTCAGTTTGTCCTCGGGCGTTGCTTGCGCAAGAAAGTCGTCGACCCCGGCTTCGCGCGCGATCGCAGCCGCTGTGAGCGGATTGTCACCGGTGATCATGACGGTGCGAATGCCCATGGACCGCAGCTGCGCGAAGCGGTCGCGGATTCCTCCCTTGACTACGTCTTTGAGATGAATCACGCCCATGGCGCGGCGGTTTTCGGAGACTACCAGCGGCGTGCCGCCGGAAGACGCGATGCGCTCGACAGCGGCGCGAACTTCTTGCGGCATGGAGCCGTTGTTCTGTTCGAGATAATTCGCAATGGATTCGGCGGCACCTTTGCGGATCTGCCGGCCGTCGAGATTGACGCCGGACATGCGCGTCTGCGCGGTGAAGGGGATGAATTCGGCTTCGTGGGCGGCGAACTCGCGGCCGCGCAGCTGATATTTTTCTTTGGCCAACACCACGATGGAGCGGCCCTCGGGAGTTTCGTCGGCTAGCGACGACAGTTGGGCCGCGTCGGCCATTTCGGCTTCGGTTACTCCGGGACCGGGTATGAATTCTGTGGCTTGGCGATTGCCGAAAGTGATCGTGCCGGTTTTGTCGAGCAGCAGCGTATTCACATCGCCGGCGGCCTCGACGGCGCGGCCGGACATCGCCAGAACATTGTGCTGAACCAGGCGGTCCATGCCCGCAATACCGATCGCCGACAGCAGGCCTCCGATGGTCGTGGGAATCAGGCAGACCAACAAGGAGACGAGCACGAACACTGTCTGCGGCGATCCGGAGTAGATTGCGAAGGGCTGCAGCGTAACCACTGCCAGCAAGAAAATGATCGTCAGTCCCGCGAGCAGGATGTTCAGCGCGATCTCGTTCGGAGTCTTTTGACGGGAGGCACCTTCCACCAGCGCGATCATGCGGTCGAGAAAAGTCTCGCCGGGGTTCGAAGTAATTTTCACTTTAATGTAATCACTGAGCACGCGCGTTCCGCCGGTCACTGCCGAACGGTCGCCGCCGGCCTCGCGAATCACGGGTGCAGATTCGCCGGTGATGGCCGATTCATCGACTGACGCCACACCTTCGACAATCTCTCCGTCGCCGGGGATGAGTTCTCCGGCTGCGACAAACACCAGATCGCCGGAGCGTAACCTGGCGCTGGGAATTTCTTCTATTTTGCCGTCGCCGGTAATGCGTTTGGCGACGGTTTCTGAGCGCGCGCGCCGCAAGGTTTCCGCCTGAGCTTTGCCTCGACCTTCCGCCATGGCTTCGGCGAAGTTGGCGAACAACACGGTGAACCAGAGCCACAGCGTGATTTGGAGATTAAAGCTAAATGCCTCGTGGGGACGGAGAATCAGAAGCACGGTCGTGATCACGCTGCCGATTTCGACCACGAACATTACCGGGTTGCCCATCATGTTTCGCGGGTTGAGTTTGAGCAGCGAGCTCCAGGCGGCGCTGCGAACCAGATTCAGATCCCATATCGATTTGCGATGGCTAGCCATAGTTTCTTAAAAGCGTCCTAATCCTAGAAAGTCTTTCCCACGTGCATCAGAAGGTGTTCGAGAATTGGGCCGAGGCTGAGCGCTGGGAAGAACGTGAGCGCACCGAGAATCAGGATGACGCTGATCAGCAGCAGCGTGAACAGCGGCGTGGTGACTGGGAATGTTCCCAGCGACGGCGGCACGTATTTTTTCTGTGCCAGGTTGCCGGCAATCGCCAGCATGGGAATGATCATGAAAAAGCGGCCGAGCAGCGTGGTCATGCCCGTAGCTGCGTCATACCAGGGCGTGTTGATCGGGCTGAGGCCTCCGAAGGCGGAGCCATTATTGCCGGCCGACGAGGTAAAGGCGTACAGAATTTCGCTGAGGCCGTGGGGGCCGGGGTTGAAGATTGCTGCGGTGCCAAAACCTTTGACTGTCGAGATTCCGGTGAGCGACAGAATGATCAGCGGGAACACCAGAGACGTGAGCATAGCCATTTTCACGTCGTAGGCTTCAATCTTCTTGCCCAAATATTCCGGCGTGCGGCCGACCATGAGGCCGGCAATGAAAACGGCAAGGACCACATAGATGAGAACTCCATACATTCCGGAGCCGACGCCGCCGAAGATGACTTCGCTCAGCATGATGTTGACCATGGGGACCATGCCGCCCAGCGGGGTGAATGAATCGTGCCAGCCGTTGACCGCGCCGCAGCTGGCGTCGGTGGTCACCGTGGCAAAGAGCGCGGAGTTTGCAATGCCGAAGCGAACTTCTTTGCCCTCCATGTTGCCGCCCGGCTGCAGGGTCGTGGCGTGCTGCGCGATAGTCGCAGGGTAGAGAGGATTGCCTTGCGCCTCGGCCCAATAGGTAACCGTAACGCCGACGAGAAATAGAATTGCCATCGCTGACCAGACCGCCCAGCCATGAGCCGGAGAGTTGGTCATGCGGCCGAGCGTGTAGGTGAGGCCGGCGCCGATCGCAAAAATGGAAAACAATTGAAACAGATTCGTCAGCGGCGTGGGATTTTCAAACGGATGCGCACTGTTGGCGTTAAAGAATCCGCCGCCGTTCGTGCCCCATTGTTTAATAACTTCCTGTGAGGCCACCGGGCCCTGAGCGATGGTCTGCGTGGTGACGGTGTCCATGACCGGCTTGCCAGCGGCGTCGACCACGGGTTTGCCGTCCGCGCCCACGCGCTGTACCTGCTGCGGTTCGATCAGCTTCACGGTGTCGTAGGGCTTCAGGTTCTGCACCACTCCCTGCGAAACCAGGAACAGCGAGCCGACCACGCAAAATGGCAGCAGCACCCACAAGCAGCAGCGCACGAAGTCAACCCAGAAGTTTCCCAGAGTTTGCATCTGACGACGGGCAATTCCGCGAATAAAGGCGATGGCCAGCGCAATGCCGGTCGCCGCTGAGGCGAAGTTGTGAAACGCGAGGCCGGCCATTTGGGTGAAGTAGCTCATGGTCGTCTCGCCGGAATAGGCTTGCCAGTTGGTGTTGGTGGTGAAGGACGCGGCAGTGTTCCAGGCCAGGTGCGCGGGCGCGACTGCCCCGAAGTGCTGAGGATTAAACGGCAGCGAGCCCTGGATTCGCTGGATCAAGTAAAGCACAAGCATCGAGACCGCGCTGAACACCAGCATGGTGATGGCGTACTCGGTCCAACGCATCTCGTGCGCTTCGTCAACGCCGGTGACGCGATAGAGCAGGCGCTCGATCGGCCGGAGTACGGGATCGAGAAACGTCTTCTCGCGGGCAAACACGCGCGTCATGAAGACACCGAGCGGCTTGGTGATGGCAAAGATCAGAGCCAGAAATACCAGGATCTGCAGCCAGCCATTGAGGGTCATTTCAGAATTTCTCCGGTCAAAATTTCTCTGGCCGCAATAGGGCGTAGAACAAGTAAACGGTCACGAGCGCGCTGATGATGAGCATGATGAGAGACTGTACGTCCATGAGTTTCTCCTGCTTTTATGGGCTACTTCATGCGATCGCAGAAACGAACATAGGCCACCGATCCGGCAAAGAACACGATCGTGACAGCGATCCAAAGAACATCCTGCATGGCTAAATCTCCTCGCCTGATTCGTAGTTGCGTACCGCTGAAGTCAGAGTGCCATCCGCTAGCCAGTTCTGGCCCGAGCTCTTCGTCGAAGATCTACCGGATTCATTTCGATGAGTTCTCCGTGGCGCCAGGGTGGTTCAAACTTTGCAAACTGAACTCGTGTCGCTCTGGCATGCCAACTTGCCCACTCCTTCACCAGCGCCGCCAGGACGCGCAGCAGAAATATCACGGCGCCGATACATAGGATTGCCAGTGCAACTCTCATCATTTTCCCGACTTCACCGGCACATCTGTCGCGAAAAAGCTTAGAGCTATTGGACAACTCCGCGCGTAAGAGCGGGATCAAGAGTTCATAAAGAATTCATAAGGACAACCGATCCAGGGATGGCGGAGACTAACGGTCCAAGTCGCGAATCCAGGTTCCCATCCCAACGAAACCAGGTTCAGCAGCCCCAATCTGCCTCGCCCGGCTTGGCGTAATATTTGCGCCTCGGGGCTGGTTCCGGGGGCGTCGCCAATTCGATGAGCGCCAGGCGGGCCGCCGCCACCATCAGTCTGCGCTCGTTTTGGGGGGCGCGATCCCAGGCCGAGGATTCGTCCTTGATTCCATGACCGCCGCCGTCATGCGACAGAGCCGCCCGATAGTGATGAAAAAGTTTCGCCAGTTGTTCCGCAGAGACATCCTGAATCGTTGACATTGGGTTTCCTGCCTTCCCTAATCTTTTCGTCGTTACCAACCACGATCAATTTGATGATGAAAGGCGTAAAGGATGAATAAAGGGTTCGTAGAATGTTCGTAAGCAGGTCTGAGGTCGTTGGATGGTGCGGAGACGCTCGAACTACTCCCCGGGCTCAAAACGGTATCCCACCCAAGGCTCGGTCACGATGTAGCGCGGCGAGGAGGCGTCTGGCTCGAGCTTCTTGCGTAGCTGGCCGACGAAGACGCGGAGATATTCCACTTGCTCGGTGCTTTGTCCGCCCCAGATTGCGCCTAGCAGAGTGCGGTGGTTGACGACCTTGCCGGGACGGCGCGCCAGAAAGACGAGAAGGTCGAACTCTTTCGGCGTGAGGCGAACTTCGTTGCGCCGGACCGTGACCTTGTGAGCGGCCGTGTCGATGCGGAAGTCGCCAATCTCAATTACTGCATCCGCCGACTCGCTCTCGGTTGGGACGCGGCGAAGATTAGCACGCACTCTGGCAAGTAGTTCATTCATGCCGAAGGGCTTTGTGACATAATCGTCGGCGCCGGCGTCGAGTGCTTCCACTTTCTGCCGCTCCTGGTCGCGCACGGAGAGCACAATGATCGGCACCCGGGAAACGGCGCGCACGGTGCGGCAGAGTTGGACGCCGTCGACCGAAGGCATCGACAAGTCGGTGATGATCAGGCTGGGCGACCAGTCTTTCATAATCTCCAGCGCCATTTCTCCGCTGTTGGCGATGCGGATGTCATAGCCTTGCGCGGAAAGGCTGGTGCGCAGCACGCGCGTGATCTGCGGCTCGTCATCGACCACAAGAATGTGCGGTCGGTCGGCCATCAGCGGGCCTCCTGGGTGACGATGTGGACATCAACCGAAGGCGAATCGCGCAGAAACCGTTGAATAGCCGAAAGATATAGGTATCGCTGCCAGCCGGTACGCGCCGACCGGCCAAAAATTACTTGGGTGATGTGATTTTCGCGCACGAGTTGAGCGACCCCGTCGGCGATGCTTCTGCCGGAACAGCGCACCACGCGAGCTCCCAGATTTTCCGCAAAGCGAATATTCTCAGCCAAAGTTTTTTGATCCTCGGGACTCGTGTCGCGGCCCACATCGACGTAAAAAACGTAGAACTCTCCCCCCATGGCCTCGGCCATGCGCGACCCGCGGGCGATGAGATATTGCGCCGCGGGATTCGAACTCACACAGACGCCGATGCGTTCGCGCACGGTGTGTGCCGGCTGGGTCGCGTCCTTGTCGAGAAAAGCGTCGAGGCTGCGATCGACCACTCCTGTAACCTGCCGCAGCGCCAGTTCACGCAATGCGATCAGGTTGCCGGGACGAAAGAAATGCGAGAGAGCGCGCTGGGCGCGGTCCACCGGATAAATATCTCCGCGCTGCATGCGCTTCTGCAGGGCCTGCGGCGTCAGATCGGCGAGTACGATTTCGTCCACGCGCTGCATCACCCAGTCGGGAACAGTTTCTCGAACCTGCACTCCAGTGATCTGCTGAACCGTGGGGCCGACGCTCTCGACGTGCTGCACGTTCATGGTGGAGAGCACATCGATTTTCGCTTCCAGCAGTTCCATGACGTCTTCATAGCGCTTGGCGTGCTTGCTGCCCTCGATGTTGGTGTGAGCGAGTTCGTCGATCACGACGACGGCCGGTTTGCGGGCAAGGATGGCGTCCACGTCCATTTCTTCAAACATCGTGCCCTTGTATTCGAGTTTGCGGGGAGGAATGCGGTCGAGTTTGGCGGCCAGTTCCGCGGTAGCCTTTCGGCCGTGGCTCTCCACCACGCCAGCGATCACGTCTTCTCCGCGGCTGGCGCGGCGAATCGCCTCGCTCAGCATGGCGTAGGTTTTACCGACGCCAGGAGCGTAGCCGAGGAAAAGCTTGAAGATTCCCCGCGGCTTTTCCGGCGAAACTTCGTTGAGCCACTCCTCGGGGGTCTTGGTCATTGGTAGGTAATCATGCCTGGTCACCGCAGCTATTGTCTTTGGCAGCGCGGGAATTGTCACCTCCATCGTACAATGCGGGAGTGAAAATCGGGGCTAGAACGCAGGCCGTCCGTTACTGCTTTGTGGTCGCGGCGATCTGTCTGATCACGGCAGTCGACTTCAAGCTGCACGTCAATCACACAACCGTCGCCTTAATGTTCCTGGTGACCGTGCTACTGACCTCGGCTTATTGGGGCTTGCGCTACGCCGTAGTCATGGCGGTGGGAGCCACGGCGGCGTTTAATTTTTTCTTCCTACCTCCGGTCGGAACTTTCACGATCGCTGATCCGCAGAACTGGGTGGCATTGTTTGCCTTTCTGGTAACGGCACTCGTGGCCAGCAATCTGGCCGAACGGGCGCGTCGCGAGGCAGAAGGCGCGCAGCAGCGCCGCCGCGAAGTGGAGCGGCTTTTCGGGTTGAGCCAGCGACTGCTAGCTTCGGAGAACGTGCTTGAACTGCTGAATGCGCTGCCGAAGTACGTGCAGGAAACATTCTCGGTGGGCAGCGTGGTCGTGATGGCGGCTGACCATCCCACGGTCTATCGGTCATCGCTCGATGCGACATTTGAAGAAACCGTGTTGCGTTCCACACTCTTACGTGGGGAACCTATCACGCAAGGTGGCGTCTCCTACGTGCCGCTGCGCCTTGGAATGCGCACGGTGGGCGCTCTGGGCGTGACCGGAGATGAGCTTTCGCGCGAGACTCTCGACGCTCTTGGAAGTCTGGCCGGGCTGGCGATCGAGCGGGCTCGCGCTCTTGAAGCGCTCAGCAAGAACCGCGCTGAGCAGGAACACGAGCGCTTGCGAACGGCTTTACTCGATTCGGTGACGCACGAGTTTCGGACGCCCCTCACTTCCATCAAGGCCAGCATCACGACTTTATTATCGGGCGCCACACTCGATGATCAGGGACGGCGCGAATTACTGACTGTCATCGACGAAGAGACCGATCGCCTGAACCGCCTGGTAGGCGAGGCCGCGGAGATGGCGCAACTGGATTCAGGGATGTTTAAGCTCGATTTGCAGCCGCATTTGATTCAGGATGCGCTGCAGCCTGCGCTGGAGGACGCCAAGGCGTCGCTCGAAAATCATCCTGTAGAAGTGATCGTTGGGCCGGATTTGCCGAAGGTCCCGATGGATGTGGCGCGCATTCGCGAAGTGCTCATGCACGTGTTGGAGAATGCCGGCAAGTATTCCGACGCGGGCGTTCCAATCAAAGTGACCAGCGAAGTCGACGGCGATAAGCTGCTGACCAGTGTTGCGGACCGTGGTCCGGGGATTGATTCGTTTGAACAGTCGCTGATCTTCGAAAAATTCTATCGCGGCCAAAACCAGCGTTACGCCGCTCCGGGCACGGGTATGGGGTTGGCGATTGCGAAGGTGATCGTGGAGGCGCACGGCGGTACGATTGGCGTGGTCAGCCAGTTGGGCAGCGGGTCGGTCTTTTCCTTCAGTCTGCCGCTGGAGAAGAGTTTGCGCGCATAGGGAGGAAATTCCCACGTCTCGCAAAAACCGCGAGACAAGGGGCACCCAGAGAAACATGCCACCCTGCATTATTTCTTGATGTAGAACGCGGACTCTTCGGGGCGCACTACGCGCGGAATCCATAGCGGGCGACGCAGGCCGCCAGGGCCGGGAGCGGGCCGCGCAAGCGCCTTCCATCTTTGATAAACCGCGAATGACAAATTTGTATCCACAAAAATGTCACCATAGCGATCATCCGGGCCGGCCTTTTCAACGCGCACCATCTGATGCCAGCAGTGCATGCCGCTGATCGGGTCAGGATGCACAGGGAACGTAATGTCCTGGTGGACGCCAGCGTCACTCCACCACACGCGCTTGGTTTCAGGATCGGGACTCTCCCACGGTGAAACGCTTTCGAGTTGCCGCATCTTCCACTGGCCCTTCGCGACTTCTTTCAGATCGACCCAGGCGCTCGACATGCGCTCCACCTGATCTTCTTTGTTGATGCGCCAGCGGCCAAGATGATGAGAGCACGCGACCACGCCAGGAGTCAGGCCCTCTGTAACCCAGGCGTGCAGAACGAAGTAGCCGATCTCGGTGTGCACCTTCATCAAGTCCCCCGTGCGCACGCCGCTGAGTCTCTTCGCGTCAACGGGATTCACCCAGAGCGGATTTTTGTGCGAAATCTCGTATAGGAACTTGGCATTGCCTGAGCGGGTATGAATGAGATTCGGGAGGCGAAAAATCGGCAACAAGGTATACACATCGCCGTGCGCATCTTTCGGCCACTCCACCACCGGCGTGTACTTCGGGTCGAAATCTTCCGCTGATTGTCCAATGGACGCGGCCTGCGCCGAGCGGTGAATGTGGCTGCGGTAGTACTCGGGCAGCGTGAACTCCGGCCACTTCCAGTCGGCCATGGTTTTCGAAAACAGTTCCAGCTTGCGCGACGGCGTGTTGTAGCCGACGACTGCCTTGTCTTCGACCATCACGCCAACCGGCTTGCCATTTTTCGTGACCACACCATTCGTCTCGATCTGCGAATCGGCCAGATCGGCGGCTGCGACCGGCTTCTCATTCTGCTTGTAAACGTCACGCGTCACTTCGAACGCGCCGTATTTGCGCATGTACTGCAGGGGTGTGAGGCCTTCTTTCTTTGCAGTCTCGGGCAGGCCGGGGACGGAGTTGTCGAAGATCCAGCCGTAGTAATCATCGACCGTCAGCTTCTGGCCGGGGCGGTACGGCGACTCGAAATATTGGCGGATGCCCATCGATCCATCGGGATCGATTGCCCATGATAGGTTGATCCAGAATTCATCCTCTTCCCAAACCTCGCCGGGATTCGCCTGGTAGGTGTACTCGAATTTCTCGCCCGCTCGTTCGCGCAGCACACGATTCACGGGCTGCCGGAAACCGATCCACTTGCCCGCGTACGATTCCTGGCTCATCAGGTCGTGACGCTCCGAGCTGAATCCCATGGGTAGGACGTAATCGGCGAACCATGCGGTCTCGCTCCAGGTGGGAGTGAGCGCCGCGTGCAGGCCGACTTTTTCTTCGTCGCGCAGCATCTCGATCCAAGAGAACCCGTCAGGATAGGTCCACACCGGATTGAACACGCGCGTGAAATAAGCTTCAATGCGGCCGCGGCCTTCTTTCAGAAAGTGGGGCAGCAGAAACGACATCTCATGCGTGCATAGTGGCCATTCCTGCGGATAGAGCAATTCGTTCCACCGCTTCTGAGGAGGCGGAACCTTGAAAGTCTTAGGGACGAACTTATTCCACGCATTCAGATTGTGTCCGCCTTCGGTTCCCACCGACCCGGTCAGCACGTGCAGCAGCATCAACGCACGAGCGGGCTGCCATCCACCGAGATTTCCGGAAGCGCTGCCGCGCCACAAATGCGAAGCAAAACGGCTTCCTGCGGTCGCAATCTCGCGTGCCGTCTTGACGATGACTTCGGCTTTGACTCCGCTTTCGTTCTCGGCGAACTGTGGCGTGAACTTTGCATAGTGTTTCTTCAGCGCTTCGATGAGTGCGCCAAAGCTCTGGCCTCTCGCTTGGAAGCCGTCGACTTCCAGTTCTTCCCAGTTGGTCCAGTTCTTCACGAAGGTGGCATCGAAACGGTTTTCGTCGAGGATGACCTTCGCCATCGCGAGAAGAACGGCGGCTTCGGTGCCGGGATACGTCGGCATCCAGTAGTCGGCCATGCTGGCGGTGTTCGAGAGCCGCGGGTCCATCACCGCCAGCTTTGCCCCGGCCATTTTCCCGTCGATGATGCGCTGGGCGTGCGGATTGAAATAGTGTCCTGATTCCAGATGCGCCGAAAGCAGAAGGATGAAGCGTGCATTGGCGTGGTCGGGCGACGGCCGATCGGCGTAGTGCCAGAGCAAATAGCCGAGCCGCGCAGAGGACGAACAAACATTGGTGTGCGAGTTGTGGCCGTCGATGCCCCACGCCTGCAGCGTGCGCTCCATGATGAAGTCGTGGCCGGGACGCCCGACGTGGTACATGACTTCTTCGCCGCGGCCTTCCTGAATCGCTTTACGGATGCGCGTGCCGAAAATTTCGAGCACCTCATCCCATGAAGTGCGCTTCCACTTCCCGGCGCCGCGCGCCCCGTCGCGCTTCATGGGATAGAGTACGCGGTCCGGATCGTGAATCTGATTGATGGTCGCGGGGCCCTTGGCGCAGAGCCGCCCGCGGCTCGCCGGGTGCGTGGGATTGCCTTCAAACTTATCGACCTTGCCGGTCTTCTTGTCCACGTACGCCAGCATCCCGCAAGCCGACTCGCAGTTGAAGCAGATCGTGGGAACGAGGTCGTAGTGCTTCTCGACGCGGCGCGGCCAGGCTTCAGGATCGAGCTCGACCCAGTCATCCCATTTCTCTACCGGCGGACAATAGGCGAGATGGCTGCCGTCGCGTTTGAACTCATTACTCATTCTTCAAATCTCCAAGCCCTTCGAGTGCAGATACTTCGAAACAGCGGTGGGTGCCCCATGTCTCGCGTACTTTGCGAGACGTGGGACTACCGTGGCGACCGGCTCCTGCCTCAACTGTTCGGCACGCTCTGCCCCGCCATCACAAAACACCACTCGAAGGCTAACAGTCCAAGCAGAGCAAATACAGCTGCGATGGGTTCGCCCTCCGGCACAGGTGCCCACAAGAGCAGCAAGGGCAAGATTCCGCCCAGTGCGACACATCCAATCCAGAACCAATTCTTGAACGGTCCATGCGTAATCAACCGCGCTGCGTAAGTGGCGTTATCGGTCGAATGCGGCATCAAGAATTCCGCCGCGACGATCAGCAGATGCCCAATTAAACTCGCTGCCAAGGCGGTTCGCGCCACGGCGTGAGCGGCATCCGACCCTCCAACCGCCGCAGGAAGCAATGCCAGTACTGCCGCCCCACACATGAGCGTCTGCATAATCAAATGCACCGGTAGCAACGGAGTCTGCCACAGATCACGGCCTTCACACTGTCCGAAGAGAAACGCGGTGTAGACCGCAGCCATGAAACCGGCCAGCACCGCGGGCCACAACAAAATTGTCGAGGCCGCGGAAAACCCCAGCACTGACGCCAACCAGAACAGTCCGCTCAAGCCGCTATAGCCAATTAATATGAAGGCGCCGCGCGCCAGCCAGGATTTGCTCTGCGGCGTGAATATCACTCGTAGGAAGCGTGCCTTGTGTTCAAGATCCCAAACCAAAAGCACGGTCGTGATCGCGGTAAATAGCAGAGCGATAGTCGATAGCGCCACGTCGCGCCAGCGGTCGGCGCCCAATCGCCCGAGCAGCATGGCAATCGCCGGGATGGCCAGCGCGCCCGAGCCGATTGCCTTCGTCCAGCAGTAGGCTGGAACCTGCCATCCCCAAGGCCGCGCGTGCGAAACGTCATAGGCGGCGAGGGCATTTTTCTGCAAAAGCGGGCTGTCTGGCGGATAAAGCGCGCCACCGCCATGCACGCTCTCATTGCGCTGCGCCCACATGTAAATCGATTCGTGGCGTGCGGCCGTGGGAACGATTGCGCTCTCGTCGCCGTCGATGTAGTAAAGCTTGGGGCGCGTACCCTGCTCAGGTTTGCGCACACGCACCGGTTCCCGCGCCAGCAGTTGCGCGATCTCGCTATCAACCGCGTCGAGATCGCCGGCAATGATGGCGTGCTCGGGGCAGACCACCACGCACGAAGGCTCCAGCCCGACCTCGGTGCGATGCGCGCAGAAGTGGCACTTCGCCGCGGTGCCTTCGTCCGGGTCGATGTAAATGGAATCGTAAGGGCAGGCCTGCATGCAGGCCTTGCACCCGATGCAGCGTTCGGAACTGAAATCGACGATGCCGTCTTTGCGCTGGTACATCGCCGTAACCGGGCAGATAGTCACACACGGAGGATTCTCGCAATGATTGCAGCGGGTCACCTGAAATACGCGCCGGGTGTTGGGAAAGATTCCCTTCTCCACGTATTTCACCCAAGTCCGGTTTACGGTGAGCGGAACGTGATTTTCGGTTTTGCAGGCGACGGTGCAGGCGTGGCAGCCGATGCACTTGCGGTTATCGATGATGAATCCGTATCGCATGCGGAAAGCTGAAGGTCCGGGCAACGGAGGAGCACAATCGCGAAGGACCGACCATTGTAGCTGAGCCGCGCGATCAGGGGATTATGACCACGGCAAGCTCGGAATATTTTTTTTGGCAGCCTCGGCGTCGGCCTATCCGTGGGCTACAATCAGTGCGATTTACCGATGCTCTTCGGTGCTGACGGCATCACCTGAGACCGCACCCACTTATGACCGCTGAGTTCGCATCCGCCTCCGATAGCTCGAAGACTTCTTATAATCGGTTTCTCCTCATCGTCGCTGGCCTGGGTGGCCTGCTCTACGGTATCGATGTCGGCATCGTCGCCGGCGCCCTGCCGTATCTCGAAGCGACCTCTGGGTTCACTGGAGGCCAGCTTTCGACGGTGGTCGCAGCGGTTCTGCTCGGCAGCGTCATCTCCACGCTCTTCGCCGGAATGCTGGCCGACTGGATGGGCCGCCGCACTCTCATGGCGCTGAGCGGTGTGATGTTCGTCATCAGCATCCCCGTGATCGCACTCGCGCACGGCTTCGGCTCGCTCGTTTTCGGCCGCCTGTTGCAGGGCGTGAGCGGCGGCCTGATCGGCGTCGTAGTCCCGCTCTATCTCGCCGAATGCCTCACCGCCTCCGACCGCGGCAAAGGCACTGGAATTTTTCAATGGCTGCTGACGCTCGGCCTGGTTGTCGCTGCCGGGTTGGGGCTTTATTTCAGTTTTCGCGTCGATCAGGTGGCGAAACTCGGCGATGCCGTCAGACTCCTCGCCTTCAAAGATACCGCTTGGCGCAGCATCTTCTGGGTCTCACTGCCACCCGGCGTTCTGTTCGTGATCGGCAGCCTCATGGTGGCCGAATCGCCGCGCTGGCTGCTGCGACGTGGGAAAAAAGATGACGCCTCTGCCGCGCTGCTTCGCTCCCGCACTGCCGCGCAGGCCGAACTGGAACTCAAAGAGATGCAAGAGACTCTGGCCGCTGAAACAAACACATCAGCAGGAAAGTCGGCTTCGAGCGAATCTCTGCTTCGCCGCAAATACGTAATCCCTTTCATTCTGGCGTGCATCATTCTCGCCTGCAATCAGGCGACCGGCATCAATTCCATCATCGGCTACAACGCCAACATCCTGCTGCAGGGGGGGCTCTCCGACTTCGCCGCGCACTGGGCCTACCTCTTCTTTCAAATCATCAACTTTGTCGTGACCTTTGGCGGCGTCCTGCTGGTCGATCGTAAGGGCCGCAAATTTCTTCTCTCCATCGGCACGGGAGGCATTATCCTCTCGCTCATCTGCACCGGCGTTCTTTTTCACGGCAATGAGAAACACCGTGTCGATATCAAAGCGGCGATCCAATCCCGCGTCACCGCCGGCCAGACATTTACTGTGAATTACACGCCGGAAATTGCCGATCAACTCCTGCGCGAAAGCGGCAATCCGCCTGCCGGCCGCGCCACTTCGCTGGTGGTCATTTATTCCTACGGTGACTTTCACGCCACCAGCCAGGTCGTTCGCTCCAACGACACGGCCACCAAACCCATCGAAGTCACGCGTGATGCGTGCATTCCGTCGAACAAAGTGATCGCATTTTTCTCCAACCCCTTCGGCGACCTCGACGCCGCCCGCATCGCACCGTTGAAAATCGAAAATGCCCTCATAAACCCAGTGCCCAGCCCTGGCAACGGATGGACTATCGCCATCACCCTGTTCGTCTTCATGGCCTTCTACGCCGTCGGCCCGGGCGTCTGCGTCTGGCTCGCGCTCTCCGAACTCATGCCCACGCGCATCCGCTCCAACGGCATGAGCATCGCGCTTCTTCTGAATCAGGGTGTTGCCACGACCATCGCCGCCATCTTCCTGCCCACGGTCGGCAAATACGGCTACTCGACCATGTTCTTTGGGTTTGCCGGGGGCACCGTCATCTATTTCGTCACTGCAATCTGGTTCTTGCCGGAGACCAAGGGGAAGACGCTGGAAGAGATTGAAGCGCACTTTGAGGGGGCGGGGATCGAGGCGTAGACAGCCATATTCCCACGTCTCGCGAAGAAAACAAGAAGTGGGGCACCTCCGCTCGTAGCAGTCAGGCTGGCGCACCCCGCGCGATGCGCCGTTTGCTCGTTGCAGCGGGAATAATTTAGTCTCATCCCTAGTCATCATGACTCCTTCCGAGAAAAACAGTTCCACCCTCCAGAAACATTCTCACGCCATGCGGCGGGAAATCTACGAACAGCCCACGGCCATCGCCAAGACCGTCGCCAAGCACTTGAAGGATGACATCATTTTCCCCGGGGAGCTGCAGGCCATTGAAAGCGCGCTGCTGACCTTCGAGAAGCTGATCATCGCCGCCAGCGGATCGAGCCGGCACGCTGGTCTGGCGGGCGAAATCATGATCGAAGATCTCTCCGGCGTAGCCGTCGATGTCGAGTATGCCAGCGAATATTGTTATCGCTCGACCCACGCGGCGGTGGATCCGATTGTGATGGTGATTACGCAGTCCGGCGAAACCGCGGACACGATCGCGGCGCAGCGCGAGGCCTTGACGCGTGGCGTAAAGACCATCGCGATTTCGAATGTGCCCGACACGACGATTGTGCGGGAAGCGGGTGCGGCGTTGATCTCCGGAGCGGGGCCGGAACTGTCGATCCCTGCCACGAAAAGCTTTACCACGCAGCTCACGATTCTTTACCTGATGGCGCTGTTTCTGGCGCGCAAGCGCGGACGGATGACTTCGGAAGTTACGCGGTCCTATCTGCAGCGGCTGATGCGCCTGCCCGATGCGATCGAAGCGAACCTCGCGACCTGGGACAATCTTGCCGAAGAATTCGGCGCAGCGCACTTCCAGGCCGAAAAGTTTCTCTATCTCGGGCGCGGCGTGCATTACGCGATCGCGCGCGAGGGCGCGCTCAAACTTAAAGAAATCTCCTACGCGCACGCGGAAGGTTATCCCGCAGGCGAACTAAAGCACGGCCCCAACGCGCTGGTGGATGAGAAACTTCCGGTGGTTGTTCTGGCCACCTGCGACCACGGCGACCCTGATTCGGTGCTGCGCTACCGGCGAACGCTGGAAGTGATGAAGGAAGTGAGATCGCGCCGCGGACCGCTGGTTACGGTTGCGACCGAAGGTGACTCGGAAGTCGAGGCCATTGCCGACCGAGTGTTCTATGTTCCAGCGGCTCCGGAACTACTCCTGCCGATTGTGGAAGTGATTCCGCTGCAGCTCTTCGCTTATCATGTTGCGGTCAACAAAGGATATGACGTGGATCATCCGCGCAACCTGGTGAAGGCTGTGGTCACGGAATAGCCGGTTGCTGCTGGACGGCGAGTCCAGCCAAAGCTATTCATCAGAAGAATGGCCCATCGCAAGCGCTGGCAGCGCTGGGCCACCCAAAATGGCTTTTCAGTAGGCACGAGTTTTTCGGCAAACCGCTAGGCGCGGGCGAAGTCGATGAATCCGCGTTGTACGTCGGTCCGGATGAGTTTGGCGCGAAGCTTGTCCCCGACATCGAGTCCGTGCTGACCTTGCGCCAGCAGTCCCTCGAGGTGGGGCTGCATCACCCTTACGAACGTTCCGCTGTCGGTCACGCCGGTGACGATGGCGTCGAAGACTTCGCCAATGCGATGCTGCATGGCCACGGCGGCGAGCCGCTTGGACATTTCGCGCTCCACTTTCTTGGCCGCGTCTTCTTTTTGCGTGCAGTTGGCCGCGATGGCCGTCAGTTCGTCGTCGGTGTAAGGGTTCTTTTGGCCTGCAAGCAGAGCCTTGATCAGGCGCTGGGTGACAATGTCGACGAAGCGCCGATTGGGCGCGGTGGAGTGCGTGTAGTCCTGCACCGCCAGGCCGAAATGTCCAGGAGCGACGTCGCCGGCCCGTTCCAGAACATATTCGCCGGGACCAATGAGCTTGATCACGGTCAATGAAAGGTCGGCGAAGTGATCGGGATCGGCGGCTTTGCGCCGCAGCAGCAAATCGTTGAGCGCTTTGGAATCCGGTTGCGCGGGAAGTTTCTCGCCCTTGGTTGCGGCCAGTTGCACAATGCGGTCCCAACGCTTGGGGGTGCGCACGATGCGGCGCAGAGAAGAAACTTTCTCGAGTAGACGCGCGACCACGCCGTTGGCGGCCACCATGAAGTCTTCAATCAGTTCGGTGGCGTGGTTTTTCTGCTGGTTCACGACGTCGACGACCTGATCGTCGAGCAGCAGCGGTTGAAGTTCATCGGTCTGCAGGCTCAGAGCGCCGTGCTGGAAGCGCTGGCTCCTAAGGTTCTGCGCGACTTCATCCTGTAGCTTTAGTTGTGTCTGTAAGTCATTAGAGGCCGCCACCTTCGGTGGCGCAGGAGACTTCCCTTCCAGCCAGGCCCCCAAGGAGTTGTATTGCAGTTGAGCTTTATTGCGGACCACTGCGCGATAGACGCTGGGCGATTTCACAAGTCCAGCGGAATCGACCACGAATTCAACCACTACGCTAAGGCAATCCTGATTCTCAAGCAGCGAGGTTTTCCCAGTGGAAAGCTCCTCGGGCAGCATGGGAAAGTTGCGAACTCCGGCATAGACTGTTGTGGTTTCGCGCGCGGCATGCTGGTCGATGGCGGACTGCTTGGGGACGAAGGTATCGACGTCGGCGATGCCGATCATGATTTTCACATCGCCATTCGATGCGCGCTCGGCAACTTCGATCTGGTCGAGGTCGCGGGAAGTGTCGTTGTCGATGGACGACCAGAGCAGATTCCGCAGGTCGCGGATATCGCCCGCGGCGGCGATCTGCGGCGGATGGGCCCTCAGGTCGGCAAGTTGTTGCGGAACCTGGGGAGGAAAGTCTGGGTTGAAACCGTGGCTCTGCATGACTTGTTTTGCGATGGCCTGCAAGTCGAGATGAGAAGGATTGGCGTCGGGCATGAACTCCCTGTAAGAAACTGAGATGGATTCAGGCTAACACGGCGGAGTAACAGGATGGTGGGCGGCTCGGTTCTGTGAACTGACAAAATCCCACCCTTCGGCTTTGCTCAGGGCAGGCTTTCTCGCAAAAGACGCGAGAAATGGGGCACCCGGCGCTCACATCCCGCGCTCAAAGTATGGTGTGCCCGGTACGAACTAGCTGGCGTGCAGGCGCTGGACGTCGGCGTTGGTGTAGACATGAGCGGCGGGACGCTTGTGCGCCTTCCAGAACGCGGCAGTGTCGCCGAGGGGCACGCCGTATCCGCGCTCACGCAGGGATTGCGCGCTGGTCAATCCGGTTACGCCGCCGTCAGTGATACTCGCGGGCAACTCACTGGGTAACTCAGTCGAGGTAATCTCGACCACGCTGGGCATCGGCGCACCGTAATAGATCGGGAAGAGGTCCGCCGCGTGCGGCAGTTCGGGATTCGCGACGAAGGATTGATCCTCGACAGCCGGTCCGATTTGCGGCAGGCTTGGTATCGCCGGAAGGGAGGGTTCGAGCGACAGGGAGGGCGTGGCGATGGGGTGGAGGAACATGGGCGAGCTGCTGGTGATCAGGTACTGTGGTCCGGCCGAAAAGTTTGTATCCTGAGCGGCGCTGATGCCAGCCAGCGCAAGAAACAAGCAGAACAGAGTCGCGAGACGCATAGGGCCTCCGGGAAAGGAATCGCTTTTCGGTTTTGATTATGAACCGAAATCGGCCCACTTGCCAGAGTCGTTAGACTCCAATTCCGGCTTCTGGAGCGGGTTCCAGGGTTTACCGAAAAGCGGAGCGCCGGACAGCTGAGTCCTAGATAGTCAGGAGTTTCGCTAGAAAGGCCGGGCAACCAGCACGTAAACGAGGACAGCAACGCAGAGAGTCAATACGAGAAGGGAGAGCTTCTCGACTTTCAAGGTGTCTTTCTTAGTGCCAGTGTTCGTCCGCGCGTTGGATTCGGCTGCCATAGTGTGAGAACAGTTTCCTACAGGAGAGGCTACGTGAAAATGGCTCGACCGTGGTGGGCACGATGGTAACGTGCCCGAAGTTTGTCGCCATTCTGGCCTCAGGCAGGCATTCCTGGAACCGCCTTAAATGTGCGACTTTGCGAGATAATCACTAGCCTGCCGCGCCTTGGGCGGCCGCACCTCGTTCGCGGCGGTTGTTGCGGATGACGTAAAGCATGTAGATAACGACGGCCACGTTGCCGATAAACAAGGCACAGCGCAAGACGGTCAAACCGCGCATGAGTTCGCGCACCTCAAGAGGAAGCAGCAGCGCCCCCGAAACCAGGGCCACCCACTCGGCCCAGGTGCGTCCCTTCCACAGGCCGTAGGCTTCGGTGAAACGCAACGCCGCATAGGTGAAGGCGATGCGGGCCGCCGCCCATAGTCGCGCGTCGGTGACATTGTCGGCAAAGTCGAGAAAGAGCTGCGCGGAACGGCGGTCGGTACTAATGTGGAGGAGGGCGAGAAGGCTCTCCGCGTAGAGCCAGACATCCCGGTGCACTAGGGCGAGGGCGCACAATCCCATTAGCACCACGAAGCTGCCCTTGAAGAATTCGAACGCAGCCACGGCCCGGAGCATGCGCCGCCGGCGACGGTGTGGATCAGGCTTGGTTGCGGGCTGGCGCATGAATGCTGGCGATGACTCAAGGGCAGAGTATCACGGTTGAGTTCGCAGAAACAGTGACGGCCCCACTTCTCGGGAAGGACGCGAGAAGTGGGGCACCCTGTTCCGGTGCTACTTTTTCTGGCGGATGGCAGCTCGCAGTTCGGCAACGATTTCCTGCGACGCTTTGATGGCTGCAGCGTGCTGGTTCACGTTGAATGAAATCGCGCCCACGCGCGCGTGCCCGCCGCCACCGTAGCGCTCGCAGATGCGGGCCAGGTTTACTTCAGGTTCCTGCGGGGCCCACGGGTTCGATCCCACGGAAACCTTGACGCGGAAACTGCTCTTGCTGAGCCCCACGCTGTAGACAGACTCCGGGTGCAGGTAGTACGGGATGAATTTGTTATAGCCCTCGAGGTCGTGGTCGCTGACGTCAAAGAAAATCGTGCCGTCTTTGCATTCGGTGCGCTGTTCGAGAATTCCGATGGAAAGTTCGTGACGCTTGAGCAGGGGTGGTAGCAGCGGGGCGACGAATCGTTCTTCGAGAATCTCGGCCAGGGATTTTGTGGCCAGCAGCGGAATCAGATTGGGGACGAAGCCGTGATCGGGCGCCGATTCGATGACCATGGTCAGCTTCATGGCGGGCGCTTCCATGGCGACGGCGGTCTTGGCGTCGGGGTAAAGGGCGCCGTCAATGATGTCGGTCCAGTGCACCAGATCGGCCAGGGGCGTGGGATCGAAGCCGAAGCGCTGCTGCGCGATCATGGCAATGAAACTGGTGCAGGATTTGAAATCCGGGTCGTAGAACTTGCGGTTGCTCTGATCCTGCTCGAAATGCTCGGCATCGGCTGGCGACAGAAACGCGCTCTCGTGATGATCGAACCACCAGGTAATTTTGGGCGAACTCGAGTACTTGAAGTCGACGATGGCGTTTTCTTCGCCGTCGAATTCCTTCTCGTCGAACAACGCACCGGCGCGGTGGACCAGGCCGGTGAAGACGAACTCGGCGTCGGCGCGGATGCGCTCGCGATAGAAGCGGGAAAACAAGGCGGCGGAAGAAGCTCCGTCAAAACATTTGTCGTGATAGAAAACGCGTACGCGCAAGGATCGCCCCAATCGCACAACAGATTCCCGCCGGCCGAAAACCACGCAGCCGGCGTGGGATTGGGACGCGGGTAAAAGCTAATAGGATTGACAGCTTACAGGAAGAATGTCAAGGGCAGTGTGTTGCAGGTAGCCTGGTTTGGATGTTCGGCACGGTAAGCGATAACCACGAAGGGCACGAAGTATCACGAAGGGCACGAAGTATCACGAAGGTCCTGGTTTGCAGGCGTTTCCTTCGTGTGACTTCGTGCCCTTCGTGGTGGATGCTTTTTCTGTTCTTAAATCGCGTTCGCCTGCTTCTCAGCCATATCGCCGATCATAGGCAGCTTCCACATCTGGCCGGCGTTCGCCTTGATCAGCATAATGATCCAAACCACGAACGAACCGATGGCAACGACGAACCAGAGAAGCGCGAGGATAAGGTGCCCTAGAATCGGGATGAATGCCAGCACCATGGCAAGGATGGTGAACGCAATCCAACAGATGATCAAAGCCACGGCGAAAAAAATGTTCTGGAAAGAATGAAACCGCACGAAGCGATTCTTGTTGTAGGGTTCCACCACCAGGAAGATGATCGCCGGGATGATGGTGATGTAAGCCAGCATTCCGGCAACGTTATCGGCCATGCCTCCGACGTTTACGCTCGCCTGTGGGACCGCGGGGGCAGTTGCGACTCGGCCAGCGCAGGCTGCGCAAGTGGTCGTGCCGTCCGCGATCTGGGTGCCGCAACTATTACAGAAAGCCATGGGACCTCCTCAGTCGTTGGCAGCATGGCGTTCGGAGCGAAAAGTATCCGCCCCGCAGCCAGCGCGAGACCGCTGCCAAGCGACGCTGCGGCAAGGTACCAAAAAGCCTAAGGTAATGCAATCAGCAATTTAAAACGGCAGAAAGACCTAGGAGCCCCCCGCCTGTTGCGCGGCAAAGTCGCCGAGCAGCGGCAGTTTGAACATCTCTCCTTGAAACGCCTTGACCACCAGGACGAACCAGATGACGACTGCGGCCAGCGCGACCACGGTGGAAACGAGGTACACCAGCAGCGGTCCGAGCAGCGGGATGATGAACAGAACCACGCTGGCGAGTTTGAGCGCAATCGCGAACAGAATGGCGGCGGCCCACAGCAGGAGGCACTGAATGGAATGGAAGCGCACGAAGCGATTCTTACGATAGGGCTCGAGCACCAGGAAGACGATTGCGGGGATGAAGGTGAAATAGGCGAGCACGCCGGCGATGTTTTCAGGAAGGGCCCCGACCGAGCCGCGGGCGCGGGTTTCCGACTGCATGGACCCGCCGCAACCGGGACAGAAGGCAGCCGTCGCGGGCATTTGAGCGGCGCACTTCGGGCACGTTGTTACGGGGAGATTCGGCTCATCCATGGTGGATTACATTGTAGGGCACACGTAGCGTACATCGTGCGGCACCATATCAAAACCGGGGCGGGGACAGCAAATGGCTTTCGCTTTGCTTTGCGCATATTCGCTTTGCACGCATTCGCTTTGCACGTTGACGCCGAGCCGGACGAATAGTATGTTTCCTGCCAATTCCGCTGCGAAGCAGAAACGTTTCGCACCGTGGGGGAGGATGCAATGGCCTCATTCTGTACCGGTTGCGGGAACAGCATAACCCCGGAAGACAAGTTCTGCCGGGTGTGCGGGCGCGTTACTTCCGCGGGTCTTGCGGGGATGCCTGCGACAAATGCGCCGACCGCCCCGGCCGGATCTGCGGAGACGAGCGGGAAGGCGATTGGCAGTCTGATCTGCGGGCTGTTTTTCATCTTCACCCCGCTTGCAATTGCGGCCGTCATCTTCGGGCATCTCTCGTTGTCGGAGATTCGAAAAAGTGCGGGACGGCTTAAGGGAAATGGCATGGCGATCACCGGCCTGGTTCTCGGCTACGCCGGGTTGGCGATCCTTCCTGTCCTGATCATCGCTGCCATTGCCATCCCAAACCTGCTGCGGGCGCGGATGGCGGCCAACGAGTCGTCCGCCGTAGCGTCGCTGCGGACGTTGAACGTGGCCGAGATCAATTACTCTCAAGCGCACCCGGCGACGGGGTACACGTGCTCGCTGTCGGACCTGAATCAGTCGATCGAGGGCTCGCTGGCCAGCGGACGGAAGAATGGATACGTCTTCGAACTCGAGGGCTGCGCGGCGGGACCGGAGGGCGGGGCGAGTGTGAAATACGAGGTGATGGCATACCCGGCAGTGGGCAACCAAACCGGAGTGCGGGTGTTTTGCTCCGACGAATCAGGTTTGATCAAGGTGGACTCCGGCGGCTCGTCGCGGGGTTGCGTGGAGAACGGCAGCGCGCTGCAGTAAGCTTTCCGATATCTTCTCAGGAGGAAACGAATGTTTTGTCCACAATGCGGGGCGAATAACGCGGACACCGCGGTGGTGTGCGCACAGTGCGGGCGGAACCTGCAAGCAGCGGCTCCGCCAGCTCCTTTACAGGCGAGCGGGACGATTCCGCCGCAGGCCGTGGCGGTCCAGAACTATCTGGTATTCGCGATTCTGGCGACGGTTTTCTGCTGTCTCCCGGCGGGAATTCCGGCCATCGTTTACGCCGCGCAGGTGAATGGCAAGTTACAGATGGGCGACTTGGCCGGGGCGCAACTCGCGTCCAATAACGCGAAGATGTGGTGCCTGATCTCCGCCGGACTTGGACTCGGGACTATCGTGATTTACGTGATCCTGATCATGGCAGGAGTTCTGAGTGGCATCCATTCGAGCTAACGTAGCGGGCGTCCGCATGCCGAGCCTTCCCATCAGCCGGTGGCCGGCAGCGATGTTCTTGGCGAAGCTCGGGGGAGCTTTCGCGGCTTGTGCCGCGGGCTTGGTGCTGCTCGAACATTTCGATCCGGCCACGTCCGGGACATTTCCACCGTGTCCGTTCCGCTATCTGACCGGATGGTATTGCCCGGGGTGCGGATCGTTGCGGGCGATCCACCAACTACTGCATGGGAACCTGCGGGCGGCATGGGCGATGAATCCGCTGACCGTGGTTCTGCTGCCATTTTTGACCTACGGATTGGCGTCGTTCGCACTCTTTGAGCTGCGCGGGCGTGGACTGCCGCAGCCATTCCTGCGGGCGGCATGGATACGCGCTCTGTGCGCCGCGATTATTCTGTTTGGAATCGCCAGAAATCTCCCCATGCATCCGTTTGACCTGCTGGCGCCGGGGGCGACGCTGCTGCGCTAAGCGCGCGGTGGAGAGGAGGAGTGGATGAGTTCGTTCTGCCGGGGTTGCGGGAACAGCATGGCCGCAGGAGAACGCTTCTGCGGGATTTGCGGAAAAGACCCTTTGGCTCCGGCCTCACCTGGGGTTGACCCTGGAGTGGCGTTTGGGCTTCCGCCGGAAACCAGCGGCAAAGCGATTCTCAGCCTGGTCAGCGGTGTTCTGTCTTTCGTCCTTCCCTTTGCGCTGGTCGCCGTCATCCTTGGTCACTGGTCACTTTCGGAAATCCGCAAGAGCGCGGGCCGGCTCACCGGAAGAGGACTGGCAATCGCCGGCCTGGTTCTGGGCTACTTGGGAGTGGCCGCGATGCTGGCGCTGATTGTCACGATGATTTCGTGGCGACCGATGCGAAAGTCGATGGCGGAGGGATTCAAGGAGGGATTCAACGAGGGATTCAAGACGACCAATGAGAATTCCGTCGTATCGGCGGTGCGCACTCTGAATACTGCAGAGATCGCATACGCTCAGGCCCATCGGGAATCCGGCTACACCTGTTCTTTCTCTGATCTGTCGGACGCATGGGGGCTCAGCAGCGATCTGGCTCACGGCAGGAAGAACGGATACATATTTGAGCTTCGGGGATGCACGGCTACAAAGGCGAATGGACCGATTGCGAAGTATCAGCTAGTGGCATATCCGGCGGTGGCGAACAAGTCGGGAGCACCGGCGTATTGCTCGAACGAGTCAGATGTCATCCGAGTCGCCCGCAACGGATCGCCCCAGGACTGTTTGAGGATCGGCGTCGAGTTCTGATCGAAGAGCAGTCCCCACTGAGCGTTTTCGTTCAACATTGCACGTTCAGCTCGCGGGCTGTGACTACAAAGTCTCTCACAGTGGCCGGTGAGTGTGGTTCTTCTTGCGGCAATCCTCGCAGACGCCGTAAATCTGAAACGTGTGCCGGGTGGTGAGGTAATTGTATCTGCTGCCGATTTCCTGCTCGAGCCGGCCGACTTCCTGGGAAAAGAATTCAACCGAACCGCCACAGCTGGTGCAGACCATGTGGTGGTGGCTGCGGCGGTTGTATTGGTGCTCGTAGCGGGCAATGCCGTCGTGGAAGGCGACTTCGCTGGCCAGACCGCACTCGGCCAGCAGTTTCAGCGTGCGGTAAACGGTGGTGTAGCCGATGCGGGCGTCTTTCTTCTGTACCAGGCGGTGCAGTTCATCCGTGGAAAGATGGTCGCGGGTTTCGAGAAAGGCGCGGAGAATGGCGTCACGTTGCGCCGTCTGCTTCAGGCCGACGCCCTTGAGGTGCCGGTGGAGGATCTCCTGGGCTTCGCGGACCATCTGGCGGGAGATGGTGGGTTGATCATCGATGCGCTTCTGCAGCATGGCGGCGGAATGGGTCAGGGGAACTTGGTCAGGACAATCTTAGTCAGGACGACGTTCTCAAGAATATCATCCGGCATCTTGAAAATGAAATTCATTTTCAGCGGCGGGCACGGTAACGGCAGCGTGGAATACAATCGCTGGAAGAGAATCATAGACTTCTCATGAGTACCCTGGCAGAGATCAGCCCACCCAAATCGCGCCGTTTGCCCGTGGTCCGCTTTGTGCTCTGGGTGGTGCTGGCCGTGCTCGCAGTTGTGGTGGGAGTGGCGGGATATGCGTACCACGTGGCGCGCTCCGCACTTCCTCAGCTCGACGGACGGGTGCAGGTCAGCGGGCTTTCGGGGGCAGTGACGGTGACGCGCGACCGTCACGGTGTCCCAACCATTGAAGCGGCTACTCTCGAGGATCTTTTTTTCACGCAAGGCTATGTCACTGCGCAGGACCGGCTATGGCAGATGGATGTAATGCGCCGCTTCGGCAGTGGCGAACTCTCAGAGATTCTGGGTAAGGACACTCTGAAACTGGACCGCGAGCAGCGGATTCTGGGCTTGCGGGCGGCAGCAAAAAAGTCGCTCGATCTGGCGGGCGAGCGCGATCGCCGCCTTTACGAAGCTTACGCGCGCGGGGTGAACGCTTTCATTGGGACCCATGGCGCCCGGTTGCCGATTGAGTTCCGCATCCTGGGTTACGCGCCAAAACCGTGGCAGGCCGAGGATTCGGTGGTCATCGCCAATCAGATGGTCAAGGATCTGAACTATCACTATTTTTACGACGCGCTCAGTCGCGAAAAGATTCTGGCCAAACTCGGGCCAGACCTGACTACCGATTTGTATGTGAACCGCTCGTGGCACGACCGTCCGCCGACTGTGATGCGCGAGGATCTGCAGGAGCCGGACAGCAATGCCGGCGACTCCGATGACGATGACGACGATGATTCTCCCGACAACTCGGTGACGCAGAGAAAAGTTCCGGTGGCCGTTCCGGAGGCTTTGCCTGCCGATGCTTTGCCAATCGAGGGCCTGCCGGTAAATGGATCGAACGACTGGGTGGTTTCCGGGGCACACACGGTGACGGGCAAGCCTCTGCTCTCGAACGACATGCATCTCGGCCATCAGATGCCGAATCTCTGGTACGAGGCGCACCTGCACTCGGGCACGCTGGATGTTGCGGGCGTGACCCTGCCCGGCATGCCCTATGTGATCGTTGGACACAATCAACGGATCGCATGGGGATTCACCAACGTCGGGCCGACCGTGACTGACGTCTACATTGAGAATTTCAACCCGCAGGGCGCGTATCAGACTCCGAGCGGATGGCTGCAGCCGGAGCATCGCTCCGAGGTCATTCACGTCAAGGGCGAGGCGGATGTGAACCTGGATGTGAAGATTACCCGCCACGGGCCGATCATCACGGAAATTGTTCCGGGCGAAACGCGGCCGCTGGCGCTGCGTTGGACGCTCTACGACGGATTGCACATCCCTTTCTTCGACGTGAACACCGCGCAGAACTGGGATGACTTCAGGCGCGCGTTTTCGCAGTTGGACGCCCCCGGCCAGAATGTCGTGTACGCCGACGTGGATGGAAATATCGGTTATCACACGACGGGCAAGGTACCGATCCGCGCAGCGGGGGATGGCAGCCTGCCCGTGAGTGGCGCCGACGACGCGCACGAGTGGACTTCCTACATTCCGTTTGAGAAGTTGCCCAGCATCTATAACCCGCCCTCGGGAATCATTGGCACGGCGAATGGAAGGATCACGCCGGACAACTATCCCAATTCGATCAGCATGGAGTGGGAAGCACCCTGGCGTGCGGCGCGCATCTACCACGTGCTGGAGTCGGGACGGCAGTTCTCACCGGCGGACATGCTGGCGCTGGAAACTGATATTCAATCGGAATCTGATTTGTTCGCCGCCGAACGCTTTGTGTATGCGGTGGATCACGCGTCGAAGGCTTCGGCGCGGGCCAAACAAGCCGCAGACCTCATGCGCAGCTGGGATGGACGCATGCAGGCTTCATCGGCAGCGCCAACGATTGCGGAGAATTCGATCGCGGAGCTGAAGCGGTTGCTGCTCGAATCAAAGCTGGGAAGCGAGCCTGCGAATTCCACCAACGATGGCGGCCTGAGCTGGAAGACTTATTCATGGGAGATGCGTTCGGTGTGGCTGGAGAACATTCTGTTGCACCGGCCGCAGCGCTGGCTGCCGGAAAAATATCCCAATTATGACGAACTGCTGACCGCGGCTGTTGACGCGGCGGTGAATGGCCCGCAAGCGCCCAAGGACTTGGCTGCATGGCGTTGGGGCGCATTCAATGCAGTCGAAATCCAGCACCCGATCCTGGGAAAGATTCCGCTGATCCGGCATTGGTCAGGTCCGGGAGTGCAGGAGCAGTCGGGCAGTGGATACACGGTGAAGGCAGTGACGAGACACCACGGACCGTCGGAGCGTTTCACGGCAAATCTCGCGGAGCTGGACCAGTCGACGCTGAACGTCGTGACTGGGCAGGGCGGAAATTTTCTGAGCCCGTATTACATGGATCAATGGAAGGCGTGGTACGAAGGAACAACGTTCACGCTTCCCTTCAGCGCGAAAGCCGTGGACGCAGCCAAAGCGCACCGGCTCGTGCTGGAACCGGCGAGGTAAGAAACTCTTACGTCACTTGCCCAAGGACGACGGGATAATTCGCATCACCATGCTCGAAGGCCACGATTACCGACGAGCCGACTTGAATCTTGGGGGTGGTTAACGTGACCAGCGCCCAAGCCACTCGACCTTCCACGTCGACTTGCACACGTCCCGCGACCCCGGGGTCGTTATTGTTCACAATCGTGCCTCTGTATACGCCGTACAACGCCATGACTCCTCCGTTTGTTAGGTGTGTTAGGCGTGGGCCTGTTACCTCCGCCACTCAGTGCTACCGGAGGAGATGCACGCCTCCGACACCCTAGCATTCGAACGCTGATCGCTCAAGCTCGGAGATCGCCGCGAAGAAAAAACGACCGCTGGTATCCAGAGCGAAAGCACGGCCAGCCTGCTAGAAGAAATCGATCGCCTTCACGTCGCCCACGTAGCCTACGATCTCGATGGTCCCTTCAGGAATGTAATCGGTGATGAGCAGGGCGTCCGTGGTGGTGTCGTAGACGCGCAGAGCACCGCCTTGGGCCACGTACTCGACCGTGCGAATGGTGAAACCCTGCAGGCCGTTGACGTCGCCATTGTCGGGAGGAATGAAGACGGAGTTGTTCGTCGCATTGAAGATGGAAAGACAGCCGCGCACTTCCCCGGTGGGATCGTTGACATCGCCGATGTTGGTGCAGTCGTGTGATCCGACAAAGAGTTGGCCGACGACGTTGAAATCCATGCGGTCATGGTAACCGTCGGTGATGACGGCGCTGCCCGTCACCTTGCCTGACGTAATGTCGACCATGTCGAGGCGCCCGCAGGTCGTGGCCGCAGTGGTCTCGCCAGTGCATGCATTGTTGGTGGGCGAAGTGCCGGCCACGTAGAGCGTCGACCCGTTGAGCAGCGCCCAGGTAGCGGCGTCCACGGGGATGGTGCTGGTAATGGTTAGGGTTGGCAGGTCGAAGACCATCACGCTGGCCATGACCCCGCCGCATTGCGGACCGCAGTTCAAAACGTAGGCGGTATTTGCGATGATGACGGCGTAGACGGGCCGGTCAAAACCCGGGACGATGGTGCAGACGGCATTGGGAGTGCCGGATAGGCAGCTCAAATCGACCGGGGGGACGGCGGCGGCCGGCGAGACCACGGCCACGGAGTCGGAATTGTTGCTGAAAACCAGAAGCTGACTACCGCCCGAATTCGAGACCACAGTTTGCGCGTTGGTGACCGCAATCGTGGTAAGCGCACTGGCGGTGAAATTCATTTCCTCCACGGCACCCATAAAGGAATAGCCAGTGACGGTAGCCCCGGCAACGGCGGCATATCCCGTAGGATTCGCCGTCGGAAACACCATGCTTGAGGTGGCTGCGGGAAGCCGGACGCTGCCCAGTACGCTTTCCGTGGAAGTGTTCACCACATAGACGGTCGTACTGGCGGAATCAAAGGTCGCGGCCAGGTTCAGGCCCGGCGACACCGCCATGAGTCCAGGCGAGGTTCCCGTGCTGATGCGAGCATTCCGTGGAAAGGTATCGTTGTAGGCATCGACAATAATCAAGGCGCCAGAATCAGCCACCGAAGTGACGCCTTGGGAAGCCAGTACGCGATCCGGCAGGCCGCTCGGTGGATCCTTCGGCTTGCTGCTGCTACAAGAAATGAAACTCAGGCTGGCCCACAATCCAAGCACAAGAACGGAGATGCGTCTCTTCAAGCTTGTCTTCCTAGTCCTCTTCATGCTTCTCGGCAAACGACTGGCTCCTAACGACATGAAACAGGGAGATTTAGTTATGAAATGGTGGATTATAACAGACCGTCGAACTGGACTCATCCACGGCTCCGCGGCATCACACGTGGATATTTCTGATTCCTTAGCACTTCCTCACACTTTTGGCTCACAAGTTCAACTCACAGGTTTGACGGAGATGCACGAACCGCTATCCATCCTGTATTCTCAGAAATATGGCGGCTGACTTTCTTGCCCGGATCAAGCAATCCCCAGTGTTATGCGACGGCGCCATGGGGACGCTGCTCTACGCCAAAGGCATCTTCATCAACCGGTCTTACGATGAACTCAATCTGTCGCAGCCCGACCTGATTCGCGGCATTCATCACGAATATCTTCAGGCCGGAGCCGAGATTATTGAAACCAATACTTTCGGTGGTAACTCTTTCCGCCTGGGCCGGCACAGTTTGGCCGACAAGGTCCGCGACATCAATCGAGCCGGTGTACGCCTGGCTCGTGAAGCCGCCAAAAGCTTCGATGTATGGGTCGCGGGATCGGTTGGCCCGCTGGGAACCAGAATCGAACCCTTGGGAAAAACCTCGTTTCAGGAGGCCCGCGCGGCCTTCCGCGAGCAGATTGAAGTCTTGGCCGAGAGTGGAGTCGACCTGCTGATTCTGGAGACGTTTGGATATCTGGAAGAAATTCACCAGGCGCTGCTGGCTGCCAAGGATGTGAGCCCCTCGTTGCCGATCGTGGCGCAGGTCACCATCGACGAAGACGGCAACTGCCTCGACGGCTCTGACCCGCAGACGTTTGTAGCCAAGCTCGAAGAGTGGGGAGCGGACGTAATTGGCTGCAACTGCAGCGTCGGTCCGGTCGCCATGCTGGACGCGATGGAGAAAGTGCGGGCCGCGACTTCCCTTCCGCTGGCAGCCCAGCCCAATGCAGGCATTCCGCGGTCGGTGGATGGCAGGAATATTTATTTGTGCTCGCCGGAGTATATGGCCAGTTACGCGCGCAAGTTTGTCGCGGCCGGCGTGCGGCTGGTGGGCGGGTGCTGTGGAACGACTCCGGAACATATTCGGGTGATGAAGTCCGCTTTGCGGGTCGGCGAAGCCCGAAGCAAGGTCGGGGCCGGCCACGTCGCCGGCGGCCAGGCCGCACCACTAGCTGTTCCGGCCGTGCCGATGGAGAATCGCTCCCTTCTGGGCAAGAAACTGGCTCACGGCGAATTTGTCACCATGGTCGAGATCGTGCCTCCGAAAGGGATCGATGTTGGCAAGGAAGTCGAGGGCGCACGGTTTCTGAAGTCGGTGGGCGTGGATGCAGTAAACATCCCGGACAGTCCGCGAGCGTCGGCGCGCATGAGCAATCAAGCGCTGTCGCTGCTGATTCAACGCGAAATCGGCATTGATGCAATTCTGCATTACACCTGCCGGGATCGCAATGTGCTGTGCATTCAGAGCGATCTGCTGGGTGCGGCGGCGGTCGGGATCAAGAATCTGATCTGCATCACCGGCGATCCGCCGAAGATGGGAAATTATCCCGATGCAACCGCAGTCTTCGATGTGGACGCCATAGGCCTGGTCAACATCGTGCACAACCTGAATCGCGGGCTTGATCTGGGCGGAAATCCGATTGGGGCTGGGACGGGCTTTGTGATTGGGGTGGGCGCGAACCCAGGACTCACGGACATGGACGAGGAGATTCGGCGGTTCGAGTACAAGGTCGAGGCCGGAGCGGAATATGTAGTAACTCAACCCGTGTTCGACCTGCGGCTGCTGGAGAACTTTCTGAAACGGATTGAGCATTGCCGGATTCCGGTTGTGGCCGGGATCTGGCCGCTGGTGAGCGTCCGCAATGCCGAATTCATGAAAAACGAGTTGCGGGTATCGGTGCCGGACGCGATTCTTGAACGCATGGCGCGGGCGCAGACTCCGGAACTGGCGCGAGCCGAGGGCGTGGCCATTGCGCGGGAAATGCTGATCGCCGCCAAGCAAATGGCGCAGGGCGCGCAAATCAGTGCGCCGCAGGGGCGTTACAGCTCGGCGGTGGATGTGTTGGAGGCGCTGGGATCGTAGCAGCCGCCACTTCCTGACCTCTCCATCAACGCCTTGCAGTCGATTCATGAACAGCTTCCCGCCGTGGGAACGAATCGTCTGTTTTTTCGATTGGTGGCATGAAAAAGACTGGACACTTCTTCGGAGTAGTTGCATTACAATAGCAGGACGGAGCGAAAACCCCGTTGCCTAAGTTTGAAGAGTGTCTCCAGCGACTGGAGAAAATTGTTCAGGAACTGGAAAAGGGAGAAGTCCCCTTAGAGACCTCTCTGACACTATTCGAAGAAGGAATGCAACTTTCGTCGGCCTGCCGCACAGAGCTGGAGCAGGCAGAAGGAAAAGTTGAAATTCTGCTGAAAAGGAACGGGAAGCTGCAAGCTGAACCATTCGATGCGCTGACAGAAAAGTCGCCTGCACGGCGGTAGATGTGGGGATTTCTGTCCGCGATTCGAAATCTGTAGATGTCTGTGGATCCGTGGTTTTCCAAGCCACCCCGCAGCCCTAGTCGGTTGTCGACGTCCGCCGTTGACTTCCGCCGTTTACTTCCACCGTCTACGACGGTTGAAGAGGGGGAAGTATGACTCAAAGCGTAGTTCTTCTCGAAAGCAATCCTGGAGTGGCCCGGTCCCTGGCCGGTGGCCTCCGCTCTCATTTTTCGGTGCACGTAACCCGGTCCCGCGAGGAATTGCGGGACGACGTAACCCGAACCAATCCCGAAGCCGTGGTTCTCAACCTCGAGCACTGGCTGCTGACTGATGTCGAGAGTCTGCACCGCGACTTTCCTACCCTGCCTATCGTCTGCACGCACCGTGTTCCTGACGAAGAAATGTGGATGGCTGCGCTGGCGGCCGGCGCCAGCGATGTTTGTCCCGCGGATGACGTGAGGTATGTGCTGACTTCGGTTTTGCGCAGCCTGGCTGTGTCGCGGGGTGCGGCGGCGTAGGTTCATCGTTTTGCGTGAAGGACGCCCCATGGGGCGTCCTCCTTTTTTCTTCTTGATTGATTTGCGCCTCGGTTTGCGGAATCTTTCGCGGCGATCGTTGATGTTCGATGATTCCCACGCCATGCTTCCTACATTCCTCCGCCTTGTTATACTCACTGCTTCATGCTCGACCAGACACTCGAACAAGGGCGGCAGTTGACTGACGCCGCGCTCGACCGGCTCATTCCGCTGGAGACCGAGCATCCGGAATCGATCCACAAGGCCATGCGCCACAGCGTGTTTGCGGGCGGAAAGCGCCTGCGGCCGGTGCTCTGCATGGAGGCCGGACGCATGGTGGCGGGATCGCTGCCGGCGCGCATCGAGGAACTGGGTGCGGCGCTCGAAATGCTGCACACCTATTCGCTGATCCATGACGATCTACCTGCGCTCGACAATGACGATCTGCGGCGCGGGCGGCCGACTTGCCATAAGGCGTTTGGCGAAGCCATTGCGATTCTGGCTGGAGATGCCTTGCAAACACAGGCCTACGAAGTTCTGGCGCGGCTGAAGTGTCCGGCGGAAGCGCGCGTGCGGATTATCGAGGAGATTGCCCATGGCACGGGAACCATCGACGGCATGATCGGCGGGCAAGTCGTCGACCTTGAGGCGGAACACTCGCGGCCGACGGCGGAGATGCTGGAGTATATTCATCGCTCGAAAACCGCGGCGCTCATCACGGCTAGCCTGGTGAGTGGCGGGCTCTATGCCGGAGCGAAAGAGAATCAGGTAGCGAAGTTGCGGGCTTTTGGATTGGCGATTGGCTTGGCCTTTCAGATTGTGGACGACGTGCTCGATGTGACCCAGACGTCGGAGCAACTGGGCAAGACTGCCGGCAAAGATACTGCTTCTGAGAAAGTGACCTACCCGGCGCTGTTCGGGATTGAAGGATCGTTGAGCCGGGCGGATGCGCTGGTGAACCAGGCGTTCGCTGAGTTGGAGAGCTTTGGCGAGCAGGCGGAGCCGCTGAAAGAGCTGGCGCGGTATTTGGTGGAACGGAAGAAATAACTCCTCGTCCGATTGTTGCTTTTAAATGGGAGAAGTTATGCGTAATCGAGATCATCTTAATTCGCGCCCTGATCAGCTTCCCGAAGAAATGCTTCAGCCGGCGCGAGTGTTCCTGGGCAGTCTACTGAGACCGCGCACACCACAACCTGAGATTGAGCGATCGCGTGATCGGGGTCGCAACTTCCGAAAGCTAGTGGCGCAGGGGAATCTCAACTGACATGTCTTCGCTCCCCTCCAGTCAGTCTTTCAATGTCCAATCTCTGGACATCCTTGCCATCGCCGCGCATCGCGACGACGTCGAGCAAACTTGCGGCGGGACGCTGCTCAAGGCGGCGCAGCGCGGGCAGCGCACGGGGATTCTCGACCTGACCCAGGGCGAAATGGGGACGCGCGGCACCGCCGACGATCGCGCGCGCGAAGCCGCCGACGCGGCAAAGATTCTGGGAGTGAGTTGGCGGCGTGCCCTTGATATTCCGGACGGGCGCGTGGAGAACACATGGGAGAACCGGCTGAAGATCGCCAGCGTGATTCGGGAAACGCGGCCGCGGGTGATCATTCTGCCTTACTGGAAAGGGCGGCATCCCGACCATTACACGGCTTCGGTGCTGGGATATGAGGCTTGCTTTCTAGCTGGGCTGGCGAAGCTGGATCCGCAGAAAGCTCTCAGCTCTCAGCTGTCAGCTGTCGGCCAAACCACTTCGGATACGGCTGCTAGCGCTTCGCTTGCTCCGCACCGGCCGTTCAAGATTCTTTACGCTACGCTCTATTACGATGTTCGTCCTACGTTCGTTGTCGACATCAGCGAACAGTTTGAAGGCAAGTTCGCTTCCATTCTCGCGTATAAATCACAGTTCAGCGATCAGGAAGCGGGCAAAGATCTGTTCCCTGCCCACGACGAGATTCGCACCCGCGTCGAGGCCATGGCGCGCTTCTACGGCATGTTGGGCGGGGTGACCCACGCCGAACCGTTTCTGCAGAAAGAAGTCGGACTAGTTGATGACTTGTTGAACATTCCGGTCAAGTCCATTTAGCATGACTGAACCCAACGGCTCGATTTAACGACTACTTAACGATTGCAGTTAACGCACTTAACGACGATCACAGGAGAACTCGCAGATATGTCTCGTTTTGTTTTTACTCTCATAATTACTTCGGCGATGGCCGCCAGCGCCGCCGCACAAACTGGAACCTGGCAGATCGACCCCAATCACTCGGCAGCGCAATTTTCCGTGCGCCATCTGGGAGTGTCGACGGTGCGAGGCGCGTTCACCAAAGTGAGCGGCTCGGCGAAACAGGACCCGGCCGATCCATCAAAAGATACGCTCGAAGCCACCATCGACGCGGCTTCAGTCGACACTCGGGTGGAGGCGCGCGATAAAGATTTGCGCAGCCCGCACTTTCTCGACGCGGAGAAGTATCCGACGATTACCTTTCATTCGAAGGCAACGAAAGTGGCCGGGGCGGGGAAACTGCTGATCACCGGTGACCTGACGATTCACGGTGTGACCAAAGAGGTCGTGCTCGACGTGGACGGCCCCTCGGCCGCGATCAAAGATCCGTGGGGCAACCAGCGCATTGGAGCCTCGGCGACCACGAAGATCAACCGCCAGGATTTTGGCGTGAGTGCCGCTCCCGGCGCGGTGGGAGACGAGATCACCATCACCATTGATGTGGAATTGATTCAGCCGCAACCGAAGTAGGGCGCTCGCTCGTTCCGTTTTCTGTAAGCCGGTTCTCTCGTGGCGGTCAGGACGTGATGAGTCGGGGTAGTGGATCACATTCAAATGTTTTTCTATCCGATGTCATTCTGAGCGTGGCGACAGCCGGGCGAGGAACCTTACGCCGACCGATGCCGTTGATGCCGTTGACGGGAGTGCCTGAGCGGCATGCAGTGTGGCCGCTCCTGGCATCAGCGGAGCCGAGGCTTGGGTTTCGTAAGGTCCCGGCGAAGCGCTCGGCGCGCTCCGCCGGGATGACATCGGTCAACTTCACATTGAGCCACTGCCGCCGCTTAGAAAATCCTGCTGAACAGCCAGAACAGCGATCCCGACAAAAGCATCGCGACCGGAAGGGTAAGCACCCAGGCCAGGAGCAGGTTGCGCACCGTGCTCATCTGAATGCCGGAATGATTGGCAGCCATGGTGCCGGCCACACCTGAGGAAAGCACATGCGTGGTGCTGACCGGCAAACCAAATCCGTCGGCCGCGCCGATCGTCGCCATGGCGGTGATTTCGGCGGCGGCTCCCTGCGCGTAGGTCAGGTGCTCTTTGCCGATCTTTTCGCCTACCGTCACCACAATCCGCTTCCAGCCGATCATGGTCCCCAGGCCCAGCGCCATGGCCACCGCGACCTTCACCCAGGTGGGGATGAAGCGAGTGGAATAATCCACGTGCTTCTTGTAGTTGGCGAGCACGGCGGCGTCGGCCGGCGAGAATTTTGGCTGGCCGCTTTTCGCTGTGAGCCGCAGCACCTCGCTTACCAGGTAAAGATCGTTGCGGAAGTTTCGAACCCGGTCATTGGGAACATTCTTGAGTTCCTTGTAGATGGCGGTTTCGTTGCCAATGTCGTTGACCATAGTGCGCAGCGCCAGCATGGTGTTGGCATTGAACTGCTTGGTGCGAATGTAGGTAGTCACGTCGTCGCGGGCGTCTCCGATGACAGCCCCCGGTTGAACGTAGTGGTCGAGCACGGCAGCGGCCTGTTGCGAAACCGCGATGAAGTCCTGCGATTGCTGGAAGGTCACGGCGTGGTTCAAGGCATACGCCGTAGGCACGGTTCCGATCAGAATGAGCATGATCAGTCCCATGCCCTTTTGACCGTCGTTGGAACCGTGGAAGAAACTGACGCCGGTGCAAGTGAGGATGAGCAGGCAGCGAATGTAGAACGGCGGAGGGGCATCGCCTTCGGGCGCGCTGTAGAGCTTCGGGTCTTTGATCAGCGCCTTGGCGGCCAACAGCAGGAGCGCCGCAACGCCGAATCCAACCAGCGGCGAGAGCAGGAGCGACTTACCGATGTTGACGGCTTGTCCCCAGTCGACTCCTGAGGTGCCGCTCCTCCCAGCCATCAGTTGGTTGGCGATGCCTACGCCGATAACCGAGCCAATCAGCGTGTGAGAACTGGAAGCGGGTAGTCCAAACCACCACGTTCCCAGATTCCACATAATGGCGGCGACGAGCAGCGCGAAGACCATGGCGAATCCGGCCTTGCTGCCGACCTGCAAAATCAGCTCCACCGGCAACAGCGACACGATGGTGAATGCGACCGCCCCGGAAGAAACCATGACGCCTAGAAAATTCCAGAAACCCGACCAAACCACCGCCACATGAGGCTCCAGCGAATGGGTGTAAATTACCGTGGCCACGGCGTTGGCCGTGTCGTGGAATCCGTTCACAAATTCGAAGCCGAGCGCCACCAGCAGGGCGATCCCGAGGAGGATGTAGGGCATCGCGGATTCGCTGTGCATCGTAGAGAGGTCGCCCAGCAGATGCGATCCCGCATAGGCGAACCCGATCACCAGCACGATGCCGAAAACGACCATGCCGATCTTGCCGGGGGAGCGGCGCATTTTGCTATCAAGGACAGTAGTTGCGGTGGCCATGGTGATCCTTTGTGGTCGCTAGGAAGCCGAGATTCTGATTCCGATAGATGGCGGAACTATAGAGGAGAAATGTTACTGGCGTGTTAAAAAACTGCGGGGTAACATCCTAACACCGTCTTGCTGACTGGTGGCAGCCTCGAACCGAAAGGCCGCCAGCGGCTTCAGTGTAAAATCAACCCGCAATGGCTTTCCGTTTTGAGTTCGACTCCGCGAATAAGCTGCTAGTGGGTCGATTTGAGGGGAAGCTCACGGATGAGTCGCTATCAGAGTTTCTGCGGGCGATTCGAGACTATTCGACCACGACCGATGCCCGCGCAGGCATTGCGGACTACTCATCGGTCACTGAGTTTACCGTAAGCTCCGAGTTTATTCGTTACATCGCCACCAGGGAACCGGCCATGCCGGATGCAACCCGACGGCCTCGCGTTGTGGTCTTCCCAGGGACGGCCGGATTTGGGATCGGTCGCATGTTTCAGATCATGACAGAACCTAAGAATCCGTTGTTTAAAGTCGTACACACCATGGACGAGGCACTTGCTGAACTCGGCGTTCAATCCCCACGCTTCGAGCCTTTGGAGTAACCAGCAACGCGCTATTAGAACACTCCCTGCGGTTGTAACTAAACTTGAAGCGCTCCGGTCTCTATTTCTTGACCGCGACCGCCAATCCGTCGCGGATGGGCAGTATGGTCGTATAGAACTCTTTGGAGTCATACAGTTTGCGATTGAACTCGAGGATGGCCTTGGTGCTCGCGTCGGCCGTATTTTTTTCGGCGACCCGGCCGCTCCACAACACGTTGTCGGTGATGAAGAGTCCGCCTTTGCGCAGGCGCGGAGCGACCAGGCGCAGCACGCGCGGGTAATCTTCCTTGTCGACGTCGTTGAAGATAATGTCAAACTCCTGCTTCTGCTCCGACAGGAATTCCAGTGCGTCGCCGGTGTGCAGCAAGATGCGGTTTGAGACTCCGGCACGCTTGAAGTAACCGCGGGCGCGCTCCGCATTCTTGGAATCGCCGTCGGTGTAGACGACGCGGCCTTTGTCACCCACAGCCTGGGCCCACCAGATGGTCGAATACCCGATGGCCGAGCCCAATTCGAACACGCTGTGGGCGTTGATCATCAGAGCCAGTTGCTGCAGAATGCGCGCCACAGCCGGACCCACAATGGGCACATTGTGCGCGCTGGCATAGTCCTCCATCTCAGCCAGCACGTCGTCGCGCTTGGGCAGCATGGAATAGAGGTAGTCATCGACTGGGCCCGCAGTGGTGAAGTTGTAATGGCGCCAACTGGGGCGGGCGTCTTTCTTCTTACTTTCGGTCTTCTTGCTCTCGGTCACAGGCTTCCCTTTCGAATTCGCGCTCGTTCTTCAACGGCTCGGCGAGTATCACCTCGTCGCTAGATTGTGGCGCCCGGCTTCATCTCATGCACTTCAACTCCGGGGACCAGTTTCTGCAAAGCGCCGGGAGTTCCCGTCAGCACCGGAAACGTGCCAAAGTGCATGGGGATCACAGTCTTCGGCTTGAGCAACTTGATCGCGTAGGCGGCCTCGCGCGGTCCCATGGTAAAGAAATCGCCTATCGGCAACATCACAATCTCAGGCGCGTATAGCTCGCGGATAATTTCCATGTCGCCGAAAACATTGGTGTCACCGGCGTGATAGATCTTGACGCCGTTGGCAAACTCGACGACATAGCCACAGGCCTCGCCACCGTAAACGATCTCGTCGCCGTCCTGAATGCCGCAGGAGTGATCCGCGTGGACCATGGTGACTTTGATGTCGCCGACGGTTTGAGTCCCGCCCTTGTTCATGGGAGAAATCTGTTTGGCGCCTTTTTTCCCGAGCCAAAGGCAAAGTTCGTAGATACCAACCACCAGCGGGTTATGCTGCTTGACGATTTCGACTGCGTCACCGATGTGATCTCCGTGACCGTGCGTGCACAGCAGCACGTCGGCCTTCTTCACTTTCTTATCGGCCTCGGGACACATGGGATTGCCCATGATCCAGGGATCGATGAAGATCGTCTTGCCCGCGGGTGTCTCGATGCGGAACGTCGAGTGGCCCAACCACGTGAGTTTGATGCCTTTCAGGTTCATGCTGCGTATGGCTCCTGGCTTCTAGCTCCTGGCTTCTAGCAAATCTTCATTCAGCCAGCAACGGCCTAATGCTCAGTGCTTTTCCCTTAAGCCGCCACCTAGTTTAATATGAAACGCCATGGCAGAACTCAAGGTGCTGATTACGCGGCAGGACATCGCTAAACGCATTGTCGAACTGGGCCAGCAGATCACGAAGGACTTTGCCGGCCAGTCCGTCATTTTCGTCGGCGTGTTGAAGGGCGCCGCGATCTTTCTGGCCGATCTGGCCCGGCAGGTGGATCTCGACTCTACCTTCGACTTTATTGGAGTTTCGAGTTATGGGAACCGGCCCAGCCCGGCCAGCGAATTAAAAAGCGGCTGGGACTCGACGGGCGAAGTGAAGTTGACCAAAGATGTTGATCAGTCCATTAAGGACAAGAACATCGTCCTGGTCGAGGACATTCTCGATACGGGCCTGACCATGACGTACTTGAAAAAAATGCTGATGGCGCGTCAGCCGCGGTCGTTGAAAGTTGCGGCACTGCTCGACAAGCCGTCGCGGCGCAAGCTGCCGCTGGAAGGCGATTACGTCGGATTCAAGATTCCCGACGAATTCGTGGTTGGCTTCGGGCTTGATTACGCGGAGAAGTATCGCAACCTCGCCGACATTTGCGTGGTACCAAGAGCTTAGTGCCGAAGGAATAGTGGCACCCTGGAAATAGAAACCCCTTTTCGGGCCGTGGTTGCTGCCAGCTACGACGGGAACGCGGCTGCTATCATACAGACTAATGGGTTCTGTGCTATCCAAACCGGATCGGTTGCCGGTCGAGTCGTTGCTGCTTGACGTCGCCGACGTGCTGGCTACGTCGCTCGATCTGGACACGACCGTCCGCCGGGTTGCCGAGGTCGTCCGCAAAGTCATCGATTACGAGATCTTTGCGATCATGTTGCTCAACGAAAAAACTCAGGAACTGCGTTTCCGCTTTCAGGTGGGCTATCCGCCGGAATTCGCCGAGCGCAGCCGCATTAAAGTCGGCGAAGGCGTCACGGGTCAAGCGGCTCAATCGCGGCAAGCGGTCCTGATTGACGACGTAACCAAGGACCCGCGCTACATCGAGGCGGTTCCGAACGTGCGCTCGGAATTAGCCATCCCGCTGATCACCAAGAATCGCGTGATCGGAGTCATTGACATTGAAGCGCGCGAGGCCGGTTACTTCACCGAAGAACACGTGAATGTACTGACGCTGGTGGCTTCGCGCATGGCGGCGGGCATCGAGAACGCACAGCTCTACACCCGCACCACCAAACAGGCGCGCATTCTGCTGCTGCTCAACGAGATTGCCCGCGAACTGACTTCCATCTTGAACCTGGACGAGTTGCTAGGCCGGATCGCGGAACTGGTGCGGCGGCTGATCGATTACCAGATGTTCAGCATCCTGCTGCTCGATGCTTCCGGTGAGAAGCTGCAGCACCGCTTCTCGCTGCGCTTCAACGAAAATATTCATCTGAAGCATGATGTTCCTCTGGGCCGCGGCTTGGTGGGCGCAGCGGCCGAGACGAAGCAGGCGGTACTTGTACACGACGTCTGCAAGGACTCTCGCTACGTCGAAGCCAATCCGGAAACTCGTTCGGAGCTGGCCGTGCCGCTCATTTACAAAAGCAAAGTGATTGGCGTGCTCGATATGGAGCACACGCGGCGCGGATTTTTTACCGAAGAGCATCAGCGCACCATGACGACACTGGCGGCGCAAATTGCGATTGCGATCGAGAACGCGCGCCTTTACGAAGAGATCGAGCGGCAAGAACGGCGACTGGAGCGCGATCTGGCTCTAGCGCGCGAACTGCAGGGACGGCTACTGCCGCAAACCAGTCCCAAGCTCGCTCACCTGGATGTGGCTGCGAAATTCGTGCCTGCCCGCGCTATTGGCGGCGACTTGTACGATTTCATTCCTTACTCGATGTCGCGCCTTGGTATCGCCATCGGCGATGTCAGCGGAAAGGGCGCGCCAGCCGCCATCTATGCCGCATTGGTGAGTGGAATCATCCGCTCCCATGCTCCGATTGAGCCAGGGTCGGCGGAAATGCTTTCGGCGGTAAATTTGTCGCTGGCCGAGCGGCGCATTGAGGCACAGTTCGTTTCCATTATCTATGCGGTGTGGGACGACGAGCATCGCACTCTGACGGTGGCGAACTCCGGACTTCCCCGCCCCATTTTCGTGCACGGCGGCAAGAATGAAGTGATCGAAGCGACCGGCTTGCCGCTCGGCCTGTTCGATGAAGCCGAATACGATGAGTTCAAGTTCCGCATGAAGCCCGGCGACATGTTCGTATTCTTCAGCGACGGCATTCTTGACGCCCGCAACCGCAAAGGGGAACTGTTCGGCCGGGGACGAGTCGAACAGATCGTCGCCGAATGCGCCGACAAGTCGGCGAAATGCGTCGTGGATTCACTCTTCAAGGCTGCGGCTGAACACTCGGCCGGCGTGGAGACGTTCGACGATCAGACGGTCGTCGCCATCCGCGTCCACGGCGGCGCGCACACTCCCCACAAAAAGAAATGACTTCGCGTAGTCAGAACCCAGCCGCGCGTGCCCCCGGATTTGTCTATCGTGAGGCCAAGCCCCATCGGACGGATCGCGGCGGGGTGCACAGTGATCGAAAACTTGTTTTGCACTGCGAAGATGTGTCGCTGCAAAAACTGGCCGAGCGATACGATACCCCTCTGTACGTGTACTCGGCGGCGATGATCCGCAAGCGCTATCGGGCGTTCGACGCGGCATTTCGCGGGGTGCCGCACACCATCTGCTACTCAGTGAAGGCAAATTCGAACCTGAGCATACTGCGATTGCTTGCTCGAATGGGCTGCGGATTCGATGTCGTCTCCGGTGGAGAACTGGAACGCGTTCTGGCAGCAGAACGCAAAGCCTCGAAGAACGTCGTGTTCTCCGGTGTGGGCAAGACGCGCGAGGAACTGACCGCGGCGTTGAAAGGCGGCATTATGCTTTTCAACGTCGAGAGCGAATCGGAATTATGGGCGTTGGCGGAATGCGCCGGACGGCTGCGTAAGACGGCGCCGCTGGCGCTGCGGGTGAATCCCGATGTCGCGGCCGAGACGCATCCCTACATTTCCACCGGCTTGAGAAAACACAAATTCGGCGTACCCATTCGCGAGGCGCGGGCGTTGTACACCAAAGCAGCGGGTGCGAGATACATGAAGGTGAGCGGTGTGAGCGTTCACATCGGATCGCAGATCACGGATGTGGCTCCCTTCGGCGAGGCTATGGCACGCGTGGCCGACCTTGTCCGCGAACTGCGCGAAGACGGCCACAGCATCGACTACATCGACGCAGGCGGCGGACTAGGAATCACCTATGACAAGCCGAGCGGGCAGGAGTTTTCCGCAGATGTGCGGGCGTACGCGCGGGCATTGGCCAAACCCTTGCGCAACCTGAAAGTTCGGCTGTTGCTGGAACCGGGGCGCTCGATCGTTGGTCCCGCAGGCGTTTTGGTCACCTCGGTGATTTACCGCAAGGAAAATGACGGCAAGCGATTTCTGGTTGTGGACGCGGCGATGAACGACTTGATCCGGCCCGCGCTTTACGGCGCTTATCATGAGATTGTTCCCGTCACGCTGAGTAAGGGCTCGGCGACGAAACAGGAAATCGCGATATGCGAGATAACCGATATCGTCGGCCCGGTCTGCGAGACTGGAGATTTTTTCGCGCGTGACCGTGATTTGCCGCCGGTCGCCGAAGGAGACCAGCTCGCGATTCTGGATGCGGGCGCTTATGGAATGGTGCTGGCGTCGAACTACAATACGCGTCCGCGGGCAGCGGAAGTGCTGGTTAGCGGCAAGTCCGAGAAGGTCATCCGGCGGCGCGAAAAGGTCGCCGACCTGCTCCGCGGCGAAGCGTAGATCTCCCCTTAGCAAACCTTTTGGCAAGGCTTCCTTTTGCGCTCAGCCCTGCGGTTCTCCCCATTTCAACTTGGTGCGCAGGAGGTGAAAAAAATCCGTGCCGGTGCGGAACAAATTTACGTGATGTTCGGAGCGTCGGCAGCGCACGCGGTCGCCGTCGCGCAGATCGAGGCCGGGCTGTCCGTCCAGGCTCAAGTAGGCGACGTCCTCCTCGCTGCGCAGCAGGATTTCAATCTCCGCGGAATCCGGCACCACCAGCGGGCGATGAGTGAGCGCATGCGGCGCGACCGGAGTAACTACAAAGGCATTGACGCTTGGCATGAGCACGGGTCCGCCTGCCGATAAGGAGTACGCCGTCGACCCGGTCGGCGTGGCGACGATCATGCCGTCCGCGCGATAGCTCGAGACGAAGGCTTTGTCGATGTAGAGATCGTAAGTGTTGAGGCGGGCGAGGGCGGTCTTGTTTACTACTGCGTCATTAAAAACATTGTGGCTATCGCGCACCGTGCCCTCGCGCAACAACTGGACCTGCATCAGAGAGCGACACTCGACCGCTGCTCTCCCCTGCGCAATCGCGTCCAGCATCGAGTAGAGCGAAGGTAGCGGCACTTCCGTGAGAAACCCCAGCGAACCCAGGTTGACGCCGAGCAGGGGCACGTCCACCGCGGCCGTGACGCGCGCGGCAGACAGCAAAGTTCCATCTCCGCCGAGAACAACGACGAGATCAAGCGCTTGCGCAGCCATCTGATCCCGGGGCACGACTTCCCGCCCGGCAACGTATCCGGCTGTTTCCGTGTCGATGATGACTTTGTAGCCGTGCTCGGCGAGCCAGTTCAAAAGCCCGGGGAGAATCTGCGCGACTTCAGGGCGCTCGGGCCGCGACAGGATGGCCGCGGTTTTCGGAAAGCACGCTTGCGGGGTGGCCATAGGCAAAGAGAGATTGTACAGAAATTCAACGACTTCACCACAGAGGACACCGAGGACGCAGAGAATCTAAAACTTTCCGTAGAGCAGGAATTCGCGATTGCCTTCGGCCCCTAGGATGGGCGATTCGATCGAGTCGGTGCACACCGCTCCCAAATTTTGCAGCGCGCTTTTGACTTTCTCCACCGACGCCAGTTGCACGGCCTGGTCGCGCACAATGCCGCCCTTGCCCACATGTTCCCTGCCCGCTTCGAACTGGGGCTTTACCAGCACGACGATTTGGCGGCCGCTGCGCGCTTCGAATTTGTCCGGGGATTCTTCCGGCGATTCCGGAAAAGCTGCGTTAATTGCAGCGGGAAGAACCAGAGTTGCCGAGATGAAAGAAACGTCCATCACGACTAGATCCACCGAGACGCCGAGCGCGTCGCGCTTAAGATAGCGGGCGTTGGTTTTTTCCAGCAACCGGACCCGCGCGTCCTCTCGCAGCCTGAAGTCCATCTGTCCGTAGCCGGTGTCGACTGCGATGACCTGCGCGGCGCCACGCTGCAGCAGGCAATCGGTAAACCCTCCGGTGGACGCGCCGACATCAAGACAAATCTTGCCGGCAACAGCGATCTTCCAGTGGTCGAGGGCGCGCTCCAACTTCAGTCCTCCGCGGCTGACGTATTTCAGATCTTCGCCGAGCAGGCGGATTGCGCATTCCCCAACAACCTGCGCTCCCGCCTTCTCAAGTTTTTGCTCGTCCACCAGCACCTTGCCCCCGAGGATGAGGGCCTGGGCGCGCTCGCGCGAAGCGGCCAGACCACGATCTACCAGAAGTTTGTCGAGTCGGACTTTCACGGTTTAAGCGCTAACGTCTGAGCTTCACGGTTTGAGCTCCAATGTCCGAGCTTCAAGATATGTTCTGCCCGCGAGGCCCGCCACGAAAGTGCCAGCCCTCGCTCCGGTGCAAACTGTTAAACCGTCTCTCGGTTGAATCACTTACGAAGATACTTTGGCCCTTTTGCACAGCGTTTTGCACGCACATGTTGAAAACTTCCGAGCGCAGAATGCCCAGCTTTGTTCGCGTCATAGCCTTCCACGAATAAAGCCGCCCGAAACCAGGGCGGCTTTAAAATCTACAGGGCTGCCGGAGCTACTATCCCGCAACCTCTTCCAGCAGTTTCTGATCAATGTCGAAGTTCGAGTGCACGTTCTGTACGTCGTCATGTTCTTCGAGCGCTTCCATCAGGCGGATCATGGTGTTGGCAGCAGCGCCTTCCAGCTTGATGTAGTTCTGCGGAATCATGGCCACGCTGGCGGAAATGGGTTCGATGCCGGCTTTCTTCACCGCTTCGAGAACGGCTTCATAGGCGGAAGTCTCAGTAAGGATTTCCCAGTTGTCGCCATCGTCACTCAGGTCTTCGCCGCCGTGTTCGAGGACAATGTTCATCAGGTCGTCCTCTTTCGCGGCTGTCTTTGAAATCAGGATGTCGCCTTTCTTGTGGAACATCCAGGAGACCGCGCCGGCCTCGGCCATGTTGCCGCCATTCTTGCCGAAAGCGTGACGGATTTCGCTGACGGTGCGGTTGCGATTGTCGGTGTTGATGTCGAGCAACACCGCGACGCCGCCCGGACCGTAGCCTTCCAGAGAAAATTCTTCATAGGTGGCGCCGGGCAATTCGCCCGTGCCGCGCTGGATGGCCCGCTTGATGTTGTCGGCGGGCATATTTTCTGCCTTAGCCGCGATGATGGCGCCGCGCAGGCGCGGGTTGGAGTCAGGGTCGCCGCCGCCGTTCTTCGCGGCGATGCTGATTTCCTTGATCAGACGGGTGAAAATCTTGCCGCGCTTGGCGTCGAGCGCGCCTTTTTTGTGCTTGATTGTGGCCCATTTTGAATGGCCGGACATGGTTAGACCTCGTGTCTAAGCTTCGTTAAAGAGCTACGGATGGCGCAGGATTCGCCTTCAGAGGAGATCACTGAATAGCCTCGATTCGAATGCAGGCGAACATCCATTATAGCATGAGCAGGATGGCCAACCCAGCAACAATGAACGGTCAGGTAGTGATGCAGTTTGAAAGAAGGTTCGTATCAGGGCATCGCTTCAGCGATGCCGATGATGACTTAGGGACAAAGCGGCTTTAGCCGCTGTGAGCTTACATCGCGGCCCGGCGGCTGAAGCCGCTTTCGAACTTTGTTTCGAGACGGCATGCCTGAAGGCATGCCCTGATACGAATCCTTTTTTCGGACTGGACCACTACCAACGATCACGGTTTCGGGGGCTTGATCGTATATCCCGGGGGAATCTGAAAGACCGAGGGGGGGTGCTCGGCCGTTACGGTGGGCTTGCAGTAGGTGGTCAGCTCACCTGCTGGCGTGGTCACCTTGGTCAGCACCGGAGTCTTCAACTTCACGCTGGTCCACAACTCGGTCACGCTCGGGGGTTTTGGCAGAGCGGACGCCGACGGCGGCGCTGGCGCACCTGGCGGCTTCGGCGCCGCAGGAGCACCCGGCACCTTCAACCCAGGCATTTTCAAACCAGGGACATTTGCGCCCGGCATCTTGACCCCGGGCATTGCGGGTAACGGCGGCTTGGCCGGCGGGGCCATATGGGGCAAAGTAAAGCGCTTGCCCTCAACCTCGTGCCCGTCGATCATCGACTTGCCCAGATCCTGCACGTGCACGGCCGGAGCACCCGGTGCTGCGGGGGCCCCCGGCGCACTGGGAAGCGCTGGCGCTCCCGGTGGAGTCATCGTCATGGGCATAATGCTCGCTTCTTTCTTTACGTGATCGAGCACGATGGTCTGCTTCAAGGCGGGATCGGAGATGACGCTGGTCAAGGGCGTGTCGATGCGGGTTTTGCCGTCACTCGAACGCCACAGTCGCGACGCCGACTGGGTTGGCGGTCCGCCTCCGGCGGGCTGCGTCTTGCTGGCGCACTCGGAACAGGACGGCGGCGCAGGCGGCGGGATGGGAGGCGTCTGACCCACGGCGGGCATATTTTAGCACGCCCCGCGAGGGCGGTTTATGCGTAGTTCACTGGACACCCCCTGTTATCGCGCCGAGGAAAAGCGACCACCAGACGAGGTGGAGTATGATATCCGGCCTGAGGACTGGCGGCGAAACGAAACCAATAGCCGGGAAAAGAGATTTATGGTCGACCCGAAAGCGCAGCAGTTGTCTAAGTCCGATGTGGCTGGACTATTTCGCTATCTCGATCCGATGTGGATCAAGACCATCATGGAAACCTTCGAGGGCCTGATGCCGGATTTTATTCCCAACCCAAACAATTATCGGCCGCAGTTGCAGGCTGCCGGGATCTTCGTCGACCGCATGGACCTGGCGATGCGGGCGGCACTCAACAAGAAAGGGCAGACCACAACCTGGGAAGTGTGGGAAAGCGCCAATGACGCCTTGTTGCACAAACTTCCTTACCAGCAGCGTAGAGAGATAAGGGAATTCTGGTTTGCTGGACCGACTCCGGGCCTTTCCGGCGGGCCAGCATCGCCGGCGCCGCTCATCGGCGCACCCGGGGAATGGTTCGTCACCGATCTAAGCGGAAAAAGCGAATCCCTGATAGTGGGCGCTGGCTACACGACGATAACCGGCAAGATCGAGTTCACGAACGCTAACGGCGACGTGTTCAATCCTGCGATTGGTCTGTGGGGTCTGTCTCTCGGCGCGAGCAGCACGCCGAACATCGGAAAGGTCCTTTCGAAGATCCCGGGCATCGGGCAGATTCTGAACCGGTTCCCCCTACTTACCCAGCTGCTCAAGAGCGAGGAAGATGCGTTTGCCAAGGGCTTGGTCGATATATTGGCGGAAAAATCTCCCAGACTGGTATCCGTCCTCCTCAGCAATCAAACGGTCAAGAATCTCCTCGAGTACTGGATCAAGCAACGCACTGCATACAGCTACGGCCCCACATGTTTTCCGTCCAACGCCATCGGCATGGTAGTGGGTTGGGACAGCACACCGCTGACTAAAGCGGACTTCCGTGGCCTCTGTGCCTCGTACGCTCTGACCGGCGCCGTTGGTCCGGGCAACGCCGGAGTCTACGCTCTGCTCTTCGGCATCAATGAGCACTGGAATAGTCTGGATCCTACTCAACAATCAAATGGCCTGGCGCTGATCTCTGCGGGTTCACTGTCGGCGTCAATCCCTTCGGCGGGCTTCGCGTTCAACTTCTTCTTTGGCGAGATCGTGTAGGCCGTGGGCGCTGAGGATGACTCTATAGCTACGCAATCCTGTTGACGAGGACAGCCGTATTCCCTAACATGCCATGCAACGTGCGCTCGTGGCATTGCGGTTGTTTTGTCGCCATCGTTTAACCGTTTATGACTGGCCAGCTCGTGGGGCACTACCGGGTCCTCGAAAAGATCGGTGCAGGAGCGATGGGCGAAGTCTTTCGCGCGCGCGACGAAAGGCTGGGACGCGACGTTGCACTGAAGTTGATCCGGCCGGCCTCGAGCGACAATCCTGACCATCTGCGCCGCTTCGAGCAGGAAGCTCGGGCCTCAGCCGCGCTAAACCATCCCAATATTCTGGCGATTTATGACGTTGGTTTCGATGGCACGGTGCCTTATATCGTTTCGGAACTGCTCGAGGGAAAAAACCTGCGCCAGCGCCTGTACGAGGGGCCCATCCCCATGCGCGCGGCGGCCGATTACGCGCTCCAGATCGCACAGGGCCTGACCGCCGCGCATGAGCGGCTCATTGTTCATCGCGATCTGAAGCCGGAGAATCTGTTTCTCACCCACGACGGGCGCATTAAGATTCTGGATTTCGGCGTAGCCAAACTCCTGTCTCCTCCTGCAGAAGATAACCACTCCCTTGAAAGCATGACTACGGTGACCAAGCAGGGTGCCATAGTCGGCACGTTCGCCTACATGTCTCCCGAACAACTGCGGGGCAAGCCCGTCGATCACCGCAGCGACATCTTCAGCTTCGGTGCGATTCTTTACGAAATGACGTCTGGCTGCCGCGCGTTTAAGGGCGAAACCGAAGTCGACACCATGACTGCGGTATTGCGCGAAGAACCGCCCAGCGTCAAGCTCGACGAGGCGGCGATTCCGCCGGGATATCAGGACATCGTCCGGCATTGTCTGGAGAAGGATTCGGAGAATCGTTTCCAGTCCGCCAAGGACCTGGTTTTCGCGCTGCAAACTCTGTCCGGGTCTTCGGGAGGCAAAACGGGTCCCTCGCCCAAGCCAGTCGTTCGCACCGTCTCTGCGCTGCCATGGGCGCTCGTGGCGCTGCTGGCCGTAGGAACCGCGCTTCTGGCGGTTGCCCAATTTTTGCGTGTTCCGGCCACGCCCCCGTCGTACAGCCGCTTAACCTTCGAAGCGGGCACGGTGTATTCGGCGCGCTTCGCGCAGAAAGGTCAATCTGTCGTTTACGGCGCCGCATGGAATAACAAGCCGGTCCAGCTTTTTACCACGGTTGGAGACTCTCTTCTGACCCAGCCGCTGAATTTGAGCGACGCCGACCTGCTGGCTATCTCGCCCAGCAACGAACTCGCTGTCGCGCTCCACGGTACGCACAACGGCCAGTTCGAAACCGTCGACGGAATGTTGGCGCGTGCACCGTTGGCCGGAGGATCTCCGAAGGAATTGCTGGCCGATGTCCGCTGGGCCGATTGGGACGCAAAAGGCGAGTTAGCGGTGGTGCACGATGTCGACGGCCAAAGCCGCTTGGAATATCCCATCGGCAACGTCCTGTATCAGAGCAAAGGATGGATCAGCAACATTCGTTTCTCTCCCCAGGGCGACCAGATCGCGTTCATGGATCATCCGACGCTCTGGGACAACCTTGGAGTGGTCTGCGTAGTTGACTTGACCGGCCACGCCCAGACTCTCACCCGAGACTGGTCGTCGGAACAGGGAGTCGCGTGGCGGCCAGATGGTAAGGAGATCTGGTTCACAGCCGTCGAGGAAGGCAACAACCTGAATTTGATGGCGGTCACGCTCTCCCGCAAAATCCGCACCGTGCTGGACTTGCCCATGGGAATCACGTTGCAAGACATTGCACCGGACGGCCGCGTGCTTGTGGCATTGAACTCCAAGCGTCTGGCAATGGCCTTCAGCACACTGGGCAGCAAGCAAGGTGAGGAACTCTCCTGGCACGATTGGAATGTGGCCAAGGATATTTCGCGCGACGGGCAGTCCGTATTATTTGAGGATTCCAGCGCAGCCGCCGGATCGGACCACTCCGTCGCGCTGCGAAAGTTGGATGGCTCTCTGCCGGTCCGTCTGGGAGATGGCAGCGCGGGTGGACTTTCGCCGGATGGAAAGTGGACCATCGCCCTTACCGGCCACCCGACCAAGGTCATGCTGCTGCCGACCGGACCCGGCCAGCCTCGTCCCGTCGAGACGACTGGATTGGAATCCATCCAAAGCGGATGGGCCCGCTTCCTGGCGGATGGGCAAAGGATTATCGCGAATGGCAATGAGCAGGGGCATGCCACCCGTTGCTACGTGATAAACTTGGACGGCGGAAAGACCACCGCCGTAACCCCGGAGGGAATCCAGTGCGGCCCTTCGTCACCCGACAGCCAATTTGTCGTAGGTGTTCGAGCGAGTTCTGCCGTAGCCATCTACCCGATCGCAGGAGGTCCATTGCGACCAATCCCTGCGCTGGAGGCTGGCTTCGTGCCGGTACAATGGTCGAACGACGGTTCCACACTCTTCGGCTATCATGCGGGCGAACTTCCCTGCAAGGTCTACAAGCTCGCGATCGCCACCGGAAAACAAACCGTAATGCAGGAACTGAGGCCCGGAGCGCCGGCGGGTGTGGTCTCTGTCTCCCCGGTTATCGTCACCCGGGATGGCACTCGCTTTTCATACAGCTATAACGAAGCGTTGTCTGTCTTGTATTTGATCTCGGGGCTGCACTAGATCGGCGAACAACCTGCGCTGAACAATCTGGCCTGAACAACTTGGCCTGAACAACTTGGCCTGAACAACCTGGCCTGAACAAGCTACGTGCGGCGCGACTTCCTTTTCACTCCAAAGGTCCCGAGAAGTCAGTCGCCACGTAATGGAAAAATATCGAAGTCGAAGTCTGGCCCTCGCTCAGCCTGCTGCGGTAATGGGGTAATCGAGTTCCGCGATAGGCGAGGCCATCTCCCAGAGCCTGATACGCGGTGACTTTCCCAGTAGGAGCATCCAGACAAATCGGCCAGGGAGTTTCAAGCCCGGGCTCGGGAGAGAAATCCAGGCAGAGAGTAACACTGAACTCGCATTGGGCCCGGTCGGTGTGTTTCTTCAGTTCCGCTCCACTCAAGTATGAGGCCAAGTAGACGTAAGACGGCTTGAGCGATTCCCCGGCCACGGCGCTCAGAGTGGCGGCGATGTCCTGATGAAAGAAACGTGCGACGGGCTCGTTGTGGGCGACATAGCGGCGGGGGCTTTGGCCATCGCCCAGACGAATCGCGCCCGTGCGAATTAAGTGGCGATAGTAGCGACGCAAAGCGGCAATGTGAAATGGGTGGATCAGGTCGCCGAGCGGCGCATACCCTTTCTCGCGAAACCAAGCAGACGCCTTCGCGATACTCTCAGTTCGCTCCCGCTGGCGTTGCGTCATTTGATTTTCGGGAACCAGAATACCCGCTGTCGCCAGCAGGCGCCGCGCCTTCTTTGGCACGTTGCCAAGCACTCCGTCCGACGCGGATGCGGACACTGATGCGTTCAGACCCAGACTTCGCACCACACCTTCCAACTGCGGCCCCAGCCAGAACGGAAGCAGGTTTCCGGTTGTCGGGTTTCGCACCCATGCCATGGTTCCCTGCAACGCGAACCCCGAGAACAGTTCCTTTTTCGACTCAAGTTCCTCGGGCAGTCGCCCATCGGCACACAGGATGCAGTCGGGATTCAGGTACAGGGGTTGCTGATCATTCGGTTGAAGCGGTTGAAGTTGAAGTGACTTGAAAGCGCGCCGCGGGATCAAGTGCAGGGGCAGTTCATCCAGCAGGCAATAGAAAAGATCGGGAGGAAGCGTCGCGGCATGGGTTTGCCGCGACACTCCCTCCCGCAATGGAGATTCCTCCGACAACCCATACTGCGATGTGCCTTCGCGTGACAACCCCGCCTGGGACGCGTCTCCCATCAGGTTTGTCATCCACTCCAGCCAAGCCGGGTTGTTTGCCGTGTTGCTCATGCTCTGTTGGTCATGCTGTGTTGGTCATGCTCTGTTGATCAACGACGAAGCCATCCGTTTAAAGTAAAGCGGCTGTCGGCGAAAAGCTGCGAAGCGCAATTCACCGGTGTGATTTCGTGCAGCAATTCGCACGGGAAGAAGACGATCTGGTTCTGCTGCGGCACGATCGTCTGGTAACTGCCTTCACTGACGTAGACTCCATCCTGCAAGCGCGAGTCATGAATTCTTAGTTCGCCCCCTTCGAACTGCCGGGGCTCGCGATGGAAGAAGTAGACAAATGTCAGGTGTCGCGACGCTACGCGCTCGCTGCCGTTGTCGCTGTGGAAGTGAAAGAAGTCGCCGTCGTTGCTGGCGGTGACCTGGGCCTCAGCATCGGCAATGGCGAATTCCTCCATGCCGAGCTCATCCAGAACCAGCGGCAACACAGACTTGATGCGGTCCAGCATCACGTCCTGGTGTTGCGCCAGATCCATCAGAACGCGCGAACGGCGGTGGTCATAGTTGATGACGCCGCTGATCTCGCCGCTCACCTCGCCTTCCTGGGCGCGCGGAGAAACCACGGTGCTGGCAGTGAAGTCGACTTCGTGCTCCAGAACGAAGCGGGTAAGATTGGCAAGTTCCGTGGGTGCCAGGAATTCGTCCAGCACGACGCACTTGGCCGGCAACTCTGCAGGCCGTTCCACGACCCCAACTCCGACGCTCGCTTCAGAAACCACGGTCGTACGAGTGTGGTGGCTTGGTGGCTCCGGTTCGGTGCGAGGCGCTCGAACGCCCGGCCCCGGTTGCGGTTGCCCTGATGGCGGATCCGGTTCTCCCATCGGCCGACCCGGCGGCTGCGGTGCCTTGTGCGGGGCGCGAACCCCCGGCCCCGGTTGCGGCTGTCCTGACGGCGGATCCGGCTCTCCCATCGGCCTACTCGGAGGCTGCGGTCCTTTTTGCGGGGCTCGAACCCCCGGCCCCGGTTGCGGCTGTCCTGACGGCGGATCCGGCTCTCCCATCGTATGCAGCGGGATGTTAGGTGGCTGTGGTGCCATAGGGGGATGCGGGCCAATGGTTTGCCGCAACTCGCTTGGAGGTTGCGGACCTAGAGGCGGGTGAGGTCCGGCATAATTCTCCGCCGCCGTGGTTCGCACATCTCCAGGGGGTTGTGGGCTCATGGGGGGATGCGGGCCAGTATAAGTGTCCGCAGTCCGTAGACTCGCGGAGTCGCCCTGCGGCAACGTGCTGCCTTCTAGGATGCGCTCCACAATACTGCCACCGAGCACGGCAAAAGCGCGCTGCGCTACGGTCTCACCAATCGCCGATGCAATCACCGCCCGAACTGCTTCCTGCATCTGCGGGCTCTCGCCGTTGGCAGCCCTGGCATGCTGCAACAAAGTGGCGACCAATGCGCGCTCTTGCGGGCTGAGAATCCGCTCGTCCCGCACTAAAGTTTCTGAAAAGGAATCCAATATCTGCTTCGGTGTCATGAGAGACACGCCTCCCTGCGTGTGCCGGTGAACACAAACTAGGTTTTGGGGACCCGTACTACAGGGGAAGAAGGAATGACAATATACCGAGAGCCTGTTGATAACCAAGAAAAATTTTCGAGCGCTGATCCAGTGAGAATTCGACGGAACTGGTGCCAGCCAAACTGTCTACCGGCCCGCCATGGCACCGACCATCGAGTGGAATACCTTTATTCCGTCGGTGCACCCCAGTTCCGGCTCGGCCGAGCGTTCCGGGTGAGGCATCATGCCCACGACATTGCCCCCCGGGCTGCAGATCCCGGCAATATTGTCGAGAGAGCCGTTTGGATTGGCCGATGCAGCAATTTCGCCGCCGGGCGAACAATAGCGGAACACGACGCGATTGTTTCTGTTCAACTCCTGCAGCGTCGCCGGTTCGCAGAAGTAGTTGCCCTCCATGTGGCCGATCGGGATGGTCAACACTTCCCCCTTTGCGCACGCATTGGTGAAGGGCGTCTCGGCATTTTCCACGCGTACGCGCACCGGTTTGCAAACGTACTTGAGACCAACGTTGCGCATCAGGGCACCCGGCAGCAGGCCCGCCTCGCAGAGAATCTGAAAACCATTGCAGATGCCCAGCACCAGCCCGCCGCCGTCAGCGAACTTGCGCACCGACTCCATGACTGGCGAAAACTTGGCGATCGCGCCCGTGCGCAAGTAATCACCGAAAGCAAAGCCCCCCGGCACAATGATCGCGTCACAGTTCTCCAGGTCATGGGATTCGTGCCACAGCGATGTCACCGGCTGCTTCGCGACTTGCTGAATCGTCCAGAAAGCATCGTGATCGCAGTTCGACCCAGGAAAAGTGATGACGCCAAATTTCATTGCCGCCTCATTTGCAGGAATTTGTGCTTAGTCTAGCATGCCCGCCGGAGCGCGACGAGACGATAGGAAAGATGGTGGCGGTGCATTTTGAGGCTCAAAAAGGCAAGCCGCCAACCACCCGGGGCCCGAAGGGCTTCGATCTTATTGGTTCCTTCGTGTGACTTCGTGTCCTTCGTGGTTAAAGATCCTCAAACTGCACCACTCAGGCTGCCGAAATCTTCCGGGCTCGAAACGCCGGATAGATGGCAGCAAAAAAGTCGGGATCGCCGGCAGAAACGTGAGTAATCGTACGTAACAGTTACTTCAGGAGGGACAAGCGATGGGCGCGCGCTGACGAAATGGAGGCGCAACGGGGCGCACGCCCAAGCCCGGAAAAACTTGCTACAGCAGTCCCTGCGACCGAAACCGCGTGACTGGATCAACCACTGCTTGCCGCTTGAAAATCCAGCGGGCCACCGCAAAGCCAATCGCCGCGTAGAACAGGTTCATCTTCCGCATAAACACCCCCCAATTCCAGGATCAACTTCGTTGATCCTCAGGGGAGGAACCAACACCAGCTCTATCGGCACAATAGCAATACGCCTTCAAGCGGACAAGGCACAACAGTGCCATCGAAGTGGCACGGAAGTAATAGGGATTTCGGAGGATCAACAGGTTGATTTCAAAAGCAGCGCCGCCGAGATCGGCGGCGCTATACATCAATAGAAATTAGTAGTGGAGCTCAGTGCGCCGGAATCTCCTCATCCGTCGCCCGCCCTGGAGGAGGCACCACCACCGTCGACAGGCTGCCCTCCGCCGTCAGCTTCTGAAACGCGGCCAGATCGCGGCGCTGCAGGTCTTCCCAGCGCCCGATCAGTTCTCCGCTCTGCCGTTTCAGCTTCTCGAATTCCTTTTGCTCAGCTTCGGTCGGCGCCGAGTCGGCGGTGCCCAAGTCCATCGCCAGATACGCCAGCTTCGCATCCAGTTGTGGAGGATACGCCAGCGAATCTTCGTTGGCACTGATGGTCAGATTGATCAGATCCTCGCGCACCGCGACGAGTTTCTTCTCCAGCTCATCCGCCGCACCGACAATCGTCTTGGTGCTGGCGTTTTCCGGCAGCCGTCTCTTCAACCCGGACAACTGCAAACGCACATCCTGAATTTGATTGACCGCGTCGTACACCCGGCTCAGTTCATCGCGCGTCTGCAGAAGCAAGCTGAGCTGCTGCTCCAGATCAGCCTGGCTGACATGAACTCGCGGATCCAATTTCACATCGAAGGCCGCAGTCTGGCTCTGCCCGCCCACTGTGAGCCGAACCTGGTAATGACCCGGAGCTGCCACCGGCCCCCGTGCTCCGCTGCCATATTCCCAGAGATAATATCCGGGCACATGATGCGCCTCGTCATAACGCAGATCCCATACGAAACGATTCAAGCCGGCTTCTGGCTTAATTTGCTTTTCCGGCTTCTTGTCGTCAGGATCGAGCGGCTCTTCCAGCGTGTCAGACTCCGCGCTCGAATACTTGCGAATGACTTTGCCGGAGGCATCCAGAATTTCGATCTTCGCCTCCGTGCCGGCCTTCGGCGCATCCTTCAGGAAGTAATAAATCACCGCGCCCCCCGGCGGATTCTGCCCCGTCCGTTTCGAAGGATGCCGTTCCCCACTGGCTCCCGCCTGAATCCGGAAAGCCGTCGCGGGCGCGTAAAGAAAAGCGTCTTTCTTCCCAATGTCGTCGTTATACTGCCGCAGCGGAGACAGGTCGTCAAGAATCCAGAACGCGCGCCCGTGCGTGGCCACCACCAGATCGTCGTCTTTAATCACCAGGTCATGCACCGGCGTAGTCGGCAGATTCAACTGCAGCGGCCGCCAGTTTGCACCGTCGTTGAACGACACGTACATCCCGGTTTCAGTTCCCGCATAGAGCAGCCCGCGCTTCTTCGGATCTTCCCGCACCACGCGCACAAACGCCGTGTCCGGAATTCCCTGCCCCAGCTTCGTCCACGTCTTGCCGTAATCGTTGGTCTTATAGATATAAGGACGTAAATCGTCGAACTGGTGCCGATCCACCGCCACATACGCGGTCCCGGCATCGAAGGTTGAAGCATCAATCTGGCTGACCCGAGCCCACTCAAACATTTCCTTCGGAGTCACGTTATTCCACGTCTTGCCTTCGTCCTGCGTGAGCTGAATCAGCCCGTCATCGGTGCCAACCCACAACAATCCCTTGGTGATCGGCGATTCCGCCAACGCGAAGATCGTGTCGTAGTACTCCGTGCCGGAATCGTCGAGCGTAATGTCGCCGCCCGAAACTTTCTGCTTCTCCTTATCATTGCGCGTCAGATCCGGACTGATGGCCTGCCAGTGCACGCCCCCGTCGGTGGTCTTAAACAGCCGCTCCCCGGCGTGATACAGCGTGTTGGGATCGTGCGGAGAAAGCATGACCGGTGCGGTCCACTGGAAGCGATGTTCCAGGTTGGCAGCCCCGTGCGCATCAGAAAGTTCCGGCTGCTCGGTGATCGCCTTCACCTGTCCAATGTGCCGGTCGTAGCGCGTAATGTTTCCCTGATAGTCCGCCGCGTAAACAATATTCGGATCGCGCGGATCAGGCGCAATGTAACCGGCCTCGCCCCCACCCACGTCATACCAGTCGCTCTTGTCGATCGAGCCATCGTCGCTGCGGCTGACGATTGCGACCGTGCCGCTGTCCTGCTGCGCTCCGTACACGCGATACGGCGTCGCCGGGTCGGTGATGACGTGGTAGAACTGCGCGGTCGGCTGGTTATCTTCGCGCGTCCAATTCTTGCCGCCGTCGAGTGTCACCGTAACTCCGCCGTCATTCGATGCGATCATGCGCCGCGTATTCTGCGGATCGATCCACAGTCCGTGGTTGTCGCCGTGCGGCACTCGAAACTTGTTGAACAAATGTCCGCCGTCGGTCGATTTATAGGACTCCACATTCATGATGTAGAGCAAGTTCTCATCGCGCGGGTCGGCAATGATGTGCATGTAGTACCACGGACGCTGCCACAAGCTGTGGTCCGGGTTCACCAGTTGCCACGACTCGCCACCGTCGTCGGAGCGATACAGCCCGCCATCCGGATTGTGGGCTTCGATCAACGCATACACGCGGTCAGAATTCGCAGCCACGGCCACGCCGATTCTTCCGTACGGTCCCTTAGGCAGCCCGTGTTCTTCAATGTGCTTCCAGGTCGTGCCACCATCGTTCGAACGGTAAATCCCGCTGCCCGGTCCTCCGCTCTCCATGCTCCAGGAAGTCCGCCGCGCCTGCCACAGCGCCGCAAAAAGAATGTTGGGATTATGCGGGTCAAACGCCACATCAATGCCGCCAGTGTTTTCGTCTTTATAGAGAACTTTCTCCCAGGTCTTGCCGCCGTCGGTTGTTCGGAAAATGCCGCGCTCGGCGTTCGGACCGTAAGGATGCCCCAAGGCAGCAACGAACGCGATGTCAGGATTCGTCGGATTCACGATGACCTTGCCGATGGCGCGCGAATCGCGCAGACCGGTGTTCTTCCAGGTCTTGCCGCCGTCCAAAGATCGGTAGACGCCGTCGCCATGCGAGATGTTGCCGCGAATACAGGCTTCGCCCGTCCCCACATAGATAACGTTGTGATTGGAATTCGCCACCGCAATGCTGCCAATCGCCGACGTCCCCTCCTTGTCAAAAACCGAAGACCACGTCAAAGCGCCGTCGGTCGACTTCCAGACTCCGCCGCCCGTCGCTCCGAAATAGTAGGTCGTGGGGTCGCCCGGAATTCCGGCCGCGGTCAGCGACCGCCCGCCCCGGAAAGGTCCGATCAGGCGATATTTCATCCCCTTGAAAACCTTCTCCTCGGGCTTCGAGGATTCGGCGTCGGAATCGCTCGCCGCTGCGCCCGCAGGCTGCGCATTCTGACTGCTTGTTGTCGTCTTCACGGCCTTCGATTGCCGCTCGGGCTGAGCTTGCGCGTTCGCGGCAACGGTGAATAATGCTGAAAGAGTAACTGCGAAAACCAACGTGGCCAAGCGCGAGGCGTTCCTGCCAAATGTGTCTGGGACGAGCATGTTCAGGGTTATCTCCGGGGAAGTAGTGGACAATCACCTATCTTAGTCCCGCGGCGGCGTGCTGCAAAGGGCGTCTCATATTCCTGGCCATTGAGCCACCAATCCTCAGCTCTGTCATCCTGAGGCCCGCGTCCTTTGCGGGTCGAAGGATCTATGCAGTCCGCATACGGATTCCCAGGCTCTTCGCTTCGCCCAAGGCGACAACGCAAATTGCAGTTCCCACCGTTACTTCTTGGATATGAGAATTTTCTTCGCCGCTTCCAGTTCCTTGCGCTTCGCCTCATCCACTTTGGGATACGCAAGATCCAACGACTCCAGCGTCTCAATGACCACGGTCGACACTACCAGCCGCGTGAACCATTTGTTATCCGCCGGCACCACGTACCACGGCGCATGCTCGGTCGCCGTGTTGCTGATCATCTCTTCGTAAGCCTTCTGATAGTCATCCCAGTATTTGCGTTCGTGAATGTCGGCCGCCGAAAACTTCCAGTTCTTCTCCGGCTCGTCCAGCCGCGCCAGAAAGCGCCGCTTCTGCTCCTTCTTCGAAACATGCAGAAAGAACTTGCGAATGACCGTTCCGCTGCGCGCCATGTGCCGCTCAAAGCAGCGAATGTCTTCAAACCGCTCGTCCCACACATTCTTGCCCACCAGCACGGCTGGCGTCTTCTGGCTCTTGAGAATTTCAGGGTGAACGCGCACCACCAGCACCTCTTCATAATAAGACCGGTTGAAGATGCCGATTTTCCCGCGCTCCGGCAAATCACGCGTCGTGCGCCACAGAAAATCGTGCTGCAGTTCCAGTTCCGAGGGCGCTTTGAAGGAAAATACCTGACAGCCCTGCGGATTGATCCCCGACATCACGTGCTTGATGATGCCGTCCTTCCCGGCGGCGTCCATGGCCTGAAATATCAAAAGCATAGCCCAACTGTTCTGCGCATAGAGCTTGTCCTGCAACTCCGCAGTGCGGACAATGCCCTGCTGCAGAACCTCGGCAGCGTTCTCCTTGGAGCGCCAATGCCCCGTGTCAGCGGGATCAAAATCTTTCAGCCGGAAATGTTTCCCGCTGTCCACGCGGTAGGTATCGGCCACTTTCTTCGCTTTCATCGTAAATCGCTCCGTTCAGGCAAACTTGCCGGATGATAGCCTATTGATGATAGCCCATTGATGACAGGTTCGCGGATGCTAACCGGGTTGATGATTGATGATAGGATCAGTTTCACGCCGCTGCGATTGCGCAGCAGCCGTCGTGAGGTGCGCAACTTAGTCGCAACCTGATTCTCTGAATGGGAGCTCCCCTATGAAAGCCCTTACCCTCGTCGGAGTCTTGCTACTGATATTGGGACTGCTGTCTTTTGTGGTCGCGATCCCTCACCATGAGCATCACGGCGTGAAGTTCGGCGACGCCAGAATCGGAGTCCGGACCGAAAACAGCGATAGGCTGCCGCCCGCGGCCGGCATCGTTCTTCTCGCCGGCGGCGTCGTCGCCCTGATTCTCGGCCTGCGCAAAACCTAGGTTCGGGACCTCAGGCTCCGCACCTGGCGTTAAGCGTTCAGCCGGCACCGTGCCGATGCCTTGAACTGGGGCCATGAGTACGATGGCGATTTCACGCCAATTATCACTGCGCGTGCCCAACACCTACGGACACTCGGTACGCAATTGTTTTGCGAGATGAAGTACGAGATCGTCGTCCAGCATTACCTGAACATACTGCCCAACATACTGGTCTCGGTAGGTAACGCCACGGCCGTCTGGAATGTAGCCGCGCAACCCATATAGTCGCTGGGCAGCGTTGTACCCAGCATGCAGCCCCACCCCGATACCAACCACAGACGAACGGCGAGCTGCCTGCGCTTCGGCCATATCCAGCAGGCGGCTCGCGATACCACGTCTGCGAAATGTGGGAAGCACATTCAGGTCTTGGATCTCAGGAATCTCCAGCTCGGCAAATCCGGGATAGGAAGGCCGCCAGTTGATGGTTGCATAACCTGCGAACTCCCCGTCGACGGTAGCAACCAGGCAGGTGCGGCTTCCCGCCGCCTCTTGCTCCAAGTACATCTGATATTTTGCCTCTGGTTTGACCGAGCCGATGCTCGCGAATGCCGCCGCGATGACCGCTGGGTCATGTTGATTCAGTGGGCGAATCTGAATGGCTCCAAACGTTTTCCCTGGCGTAACCGCTCCTGTGCAAGCCTGGCTTCCAGCGAAGTCCCGCGAGATCAGCCCGCACTTCGCAGTCGCAACACGGCTCTTAACTCATTCTTATCGTTATACTTACAGAACGTTTTACAACACTGTACGTACGATTCTGTCCATCAAAATGTTCCTGCAGGAACATTTCTTCCACAGTCCGCGCGATTCGCCAAGTTGTACTCTCCACAGGCCTTGCGCTCGCCAACGGCAGTTTTGCCTCCTGCCAGGCATCAAATCCGCCCACCACATTGACCACATCCCGGAAGCCCGCACGCTGCAGCAGGCTGCTGGCGATCAGGCTGCGATATCCCCCCTTGCAGTGCACCGCGATGGGCGCATCGTGATCAATCTCTGGCGCGGAGACCCGGAAGTTGTCGAGCGGCCACCAGGTCGCGCCCTCAATGTGTCCGGCATCCCACTCCGGTTCCCGGCGCACATCAAGCACCTGCACCTTGCCCGCCTGCATGTCGCCCGCCTTCAACCGCGCGTTGAGGTCACTTACGCTGATCTGCGCGATGGTCGCCAGGGGAAATCCGGACTCTTCCCACGCCGCAAGCCCGCCCTCGAGATATCCATCCAGAACCTCGATCCCGACTCGCGCCAGCCGCAGCCGGGCTTCTTCTAACTGTGCATCATCTCCTGCAATCAGCACGGGATGCGCCGACAAACCCAACACCGTGCCCGCCCACGAAGCAAACTGCCCCGACAACGCAATGTTCACCGAGCCCGGCACATGCCCGGCAGCGAACTCTTCCCCGGGACGCACGTCGAGAGCGATTTCGCCCGCACTCAACATCGCGTTCAACTCAGCAGGCGCAATGGCCTGCAACGCCGGCAGTTCAGACAACGCCGCAGCGCCAGTGCGGTTGATCTCGGCATCCTTGAGAAAGTATTCCGGCCGCGCCGGAAGATTGCTGGTGAGCTGCGTGACGAACTCTTCTCTGCTCTTAATTTGCAGCGCATAGTTCGTGAGCCGCTCGGTGCCGATGGTGGAAGACCTTTCGGCCCGCATATTCTTTCCGCAGAGAGACCCGGCGCCGTGCGCCGGATAAACCAGCACGTCGTCAGGAAGCGTAAGCAGCTTGTGGTGGAGGCTGTCGTAGAGCAAGCCCGCGAGTTGCGCCGGCGTATGTCGAGGCGACAGGTCGGGCCGGCCAACGTCGCCGATAAACAAGGTGTCGCCGGTAAGAACCGCCCAGGGTGCTTTCGACTTCTCGCCGTCGGTCACGACCAGGCAAATGCTTTCCGAAGTGTGCCCCGGAGTTTCGAGCACTCGGATTGACGCCTTGCCAAACCTCAGCTCAAACCCGTCGCCTACCGGCACGTGGGCGAAGGTCGCTCCGGCCTGCGCTCCCATGTAGATCTTCGCGCCCGTGCGCGCTGCCAATTCCTTGTGTCCGGAAACAAAATCGGCGTGCAGATGAGTCTCGAAGATGTGCCGGATCTTACACCCGTGATCCTCGGCAGCCTTCAGATACAACTCCACATCCCGCTGCGGATCCACCACCACGGCTTCGCCTTCCGCAGCCAGCAAGTAGGAAGCGTGAGCCAGACAACCCAGATAGAACTGTTCGAAGTACATGAAAGGAGCCCTCAGCGTCGCCCAGTTACTTTGCTCAGTGCCTCGGCCTGAAGGTGACCAGCCAAGGACGCAAAAGATGCAAAGTCTTACAGATGCTAGATCAATTCGATGCTAGATCACAATGAGCAATGCCACGGGAGAGTCATCCGGCGGGGTGCGAACATCACGCGGGCAGCGGACTGATGAATTCCAGGCCAAAGCAGAAACCGCTGCGGGAGCGAACAATCGCGGGCAGCCGCGACGGAGCGGGGGTATCAAATTCAATCTCCAGCAAATCCCCTGGATTCAACAGGATTCCGGCGTACAACACCATGCCCCCTTCACTCATTTCCGTGCCTCGGCCCTCGACCACAGTGGTGGAAAAGCCTTTGGAGGTTACGACGCGAACGGGCATATCAACGGGCAGGCGAGGCCAGCGACGGGTGGTGTCGGAATTCGGCATCTTGCCCATCATCGCGCTGGCAGCTGTTTTCTTCAAATTACTAAGGTGAAATGCTCCTGGGATCAATGGTACGGGGGTCGGAGGTACTGGAAACGGAGGGTACAGTGGCACGCCGGTGGCGACACGCCGCTCGTGATTTTTAGCCTCTTGTCTTGATCCTGATTCTCTTACTCTAATTCTCTCACTCTTTAATGCTCTTAGTCCTCGTCGAGATATTCGCCGGGCACATCGTCCTCCGGCACTTCGTGGGTGCGGACTTCCTTCTCGTCGGCGTCGTCCGCCGCTTCCACCCCACTCACCACGTCGGCCTCAAACGCGTTTCCCTCTTCCAGTAACTGGTCGACGCTCTCGGAATCGGCATCCTCATGTCCGGATAGTCCTTGCAGATCTCCGGCCTGCCCCGCCGACCGCGATCTCCGCTCTTGCTGGACCGTGGCATCGACGTCAAAGGCCTGACTTTGCGTGGCGACCCGTTTCTTGGCTGAGCCTGCAGGTTTCGTGGTGACTGCGGTTTGTCGAGAGGCCTTGGATTTCCCCGCGGGCTTCTTCTTAGGCGCGGCCTGTTTTCGCGACGCCGCCTGGCTCTTCACCACTGCCGTTTTCCGTGCGGGTCTGCGCTTCGGCTTTCCTTCTTTCCCAACACGCTTCTTCCCTGGGCGCTTGTTCTCCGCAGGCTTTTTCGGAGTTGTTTTCTTAGCGGCAGTTTTCTTCCGTTTGGTCGGCCGTTGGCTGGTTTTCCGTTTGGGCATGCTCGCAGTTTACCACCGTCGCATCCGGCCTCACAAAAACCGAGCGAGCGAACCAGACGCCCGATTCGGCACCGTCCGGTTTCGGTCCACTCTCAAATGATCAGATGGCCGGCGCCGGACCGCGGCGGACAGCGCCAGCAGCGGCAACGCTTGAAATCCTCTGGCGCCGCTTGTGCGCATAAGAAACGTCTCATGGATGCTCGCGGAGTTGTGGCCTCTCACCTGCAAACATTTCCGCGGCCATTCATTGCTGGACACGACGCGTCCCAACGGCTCACCCATGCGAACGTCGGACTCACGTTTCTGCGGCCAATGTCGACATTAGGTCAGAAGGAGCTGCAGGGCCGCCGCCTGCCGGTTTGCAGAAGTTCATTCCAAGAAGTTGGTTCGAAAAACAAGTTTAGGAGATTCAACGAATGTTCACCAGAAATTCGCATGCCGGTCTGCTGTTGCGACGGACTTTCTTCCTGGCGGTTTGGGCGGCTCTGACTGTGGCGGCTGGCGCCGCTCCCACCAACCCGGTTCCGATCATCACCTTTCTCTCGCCGGTATCGGCGAACCCGGGCGGGCCGGATTTTACCTTGACGCTGAATGGCGCGAACTTCGTCGAGACTTCCGTGGTGAATTGGACTGGAATCCCTCTGGCGACGACCTTCGTCACCTCCACCCAGTTGACGGCAACAGTGTCAGCGGCCCAGATCGCCAGCGGCGGAACCGGCTGGATTACCGTTTCGAATCCAGGCTCGTTGGGTACAAGCTGCGACCGCGGCCCTTGTCCTGTGCGTCCTCTGCTTTCCAACGTACTGTATTTTCCCGTGATGAATACCACTTCCGCCTACAACGCGGTCGCACTGACGGCGGCGGCTGGAGACTTTCCTTATCAGCTCGCCGAGGCGGATTTCAACGGCGATGGCAAGCTGGATCTCGCGGTCTCCAACTTCCAGGGCAGCGCGGTGTCGATCCTGTTGGGCAACGGGGACGGGACTTTCCAGGCTCAAACAGCATTCAGCACGCTACCCAGTCCTTTTGGAATCGCGGTGGGCGATCTCAATGGCGACGGCATACCGGATCTGGTGGTGGGTAACGCCTATGAACCCGGTGGTTTGAACATTCTCCTGGGAGATGGGAGCGGCGGTTTTACGGCGGGGGTCGCGCTGGCGGGTGGACATTGTGCCCTGAATCCCGTGCTGGCCGACATCAATCACGATGGGAAACTCGATATCGTTGTGGGCAATGAATGCAGTCCGGGCATCGAGGTGTACCTGGGCAATGGAGACGGGACGTTCGGGCCAGCGACTCCGCTCAGCGGGTCGAGCGAAGTGTTTAGCCTGGTCGTCGCTGATTTCAATGGCGACGGATTTCTCGACATTGCGTCCGCCGCCATTGGCAGCAGCGACGTCGACATCTATCTCGGGGTCGGAGACGGAACCTTTGACCCGGTAACCCACCTGACTGGCAACGGCGCCACAATCAATCTGGCGCTCGGTGATTTTAATGGTGATGGGAACGTCGATCTGCTCGGTGCCAGTGAGGAGGCCGGCATCAGCATTCTCTACGGAAATGGCGGCGGCACATTTCCCACGCTGAGTACGGTGTCCAGTGGCGGCTATCTTGCCCAGGCAACAGCCGACATAAACGGCGACGGAATTTTGGACGTGGTTGGCTCAAGCAGCGGAGGAGTCGTAGAACTTTGGCTGGGCTCTGGAGTTGTGGACGGAGCGGCCACGTTTCAGTCGGCGCAGACCATTGGCGGAGCCCGGGGCTTTGGGATGGCGCTCGGCAATTTCGCTACTGGAGGAGGCCTCGACATCGCGGTTACCAACGCCGGCAGCAATGAGATCATTGTTTTCCTGCCGACCGTCGTGATCTCCCCCTCCAGCGAGAATTTTGGGGCGGTAAGCCTGGGCGGGTCGGCGCAGCAGGTTTTTACCGTAACCAACGGCAGCTCCAACACGGTTACGATCAGCACAATTTCCATTCCCGGGGCGAATCCGGGTGATTTTTCGGAAACTAATACCTGCAGCTCTCCTCTGGCCCCGGCGGCAACCTGCACCGTGACCGTGACCTTCACTCCCGCGGCCGCCGGAGCGCGCGCCGCGACCCTCACCCTCACCGACGATGCCCCGACCAGTCCCCAGACCGCGCTTCTGACCGGGACGGGCACGGCGGCTCCGGTGGCGACGCTCTCAACCATGTCGCTCAGTTTTGGCAGCCAGACGCTGCACGTAACTTCGGCCACGCAGCTGGTCATGCTGACCAATACCGGGAACGCCTCGCTGACCGGGATCGTGATCAGCCTGACGGGAACCAACAGCGGCGACTTTGGGCAGACGAATAACTGTCCCGCCACGCTCACGGTCAGCTCCATGTGCACCGTCAGCGTGACCTTCACGCCGTCGCTGATAGGAGCGGAAAGCGCCGCATTGCAATTTTCGGACAACGCGGCCAACACTCCACAACAGGTGTTGCTGGGCGGCACCGGTTTGGACGTGCCCACGAACCTGAACTACGTGCAGGCGCCCCCGGCTTCGCTCATCGCCGGCTCGTCGATTGGAACCATCGGTGTGGGCGTGTATGACGCGAGTTCCGTGCTGGTCTCAACCTCAAACGCGAGCGTCACGGTGACGATCACCGGCCCCAACGCCTTTTCGCAGAGCCAGACCGTGGCCGCTTCTGCAGGAATCGCAAGCTTCAATTTCGGCAGCGTGCCGCTGGACTTGGCCGGGCAATATACCGAGACCGCTTCGAGCTCAGGACTTGCTTCCGCCGTCAGCACCACCATGGTGACTGCGCTGCTTTCTTCCCCGCAGATGGTGGTGGCAGGATTTCCTTCGCCCACCTATGCCAATGTGCCGCACGCTTTCACCGTCAGCGTTACGGATTCGTTCGGCAATCTGATCCCGTCCTACGCCGGCACCGTAACTCTGGCCAGCACCGACCCGGGCGCTGCTTTGGCGCCTACGCCCTACACCTTCGTGGGCGCGGACATGGGAGTACACACCTTCACGGCGACCCTGCTCAGCCTAGGAACGCAGACGATTTCGGCGGGCGATGGAACTTTGAGCGGCAGCGAGGCCGGCATCGTGGTCAGCTCGCGGCCGCAGCTCGTGGCCAACTTGTTGGCCGACGATTCGGGCGCGGCTCCGGGATGCGACGGCAGCGAGGCCTGTTCGCTGCGCAGCGCCATCAATGTGGCTAATGATTTAGGCGCGGGCGACATCACCGTCGACACGTCGCAATTTGCCGGCAGTGCGCCGTGGACTTCGGTTCTGATCAACGGACCGCTGGAACTGGACTCCAACCTAACCCTCGCAGGACCAGGCCAGATCGGACCAGGTGAGAGTGGATCAGGCCAGAACCAGCTCAGCCTTTCCGGCAACAACTTATCCGGCGTCTTCCAGGTGGACGCCGGGGCGATTGCCTCGATCACCAGCCTATCGGCGACGCAGGGCAACTCCTCTGGTAACGGCGGCGGAATCAGCAACGCAGGCTCACTCACCCTGACGAACGTAGCCATCAGCAACAGCGTGGCCACCGAGAACGGCGGGGGAATCTACAGCTCGGGCACCCTGACTGTGGACTCCTCCACGCTTTCGGGAAACACGTCGAGTGCGAATGGCGGCGGCGTGTCCGCCACGGGAACGACCGTCATCTATGACAGCACGATCTCGGGCAACACGGCGTCAGGCGACGGCGGCGGCATCGACAACAGCGGTGCGCTCTCGATGCCGCAGAGTACGCTCTACGGCAACACTGCCGGCGACGGCGCGGGCATCGAAAACGAAACGACGGGCACGCTGGTCATGGCGCAAAGCACAGTGTCGGGCAACGTCGCCAGCGGTGGCAGCGGAGGAACCGTCTCGAACCAGAACACAGCGCAGTCGGCGGTAACGATTCTGAACAGCATTGTGGCCGGCAACATCGCCCCGAACGGAGACTGCGTAAACTGCGGCACCCAGGTCAGCTTCAATCTGTTCGACGTGGCGGCGGCGACCCTGCTGCTGGGACCGCTTACAAACAATGGCGGCCCCACCGAAACCTTGCTCCCGCTCGCCGGCAGCCCCGCGATTGGCGGCGGCAGTGTGGCACTGGCCACCAATTCCGGATTGCCGCAATCGCTGGCGAACGATCAGCGGGGAAACGCCTATATTCGCATCGTCAATAACAGCGTGGACCTGGGCGCAATCCAATACAATTCCGGGCCGGCGAATTCGCTGGTTTCGCTGGTGACGGGATCGAACGTCGCGGGCAATGCGCTCAGCCTCACCTTGCATGCGCTGACCGCGGGCGGGAATCCGGATGGAACGTACGCGGGCACCGTGCAGGTTTCGAGCAGCGACCCGCATGCGGCGTTGCCCGCGAACTATACGTTTGTGCCGTCGGACAATGGGACGCATGTCTTTGCCGTCACGCTTCAGACCAGCGGCTCGCAGACGATCACGGCAGCCGATACGGTGAATTCCGCGTTGCAAGCCACGCAAACCGTCAACGAGTCTCCGGCGGCGGCAGCCACGGTTGGGGCCAGCGCCGGATCCGGACAAACGGCGCTGGAAGAAGCGGCGTTCGCAACCGCGCTGTCGGCGAAGGTCAGCGATGGGTTCGGCAATGCCGTTCCGGGTACGACTGTGGTTTTCAGCGCTCCGACCAGCGGCGCCAGTGGTACGTTTGCCGGCGGGGGCGTCAGCGCGTCGGTGGCGAGCGGCAGTAATGGCGTTGCCACTGCTCCGGTGTTCGCGGCCAACACAGTGGCGGGACAATACTCCGTCTCGGCCGTGGCAAACGGACTCGCTGCAGCTACATTTACGCTTACCAACACTCCTTTATCCGCAGCGTCGATCATGCTGGCCGCCGCGGGATCGACGGTCGCCGGCAACCCACTTAGCGTCACGGTGAGCATATTGACCGCAAACGCGACGGTCGACCTGTCGTACATCGGAACGGTTCACTTCACCACGACCGATCCGCAAGCCGTATTGCCCGCGGATTACAGCTTTGTTCCCGCTGATGCTGGCACGCATGTTTTTGCTCTCACCCTGAAGACCAGCGGCTCGCAATCGATCACGGCAAGCGATACGGGAAACTCCGCGCTGCATGCCACGCAAACCGTGGTTGAGTCTCCCGCGGCAGCAGCAACAGTCGCGGCCGGCGCTGGGTCCGGACAAACGGCGCTCGAAGGAGCGGAATTCACAACCACGCTCACGGCAAAAGTCAGCGACGCGTTCGGCAATGTTGTTCCGGGTGCGACTGTGGTTTTCAGCGCGCCGTCCAGCGGCGCCAGGCGGCACGTTCGCCGGCGCAGGCGTCAGCGCTTCGGTTGCGACCGGCAGCACCGGGGTCGCCACGGCTCCGGGGTTCACCGCCAACAGCACGGCGGGCGCATACTCGGTATCTGCGGCATTGCAGGGGTTAACGTCGGTCATGTTTGCCCTGACGAATGCCGTTCCTACTGTCGTGCAGCCGCCGGATTATTCGATTACCGCCGATCCCACCTCGCTGACCATCGTGCAAGGGCAGTCAGGAAGTACGGTCCTGAACGTCACACCGGTGGGAGGCATGACCGGCACGGCCAGCTTTGCATGCACTGGCCTGCCCGCGAAAGCCGCGTGCGTCTTTGCGCCGGTACAGGTTGTGATGAGCGGCAATGATGCTGTCCAAACCGTCACTTTAACCGTAAATACCACGGGAACAAACGGAATCATTGCGGGACTTCATCCTGCCTCGTTCCCCTGGAATGCCGCCGGTATGCTGGCTTTCCTGGCTTTGCCAGTTGGGTTGCTCTTTCTGGTCATGCCAAGCTCGAGCATTCTAGGCTCGAGCATTTCGGGTTCGATCATTCCGGGTTCGATCATTTCGGGTGCAATCTGGAACGGACAAAAGCGCCACCGTTATGTCTGCCTATGGCTTGTTCTGCTGCTCGGATCTTTCACGGCCATCGGGATGACGTCTTGCGGCGGGGTCAGTTCGCCGGGAGGCGGAGCAGGAGGAGGGACTCCGACGGGTCAATACTCCGTCTCTGCCGCTGCTTCGGTCAGTAGCTCGACTAGTCACTCTGCGTTGGTGACGATTACGATCACCCAATAGGGAGCGCGGGCGGTTCTGGCCGGAAGGGCGGCCAACTTTTCCATTGGCTGTCCTTCCCCGGTTCGAGTATCGGGGGATTCGTTCCAGTCGTGCGGAGCAACACAGACGAGCGGACGACTACGTCAATTCATCGGGGGCGTTATTCTCCGAGCGTTATTCTCTGAGCGAGATTCTCCGAACGTCATTCTCCGAACCGGGCGTCGTGATGGCCTGGCAGCCACAGGTCTTGCGAAAAAAGAGTCCTAGCCATCGAAGGAATCATCTCTTCTCTTAAGTTGTGTATTTGGAGCAGACCCGATGGCCGCCAGCCCAAACTTCACGTCACCGCCTCCCTCGAACTCTACTCTGCTCAATCTGGATCAGGTGGAAGATCTCCTTAAGCTGCAAAAGGCCGCTCAGAAAATCAGCTCCATCCTCGACCTCGATCAGCTCGTTGATAAAGTCGTAAACGAGGTGGCCCGCTCCTTCGGATGTCTGGATTCTGACATCTACTTGCACAACCAGGAGCGCGGCGAACTGTCGCTGGCGTGTGCCCACGGCTGCGCCGGCTGCGATCTCTGCGGCCCCGGCCACATCCTGAAAATTGGGAAGGGCATGGTCGGATACGTCGCGTCCACAGGCCAGATGCACTACGCGCCCGATGTGCGCCAGGACCCATATTACATTGGCTGTGAAGAATCCACGCTCTCGGAAGTTGCGATTCCGCTCCATGTAGAAGGGCAGTTGGTGGGCGTATTCACCGCCTCGCACAACGAACTGGATGCCTTCAGCCCCTGCCAGTTGCGGCTGCTTCAAGCCATGTGCAGCGATGTGGCGGTCGCCGTCCACAACGCCCGCCGATTTCAGCAGGAACTGCGACAGCGGGAGCAAATGAGTGATGAGGCGCGGGAGGCCCGCCTCATTCAACAAGCCCTTTTGCCCAAGGCAGCTCCCTCGATTCCTGGCTTTACGGTGTCCGGACTGTCCATCCCCGTGGGCGCCGTGGGCGGCGACTGGTACGACTTTATTCCCATGGACAAGGGGCGTTGGGGACTGGTGTTGGCTGACGTTTCCGGCAAGGGAACCGCTGCTGCGCTGCTGATGTCCGCCACGCGTGGCATATTGCGATCTCTGGCCGAGGCCGCATGCACGCCGGGCGAAGTGCTGGCGAAACTGAATCGCCTGCTGGTCGAGGACTTTCCTGCCGGGCGTTTTGTGACCATGGTGTATGGCGTGCTCGATCCTGCGAAGCGGACTCTGACCTTCGCCAATGCGGGTCACTTGCGTCCGCTTCTGATCGCCGGCACTTCAGCTCAGTTCCTCGATGTGGAGCAAGGAATTCCGCTAGGACTGGGACGGGGTGATTTCTCGGAAGTGGAAGTAAAGCTTCCCGTGGGTTTTCGCCTGGTGTTTTACAGCGACGGCATTACCGAAGCGGAAAATCCAGCGGACGAAGAGTACGGGTTGACCCGTCTTCAGGAACATCTTTCTCGAACCGACGCCTCTGCCGAGAGCCTGCTCGATGACGTACGCGCGTTTGCCGACGGTTCGGGTCTGCGCGATGACGCCAGCGTCATCCTGGTACAGGGTTAACCGAATCGCAATATTGTCTGTGCACGCGCAGCGCGCACCCGAACTCACACTTACACGTTGTAATCCTTCGGGTGCGCGTTGCGCGATCGTAAAGCGACTGCCAGTTTGTCTTACTTCCCTATCATTTCGCCGAGCTCAGGCGAGGTCGTAGCGATCAAGGTTCATTACTTTGTTCCACGCAGCCGCGAACTCCTTCACAAACGCCGCCTTCGAATCGTTACTTGCGTAGACTTCCGCGAGTGCCCGGAGCTGGGAGTTCGAACCGAAGACGAGATCGACGCGCGTGCCTGTCCACTTAACCTTGCCAGTCGCGCAATCGCGCCCCTCATATACGCCTTCAGATGTAGAAGAGGGCTCCCACTTCGTATTCATGTCGAGCAGGTTGACGAAGAAATCATTAGTCAGTGTTTCGGGCCGATTTGTAAAGACGCCGTGTTTGGCCTGCCCGAAGTTCGCATTCAGGGCGCGCAGGCCGCCGACCAGAACGGTCATCTCGGGGGCAGTCAGCGTGAGCAACTGCGCCCGATCCACCAACAACTCCTCCGCCGACAGGACCTGTCCGCTGCGAAGATAGTTGCGGAACCCGTCGGCGATCGGCTCCATTACGGCGAAGGAGTGGACGTCGGTCTGCTTCTGCGAAGCATCGGTGCGCCCCGGCGAGAACGGAATCTTCACTTTTTGCCCAGCCCTTTTCGCCGCTTCCTCGACAGCTGCGCAGCCGCCCAGCACGATCAGATCGGCGAGCGAGACCTGCTTCCCTTTGTTTCCGGCCTTGGACTTGCTCCCGTTCGACGCCGAGCCGTTGAACTCTTTTTGGATTGCCTCCAGCTTCTTGAGAACCTTCCCCAGTGTGGCCGGCTGGTTGACTTCCCAATCCTTTTGAGGTGCGAGGCGAATGCGCGAGCCGTTCGCCCCACCGCGCTTGTCGGAGCCGCGGAACGACGCTGCCGACGCCCAGGCAGTCGTGACCAGTTGTGAAATCGAGAGTCCGGACTTGAGGATCTTCTCCTTGAGAACGGCAATGTCCTTCTCCCCGACTAATTTATGATTCACGGCGGGAACGGGGTCTTGCCACAGCAGCGTCTCTTTCGGAACGAGCGGGCCCAGGTAGCGTGGGAGCGGTCCCATGTCTCGGTGCGTCAGCTTGAACCACGCCCGGGCAAACGCGTCTGCGAACTGATCCGGGTGTTCGTAGAAACGCCGCGAAATCCTTTCGTACGCAGGGTCGAGCCGCAAGGCGAGGTCAGTGGTCAGCATGGATGGCGAATGACGTTTTGAGGGATCATGGGCATCCGGTACTGTGCCGTTGCCTTTACCATTTTTCGGCGTCCACTGATGCGCACCCGCGGGACTCTTCGTCAGTTCCCATTCGTAGCTGAACAGATTGGTGAAGAAGTTATTGCTCCACTTCGTTGGCGTCGTGGTCCAAATAACTTCCAGGCCGCTGCCGATAGTGTCTCCACCGTGACCTTTGCCTAGCTTGTTCTTCCAGCCGAAACCTTGATCCTCGATGTTGGCCCCCTCGGGCTCCGCGCCCACATAATTCGCGGGAATGCCAGCGCCGTGCGTTTTGCCGAAAGTGTGCCCGCCGGCAATGAGCGCAACTGTTTCCTCGTCATTCATCGCCATGCGGGCAAATGTTTCCCGAATGTCGCGTGCCGCAGCGATGGGATCAGGCTTTCCGTTGGGACCTTCGGGATTCACGTAAATCAGCCCCATCTGCACCGCGCCGAGAGGATTCTTGAGATCACGATCGCCGCTGTAACGCTCGTCGGCCAGCCATGTGCCCTCAGGACCCCAGTTCAATTCTTCGGGCTCCCAGACGTCCGCGCGCCCGCCGGCAAAACCGAACGTCTTAAAGCCCATCGATTCAAGGGCGACGTTGCCGGCGAGAATCATGAGGTCAGCCCAGGAGATTTTCCGCCCATACGTTTGCTTGATCGGCCACAGCAACCGGCGCGCCTTGTCGAGGTTCACGTTGTCCGGCCAGCTGTTGAGCGGCGCGAAACGCTGCTGCCCGGCTCCCGCTCCACCGCGGCCGTCGCCGATGCGGTACGTGCCCGCGCTGTGCCACGCCATACGAATGAACAGCGGCCCATAATGGCCGAAGTCGGCCGGCCACCAATCCTGCGAGTCCGTCATCAAGGCATGCAGGTCCTTGATCACGGCATTCAAGTCGAGCGATTTAAACTCTGCCGCGTAATCAAACGCCTTGCCCATCGGATCGGACAGCGGAGAGTGCTGATGCAGGATATTGACGTTGACCTGATTCGGCCACCAATCGCGGTTTGTGGGCACGGAGGCACCGTGGTTAAACGGGCACTTGGCTTCGGGTAAGGTGCTTTTGGTTTTAGCTTCGGGAGAAACACTTCCCGATGAAGTCGCGAGTGTATTTTCCATATATTTTCGTCCTTCGAGTTTTTGATAGCGTACTGCATGCAAAAGCTATTGTTTTGCGCGGCAGCGCCGGCAGAGGCCAAAGACCTCAACCAAGGGCTGCGTCAGATCAAAGCCATCCGGCACGTGCCGGGACAGCCGTTTGAAATCGATGAACTCTCCTTCGATGTCCTGCACCGACTTGCAGCGCGAGCACACCAGGTGGTGATGAGGTTTGAGATTGCCGTCCACGCGCAATGTGGTTGCATGAGGAGTAACCTCGCGCAGCAATCCACACTCAATGAAAAGCCGCAGATTGTTGTAGACGGTGGCCAAAGAAACAGATGGAATGCGGCGCCGGACCGCGGCGTAAATGTCTTCCGGGGAATAGTGCCCATGGGCAGCGACGACAGCCTCATAGACCACCTGACGCTGGTGCGTGACCGCCAATCCGTGCTTTGCGGCCAGCTCGCGGAACTGTTTATGAGTGGGGCGCATGGGTGAGAAGCATGATTATTAGACGAGAATGATTATAAACTACCCAGGGCCGTGTCAACCGAAATCTGTGGGTGAGTTACTGCGACCGTTCGCGGACTAGTGGGGCGGACAGGCGGTCGGACACTAAGAATCGCTGGTTGGGGGCCCTTTATAAAAGCCCCTATCGAACCGGTCTATTTCTGGACTGGCTTGGTATTCAGATTCACGCCTTCGGTCGCTTTCGTCGCCCCGACGTAAGCATGCCTGAAAGCTGGCGGACGCTCTCTCGCAAGGTTTCAAACGCAGCGTCAACAGGCGTCTGTTTCTGCATAGCATCCGAGAAGCCTGCACTCTGCATTTGTTCGGCAGCCGTCTTGAAGCGTTTGCTGCTTACGGCATCCATCGCAAGAAATGCGAATGCCTGCGCGAGGGGTACACCGTCTGCTCCGGTATGCAGAAACTGAACGTGCGCATTCACTTTCCCGAAAACTGTACCCAATGCCATTTCGCCGAGCGTTCCCTCTGGGATGGGGCCTTTGACCAGGAGAGCCGATCCCCCTGTCAACGAGAGGCGCTGCACAATGCCAACGAGCTTTTGATTATCGATGGAGAAGATTGCCTTTTGTTGGTGGGGAACGCGGATTCGAGGTGGTCGGTGCTTGCGGGACTTTTCGATCTTCCGCGACATTGTAAGCAGGATTACAAACCCGCTCTAAAGGAGTCAATGTTACCTAAGTCCGCAAAGAGGCTTACCCTGGCGGCTAACGACCAATCCGGCATTGGCAGGTTTATCGAATTGAGCTGGCACGGTTGCAACGACGGCCCTCGAAGGCGGGCAGCAACGCGAGAACGCGACGTTCGTGAGCAGAAAGCGAAACAAAAGCAATTTGAGCAGAGTTTGGGCAGATTCGAATGGTATTATCTCGGCGGGAGTCAACCAGTGGAACCGACAGAACCCAAACTTCCGCACGAAGCCATAGACCTCTACAACGATTTCATACACGGCGAAATTAGTCGCCGGGCTTTCATAGAGGGCGTGCAGCGGCTAGCAGGTGGTCTGGCGGCCGCCACGATTATCAATGCATTGATGCCGAATTATGCGCTGGGCCAGCAGGTCTCTCGTACCGATGACCGAATCAAGGCCACTTACGAGACCGTGCCCTCCCCCAAGGGCAACGGAAGCATCAAGGGTTATCTCGTGCGGCCGATCAGCGCCGACACCCGCTCCGAGACGATAACAAAGCTGCCCGGCGTAATTGTGGTCCATGAGAATCGGGGTCTGAACCCGCATATCGAGGACATCGCGCGGCGGTTTGCCCTGGCCAACTTCATGGCATTCGCTCCGGACGGGCTCACATCACTGGGCGGCTATCCTGGCGACGACTATAAGGGCGGCCAGATGTTCAACAAGATCGACAAGAACAAGATGTCGGAAGATATGGTGGCGGCAGCCCTGTGGTTGAAGTCGCGCCCTGACTGCACGGGAAAGATCGGCGCGACCGGCTTCTGCTATGGAGGCTCGACCGCTAATATGCTGGCAGTGCGCCTGGGAGCCGACCTGGCCGCTGCAGCGCCGTTCTATGGCGGTCCTCCGACACCAGAGGACATTCCGAAAATTAAGGCGGCGATCCTGGTGCATCACGGAGAACTCGATACGCGACTGGCAGCTACGTGGCCGGTGTACGACAAGGCGCTGGGCGAGGCGAACGTTCCGCACGAGGGCTACATTTATCCGGGCGCAGTACATGGCTTCAATTGCGACGCGACGCCGGAACGGTATAACAAAGCCGCGGCCGATCTGGCCTGGCAACGCACGATCGACTGGTTCAACAAGTACGTGCGTGGCTGATTCTGTCCCACCTAGGATTCCATGGTGGCACGAAGCCCTTGCTCGCGAATCTTCATTAGGAAGGTCGCGACTTCTGGGGCGATTGCTTGCAGATCAATATGTTCCCGGCTCCACTCGACCTGTTTCGCCAGAAGTTGTTGGACAAACGCTAAAGTGGAATCCGGCGATTGATCGTCGACGCGCGCCCACATCTCGCGGATCAACTCGAGATGCGTATCCTCCACGTCAGACTCTCGCAGGAGAAGCATCACGGCTGCTACTCCGAACAGAAGCCTTCGAGGCACGACCCCGCGCCGCTTCATGAAGCTGCGAATGGCGGGAAAGAGCCGAGTGCCGACCTTGGTGCTGCAATTCGAGCAAATCGAAACCAATGAGTGCTCGATAAAAGGATTGCGGAAGCGCGCCAGGACTTCGCGGGCATAGTGCGCACTTTCGGATTCGTCGCCACGTTCGGTCGCCGGAATCACTTCCTCACAAATCGCGCTGTCGACGAACTTGCCAAGTTGACGGTCGTCGATAGCCTGGCGAACGGTTCGCAAGCCAAGTAGTCTGCCGATTGCCCCCAGAATCGTATGCGAACCGTTGAGAATTTGAACCTTTCTGACCCGGTAGGGCGTGAGATCGTCGACAAACCGGATGCCGGGTGACGCCTTGCCGTTGGGAAAATGCTGGTGGACGAACTCATCCGCTTCCAGGACAAATAGAGCAAAGGGCTCGGCGCAGACGATCAGATCGTCGCGGTATCCGAGCGCCTGCCACTCCGCTTCCAACTTTTCCGGCGGCGGCGCCCCAGCGACGATTCGATCCACCAATGTATTCGCGAAATGTACGGACGATCGCAGCCAATCTAAAAATGTCGCGGATAGATTCCATGCCCGGGCTTGCTCATCAATCAGCTTACTCAGCATGGAGCCGTTATTTTCAACCAGTTCACACGGAACGACTGCGATATCGGCATCGCGCCCAGCAGACGATTGCCAGCGCTCGCGCAAGAGTTGCGTAAGCTTTCCCGGGAAGCCAAGCGGTGGCTGATCGTTTGGTGTGTCCGACGCGCCGAGTGCGAGTCCTGACTCAGTGACGTTGCTAACGATCACACGGGTCGAGGGCCGGACAGCCATTGCCATCACTTTGCTCCACTCAGTATCCGCGCTGAGAGAACGGCTTATCGACGCGATGATCCGTTTTCTTTCCACCGGTTTACCATTCTCGAGGCCACGCAGAATGAGTGTGTAGAGGCCGTCCTGTCGGAGAAAAGCAGCCGAGCGATGGTCTGACTTGCGCTGAACCGAGACGACCCGGCCCACCGGATCGCCTGCGATATTCGCCAGTTGCACGAAGTCTTCCACGAAGCCCCTGAGGAACGCGCCCGAGCCAATCTGGAGGATTGTCTCGGGCGCGCTAAGTATATTGGTTGTGGGCAATTCAATGTCCGCAGGGGCGTTAGCGAGAGGGTCGACAGAAATTCTCGCGGGACTCCGTTCGCGCATTCCGTGTTTGCGCAAGCCGTCGAGCAAAGATTGCGAAAGCGCCGGTAAGGATTGTCCTCTCATGTCAGATCGTTGCCGGAACCCGCATGATCAGCGACTGCTAAAGGTAGTCTCTGCGACAACGTGTGAAAGCATCCATGCTGCGTTTTATTTTCCTCGGCCCTCGAAGACTTCGAAGTAGCGTGTGGTCCAGACGCGGCGGTCCCCGAGATCAAAGGGCAGCCTGATTTCGCCCCAGCTGACCAGGCGGGAAGGCGAAATATTTGAGGGCGTTGTCATGGCAGATATTTTTGATCATCGAGCCGATCAATTCTTCATCGTTGGGTAGCAAGCCAGATTCGACTTCATTGCCCAATACGTTGCAGAGCACGCGACGGAAGTATTCATGACGCGGAAATGACATGAAGGAACGGGAGTCAGTCGTCATGCCCACGAAGCGCGACAGCAATCCGCAATTCGACAATGCATTCAATTGCCACTCGATACTCTCCTTCTGGTCGAGAAACCACCAGGCGCTGCCGTACTGGAGTTTGCCGGCCACGCTGCCATCCTGGAAGTTGCCGATCATGGTGGCGACAGTGTAGTTGTCGGCGGGGTTGACATTGTAGAGGATCATCTTGGGCAGGCTGTTTTCGGTGTTCAGTCGATCGAGATAATTGGACAGCAGAGCGGCCTGAGCCCAGTCGCCGATCGAATCGAATCCAGTGTCGCGGCCCAAGGTTTTCAACAGGCGGGTATTTGCGTTGCGATAGGCGCCGAGATGCAGCTGTTTCGTCCAGCCTTTCTCGGCGTCAAGGCGCCCGAAGAACAGCATGAGAAAGCTGGCAAACTTCGCGGATTCCAGCGGTGTCGGCTGGCTGCCACTGCGAACTTTGTCAAAGACTTGCTCTGCTTCCCGATCGGTGCAGGACTCGGAAAAGCAGGAATCCAAACCATGATCCGAAAGGCGGCAACCGTGCCGGTGGAAATCGTCGTGGCGTTTGCCGAGAGCCTGAAGCATGTGGGCAAGCCGCGTCACATCCAGGCTGCAGACCACCGCAAGTTTGTCGACCCACGCATTGAACGCAACCGGATCTTCGGTTCGTAACGCTCCATCGGGACGGAATCCCGGCAGAACCCGAATGCCGGGACAGCGCGACGCAATGCGTTCATGGTGCTCGAGTGAGTCGACCGGATCGTCGGTCGTGCAAAGCGTGTCCACCCGAAACTTCTTGAGAATTCCGTGCGCGTTCAAATCCTTACCTGCGAGTCGTTCGTTTGCCGACTCCCACGTCTTACGCGCGGTTTTCTCGGTTAGCAGTGAATCGATGCCAAAGTATCTCTGCAATTCCAGGTGCGTCCAGTGATAGAGCGGATTGCGCAGAGTCTGCGGAACGGTTTGCGCCCATGCGACAAACTTGTCGTAAGCATCGGCATCGCCCGTGCAGTAGCGCTCTGAGATGCCGTTGGCCCGCATGGCTCGCCACTTGTAGTGATCGCCTTCGAGCCAAATCTCGTAGAGGTTGCGGAACTGCCGGTTGTCCGCAATGTCCTTTGCGGAAAGATGGCAGTGGTAATCAAGAATCGGCTGCGCGGCCGCATACTCGTGATAGAAGCGGCGGGCGGCCTTGCTCTGCAATAGAAAATCTTCAGTGATGAATCCCATGCACGTATCTTTCAAAGAATAATCAGCTTAAAAGAACAGCCAAAAGACCTCAATTCGGGGAACCGAACCGATCCGCCGTCTGGGCGCGCTCCATGAGTTTCCCGTTCTCTTTCACGTTGCTCAGCGTGAGGCCGGCAACGTTCTCAATTACATCCGGCTTCGACACTCCGTTGAACTCGCAGTCCACAACGCGCACGCCGTCAATCGGGGCACGGCTGAAGCCGCGAAGATACAAAGCGTGCTGCGCTTTTCGCGTCTTCAGATTGCGGACTTCAAGATTGCGGGCAACCGGAACGAACTTTCCCTTTTCGCCCTCTTCGTAGAAGAAGTCGACGGAGAATGCTGCCGTGGCGACCTCGCCGACGTCGATGTTCCGTGCAAAGATGTTTTCGATGAGACCGCCGCGCATGGCGTTGTTCTTAATGCGCAGAGCGATTTCGAGGTGAGGGCTATCCATTTGGCAAGTTTCTGCGAAAACGTTGCGCACGCCACCGGAAATTTCGCTGCCTACGGTTACACCGCCATGGCCATTTTTCATCTTGCAATCACGGATGACGATATTTTGCGAGGGCACGCCCAATCTGCGGCCATCGGCATTTCTGCCTGATTTTATGGCAATGCAATCGTCTCCTGTATTGAAAAAACAATTCTCGACGAGCACATCGGTGCAGGATTCCGGATCGCATCCATCCGTATTCGGCCCGAAGCTGCTGATGGTAATTCCGCGAACGGTGACATTTGTGCAGAGTACAGGGTGCACTTGCCACATCGGTGAATTAAACAAAGTTACATCTTCAATGAGCACGTTCTTGCAGCGGTAGGGCTGAATGAACTGCGGCCGCAGAGAATGCCCCTCGCCAAAGATGCGCTGGCTCACGGGAACGCCGCGTTCCGCCATATCGAAAAGTTGCTTGCGATCCTTCTCCTGGCTGGCGTCTCCCTGCTTCCAGCCGCAGTTGGCGCGCCCCTTCCACGGCCACCAATGTTCGCAATCGCAATTGCCGTCAATGGTGCCCTTGCCGCTAATGGCGATGTTCTCCTGTTCGAAAGCATAGATGAAGGGAGAATAGTTCATTAGCTCTGTGCCTTCCCAGCGGGTAAACACCAGCGGATATTTCCTATGATCCCGGCTGAAGCGGATGGTGGCACCCTGGCTGAGGTGAAGATTCACATTGCTCTTAAGCGTGATGGCGCCGGTCATGTACTGTCCCGGCGGCACCACCACGCGGCCTCCGCCACTGGCATGGCAGGCAGCGATGGCCCTACTGAATGCTTCGGTGCAATCGGTCTGGTTGTCGCCCTCCGCGCCATAGTCCGAGATTTCGAAATCGCGGCTGGGAAATGCCGGCGGTTTTATGCGCGCCAGGATTTCCCCCACCTCAGTCCATGGATTTTCTGAATCGGCGGAGTCGCCCAAGAACGAATCGAGACGTCTACTAGTGCTGCCCCGTGACCAAACCGCTCCCGCTGAGACCATGCCTCCGACGCCTAAGGATGTCTTCAGAAATTGGCGGCGATTCTTCATCTGTTCGAATTGAGATCGGGCACTAAATCTGCCGTCAGATCAGTGTATCGTTTGATGACGAGCTTCTCTAAAACTCCAACCGCAGCGACAACTGGGCATCCCGCGAGCTGTTCGCCTGCCCGCTGACGGTGCCGAAGCTGGCGCTGCCAAAAGCCGTACCCCCTACCGTGAACTGGGTGTGATTGGTGAGATTGTAGAGATCGCCTTCGAAGGTCAGGTGAAAACGCTCAACGGGCAAATTAAAGGTACGCCGCAGACTGATGTCGATGTCGTAGTTGCCCGGTCCATACATGCCGAACGGCGCGGTGCGCGCGGCGTCGCCGAAGGTGTAGGCATAGGGAGAGTTGGCTTCCGTGAGGGTTGCAATGGGAACGAATGCGTTTGCGTTCAGATAGACTGGGGAACTCGTCGCGGTCGCATCCTTGCCCCATTTGCCGTTGATCCGTCCCTCCCCCGTGAAACCAAGTACGACAGTTGGGTTGCAAGTGTTCTCGGCCGGATTGACCTGGCACGCCGAACCGGTGATGGCCAGCGGCGAACCGGAGTAGATCTGCACGATCCCAGAAAACTTGAAGTTGCTGGCGAGAGCGCGAACCACACTGTTTCCGCTCCCCAGGCCCTGAGCTCCGAACGGGAGCGACCATACGCCGGTGGCAATGATGTGCTGGGGCTGGTCGGTGGTCGAGAGGCTGCGCTCAATGCGGTCCACCGGCCATGCTTTGCCATCGGTCGAGTAAGCAGCCGGAATTGCATAACCGGAGCGGAACGTTCCGCCGTCATCGATCGCTTTCGACCAGATGTAATCGAACATGAAGCTTACGCCTTTGGAAACCCGCTGCGTCACCGAGAGCTGCAGAGAGTTGTAGTTCGAATTGGCAACGTTGCCATAAGCGTCAGTGACAGTCTTGTAATTGGGAAAGGGCTCAAGCGCCTGAGCCACGGTTTGTTTGGGGCTGAAGTTGGCCGGCAGAGTTATGCCGGCGGCTGCTAGCGTGCCCTGCTGCGCCGTAGTTAGTTTCTCGACTTCGGTCCCGAGGATCGTGCCCAGGAATAGGTACTGAGGCGAGAGCTGATTAATCCACTGGCCACGCGCGATACTGCTGTCAGGGCTTTCAAAGTGGCCCTGCGACCCGACGTAGCTGAGGCCCACTACGAGGTTCGGCGTGACCTGATGCTGGATGCCGACGTTGTAGTCGATATATTGCGGCGCCCGGCCGCCATAATAGGGATCGCCATAGCTGACGCTTTGCGGCGAGCCGGTGTAGGGCGAGATCGTCGAGTATCCCACCGCGTAGTTGGGGCCGGAGGCCACACCGGCTGGCGGAGTGTAGGCAGGATAGGCCTGATCCAATTCATACTCTGCAACGCCGTTCGTCGAAGAGGTCTTCGGCGAGGCCTGAAAGCCGAGAATGCCCGTGCCGTTTTGCGAAATGGCGCTGCCGGCCACAGCGTTTCCGTGCGTGTACATCACTCCCCAACTGGCTCGTAACACCGTCTTCGGAAGGATCTGGTAGGCGAGTCCGAGACGTGGCCCGAACTGCTTCTTGTAGTTATCGACGGGCGAACTGCAGTTGCAGGTGTTGGCGCCGCTGCCGGCAAACTCGAGCACACCCGCAGTTCCAGAGGCGTTGGTCGCGTTCGGATTGAAGAACGAGAGCACCTTGTTGGCTTCCCGGTAGCTTGGGAAAAAATCATAGCGCAGCCCCAAGTTCAGCGTCAGCTTGCGGGATACCTTCCAATCGTCCTGCACATAGGGCGATATCGGACGGAAGCGTGCACCCGTTTCCTGGACTGCATTCTGCGTCAGGCTCGCGGCATCGATCTGGCCGACTAGAAAGCTGGCGTAAGACAGGCCTGTGCCCGGATTGATAGTGGTTCCGGTGGTGTAGCCGGCCGTCTCCGAGGTATTCGTCGCGAGCAGTAACTGGCTGCTGCCACCAGTATCAAGAGTGTATTGGTATTGCAGCCATGCGATCTGGGCGCCGAATGTGAGCAGATGTTTGCCGAAGTCCCACTGGTAGTTATCGATAACGTAGTACGCGTTTGAGATCTTCTTGCTTCCGGTGTCGCCACCCCACTGGGTGGGTGCATCGGTCCCAGCGAACGTCACCTCCGGAAAAGAAGTGGAAGCCTGACCGGCGGGCACGCCCGTGATTCCCAGGTTTGACGCGGCGAAGGCCGGCGTATTGTCAAGATTGAACGAGGGGCTGTAGTACCGGGCAAAGCCGAACTTGAACTGGTTCACCATGTGCGGGTTGACCTCGTACGTATCTTCAAAGATCTCGGTCTTTGTCTTCGGGGCATATCCCTGGCCGTAGTTGAAGGGCAGCGGTCCGTTGTTTCTACCGGAGGTAGTCTGCGCGGCCGGACCGACGGAAGCCTGACGCCCAGCGGCGATAATCACCGACATACTGTGTTTGTCACTGAGGGTATAGTCGACGCGGCCGGTAGCGGTGAAGTTGCTTAGACCAAAAGGCAGCCCGGCAAGGAAGTTATTGCCCGGATTCTGGTTGGCGTACATGCTGGCGGGCGGCAGCAGGTTATTGATTGTTGTCGCGACTTTGGAAAACTCGGTGGGGCAGATGACATTGGGCGTGGTGCCGTTGCAGCCCATGAACTGCGTGCGAGTGGTTGCCGAGTTGCCCGTGGAAGGATCGTAGATGTCTACTCCCAGCGCGCTGAAATCGCCCGACCTCTCCGCCATCGTGGGATAAGCCTGCAAAGTGGGCACTACGCCTTTGGCGTAGCGGTAGCCATCATAGTTGCCAAAGAGGAAAAGTTTGTTCTTGATGACGGGGCCTCCGAGCACGATGCCATACTCATTCATATGTTCCGCGGGTTTCGTAGCGGCACCCGTGGCGGGATTGATCAGCGCTGGCGCGTAAAAGCCCCACGTATCGAGCGCGGTGTTGCGGAAGTATTCGTAAACTCCACCATGCATCTGGTTGGTTCCGCGCTTGAGATCGAAATTCTGCACACCCTGTCCTTCATAGATGGCGGGGTAACCGGATGTCTGCACCTGTAATTCGTTCACCGCGTCGACTGAGATGGCAGACCAGATGAAGCGATTGTCGCCTTCCTGCGAAACGTTGAAAAAAGGGATGCCCTCGATGTAAACGGAGGAGGCGCCGCCCTTGCTTCCCGATCCGTCGATAGGCCCCGTATTGTCGGTCAGGTTATTGTTGGTCTCGTTGTTCTGAACGCCCGGCATCAGCAGCACGTAGTCGCTGGCGCGGCGCTGGTCGGGTTGGCCGCCGGCGCCCATGGCGATGGGCAATTCGGAGTAAGTCTCCTGCGCCATGGTGGCGCCCAGCGTGGCATTGCTGGTCTGGATTTGCTCTGGAGCCGCCGTGACGGTCACCGTCTCGCTCGTCGTGCCCAGGGTCAGGCTGAGGTTGACGGTTGCGACTTCAAGCGCGTTGACCACGACGCTCTGCTCAGTTGTCGTTTTGAAGCCCTTGGCGATGACAGTGACGGTGTAGGTATCGGCGTCAAGAGGAGAGAGTGCGTAGTCGCCGGCGGACGTCGTCTTACTCGTCAGCCTGGTGCCACGAGTCGTCGATGTGGCGACCACAGTTGCGTCCGGAACCGCCGCGCCCGTAGGGTCGGTGACCAGGCCCACGATCTCGCCTTTACCGGAGAGTTGAGCGAAGGCGGAAGCGCCGAACAGCAGCAGGAAAGCAGCAAACCGGACGAACATGGTCCTGTTATCAATCTTACCGAACGTCATTGGATGCCTCGCGGCTAAAGCTCGCATCGGCGAGCTCAGAGGTCAGACCACATGGTCTGCGACAACACATATAGTGGTTTAGCGCGAGACTTGTCAAGCGAATCTTTGTGGCAGGTGAAGGTTTCATCTTTTGATAACATGGTGGCAAATCGGGCCAAATGTCTGCTACAGTACAATCTGGCGAGTGTTTGAAGATTTCGGATCGACCGGAGCCATGTTCTGAAGCCTAAGCAAACCGAAACCACGCATGAATCCGAGTCCCACCTAACCATGCAGGTGGTCAACCACATTCGCGCCATGATCGAAAACGGCGCTCTCAAGCCCGGCGAGAAAATCCCACCGGAACGCGAGTTTGCGCAAAAATTGAAGATCAGCCGTGCCAGCCTCAGAACCGGCATCGGATACATGGCCGCCATGGGAATCATGAAAGTGCGGCATGGGGTCGGCACGTTCATTGCCGAAGGACCGCCGGAGATTGGCAAGTCGTCGCTCGGGCTTCTCGGGGCTCTGCACGGCTTCAAATCCTGGCAGATGTTCGAATCCCGCCTGCTGCTTGAAGGCAAGATGGCCGCGCTGGCCGCCGAACGCGGCAAGGAAGAACATTTCACGCTGCTCGCCGAAGAAGTGGCGGAGATGTACGCTACGATTGACGATCCTGAGGAATATCTGATTCACGATGTACGCTTTCATCGCACCATCGCCGCCGCCTCCGGTAACCCGATCCTCGCTTCTCTGATGGAGACCGTTACCTCTGCCCTCTATGACGGCCGGCGCAAGACGGTGGGCCTTACCCGATCGCTCAAAGACTCGGCCGATGTTCATCGCGAGATCTATCGCGCTATCCGCACCAGAAATTCCAGGGAAGCGCAGAGGCTGATGGAACGCCACATTCAGAGTGCCAAAGATGCGCAGGAAGACGAGGAGCGCATGGCCTCGCGCCAACGCAAGTCAACAAAAACGCCGACCAACGGGAAAGTTGCGGTCTGACCTCCTTGTCACTTTGCTTCGTTCCTTAGCGCTTCGAGGATTAAAGAAAGGCAGCGCACGTTGACTGCGATTGACGACCATTTCTGCAATGTGGTATGACCACTTGAACAGAAATCGGCTATGAGGATGCTTCCAGTGGCTCAGCGATTTTCTCTCCTGCTGTGCGGCATACTTTCTTTTGTGGTCTCCTCATTCCCGGCAACTCTACTCGCACAAGACCGGCGCACGGTCGCGGAACCGCACATTCCGGCCGTCTGTACAAAGCTTGAGGCCAGCCTTTCCGCTCCGCGCGGCGTGTTGAGCGACGCAGATGAACACCGCATGGATACTGAACGGATTCAGAATGCGATCGATCACTGCGGAGACGGCAAGGCGGTCGAACTCCACGGCTCGGGCGAGCGGAGTGTTTTTCTGGCCGCGCCGTTTCACCTCCAGCCGGGGGTTACGCTGCTTGTCGACGCAAATACAGTGCTCTACGCCTCGAGAAATCCGCGCGATTACGACGTGAGCCCCGGCAGCTGCGGGATCGTCGATCAGAATGGCCACGGATGCAAACCATTCATCATCGCGGATCACGCGCCGCATAGCGCAATCATGGGCGACGGCGCCATTGATGGACGCGGTGGCGAAACGCTCCTGGGACAAAATACTTCATGGTGGGACCTCGCCCACATCGCGAAGATCAACGACACGAAGCAGAACTGCGCCCGCCTTCTGATCATCCGCGAGTCAGACGATTTCATCCTCTATCGCATCACGCTGCGCAACTCTCCCAACTTTCATGTTGCGGTCGAGAAGACGAATGGCTTCACGGCTTGGGGAGTCAAGATCGACACTCCCGCCACGGCTCGCAACACGGACGCCATCGATCCCTCGGCTTCGAGTGACATCTCCATTCTTCATTCCTACATCCGCACCGGAGACGATAATGTTGCAATTAAAGCTGGAAAGGCCGGTGCTTCATCCCACATTACCGTTGCGCACAATCATTTCTACTCCGGGCACGGAATGTCCATCGGCAGCGAAACCGTGGGCGGAGTCAGCGCGGTGCGCGTCTCCGACCTCACCATCGATGGAGCCGACAACGGGATACGCATCAAGAGCGACCCCAGCCGTGGTGGCGCGGTGCATGATGTCGTCTACGAAGATGTTTGCATTCGCAATGTCAGGAATCCCATCATCCTCACGCCCAGGTACACGCTGGCACACGGCGACCTGCTTCCGGTCTACCGCGACATCACGCTTAAAGACGTGCATGTCGTCACGCCGGGGCTAGTCACGCTTGATGGTTTTGACGCGACCCACAAGCTGGGCGTGACACTCGATAATGTTTTTGCCGATGGATTTCCCGCGAATGCCATTCACGCCTCGAACGCCGAGATCAGCGTCGGTCCGCGGCTTGGCAATCTTATTTCGGTCGGAGCGCTTTCTCCCGGAGCCCGCGGCGGGGCGGACGTAACTGTCACCGAGTTGTCCGGCAGCACGGCGGGCACTCCTATCTCGTGCGAAGGACGTTTTGAGGAGTATCCCGCAAATCTGACCGCGCCGCGATCGGCCACCTCCGCCCCGCCGGTCGATAAAACCCTCTACGTCGCGGCCGACGGCAGCGGAGATTTCTATTCGATTCAGCAGGCGCTCGACACCGCGCCCGCTAACGGCGCGACGCTCCTGATAGGGCCCGGAACTTATCGTGAACCGATCTCGATCACGAAGCCAAACATCGAACTTCGTGGCAGCAACGCAGACGCTTCGAAGACTGTAATTGTTTTCGATAAAAGCGCGGGCACTTCCGGCGGCACGCTTCACTCGGCCACCGCTGAGATACGTGGTGACAATTTCCGCGCCGAGAATCTCACTTTCGCAAACGACTGGAACGCTACCCACGAACAAGTTCCCGTCGGCTCACAGGCGCTGGCCGTACTGGTCGCTGTCGATAAAGCCGTGTTCAGCAATGTGCGTTTTCTCGGCAACCAGGACACGCTCTACTCCGGCAGCCGCAACTGCTCGCCCGACGGCGAACCGTGCATTCCGACGCGACAGTACTTTACGCATTGCTACGTCGAGGGCAACGTTGATTTCATCTTCGGAGACAGCAAAGCGGTTTTTGATCACTGCGAGATTCACAGCACTCCGCACTTCGAAGGTTTTATTACTGCTCAGTCGAAGCATTATCCGACTGAGGACAGCGGTTTTGTCTTCAACCACTGCACGCTGACCGCTGCCCCCGGCGCTACAAATGTCTGGCTCGGACGGCCCTGGCGTCCATATGCCAAAGTTATTTTTCTCAATACGGAGATGAGCGCCCACATCGTACCGGCAGGCTGGCGCGAGTGGCACCCGGGCGAAACGCATTCGATTGAAACTGCTTACTATGCCGAATACAACTCCAGCGGCCCCGGAGCACGCGCGGGCGAGCGCGATCCCCACACCGAACTTCTGACGGCTGACGAAGCCACTCAGTTTGAGACCAAGACTTTTTTCGATGGCTGGGATCCCGCAGCTCCGTAGCCGCGCCGTCGCTTGGCTGAAACTTGCGTGATTGAAATATGAAAGCTGCTTTGAATGAGGACGAGAGCAAGATGAAAAGCGCTGTGCTGAAGCTCGATCCTAGAGACAATGTCATGGTCGCGCTGCAGAATTTGCGCCAGGGCGAACGGATCAACTTCTCCGATCAAACTTACGTCCTGGTTACAGACGTTCACGCCAAACACAAATTCGCCACCGAGGATCTTGTGGTCGGAAGTTCTCTGATTATGTACGGCGTCCTGGTTGGGAAAGCGCGACAGCCGATTCGCATGGGCGATGCCTTGACCACGCTGAATACCGTTCATGAGGCCGCTCCTTACCACGGTAAGTCAGCCCACAATAAGTCAGGCAAATTCGAGTGGAGTCCGCCCAACGTGGATCGCTGGCGGCGGCGAACTTTTCTCGGATATCACCGACCGGACGGACAAGTTGGTACCCGAAATTACTGGCTGGTAGTGCCGCTGGTCTTCTGCGAAAACCGGAACATCGATGTATTAAAACAGGCCTTTGAGGAGGAACTCGGCCTTGCTCCACCAAAGATCTACCGGCAACAAGTGGCGAAACTGGTCAGGCTCTACCGCGAAGGCACGATAAGAGATATCGAAATAAGCGCGGAAGAAAAGAATCCACAACTTCCCGAGCAACTCACACCGCTCCCCGATTCCAGGAATAAGGTTTTCAAGAATATTGATGGAGTCAAATTCCTGATGCACGAAGGTGGTTGTGGAGGGACTCGGGAGGATTCCAACAATCTTTGCGGCCTGCTCGCCGGATACATCCATCATCCCAATGTTGCTGGCGTGACTGTCCTCAGCCTGGGCTGCCAAAACGCGCAGATAGGGATTCTTCGCGAACAAATCAATCGCCGCGATCCCCGGTTCAAGAAGCCGCTCCTGATGTTTGAGCAGCAACAAAGCGGATCCGAATTCAAAATGCTTTCTCAAGCCATCCACACCACATTCCTGGGATTGGTCGAGGCTAACAAAGCCGAGCGCGCGCCTGCGTCGCTCTCGCACCTCTGCGTCGGTTTGAAGTGCGGAGGGTCTGACGGGTTCTCCGGCATCTCAGCAAATCCGTCGATTGGTTACCTCTCTGACATGTTGGCGGCATTGGGAGGAAGGACCATCCTCTCGGAATTTCCCGAACTTTGCGGCGTCGAACAGGGACTGATCGATCGCAGCGTCGACAACGAGGTCGCGGATCGTTTCATTCAACTGATGCGAGACTACGCAGCCCGCGCAAAGGCGGTTCACTCTGGTTTCGACATGAATCCTTCTCCAGGAAATATACGCGACGGCCTGGTGACCGATGCCATGAAGTCCGCGGGCGCGGCTAGAAAAGGAGGCACCTCGCCGGTCACGGCCGTGCTTGATTATCCGGAGTACGCGACCGGATCTGGACTGCACCTGCAGTGCACTCCCGGAAACGATGTGGAATGCGTTACGGCACAGGTCGGAGCCGGTGCGAATGTGGTTTTGTTTACGACCGGGTTGGGTACACCAACCGGGAATCCGATCGCGCCCGTGCTCAAGATCTCCACCAACTCCGATCTGGCGAGCCGCATGAAGGACATCATTGACATTGATGCTGGCAGCGTCATCTTGGGCGACAAGACGGTCGAGCAAATGGGCGAGACAATTTTGGAGTCGGTAATTCGGGTGGGAAGCGGCCAAGTTCGAACCAAAGCGGAGGTGCTGGGCCAGGACGACTTTATTCCGTGGAAGCGAGGCGTTTCGCTCTAAGAAATTGGGCAGAACGTGGTGCGGGCGGAGGGACTTGAACCCTCATGGGCCGTTTAAGCCCTGCGGATTTTCATACCGTCTACGGCTTTCGCCGCCCGAACATGAGGCGCTTGAAGCGTTCACGCACAGTTTGCGGTCTGGACTATCCCTTCACCCTACCCCGAAAGCTCTGGAGCTTAGGTGCTGCCCGTCTAGTCTCTACACCTTCCCGGACGATGACTCTCCGGGCTTGGCTCGGGATTGCCATCTGAGGTTTCCCCGAATTTGAGCAGTTCTGCATCGCCAGTTTCCCAGGCGAGCACTCAAGTTTCCCTTAAGTCCGCTGCGTATGCCATTCCGCCACGCCCGCGCGCGGCTGCCTGATTGTTTTTCCTATAATAAGGCATGGCCCGCGTTTTAAGTCCGCTGCGTCTGCCAATTTCGCCATCCCGGCTCGCGTTCATTTGAGTGTTGGGTATTGGCCTTGGGGTTACGTATGGGCCGCAGCTGCTGCGCTGCTCGCCATCGGGGACGGCGCCGCTCGCTGCTTCTGCAGCACTTCGCGGAACTGTTCCGCGGTGAGTGCATCGCCGTAGAACAACTGTAGTAATGGATCATCCGCTTCCGCCGGCGGTTTGCCCGCGTTGGGTTCGGACTCCAGGCCTTCTGGTTCCACCAGTAGCTCTGGCGTCAGCGTGCGGTTTTCGTTGAGTAATCCCAGAAATTTCTCTACCGCCGCGCGATGTTCCGGCGTGGCTTGCGTGAATTCCACGCCCATGCCTTTATCCGCATGCATGATCCGCACCACACCCTGGGCCCGCACTTCCACTTCGCCGGCGCGCATCGACAGCAGCACTCGACTCCCCGCCGGGAAAGGCGACGCCATTTCCAGGTAGCATCCGCCGAGGCTCAGATCGGTCAGCTGGCAGCGAATCGGCGGATCGTCCTGCTCAGCGTCCGGAGAATTCTGTTTCAACCACTCTCGCAATTGCTGCGTCACTTCCGGCGGGATTTGCTGGAAGCGGAGCCCGGCCTGAGCCTTCTCGCCTTCCCAGGCAAACTCGGCGGGCAATTCCAGTGCGACTTCGCTTCCCGGCAAGGTGAAGACCGCCTGCCAGCGCCCGGTTGGCCGCCGCCGCTTCGGGATGTTCACCGCCATCCCGCCTTCGCTCAGGTCGACGGTCGTCACCTTCATGTTACTGCCCGCTTCAGGGCTTCGCATCACCACCGGAATCTCTACTGCAACCCGCGCGTTGCGGCGCCGCTCGCTCTTCATCAGGGCCCGCGCGGCCCGGAAACTCGACTTTGCCCGTTCGCTCGACACTGGCTTGTACAGCACGAAGTGCGCGCCCAGGCCGAAGACCGCTTTCAAACCAATAATAGGATCAACGATCGCGACTGCCACTGCCTGCCGGTTACACGGAGCGGTCCGAGCACTGCGCAGCACGTCCGAGGCGCCGTCGTCGGTCACGTCAACGATGATCGCCTCAAAGCGCTGCCGCGTCAGCTTGCGCAACGCGCTGTCGGAGTCGACACACAACTCCACACCAATATCCAGATCGCCCAGCACCCGGCGCAACACTCTTACGATTTTTTCGTCAGCACACAACACCAACGATTTCAGACTCATGCCGGACCTATTCCTGCCCAGACAATTGGGGATCCGATTGCCGGAAACGTTCTCCCGCAGGTGCTTGGAGCCAACTCGAAGACCGCATCAATTAGAGGACCGCACCCACGGGGGAGTCGCTGTCTTGACTCTATGTCTATCAACGCGGCGATTCAACGTCTCCGCCCCCTGCGCCGGTTACGCCCGTAATCTGCAAGTTCTTGCGAACTCAACGTCATTGCGAAGCGGTCGCCAACCCAGCTGACAGCCTGCGCTGAGCGTGCCGAAGAGAACCTGCATTCCCCCTGGTATTCAAGGTGAACCCAACGTGCTCGAAGAACCCACCCCAATAAGTCATTAAGGTCTTAATTTACAGGCGCTTGAACCGGATTCCCTACTCCACACGCAGAGGAAATTTCGTTGACTTTGAAGCGAAAATAACTGTAACATGTTGAGTCTCCGATCAGCCTTTGGTGCGCTTTAGTGGCAGGTCCTAGCTTTGTCTAGCCTGGGTTCCAGTTGCCTCATGAAGCTGAATCCCAAACACGACCCGGAGAATCATATAGTTAGGCGGGTATACAAGTTTCGGTAGGCAAAGTTTCGATAGACACGTTAGTTCGAAGAGTTTGCGGTTTCATTCCCCTAAGTAGAAAGGCATTTTTCATGGCCAAGCGACGCGGAAATCCGAATTGGGGCAAGCCCGAGCCGATCGGACCGATCACCCCCACGATTACCGAATTCGAACAAGTTGTACGCGAGTACAAACTCTCCCCCGACCAGTACCTGAGGTCGACGCGCCTGCGTGAGTGGGCTCGCCGCAACAAGAACTCGAAGTACATTCCCGAGCCTCTTCTGGAAGCCTGGGGCTTCGAGATCGAGTCCACCCTGTAAGAACATATTTGACAGGAGTTTGAGGGCCGCTTCTTAACGAAACTCAGGAGCGGCCCTTCGATTTGTAGTTCACGATATCTGGATTTGACTCATGTGGGGACAGCCACTCTCGGCTGTCCGGTGGGGCAAAGCCCGGCAGCCGCGCCGCTGCTTTTAACTCACGCCCGAAATTTCGTCCGATGCAGATGCGAAGCGCTATGATTTGGCTCGGGCTACTGCCGCAACCCGATGCTCAACGTCCTGCAAATCCCGCCCGCGGAGCTGTTCGCGTTGCTGGCCGCCGTCGGCTTCGCTGCGGGGCTGAATCTCTACGCCACTGTCGCCGTCCTCGGCCTTCTGGCGCACTTCGCCCATCTCGCGTTGCCCTCGGGCCTGCAACTGCTCGACACCTGGCCGGTAATCGCCGCCAGCATAGCGCTTTTCGTCATCGAATTCTTCGCCGACAAGATCCCCGCATTCGACCTGATCTGGAACGCCCTGCACACTTTCATCCGCGTACCAGCCGCCGCGCTCCTGGCTTATCAGGCAACGCGCCAGCTCTCGCCCGAACATCAATTGCTGGCCACGCTCCTGGGCGCGGCCGTAGCCCTCATCGCCCACAGCGGCAAAACCGCAGCCCGCGCCGCAATAACGCCCTCGCCGGAGCCGTTCTCGAACATTACCCTAAGCTTGGTCGAAGACGCCTTCGCCATCGCCCTCACTTGGCTCGCGACACGCCACCCCTACGTAGCCGGTGCCCTAGCCGGCGCCCTGATCGTAATCATCCTGCTCCTCACACACTGGGTAATCCGCGCCATGCGCGCCCTGTTCCGTGGCGCCGAGCAAGAAGTGGCCCGCTAGAGCCAGCGGGCTAGGCGTGCGCCGCCAAGCTCTTCGCCGGCTCTTCCGCTCGCCGATCTTGCTCTGGCCGCCCTTGCGCTGGCCGATCCTGCTCTGGCCGGTCATGCCCTGGCCGATTCTGGGCGTCGAGCACGTCATCCCAAAACCCTGACATGGGGTCGGCCGCCGACAGCCCGATCTCACCCGCCTGCGGTGTGCTCTGCGCTCCAGCCCACGCCACGCGGAACTCCTGCTTCTTGTTGTTGCGGCTGAGAGAAACCAGTTTGCCCGTCCGAATCACCCCACGGAAACCCTTCACCAGCGCCCCCTGCGGACTGATATCGATGGTCGTCACTCGCTGCTCCACGGGATTTCCCTTAGCATCGCTAACCGTCAGCAATACTGGCAAGGCCAACTGCACTCGTGATTCTTTGCGCTTGATCTTGAACTGCGACATCAGCCCGCTCAGCAACTTGGCCACATCGGCCAGCTCCTGCGCCGCCCGCTGCGACTCTTGCGCGCGAAACGATGTGCCATCGGCCACCCGCGCCACGGCTCCGATGCTGGACGATATCTCCCCCGCGCCGCGCGCCGCTTCGCCCACGTTCCGCTTCATCTCGTTGGTGGTCGCGCTCTGCTCTTCGACGGCCGTGGCGATGGTTCCCGAAATGTCGTTGATCTGGTGGATGACTCCGGCGATGGTTCCGATGACCTCCACCGCTCCCTTGGTATCAGCCTGAATGGCCGCGATCTTGCGGCCGATGTCCCCGCTCGACTTGGCGGTCTGCTTGGCCAGTTCCTTCACTTCATTGGCCACCACGGCAAAACCTTTGCCTGCCTCTCCGGCGCGCGCGGCCTCGATCGTGGCATTGAGGGCGAGCAGGTTGGTCTGCTGCGCGATGACCGTAATCACTTTGATCACCTCGCCAATCTCCGCGCTGGAGTTGCCTAACTTCGCCACCGTGACGGTAGCGGCCTGTGCCGTCTCCACCGCTTTGCTGGCGATGCTGGCGGCTTCGTGGGCATGGGTGGCAATGCTTTGGATGGTGATCGCCATCTCCTCCGCTCCGACCGAGACCGTTTGCAGGTTCTCGCTGACCCGGCGCGCGGTCTCCGACACCACATTCGCCTGGGCCGAAGTCTCCTCGGAATTGGCCGTGATCTGCTCCCTGGCCGCGAATAATTCGTCACTCGCGCTGGCCACGCGGATAGCGGTTTCCGCAGTCAACTGGATCACGTTGGCCAGGCTGTTCTTCATGGTATTCAGCGCCATGCAGGCGCGCCCAATCTCGTCGTCGCAGTCCACCTGCACATCTTCAATCTCCAGATTCTTGGCGGCGATCTGTTCCATCTGCGCCAGCATCCGTCCCGTGGCCACCGATTGGGTGCGCCCAATCGCCGTGGACATGGCGAAACCCGCAACCACAGCGCACACCAGGAATCCGATAATCCAGTACCGCGACGACGCATACACGGCCGCACCCCGTTCGCCAAAAGCCCCCGCTGCCTTGTCGTCCAGAATCTCTTCATTCTGCAGGATCTTCGCCGCGTCATCGAATGCGACACCTCCTGCGGACTGCGCCAGCAGATTTGCCTGGTACTCGTTTTCCACCGCCATGGTCACGGCCTGGTCGTGCACCGCCAGATATTTTTTCCAGGCCTGGCGAAACTCCCCGTCGAGCCGACGCTCTTCCTCGGAGCCGGTCAGCGGCTCGTATTCCTTTTCTCGCGCCTCCACGTCCAGCAACGCCTGCTTCATGGGCGCATCCCATTTATCTTTATTCTGGTAGGCCAGCAAACGGCTGAGCTCGAATCGGCGCACCGTCGAAACGTCGTACTCAAGTGCTCCCAGCACTCTCATCGACGGCATCTGGCGGGAAACCACCTGCACCGTTGTTCCGTTCACCGTGGCGAGTTGCCGCAACCCAAAGATCCCCAGCCCGACCATCAAAACCTCAAGAAATCCGAACGCAACGGCCAGTTGCTTGCCCATGTTCAAATTGCGAAACCAAGTCATAGCTACGGCCTTTCCGTCCGGATCTCTGTGTTCCCAGCCCTGCCGCTTGTCGCGCCCGTCACACCCAGAGCTGGATAATCGTTCCATCGGCACGGGAAAGAGCCCGCTTCAATCCTTTGTCATTCCAAACCGGGCTGAAAGACCGGTGAGGAACCTGCTTTTCCCCTCCCCAGAGCAGGTTCGGGCCTGGCCAGCATCGGCCACGATCCCGCGACCTGCTTTGTTACAATCGGCTCAATATGAGCCCCCAGCACCCCTTCACCGATGTCCCCGATGCCATCGAGGAAATCCGCGCGGGCCGCATGATCGTCGTGGTTGACGACGAAGACCGCGAGAACGAAGGCGACCTCACTCTCGCCGCCGAGAAAGTCACGCCTGAAGCCATCAACTTCATGGCCAAGTTCGGGCGCGGCCTGGTTTGCCTGGCTATGACGGAAGAGCGCCTCGAGCACCTCAACATCGGCCCCATGACCTCGGAGAACACGTCGCAGTTCGGCACGGCATTTTGTGAAGCCATCGACGCACGCACGGGAGTGACCACAGGCATCTCTGCCCATGACCGCGCCCGCACGATTCAGGTGGCGATCGATCCCGCGACCAAGCCCTCTGATCTGGCTCGCCCCGGCCACATGTTCCCGCTGCGCGCGCGCAAGGGCGGAGTCCTCGTCCGCGCTGGCCAAACGGAAGCCTCGGTCGATCTGGCGCGGCTCGCTGGGCTCATTCCCGCCGGAATCATCTGCGAAATCATGAAAGATGACGGCAGCATGGCCCGCGTGCAAGACCTGATCGAATTCTGCCGCGAGCACCAGATGAAGATGCTCACCGTCGCCGAGCTCATCCGCTACCGCATGGCGCACGAACGCTATGTGCATCGCGTGGGTGAGGCGCTGATCGACACGCGTTTCGGGGAGTTCCGCCTGATTGCCTATGCCAGTGAAGTTGACGGTGGAGAGTCGCACGTCGCCCTGATTCGGGGAGATATCGAGCACAGTAAGACTCCAGTGCTGGTCCGCATGCATGCGCATTGCCTGATGGGCGACGTGTTCGGCGCGACCGGCTGCGAGTGCCATGCCACGCTCGAGGGCTCGCTGCGCCGCATTTCTCAGGAGGGCAGCGGCGCCCTGATCTACCTGCACCAGACGTCGCAGGGATTTTCCGTTGAGAAGATCGGCGACCGCAGCGCTCTCAGCTTTCACCGTGGCCGCAAACTGCCCGCGCTGCTGGAAAACGAAAGGCAGACGCAGCGCGAGGTCGGCATCGGCGCACAGATCCTCTCGGACCTGAATCTGCACCGCATCCGGCTGTTGACCAATCGGCCGAAGAAAGTAGCCGCGCTAGAAGGATTTGGAATAGAAATCGTAGAGCAAGTCCCGGTAGAGTTGAGCGTGGTCTCAAAACTGTAGAGACGTTGCTTGCAACGTCTCTGCTGCCGGAGGAACGAAAGTTGGTAAGGGTTCGCTTCGTTGGAAGCTTAGGATCTTGTGGTCAAACAAACGTAGCAAGCTACGTCTCTACAAGAGGATAGGAATGCGGATGGTTAGAACGGTTTGCGCACAACAACTTCGCTCTCGCGAATGAAAAACTGCGCTGAGCAGTGCTCCGATCCGCAAATGACCGGAATAAATCCGTTGATCTGTTTGCGCGTGATCAGTCCCAGCATCCCGCACGAAGGGCACGACAACACAGCCCAGTAGGGATCTTCCTTCTCGCCGATCTCCCCGGCATTTTCCAGCACGAAGACAGTCCCCGGCTGCATCTGTTCCGGAATCCACTCGTTGAGAAGATCCAGTTCACCGACCATGTCTTCCTCCGTTCAAAACTGAAGCTTAAAACTCAGGTTCGAGCCGTCATGCCCACACCGGGCCTACGAAACTTTTTTAGCACGCCGACGGTAATCCGGCGAAGTTACCGAAGTATTCGTCTTTCCGGAGATGACCCCAGCCCGCACCTGGCGCACCGCGTCACTCAGGCAAACCGCCAGAATCGGCTGATCAGAATTCTTCAGAATGTCCACAATCTGCCGCGCCGAAGTCTCCAGGTACATGTGCGTCCCATCAGTCAGCAGGTGATAGTCCGAACCGTGGCTGACAATTTCCGCCAACCCCTTACCGATCTGGCGCTCGAGAAACCGCATGACCTTGCGTATGCCCTGCAGCGAAATCCCCTTCCGCCGCAGCTCGCAGATGACCGCCACTTCGGTCAGATGATTCATCGAATACAGCCGCCGATGCCCTTCCCGCTCCGGCTTCACCACCCCACGCTCGTCCCACCACTGCAACTGGCGCGGCGTGATCCCCGTCAAGGCAATCACTTCTTTCGATGTGAAGCTATCCTGCATCGTCGTCTAGTAATGATTCCCCAAATGTATTTGAAACAATTCTCAAGTCGAATGTTTCAAACATTTTAGGCGCGAACGGGAGAAGGTCAAGCAGAGAATCGGTGGAAAAGAGGTGACTAAGAGAGTTCCTGGGAGGAACCAGAGTCGAAGCCGCCGCCAACAAAGTGCACAATCTCGAGCCGGTCACCCTCGCTGAGCGCAGTCTGGGTCCATCGATCTCGCGGCACAATGTCACGATTGAGTTCGACCGCGACGCGGTCGGCCTTCATGCCAAGGGTCTCGATCAGCACTGCTAGCGTGAAAGGACCGCCGATCGGCGCTGCGGCAAAGGTGCCTTCTTCTCCGTTTATATGAAGCTTCATCGCACTTGAAATCTCGTTACGAAAGACTCTTTCAGGGCTCGTATTCCCACAAGTCGTTGAGGTTGTCGCGGCTCCCAGCGGAGTCGTAACCATAGCCGCCGAAGAGCCAGAAATTTCCGGCAGCATCGGTCCAACCGATGGCGTCCTGTCGGGCGCCGGGGACGTTACCGGAAGCAGCAGTCCCTCGAGTTCCGTAAATCCCCTGTTGCGTGGCGACGTTCGATCCACCCATCCATGTCCATTCACCCCCGCTGTACTTCCACAGGTCGTTCGGAGAACTGTTCCCCACAGAGTCGAAACCGAAACCCCCGAAGAGCCAGAAATTTCCGGCAGCATCGGTCCAACCAATGGCGTCGCTTCGTGCCCCGGGAACATTAGCGGATGAGGGTATTCCCAGCGTTCCGTATGTCCCAAATTGCTCTTCGATGTTTGAGCCACCCATCCACGTCCATTCGCCCACACTGTACTTCCACAGATCATTGAACAAGCCTAGCGAGTTGTTCGAGTCGATACCCAGTCCACCGAAGAGCCAGAGATCTCCAGCCGTGTCAAGCCAATGAACAGAAGCGTATCTTGCCCCGGGAATATTGCCGGGGGCAGCTGTTCCCTGATTCCCGTATGTTCCCGCCTGATTTTCGACATTCGACCCGCCCACCCAGGTCCACTGGCCCGCGCTGTACTTCCACAAATCATTGAGCCCACCTCCAAACTGCCCACCGAAGAGCCAGAGACTTCCCGACGTATCGATCCAACTAACGCCGAACTGTCGCGCTGGGGGGACGTTGCTAGGGGCTGGAATTCCCTGAGTGCCGTATACCCCAGCCTGATCCAGCAGGTTCGACCCGCTCACCCAAGCCCATTCGCCTGCGCTGTACTTCCACAAGTCGTTGTGGGAGCCGTATGTCACACCCGAACCGATACCCAAACCGCCGAAGAGCCAGAAATCTCCGGCCTCGTCCGTCCAGCCAACAGAGCATTGTCGCGATCCAGGAACGTTTGCAGGAGCGGCCATTCCTTGAGAGCCATAGGTCCCCGGCTGGTCATCCAGGTCTGAGCCGCCCATCCATGCCCATTCGCCCGAGCTGTACTTCCAAAGATCGTTGAGGTAGCCTAACGCCCCAGTCGAGTCGAGCCCATACCCACCGAAGAGCCAGACGTTTCCCGCAGCATCGGTCCAGTTAACAGAGCACGATCGCGCCCCGGGAATATTACCGGAGGCCGCCGTCCCAAGAGCCCCGTAGATTCCCTTCTGGTCTACGATATTAGCGCCGCCCACCCATGTCCATTCACTGACGCAAACGATCTGAACGCTCGTGACATTCGCGTTGGCCGTTCCGCTGGCATTTGTCACCGCGCAGTTCTGGGGTGGGTCGATCGGCTGCGTCAAAATCGTGACATTATATGCGCCCCCAATTGCAACGGGCGTACTAAAAGTAAAGCTTCCGTTCGCTCCGACTTGCAGGTTGTCGCCAGCATTGTCCTGCAGCACAAGCCCCGCGCCCGAGAGATCAAAGACCGTGCCACCGATGGTGTATGTGACCGCGCAGACGATCTGGACGTTCGCGACGTTCGCGTTGGCCGTTCCGCTGCCGTTTGTGACGGAGCAGGTCTGTGCCGGGCTCGTCGGCTGCGTGAAAACCGTGACGTTGTAGGACCCGCCGCTAGCAACGGACGTCTTGAAGGTGAAGCTTCCGTTTGCCGTGACCGGAAGGTTGTCGCCAGCATTGTCCTGCAATACAAGCCCAGAACCGGAGAGACCCGAGACCGTGCCACCGATGGTATATGTGACCGTGGTGCAGACGACCTGGACGTTCGCGACATTCGCGTCAGCCGTTCCACTGCCGTTTGTCACGGCGCAGGTCTGTGCCGGGCTGGTCGGCTGCGTGAAAACCGTGACGTTGTAGAGTCCGCCGCTAGCAACGGAGGTCTTGAAGGTGAAGCTTCCGTTTGCTGTGACCGGAAGGCTGTCGCCAGCATTGTCCTGCAACACAAGCCCAGAACCGGAGAGACCCGAGACCGTGCCACCGATGGCATACTTGGTCAGAGTTTGAGTGCTTAAACTATCGCCTTTCCCGCCGCATGCCGACAAAGCAAGAGGCGCCATTCCCAGAAGCATGAGCGCGCAGGACTTCATAGCATTTCCATCCTGAATCCGCATCATTGATTTCAAATTCGTAAGTTGACGAAAAAACGGGCCGCAAACAACCCGGGAGGAAGGAGCCTTTCGCAGCGCAGATTGTCTATGTAGCGCTGAATTGTGTCAAGATGAAAGTGCTTGCACACGCCGGGACGAAGGGCGTCGGATCGCCCTGCCCAGTGCGGGACGCTGCGGGGGACGCTGCAACGAAACTGGCCTTTTGATCCCCGTAGACAAATGCAAAGGCGTTTCTACTCCGCCTTACGCAGTGCAAACTTCCGCGTCGCCGTCCGGCCTTCAAAATTGGCCTGCACCAGCAGCGAAGCATCCGGCAATTGGGCCTCTTCCACTTCAATCTTGACCTCGGCCGCCCCCCCGGAATCCGCCACCGCTTGCGTATAAAACGGCGATGCCCCAGGACGCGCAAAGCGAAACGTCAGCCGCGCTCCTGACGCCGCCGCGCCTCCATCGGTCACCCGCAGCTGCATGGTCAGGTTGCGCTCGGCATGGACCGACTCGGCGTTGATCCACGCTACGTCCAGCTCCTTCACCGCCGCCAGCTCGGCTTCAGGATGGTCCAGCACCTGGTCCAGCTTGCCTTCCCGGATCGCGTCCAGCACCAGCCGGTGTTGCTCGCGCAGTTGCTGCTCTTTCTGCGGGTCTGCCAGCTTTGCATCGCTGCTCTTGCTGCCGTAGGACGTCGCTTTCTTGCCAATGCAGCGCCCGCGCACAAACACCTGCGTCTGCAGCAGCAACTCGCTTTCGCGCGCTTCACTCTGCACGTGGTAAATCGTGTCACCGTGCTTTACGTCGGTATTGAAGCCAAAAATCATAGAGATTTCGCAATCAGGAAATTGTGTAATTGGGATATTGAAAACCTAGCAGCGCGACCCAACTCTATCTGTTCGCTTCTTTTTTCAATTTCTCAATTACCAAATTACACAATTTCAAAATTCGCTGCTTCGTTCCCTTGACACTCCCGCGGGCGAACACCTAATCTAGAACGTTTAAGTGGCGCTTGGCGCGAATTATATCCATCTCATCCTATGCCCGACAATTACTTCGCTCAATACCTCCCGTTCTTGATCCATATTCTTATGGCGGGCGGCATTGCGACTGCGATTATCTGCCTTTCCTGGCTCATCGGGCAGCGTAAACCCACCCGCGCCAAAATGTCGGCCTACGAATGCGGCATGACCCCGGTCGGAGACTCCCGCCAGCGCTTCTCGGTCAAGTTCTATCTGGTCGCCATGCTGTTCATTCTGTTCGATGTTGAGGCCGTATTCATCTATCCCTGGGCGGTTATCCTTCGAACTCTGAAAGCCACCGGCCAGGGCCACTTCGGCCTTTACGAGATGCTCTTATACATCGGCATTTTTCTCGTCGGCTTCTTCTATGTCTGGAAAAAAGGCGTGCTCGACTGGGGCGAAACCTCCGCCAAACGAGGGAATTTCTAATGCCGCTGGCCCCCGCCATCACCGATCTGGAGCAACTGAAGAACCATCCCGCCGTCGCTCGCTTACTCAGATGGAACCCTCAGGCCGTGACCGGCGTGAAATTCGACCGCGACGAAATGACCATCTTCGTCGATCGCTCCTCGATCCGCGAAGCGTGCGTCCTGCTGAAGGAAGATCCCGCCTGCCCTTACAACTTCCTTTCCGACGTCACCTGCGTCGACTGGTATCCCGCTGAACCCAGGTTTGAAGTCGTTTATCACCTGCTCTCTATTCCGAAAAAAGAACGCATCCGACTGAAAGTTCACCTGAACAGCGGCAGTCTGGCCATCGAATCGCTTACCTCCGTCTGGCCCGGAGCCAATTATTTTGAACGCGAAGTTTTCGATCTGTTCGGCGTCCGTTTCACCGGACATCCTTATCTGCGCCGCATCCTCATGCCCGAGGACTGGGAAGGTCACCCCCTGCGCAAAGATTATCCCGTGGAGGGCTACCGCTGAAGTTGAAATAAAGATAAAACATGGCCCACCTCACCCCCACTCCCGTGCTCGAACCCGGCCAGGATCGCACCATGATCCTGAACATGGGCCCGCAACACCCGTCCACTCACGGCGTGTTGCGCGTGCTACTCGAGATCGACGGCGAAACCGTCGTCCGCATGATGCCCGACATCGGCTTCCTGCACACCGGCATCGAGAAAACCTGCGAGGCCAAGTTTTATCAGCAGGTCGTGCCCCTCACCGACCGCATCGACTATCTCTGCCCCATGACCAACAACCTCTGCTACGTGCTGGCGGTAGAGAAGTTGCTGGGTCTGGAAATCCCGCCAAAGGCGCAGTGGCTGCGGGTTTTGCTCAATGAGTTAACCAGGATTAACTCGCACTTGGTCTGGCTGGGCACCCACGCCATGGACATCGGTGCGCTCACTGTTTTCCTATATTGCTTCCGCGAACGCGAAGAAGTTCTGCGCATGTTCGAAATGGTCAGCGGCCAGCGCATGATGACTTCCTACTTCCGCATCGGCGGAATCGCGCTGGAACCGCCGTTCGGATTCTTCGACCGCGTGCGCGACTTCGCCGGATATTTCCCCGAGCGCATCGATCAATACGAAAATCTGCTGACCGGCAATCCCATCTGGACCATGCGCACCAAGGGCGTTGCCCGCATGACTGCCGAAGATGCCATCGCTCTGGGCGCAACCGGTCCCACCCTGCGCGGCAGCGGCGTCGACATCGACCTGCGCCGCGACATGCCGTACTCGAGCTACGAAAAGTTCCAGTTCAAAGTGCCGATTTCGCAGGAAGGCGACGTCTTCGCCCGCTACATGTGCCGAGTGCA
>Ga0209274_10000051_pt1 | contig 119113 bp, 97 predicted proteins | sample HubBroMetageREF1_FD_188343 | JGI IMG/M metagenome (GOLD analysis project Ga0209274, IMG submission 188343) | Reference soil microbial communities from the Hubbard Brook experimental Forest, New Hampshire, USA - Hubbard Brook CCASE Soil... | ecosystem: Environmental > Terrestrial > Soil >...
CCATTGGGGTCGCGGCGCCCGTCATTTTACTGCTCGCCCGCGTGTTCCAGGGCCTGTCCCTGGGCGGTGAGTACGGCGCGAGCGCCACGTACATCAGCGAGATGGCGGGGCGCAGGCATCGCGGATTCTGGTCGAGCTTCCACTACGTGACCCTGATCGGCGGTCAACTGACGGCGCTCGCCGTGCTGATCATCCTGCAGCACCTGCTTTCGAAGTCGGCGATGGCGGTATGGGGATGGCGCATCCCGTTCGTCATCGGGGCGGGACTGGCGGCGGTGGCCTTCTGGCTGCGGCGCCGATTGCAGGAGTCGCAATCCTTTGTCCGCGCCGAGTCCGAAGGATCCTTGGGAAGGGGCTTACGCCGGTTATGGCGCGAGCATCCGCGGGAGGTTCTCACCGTGCTGGGATTCAGCGGCGGTGGGTCCGTCATCTTCTACGTCTACACCACCTACATGCAGAAATTCCTGACCAATACGGCCGCTTTTTCCAAGGAGCAGGCGACCGAGATCAGCGCGATGAGCCTGATCGCGTTCATGGTCGTGCAGCCCTTCTTCGGTTGGCTCTCGGATCGAGTGGGGCGCAAGCCCATGATGCTGGCGGCGTTCGGTGGAGCGACGCTCATCACCTGGCCGGTGATGACGGGAGTGGCGAATACCCGCTCCTCGTGGATCGCGTTCAGCCTCATCTTTCTGGCGATGATGTTTCAGTCGTGCTACAGCTCGATCAGCGCCGTGGTGAAGGCCGAGCTGTTCCCGACCGCCGTGCGCACTCTCGGCGTGGCGGTGCCCTATGCGCTCGCCAATGCGGCATTCGGCGGCACTGCCGAGTACGTTGCGCTGTGGTTTAAATCGATCGGATCGGAGAGCGGATTCTACGTCTATGCCTCGGCGCTGGCCGCCGTCAGTTTCGTGGTGGCGCTGACCATGAAGGAGACCCGCGCGCACAGCCGAATCATCGAGGATTGATAAGGGAGGTGTGCGATGACACACTCCGGCCATGTCAGCCTCCGATCCTGCGGAATGGATTGAATCCGCCGCGCGCAGCCAACCCCAGCGATTGTTTCTCAAGACGTCCGCGGGCCGGGACTTGAGTTACGCGGCGCTCCACAGCCTGTCCGGAGGCTTCGCCTCGGCCTTGATGCGGCTGGGTGTCGCGCCCGGCGACCGGGTTGCGGTTCAGGCGGATAAATCCGCGGAAGTCGTGCTTCTGTACGTTGCCTGCCTGCGGCTGGGCGCGGTTTTCGTCCCGATCAACACGGCGAACACCCCCAATGAGGTGGAGTATTTCCTGCGCGATTCCCAGCCGCGCGTTGCGGTTGTCCGTCCTTCCGATCACGCGATGCTCGAGCCTGCGGCCGCTCGCGCCGCAGTCCACCACCTCGAGACTCTGGGGGCTGATGGCCAGGGATCCCTGCTCGAGCACGTGCGGCACACCGATGAGTCCCGCGTAGCGCCGCAGGGCATGGGTAGGAATTCGCCGGCGGCCATCGTGTATACATCCGGCACCACCGGGCGATCGAAGGGCGCGATCCTGTCGCGCGCGAATCTCGCATCCAATGCCGCGGCGCTCACCGAGGCGTGGCATTTCACGGACCAGGACATTCTGCTGCACGCCTTGCCGCTGTTTCACATTCACGGCCTGTTCGCCGCCATCAACACCGTGCTCGCCTCGGGTTCGAGCATGGTGCTGCTGCCCAAATTCGACGCCGCGCAAGTTTTGAAGCACCTGTCGAAGTCGACGGTGTTCATGGGTGTTCCGACGTACTACACGCGGCTGCTGCAACTGTCCGGTTTGAATCTCGAAGCGACCGCCGGCATGCGCCTGTTCGTCTCCGGATCCGCGCCGCTGCTCCCCGAGACGCATCGGGATTTTCTCGAACGTACCGGCCACACGATTCTCGAGCGCTACGGAATGACAGAGACCCTGATGAACACCTCGAATCCCTACGAGGGCGTGCGCAAGCCGGGCTCGGTCGGCCCGCCGCTGCCGGGAATCGAAATCCGAGTCGCGGGCGACGGCGGCTGCGTCGAACCGGAAGTCACGGGTGCGCTCGAAGTCAGGGGGCCCAATGTGTTCTGCGGATATTGGCAGGACCCCGAAAAGACGCGCGGCGAATTCACCGCCGACGGTTGGTTCAAGACGGGCGACCTCGGCCGCATCGACCGCGACGGCTATGTACACATCGTGGGCCGCGCCAAGGACCTCGTCATCAGCGGCGGCTACAACGTGTACCCGAAGGAGGTCGAGACCGAGCTGGATGCCTTGTCCGGGGTGTTGGAGAGCGCCGTGTTCGGCGTGCCCCATCCGGATTTGGGGGAGGCCGTGACCGCCGCCGTCGTACTTCAACCCGCTGCCGCGATGACCGAAGCCGATGTCATCGCGGCGGTTCGGGCACGTCTCGCGCGCTACAAGGTTCCCAGGCGCGTTCTGTTCGTCGATGAGTTGCCGCGAAATACCATGGGCAAGGTTCAAAAGAACCTGCTGCGCACGGCGTACTCTTCACTCTACGGCGCCGCGGGTTGATCGCGCGGCAGCAGCGTCACCAGAGTCTGGGCACGGGCGCCGATCGTGGGCCCCGATTCGGCCTGGTCGATCACGACATAAAAGCTCTTCGGATCCTTGCGCGCAGCGGCATACACCACCGCTACGGTTAAATCGGCGTCGCTGCTGCCGTCCTCGATGCGTGCGGTGTGCGGCATCACCGGCACGAAATCGACCCCGGGTTTCCCGGTACCGGCTTCGGTCCACCACGTGAAGATGGCCGGCCCGCGAACGCTGCCGCTGCGGCGCACCGACACATGGGCTCTCGCATCGCCGTAGGGCACGTCCAGGGTGTCCGCGGCCATTGCAATGCGAACCGGACCTGTGCGCACTGAACCTGAATCGGCGGCGCGGGTCGATGCCGCGCGCGCGGGCGGTGTGTAGGCAAGGGCTTGGCGAGCGGCCGGAGGCGGCGCCGGGATCGGCTGCGCGGGCAGGGACTGCGCCGGGATTGAATTCGTGGGCTGAATCGGAGCCGCGCTTGGCTTCTCGGGCAGTGCGGCGGCGGACATGGGCGCTGCGGATGACGCGCCGGGCGGCGACGCCGGCGTTTCCGCAGAGCGCCATGTTGTGAAATTGTGCGCCAGCGAGTCGCGATTCATCGCCGCCCAATAGCCGCCGGCCCCCAGCAATGCGAGCACGACAAGAGCAGCGGCCACCCATCGGGTGTTGCCGCGGGGGACGGGCCGCGACTGGATGACTTCGGGCAATGGGGGCAGGCGAGGCGCCGCGGCGCGAAGCCCTAAACGATCCAGCCACCTCTGAACGTCCGGTGGCCGCTCGGCGCGCGACCAGCGAAGACCCTCGCGGAGTACGCGCCACTGGCGGCCCGAAAGCCCGGGCGGGCGGCGCGGACGGAGCTGCTGTGCACGCGCTTCGAGGGCGGTGCGCCGCGGGAAGGGGTGCTGTCCCGACAGCAGCAGGTACGCTACGCAGGCAAAGGCGAACAAATCGTCCCGCGCATCCGGCGGCCAGCCTTCGAGCAGCTGGCAGCTTGCATAGCCCGGTGTGGCGACGGGAGATCGTGCCGGCGACGCGCTCTCGCCGCTCCGGCGATCGGCGAGCAAGCTGTGCGAGGCTCCGAAATCCAAGACCCGCAGTTGACCATCGTGCGTGACGAATATGTTCTGGGGATTGATGTCGCCGTGAATCACGCCGCGCGAGTGCGCATGAGCGAGCGCCGCGCCGACGTCGCGGATCACGGCCCATGCATACGGCCGCGGCAGGGCGATGGAATTTCTGGTCTGAAAAACGTGGCTCAGCAGCGCGCCGCTCAGCAATTCCATGGTAAAGAAGGCGACGTCGCCGTCGCGGTCGAATTCGTGCACTCGAACGATGTTCGGGTGCGACAGCAATTGCAGGTGCTGGAACTCGCGTTGCAGCTCGGTGAGCAGTTCTTCGCGCCGGGCGATCTCCGTATGCAGCACCTTGATGGCCAATCGCCGATGGGACGAGGCTAGCTCGACTCGGTATTCGTCCGTCGCCTCGAAGACGGTGCCCATCCCCCCGTGTCCGACGATTCCGCACACCCGATACCGGTTGCGCAGCAAGGCGCCGATGTTCACTTCGCGCACCGCGGGGCGCACCGGGGGCGGCGCCTTGCCGGGACGTGCGGTGGCCGGCGAGGTGTGGGATTCGCCCGCGGGCGCGGTACGGGATGCCGGGTCGTTGCCGCGGGAGAGTGCGGCATCCTCGAGATGCGATCGCAGCGAGCGGAAAAGCTGGGGATTCAGCCTTCCGCGGCGATAGTACTGGTCGAGCAGCGACAGCACTTCCCAATCCTCTTCCCTGTCTCCCAGGGATTGCACGCCCATCGCATCCAGGAACTCTTCCGGGGTGCATTTCCCATCCGCCAGCGCATCGAGCCACTCCACAGTGGCCTCTCCGGATGCCCTGCGCGGTTGCGGCGGTCGGACCGGCTCGGTCGCAGCGCTCATGATGGAACCTCTCGAATCAGACGACACTAAGACAGACAGGCGTCTGCGTCAAAGATTCCGCCTAATCGAGATCGCGGGTCAGGGAGATGCGCGCCGGGTCGGCCAGTGGGCCGACGACATGCCGATAATTGTCGTGATCGACGCCCAGGCACAGGGAGGCGCCGCTCTTCATCGCTTCCACCATCGATGGCGCCAGTTCGAAGCGTAAAAAGTGCACGGCCGACGTCTTGTCCTCGTTTTCACGATCCATGTCTTCATCGGCGATCGCGAACACGCGCTCCATTTCACTCACCCGGATCCAGCAGCGGTCCTCGACGCCGATCAACCGCTCGAGCGCCACGCGCCGTTCCTCGGCGTCGGTGAACTCGAGCAGCAGCGTGACTTTCCAATTGCGGCCGTCGGGAATCAGCGGATTGTAGGCGTCGATCTCGCCCTGGATTCCCTCGCTCTCGAAGATCCGCTCGGCGCGCAGCATCTCGAGAACCTGGTAGCGGATGGTGGTGAAATCCTCGAAGCACCAGGTCATGTTGGGTCCGACCTGCACGTTGCGTACTTGCTTGTGGGCAATGACGGCGCTGCGCAGCCGCGGCCGGTCCTTCGCGTACTGCTCCAAGGTCAGAAGATCCCGGCGCGTGAGTTTTTTCACTCGTCGCCCAAGCCGTAGGCCATGCGAAGCAGCGTGAGCGGATGCGTCGGCGGCGGCCCGTGATCGAGCCCGCTCTCGATTTGATGTCCGGCCATCGGGCAATCGCTGGCGTAGAAGTCGGCCCCGCTCGCCTGCACGCGCTGGATCACCGGCTTGCCGATTTTCATGGAGATGCCGCGATACTCACGCTTGACCCCGTAGGTCCCGTTGTGACCCGAGCAGCGCTCGATCGGTTCCACCGTCGTTCCGGGAATGAGCTGCAATACGTCGCGAGTCTTGAGACCGAGATTTTGCACCCGCAGGTGGCAGGCCACGTGATAGGAGACCTTGCCGAGAGCGCGGGTGAAATCCGTGCGCATCAGCCCGGATTTGTGCCGCAGCGCCAAATACTCGAACGGATCGAATATATGCGCCTTTACCCTGGCCACGTCGGGTTCGTCCGGAAACATCAGCGGCAATTCCTGTTTGAACATCAGCACGCAGGAGGGAATGGGCGCGACGATATCGTAGCCTCGTTCGATCATCGCGAGCAGCGGCGGCAGATTCCTGGCCTTCAATTCCGCGACCGCCTGCAGATCGCCGAGTTCGAGCTTGGGCATCCCGCAGCAACTCTCCCGCTCGACCAGGGCGACTTCGATGCCGTTGTGCTCGAATACTCGGACGAGGTCGAGCCCGATGTCGGGCTCGTTGCGATTGCCGTAGCAGGTGGCGAAGAGGGCGACCCGGCCGCGAGTCGCGCCGGCGGCCTGCGCTCCGTGCATGGGCTGCGTGGACTTCGCGCGCTTGGCGAATTGCTTGCGCAAGGTGTCGGATCGGTAGGGCGGCACGGGTGCCGTCGGATCCACGCCGAGTGTGGCCTCGAGAACCTTACGTCCCAGGGAGCTGCGGTTGACCGCGTTGACGATTTCGGCGACGACGGGAATTCCCGCGATCATGCCCACCGTATCCGTCGCACTCAGGACCTTGTCGCGCCAGCGCGTCGCGCCGCTGCGATGCTTGACCGCTTTGGCGCGCAGCATCAAGTGCGGGAAGTCGACGTTCCAAGGGTGCGGCGGCACATACGGGCACTTGGTCATGTAGCACATGTCGCACAGGTAACACTGGTCGACGACTTTCCCGAAGGCTGCCTTATCGACGCCGTCGAGTTCCCCGGTTTTCGACTCGTCGATCAGTTCGAACAGTGTCGGAAAGGAGTTGCACAGGTTGAAGCAGCGGCGGCAGCCATGGCAGATGTCGAATACCCGATCGAGTTCCTTCTGCAGCGCCTCGGGGTCGTAGAATTGCGGATCCTGCCAGCCAAGGGCGTGGCGCGTGGGCGCCTGCAGATTGCCCTCGCGGCCTGGCTCAGTCTGTCCGTCGGACAAGATTCATCTCCCGACCGAGTGGCGAACGGGCTCCGAGATTGGAGCCCGTTCGCTTAGGTCGCCCGGCGGCGACGTTCAGGACTATAGGTTATCCAAAGCCTTTTGAAAGCGGTTCGCGTGGGAACGCTCCGCCTTGGCCAGGGTTTCGAACCAATCGGCGATTTCGCCGAAGCCCTCGTCTCTGGCGCTCTTGGCCATGCCGGGGTACATATCCGTGTATTCGTGCGTTTCGCCCGCAATCGCCGCCTTGAGATTCAGCGAGGTCGCGCCGATCGGCAGACCCGTGGCCGGATCGCCCACCGCTTCCAGGTACTCCAAATGACCATGGGCATGGCCCGTCTCACCCTCGGCAGTGGAACGGAACACCGCTGACACGTCATTGAACCCTTCGACGTCCGCCTTCGCTGCGAAGTACAAATAGCGACGATTCGCCTGCGATTCGCCTGCAAATGCATCCTTCAGATTCTTTTCCGTCTTACTACCTTTTAAATTCACGGCTCGCTCCTCCGACAATTGAACTCGGACCCATCTTAAATTTTCTGCCGCGAAGGTAGACCCCAAGACAGCGGCAAGTCAAATCGGCTCTCTCTATCAACGCGATAGCCCGCGTCAATCGGTGAAAAATATGCGGTTCGCGAATCACGCAGCATCATCGACGCGGCAGGCACCCGCGAAACCTCGCGCTCCAAGGCCGTGACGGCGGGGGCGGCCGCTCAGACGACAACGGAACGGTACCGTTGCGTTTCATTAATGGGGGGCGTATGGTGGTGCAACCAAAGGCGTTCTGACCTCACCTAAAGGAAGCAGCCATGCCGGGATTCAAACGAGTGGTAATTGCGGCCGCGGCCGCTGCGGTGATCGCGTGCACTTCCGTTGCTCCCGCCGAGGCCGGACCCCGTGGTTACGGGCACTTCCATCCTTGGGGACTGGGACGAGGCCTCTTGGGGGCGGCCTTCGGTCTCGCAACGCTCCCCCTTGCCATCGCCGCCGCCGCCATCGAGGCGGGTGTACCGGAAGCACCCGCGCAGCCAAATTACGCGCCGCCGCCCCAGACTTATTACGCGCCTCAGCCGCAGACTTATTACGCACCGCCGGCACCGGCCTACTATTCGGCGCCGCCTGCGTACTATGCCGCCCCGCGGGCGTACTATGCGCCACGCGCGCCCGTGTACTACTCGGCTCCGCGCACCTACTATGCACCGCGAAGCGCTTACGCGCCGCGTCCAGGCAGTTACGCGGGCTACGGTGGATATCACGCGGGTGGCTACGCCTACGCGCGCCGTTAGGGAATGAATTAGGGAGCGACGCTTAGCGGATGGAGCGAAGGAAGGCGACCAAAGCCGGCGGACGGGGCGGGCGGCCCACTCGTGCCGACGCATTGCATCTGAGGAGGCGAATCCTGGAAGTCGCCACACAACTCTTTCTGGCCCAGGGCTACGAATCGACGACCATCGAAGCGGTGGCGGCGAGTGCCGGCATCTCCAAGCGCACCCTGTACCATCGTTTCGAAGACAAGTCGGCGCTGTTCACCGCCGTCGTCCACGACATCATCGAGCAGATTCGTCCGCCCGCAGGAGTGCCCCTGATCGAGGGGGCAACCTTGCACGATGTGCTGCGGCGTCTGGCGAGCATGATATTACGCGCCGCCCTAGCGCCTCCGGCGCTGGCATTGCATCGGCTGATCATGGCCGAGTCCGCCCGATTCCCGGAATTGGCCCGCGCCGTCAGCGGCGACGGCAGCACGCGCGAGGCGACGACTCTGATCAGCGACTTGTTGGCACGCGATCTGCGCAAGTCGAAGTTGAACGCAGAGCAGCGTCTGTTCGCCGCGGAACAGTTCATCTTCATGGTGGTCGCCGTGCCGCAGCGTCGCGCCATGGGGTACGGCGTGCCGATGACGTCCGCTGAGCTGGACGTCTGGGCGGACAAGACCGTCGGGTTGTTCTTGAGCGGATGCCAGGGGTTGGGCGGCTAGCGACGGCGTGTCGGCTCAGGTGTGGATGAGCCGCCCGCCGGCGAACGACCAGTTCTCCCATGACGTTTCCTTGAAACAAACCATGACCTTTTCGGTGTCAATTCCGGCCTGCGTGAGTGTCGCCATCAGTTCTTCGAGCAGTTTCTTTTTGACTTTAACGCTGCGTCCCACCGACCACAGGATTTCGATCAGGGCAAATTCCTCGTTTCGCCCGGTTTTGACGTCGGGGTACGTTGGGTCGAAGCGGAAGTCCTCCGCCTCCAGCTCGAGGACGCGTTGAAACTTGTCGGTTGCAGGCACGCCGGACGAGACCAGCGCCGCGTGCACGGCATCCAGCAATGTTGTTTTGAAGGCGCCCGACTTTGGCTTGCGGACGGTGAGCGTGACGAGTGGCATGACATCTCCTCAGGTGGGTAACGGATAACTATTCGCTCTCGCGTCCGGCGCCGAAATGCCGGTCGGCGATCAGACAGAGAATCTCGAACATCATCGTGGCGCCGACCAGGGCGGTGTTGCCGGTCTGATCGTAGGGCGGGGCGACTTCCACGACATCGCCGCCGATGAGATTCAGGCCGCGCAATCCGCGCAACAGACGCTGCGCCTCCAGGGTGGTGATGCCGCCGATTTCGGGCGTGCCGGTCCCCGGTGCATAGACGGGGTCGAGTCCGTCCACATCGAAGGAGATGTAGGTGGGGCCGTCGCCGACCACCCGGCGGGCTTCTTCGATGATTCGATCGACTCCGAGCGCGGCGAATTCCTCGATGAACACCACGCGCATACCGTGCGACTTCGAGAACTCGATGCCGTCCATGGTGTTCTGGCCGCCGCGAATTCCGATTTGTATGGTGCGCTTCGGATCCAAGAGTCCATCCTCGACGGCGAGACGAAACGGCGCGCCGTGAGTGAACTTGGAGCCGAAGAACTCACCCCAGGTGTCGGTGTGCGCGTCGATGTGAACCATGCCGATGGGCGCATCCGCGGCAATCGCCTTGAATATGGGGTAGGTGATCGAGTGGTCGCCGCCGGCGGTCACGGGCCGCACGCCGGCCGCGTGCACCACGCGATAGAAGGCCGCAATGTCCTCGACCTGCTTCTCCAGATCGTAGCGGTGCGAGAGACGCACATCGCCGAGATCGGCGATGCGGCAGAGTTCGTAGGGATTCACGCCCAGTGCCAGATTGAAGGTGCGCATGAGGCTCGATGAATTGCGTATTTCGCGCGGGCCGTGCCGGGCGCCGGGTCGGTTGGTGACTCCGAGATCCGTCGGGACACCGATCAAGCCGATATCCACATCGTTGAGCGAGTGCGCCTGCGGCGCGCGCATGAAGGTGGCAATTTCCGTATAGCGCGGCTCCTTCATCGGATCGTAGAGCCCCGATCCGGCGAGGTCCCATTTGGTAGTGCGCTTCTTGGTCATTCGCTGGTACCTCCTATTGTGCTCGGCCGCGGCCCTAACCCAAGACTCACGGCGACGTACGCGATGAAGCTTCCGGCGAGCCCGAAGTAGATCGGCAGGTCGGAGTCGAGTCCGTCGAGAACCAGGAACAGCACGACCAAGGCGCTGCCCAGCGCGATCGAGGCCAGCGCGCCGGCGGTGGTCCCGCGCGGCCATATCATGGCACCGATGATGGGCACGAGAAGGCCGCCGACGAGCAGATCATAGGCCACAGTCAATGCCGTGATGACGTCGTGCATCACGCAGGAGGCCACGGTCATGACCAGTCCCAATGCCAGCGTGATTCCGCGGCTTTGCGCGATCGATCCGGTGCTCAGCGTGCCGCGCAAGCGCAGATACACATCCTCGAGCAGCACCGTGGAGGCCGCCAACAGACAGGCACTGGCGGTGGACATGATGGCCGCGAGGGCCGCGGCCAGCACGAGCCCGCGCAGGCCGACGGGCAGCACGGCGTTGACGATTTGCGCGAACGCGAGATCGCCTTCGGCGAGCGGCGGCAGAAAGACCCGGCCCGCCGCGCCGATCAATGCACCGGCCAGGGCGTATACCAGGCAGTACAGCCCGACGCCGATGCCGCCGTTACGCGCGACGCTCACGCTGCGCGCCGTGAACACCCGCTGCCAGACGTCCTGGCCGATCAGGATGCCGAAGAAATAAAGAAGAAAGAACGAGGCGATCTTCCCGGCGCCGATATGTGCGAGTGAGAAAAACTCACCCGGCAGGCGGGCGTGCATTCCCGACAGGCCGCCCGCATGCATGATGGCGGCCGGCAGCAGGATGAACAGAAATCCGACGGTTTTGATGACGAATTGAACGATGTCGGTCAGGGTCAATGACCACATACCGCCGAGCACCGAGTAGCCCACCATCACGAGGCTGCTGATCAGAATGGCTTCGGTGCGCGGAATGCCGACGATGACCTCCATGACCGAACCCACGGCGATCGTCGCCGTCACGCTGACCATGAGGTCGTAGCCCACCATGACGGCACCGCCCGCGATCCGGGCAGAGGCGTTGTAGCGGCGCTCGAGCAGTTCCGGAACGGTGTAGAGCTTGAGGCCGAGAATCCGCTTAACCAACCCCAAACTCAGGACGAGGATGCCGAGCCCGAACATGAACACGAACCACATCCCGGATATCCCATACTGGTAGCCGAGCTTCACACCCCCGACCGTGGATGCGCCGCCCAGCACGATGGCCGCGAGCGTGCCGGAGTAGAGCAAGGGCCCCACGGAGCGGCCTGCCACCAGAAACTCCTCCTGCGAGGTGATCTTGCGCCGCGCCCAAAAGCCGACCGCCACGATTCCTATCATGTAGGCGATGACGATCAGTAAGTCGATTTGGGTCATGACAATTCTTCCAAGCCAAAACCGTTGGTGCGAGGTCCGAAAATACCGATGACGGCGATGCCGACCGTCATCGCGCCGCCGATGAACAGGGCGACCGCCGGGACGCCGCCGCCGTGCAACAGCGAGCCGATGATGAGGCCGGACAAGGCGGCGGCGATGCGGCTCCAGGAATAGACGAAACCCACGGCACGCGAGCGAATTCGAGTCGGAAACAGCTCCGCCTGATATCCATGATAGGCGTAGGACATGATGTTCGCCGACAGAGTGAAAGCGATGCCGATGGCGATCAGAGCGGCCGGCAAGGTCGCGACAGCGAAGGCTGCCATCATCACGGCCATGCCCGACAGACCGGCGATGATCTGGAACTTGCGTTCGATCCGATCGGCAAAGAAGCTGCCGAGCAGGGGACCCAAGGGCTGGGAGAGCGCGATGATGAAGGCATATTCCAGCCCGTGCGTGATGTTGATGCCGCGCGCGATGAGCAAGGTCGGAATCCAGGAATTGAATCCATAGAAACCGATGACCTGGGCGGCGTTGAACACCGAGAGCATGAGCGTTCGGCCGCGATACCGCGCGGTGAATATATCCGCAAGCCGCGCCGATCCTTGGGGTTCCGCACCCGTGGGGCTGGGCGTCGGCAGGGCCGTTCGGATCTCCGCCGCGACTTTCATTTCGAGGGCGCCGACGACGGCATCGGCTTCATCCAATCGGCCTCGGGACGCGAGCCAGCGCGGGCTTTCCGGGATGCCGGCGCGCAGTGCCCACACGATCAACGCGCCGACGGAGCCGAACAGAACCACCCAGCGCCAGCCATCGAACCCAAAGGGCTTGTGCGGCACGAGCAGCCACGCCAGCAAGGCCACCACCGGTACCACACAGAATGAGATGAATTGATTGACGGAGAACGCTCGGCCGCGCAAGTGGCGCGGCACGAGTTCGGCAATGTAGGTGTCGACGGTGACGAGCTGCACGCCGAAGCCCACGCCGGCGATTAGCCGCCAGATGTTGAGCCAGAAGCCCGAGTGCTGGAAGGCCATGATGGCCGTGCAGAGGCAGTACCACACCAGCGACGTGGTAAAGACCGCCTTGCGGCCGAATCGGTCCGCCGCCTGGCCGAATGCCACCACCCCGAACCACAGGCCGGCGAAGGTACAAAACACGAAGGTGCCGAAGCCGGCGACTCGAATGATGCTCAAGGCAGCGAAGGCGCCCAGGGATTCAGGGGTGAATAGCCCCCCGTCGATCATCCCGGGCGCGACATAGGCGGTAAAGAATAGATCGTAGAACTCGAATACGCAGCCGAACGAGATGAGGACGACGATGGTCCATAGCGTGCGCGACGACGGCAGCCGGTCGAGCCTGGCCGCGATATCAGCCGAGGTGACGACGGCCACGATCACGCTGTCGCGGCGGACTCATCAGGCGCCATCGGCGTACAGCTTCACGATCTCATAGAGAAAGCGCCGCCCGTCCATCAGCGACTTCACCCGGATGCGTTCGTTGAGGCCGTGTGCGTGGCTTCCCTCCACGTCGTGAAACATGCCCGACAGCCCGTAGGTCGGTACGCCCGCGGCATTCAAGTAAGCCCCATCCGTGGCGCCCGTGGACATGGTTGGAATGATGGCAACTCCCGGCCATATCTCATCGGCGATCTTGCGCACGGGGCCCATGATGCGTGGGTTGAGCGGCGGCGGTGGTGATTGAATGCCGGGGTCGCCGGTGGGCGCGACGCTGATGCGGTCATCGTCGAGCACCTTCACGAGCTCTCGCTGTACGTCCGGGATGGGCACGCCGGGCAGGATGCGGCAATTCACGTTGGCGCTCGCGTGCTGAGGCAGGGCATTCGGCGCATGGCCGCCGGTGATTTGGGTGACTACACAGGTGGTGCGCAACGAGCCGTTCCACCCGGGGTTGACCGCCCACAGCCGCTCGATCGCGGCTTCGTCCAAGGGGTTTTTCAATACCGTGCGCATGTCGGCGGCTATCTCGGGCGGCTCCAATTTGCTCTGTGCCTCGAAGTAGCCGCGGGTGGCGGGATTCAGCGCCACGGGAAAATTGTAATTACCGAGTTTGGCGAGGCCTCGGCTCAAGCGAGTGATGGGGTTCGTTTTGGTCGGGCGCGAACTATGGCCGCCGACGTCGGAGGCATCCAGGGTGAAGTCCTGATACACCTTTTCGCCGGCTTGGATTTGCAGCGACACCGGCTTGTCGTTCTTGTCGAGTTCGCCGCCGGCGCCCTCATTGAGCGCGAATTCCGCGTCGAGTACCTTGGGCTGCGTTTTGGTCAACCACTCGACGCTGTTGTACACCGCGGCCGTTTCCTCGCCGCAGGTGAGCGCGAGTTTGATATCGCGGCGCGGCTTGAAGCCCTCCCTTGCGTAACGCATGAGGCTGTCGGTGAACACTGCCGCCATCGCCTTGTCGTCGCTCGCTCCACGGCCGTAGAACCAGCCGTTCTCCTCGATGAGCTTGAACGGATCGCGCGACCAATCCTCGCGCTTGGCCTCGACCACATCGATATGCGCCAGCAGCAGAATGGGCTTGGCCGCCCGGTCGCGGCCGTGCAGCACGGCGATGAGTGCGCCGTCCTTCGGTCGGTCCGCAGGCGCCAGGATCTGCATGTCGGCGGCCGGTATGCCTGCGCTCTGCAGATGCGCGCGCATGGCCTCGGCGGCCTCGGTGCAACTTCCCACCGATCGAGTGGTGTTGATCTCGACCAGCTGCTTGTAGAGCGCGCGAAAAGCGGCCTCATCGGGGGTCGGCGCTGCCGCCGGACTCGCTGCCGTGAGTAGGACACTTGCCGCTAGAATTCCCGATGACGCGCGTATTTTTTTCATGGGTCAAGTCTAGCCGATTTGCCCATGCGCGCAGCAGGCGAGACAGAAAGATGTAGGGATTTTCTCTTCCAAACAGTAAAGTCGCGAATCTCGGGAGGGTTGCAACATGATCTATAAGCTCTATTACTGGCCCGAGGCGCAGGGCCGCGGCGAGTTCGTGCGCCTAAGCCTGGAAGAAGCCGGCGCGCCTTACCGTGACGTGGCGCGGGAGCCGGGCCGAGGAGCCGGAGTCGGGGCGCTGCTGCTCTTTCTCGACGGCCGAAATCTCAAGCGCCCGCCCTTTGCACCACCGTTCCTGCAAGCCGGGCCACTCCTCATCAGCCAGACTGCCAACATTTTGCAGTACTTGGGCTCCCGCCACGGTCTTGCGCCCAGGGGTGAGGCTGGGCGGCTCTGGACGCAGCAGTTGCAGCTCACCTTGGCGGATCTGGTGGGCGAGGCGCACGATACGCACCACCCGGTAGCCGCCAGCCTCTACTACGAGGATCAGAAAAAAGAGGCGCGGCGTCGAGCCGCGGATTTTCTGAAGCTGAGGGTGCCCAAGTACTTGGGCTATTTCGAGCAGCTGCTCGCCGGAAACGCCCGGGGCGCGCATTACCTGGCCGGCACGAAATTAACGTACGTGGATCTGTCGATGTTCCAGGTCATGTCGGGATTGAGCTATGCGTTTCCTCGCGCCATGAAGAAGTCGGCGCGCCGCTATCGGCGCCTCCTGGCGCTGTGCAACCGAGTGCAGGAGCGCCCGAGAATCTCCGCCTACCTTGCATCTGCGCGGCGCATTCCCTTCAACGAGCAGGGCATCTTTCGCCACTATCCGGAGCTCGATGCCGGCGGCGGTGTATGACAGACAATCCATCCCAGCCGCCGGCCGTCATTGCAGGACATACGGCGCGCTTCGATTCTCGGGGCCGCCTCCTACCCTGGATCTCGTGGAAGGTGGCGCTGGAACGAGAAATGCAATTCTACCGGCAGTGTCCGCTGGAGCATGGATACCCGCGCTTCGTGCTGGCCACGTTCTTGGATGGGCAGTGGACGCCCGATCCGCTGCGCACCGACACCATTCCGGCAACTCAAAATGGCATGGGTATTCTCTCCTACCTTAAATATCATGCATGGAGCGGCGGACGGGAAGCTGCGTACCTGCAGACGGCGCGGTTCATGGGCGACTACCTCGTCCGGGAATCGCTGACCCCGGACGAAGGTCGATATCCTAAGTTCACGCGCTCCACCGGCAAGCGCGACCAGTTTCCGTTGTCCGCGGACTGCGGCGCGCAATCGGATCGACCGTTCGAGATCGAGCCCGACAAGGGCGGCATCGCGGGGTACGCGCTCGAACTTCTGTACGAGGAGACGGGCGAACGCAAGTACTTGGAGCAGGCGCTGCGCAATGCGCGGGTTCTGTCCGCCAATCAAGAGGAGGGAGATGCACTGCGGTCACCGTGGCCGTTTCGGGTCGACTATCGCAGCGGCGAAGGCCGGGGGCCCGTCGCCGGAAACATGACCTACATCCTGCGCCTGTATGACGCGCTGCTCGTGCAGGGCTACCAGGAATTCAGCGCGCCGCGCGCCGCGCTATGGACCTGGATCCTGCGACACCAGATTCCGAGTGCTGCCGCGGACGGGGCGCTGTTTGCGCAGTTCTTCGAGGATCACGATACGCCCACGAATCGAACCGCTTGGGGGCCGTTGAATCTCGCCAGGTACCTGCTCGAGAAAAGGGAACTGCTCCATGACGGGTGGCGCGGCGCTGCCGAAACACTCATCGAGTTCGTGCGCCGCGAGTTCACGCATCGGGAATTCGGCGTCCTGGTTTGTCACGAGCAGGACGAGGACCATCAGGCCTGGGGCGGCATCAATTCCACCTACGGTGCCGTGCTCGCGCTGTACGCGAAGGCCACCGGCTCGCTTGAGCTGGCCGACGAAGCCCGCGAGGCGCTCGATTTCACACTGTATTCGATCGACGCCGAGGGCCGTCCGCGCGATGTCGCGACCAAACCCGCACCCGGCGGCTGGCAGGAGGATGCCCACACCGATGTCATTCACAACTATGTGGATGCCCTGGGCGCATATCCACAGTGGGGCGAGGCTCGCTGAGCGGCGCGAGCGCGCGAGACGTTTACGCCGCTTCGGTCGCGGCGGCCACTGCGAGCGGACGAGTGGTGCGCCACGCCAAGAGCATGGCCGCGAATACCAGCACGGCGGAGAGCAGGAAGGGTGCGCCCGGCAACCTCAAGTCGGCGCGCGTGCTGATGAAAGTGGCGAAGGTCTGGGTGAACACGGTCGGACCGATGAGGCTGCCGAGACCGACCAGGCTCGCGAGCGCCCCCTGCAGGCGGCCTTGCTCGGTGGCGTCCACCGATCGGGTCATGATGGTTTGCAGCGAGGGGGTGGCGACCCCCCAAAGTGCCATCACCGGCACGCCGATCCAGAAAATGCGTCCGGTGGGAGCGAGTCCGTAGATGGCGAAGCCGATCGCGCCGCAGGTGAGCCCGAGGGCCATGGCGCGCCGCTCCTTCAGCCAGCGCACCACCGGCTTCACCAAGAAGCCCTGGACGATGAGCGAGCAAACTCCGACACCGGCCAGCAAGATGCCCACGTCCTGCGTATTCCACGCATAGCGATAGTGCATGTAGAGCACCGTGGTGCTGGGCAGCACTCCATGCGCGAGATTGATGAGGAAGTAGCTGCCGGCGAGACCCGTCAGTATGGGATGAGAGCGCAGCAGCTTGAGGGCGCCCAAGGGGTTCGCGTTCTTCCAGGCAAAGGGCACGCGCTTTTCCTTGGGCAACGATTCGGGCAGAACGAACAGGCCCCAGCAGACATTGGCCAGGGCCATGAAAGCCGAGGCCCAAAAGGGCAGCCGCGGCGAGATGGCGCCCAGCAATCCGCCTACAGCCGGCCCCAGTATGAATCCAACGCCGAAGGCGGCACCGATGATGCCGAAGCTCGCGGCACGTTTCTCCGGCGGCGTGACATCGGAGATATACGCGCCGGCGGTGCTGAAGCTCGCCGCGGTGATGCCTGAGATGACCCGGCCGACCAGCAGCCACCACAGATTGGGCGCGAGCGCCATGAGGATGAAATCCAGTCCTAAGCCGGCGCAGGAGATGAGGATCACGCTGCGCCGGCCAAAATGGTCTGAGAGCGAACCCTGCACCGGCGAGAAAATGAACTGCATCAGCGCCCAGGCCGTGCCGAACACGCCGTACATTTGCGCGCCGCGTGCCGCATTGCCGCCCACGAAGTCCTGCACCAGGATGGGCAGCACGGGAATGATCATGCCGAAGGCCAGCATGTCGATGAGGACCGTGACGAAAATGAAGTTGAGCGCGGCCCGGCGGCGCGGCGGAGAAATCGTGTTCATGAGTGAGAGTCTACTTCACCGGGATCGAGCTCGAAACAGACGTGGGTCACGATCCACTCCACGGCTGCGTTGTAATCATTCTCAAGTATAATGGGGCATCCGCAACCGACCGAGGCGCGTCCATGCTGTCAACTCTCTCATCTCCCAAAGCTGCGGACTCGGAAGAGCGGCGCCTGCGGCGCGATCTCTGCGACTTCTATCATCTCGTCGATTTTCTCGGTTGGACAGAGATGATTTTCAACCACATCTCGGTGCGCGTGCCCGGCCCGGAGCACCACTACCTGGTCAATCCATTCGGTTTGAACTATTGCGAGATCACCCCGGAGAATCTGTTGAAGGTCGACATCGACGGCCGGTTGGTGGAGCCGTCCGACTACCCGGCCAATCCCGCCGGCTTCGCCTTGCACGGTGCGATTCACGAGAGCCGCGCGGATGTGGCCTGCGTCGCTCATACGCATACCACGGCCGTATCCGCGGTCGCCATGAAGCGGGGCGGTTTCGATCACAACAACTTCTACAGCGCCCAATTCTATGGCCGCGTCGGCTACCACGATTTCGAAGGCGTCACTCTGTACGCCGAGGAGCGTGGTCGCATGCTGACGAGTCTCGGCGACAAGCATGTGCTGGTGCTGCGCAATCATGGGATCGCGGTGTGCGAGCGGGACATTCCCAGCACCTTCACCCTGCTGTGGACGGTGCAGCGCGCGGCGGAAATCCAGTGCGCCGCCGGAGCGATCCCGGGCGCGGATGTGACCTTGACCGAAGCGGTTCAGCTCCGCTGCCGCGAGGCGGTCACCGACTTAGGGGTAGGCCTGAAAGTGGCGCGCCTGGTGTTCGACGCCACCGTGCGCCGCATGCGGTCGCGCGGCAATCCAGCGGCGCGCTGAACCCGTCCTCGCTCGCTCGCGCCTGCATCAGTCTGCAGCCTCATCGCGCGGATGATGCTAAGTTACGCCCTGCGAAGTAGCGAGGATGGTCATGAAAGACGGCACCGTGGAATTCAACGGCATCAAGTATCCGGACGGCAATGCATCGGATCCCGTGAGACTGGGATGGATGCAAGGGTCGCCGCCGCCGACGGCGAAGCGCATCCGCTTCGAGGACGACGGCATTCTCGAATTCCCGCAGATTCGCTGGAGTCTCTCGCACATGCGCGAGCTCGTGCCCACCGCCGCCGTGTGGCGCGGCACCGGCGCGCCGAGCGATCGGGGCGCGATCTCTCGCGGACGTGAAACCTCCATCGATGCGCTTGCCTTCGACGACCTGAACGGCCGTCGCCACAGCTGGGCTGACTCGCTCGCGCAGACCTACACCGACGGCATCCTCGTCATGTATCGCGGTATGCGGGTCTATGAACGCTATTTCGGGGCGCTGCAGGCGCATCGGCCGCACGCCTGCTTTTCGATCACCAAATCCTACGCGGCCACCCTGGCGGCGACCTTGATTCACGAACGGGTCTTGGATGAGAACAAGACGGTGTCCCACTACCTCCCCGAGATGGCGGGGACTGCCTATGAAGACGCGACCCTGCGTCAGGTGCTCGACATGCAGGTGGGGGTCCTCTACTCCGAGGACTATGAAGATCCGCGTGCGCAAATCTGGGACTACTCGCGCGCCGGGGGCCTGCGCGCACGGCGTGCGGACTATACGGGGCCCAGCAATTACTACGAGTACCTGGTGACTTTGCGCAAGTCGGGAGAGCACGGGAAGGTGTTCGACTACAAAACCGTCAACACCGAAGTGTTGTGCTGGGTCATGCATCGCGTCACCGGCATGAGCTTTGCCGAGATGTTGAGCCAGCGCATCTGGTCCCGGATCGGCTGCGAGGAGGACGGCTATTTGGTCGTCGATTCCATCGGCGTGCCCATGGGCGGCGGCGGCTTGAGCGCGACCTTGCGCGATCTGTCGCGTTTCGGCGAGCTGCTGCGCTGTGAGGGCGCTTGGGCGGGTCGGCAGGTGATCCCCGCCGCGGTCGTCGCCGACATCCGGCGCGGCGCCGACCCCGCGAAGTTCACGGGATACCCGCTGCTGCCGGGCTATTCCTATCGCAATATGTGGTGGGTCTCTCACAACCCGCTCGGGATGTTCGAGGGCCGCGGCATCCACGGTCAGCGGCTGTACATCGTCCCCGGCGCCGAGGTGGTCATCGCGCGCTTTTGCTCGCATCCCATCGCGACCAGCGAGGCGAACGATACCATCACGCTGCCCGCGTTCGCGGCCTTGTGCCGGTGGCTCTGTGAGGGCAATTGAGGGCGCCCAGAGCTCAATCGGCCAGCGGCGATGGGCGTACCTGGAAGTGGACCACCAAGGGTTTCGTGCCCTTGCCTCCTTCCTTGTGCCAGGGCGTGCGGTCGCCGCTGGTGACCCAAAGGCCGCGTCCCTTCCAGCCCGCGGCCGCATCGTCGATGCGGCCATCGATCCCCTTGGCATAGAAATCGAGCGGATAGGGGATGCGCAAGGTCACGAATTGTCCGCCGACCAGCGCATGCACACCGTCGAATAGATTGCCGGTCGCGATCGGAACATTGGCGCCCAACCCCAAGGTGTCGTGCTGATCCACCCAGGTGTAGTAGCTCGACTCGACGCTCATCTGCGGCACGTTGACGAATGACGGACCGGGCAGGCGATGAAAGCTCCAGCCCTCGGGGCAGTGATCGCCGGTGGCCGTAGGGCCGTTGAGCGGACCCTTGCACTTGCGCCGATCGAACTCGCCCAAGTGTCCGCTCGCCAAGGACACCCACACCACGCCGTGACGATCGATATCGGCGCCGCGCACGCCGAAACCAGGCGCGGGCACATTGTAGATTTCGCTCAGGCGAGTACGCGGGTCGAAGCGAACGATGGCACCGGGGAAGCGGAAGGCCACCGATCCCCAAATGCTGCCGTCGGCGGGGTTCGGCATGATGGCGTACAGACTCACCGCCAATCGCCGGTCGTGCGTCGCGTCCGCCGGTTGTCCGGGTTCTACCCAGGCGTCGCGCTTGCCGTTGGCATTGGTGTCGAGCACGAAGGGAGCCCACCCCTGCGAAGCCGCGGCATCGCCGGTCCGATCGAATTTCCTGGTGTCGAGCCAGCCGATGACTTCATGGCCGCCGCTGGTCCAGAGGGTATCGTTCGCGTCCTCGGAGAATTGCAGATGGTGTGTGCTGTAGCAGGTGTCGACGAAGGTGTACTTGCCGCTCGACGGTGTATACACCGCGAGCTGGCGATCCGATGAGTCGATGGGAAAGTCCTGGGCCGACGGATGAGCCGAGCCCTTCTTGCAGAAGGCGGGATTGCCCGCCGCGCGCACGCGCGCGGTGTACCAGACACGGCCGGTAGAATCGAACATGGGGTTGTGCGCGACGGCGCGGCTGTCCCAGATGCGCTCATCGCCCCAGTACGGCGAGGCCCGGAGCACCGGGTCGTCGTGAGTCGTCGGCGTATCGGCATCGCGCACGGGCGCCTTGAAGGTGGTGGCTGTGTTGTGTACCGGATCGAGTATCGGGAAATTGTCGGTGCTGAGCTCGGGGCTGCCGTAAATCAATCCATTGGCGTTCACGGTGGGATGGCGGCGATCGGTACTCGACAAGTCATGCAAGTACGCCCTGTCGTCCGACCAGTCGCGTACCGTCGCGACCACATTGCGCTCGATGCCGCTCGGACGCCGCGGCGCCTCAGTCGGCAATTCGCCCGCGGCGATGCGGTCGGTCCAGTCGCTCAAGTAGTGAATAGGAACCCCGGCGAGGCCGCCTTGCACGATGTTGATCATCTGGATGCCGGCTTGGCCCGATTGTAGGCGCTTGAGCCATGCGTCCTGGGAGGAGCTGACTTTGCCCAACGAAGCAGGGATGGTGCGGGTCGCCAGATTCCCCAGCTGATGGCAACCGACGCAGCCCATGTTCTTCATCCACATGAGATAGCCGTTGCGCCCGCCGGGCACGGATGCCACTTCGGACTCCTCGGGAATCTTCATCATCGCGTACCAATAGGCGGCGGGGTATATCTTGGCCGCCGTTGCGGCGTCAGGCGCCACGACGGCGGTGAGCTTCAGCGAGTGCCCGGGGGTCGCCTCGGTTTTGGGCGAGTCGGCGAGGCCATAGCCACGAACCCAGACGCGGTACTCCGCGCCGGGAAGATCCGGCAGAAGAAAGCGGCCGGCCTCGTCGGTGACGACGATCTTGGCGAAGCGCGTCTTGAAGCCCTGCGATTCGGCGATGACCCAGACTCCGGCTTCGGCGCCGCGAGTACTGGTGACGGTGCCCCCGATCTCATTCGCGCCGGGAGTGCCGGGAGCGCCGGGAGCGCCGGGAGCGCCGGGAGGGCTGGGTGTGCCGGCAGCGTCGGGGTCCGATCGCGCGGCGCCTGTGTCGAGCAGCAGGAGAACCGCGACGGCGGTTGCGAAAATCCCTGCATGGCGTGTCGGCCGGACCATGGCGGCAAATGTTACTCGCCGGCCTCCTAAGGGGAAAGCAAATCCAGTTGGCGGCTGTCTCCGATCACCCGCTCGAAGTTGAGCCCCAGGGTTTCCAGTACCGGCTCCGCCACGGGCCGCACTTGCTTCAGCACATAGTGCTCGCGATCCAGCGGGTGGCGGACATTGTCCAGCGGTTCCGCACCGGCGGTGGTCATGACATAGCTGATCAGCCGGCCCGGCGGCCGAGTGGATTTGCGTGCGGCCACCACGTGCGGCGGCGTGGTCGCGGTGTATTCGTCCGTGTCCTTGCGCAGATTCTTGCGGTACACGAGATCTGCGTCCAAGTCGCCGTTTCGCACCTTGCGCACCACCTCGGCCAGATAGGCGTCGACCGATTGATCCGTGAACAGACGCTGATAGAGTTCGCGCTGCACCTGCTTGGCGAGCGCCGTCCAGTCGCGGCGCACGACTTCCATGCCGATGAACTCGACCTCAGGCGCAGCGCCGCCGAGCAGTCCCGCATAGCGCTTGCTCGCACCGCGCGTGCTCTGGCGGGCGCGGGGCAGAAACAACCTCAGGTACAGTTTCTCGAATTCCAGCTCCATGCGGCTGGCCACTCGCCAGCGCTCATCGATGTATCGGCCGAGATCCCGATTGAGCGCGGCGGCCAACTCTTGGCCTTGGCCGTGCGCTGCTTCCGCATCGTCGGTGCCGGAATCGACGAACACACTGTCGGTATCCCCGTATAGCACGGCGAACCCTTTGGTTTCGAACCAGGCCTTCGACCACAGCAGAAGTTCGCGTCCCGTGCCCGTGATGGCATTGACCAGCGCGGTGTTGTAGAAGCGGCAGGACGGGGCCCCCAGCACGCCGTAGAAGGAATTCATCAAAATCTTGATGGCATGCGATGCCACACCATCGCCGGCTTTCTTTGCCTCCTCGCGCCGCGGAAACAGTTCATCGAGCATGCGTGGCAGTATTCCCGGCAATCGCACGAACGCCGCGCCGCCGGTGCGGATGAGGTCGGTCTGCGGTGCCGGCTTTTCGATATAGGACAAGGGATCGATGTTGAAGGTGCGGATCAGGCTCGGGTACAGACTCTTGAAATCGAACACCCACACATTGCGGTGCAGGCCGGTCACCGCCTCCAGCACATGGCCGCCCTGCTGGGGAGCGTGCTCGACCCCCTCGTCCGCGCGCACGGTCGGTGCGACGATGCCGCGCCGCGTCAGTTCAGTGAGGTACAGGAAATCGAAGGAGGCAATGCTCGCTCCGATCCGATCAGGAGTCATCCCGGTGAGTTGACTGCGCGCGCAGGCGAGTCGCACGAGATCGAGCCGCGCGAGGATGTCGTAGGCCAGCCGGGCATCGGTGCGTGCATACAGGGCGAAGGCGGCAAGATCGTGCCGATAGTTGTGGAGAATCTCCCCAATCCGGTCATGGACGTCGCCGGTGACGGCCTTGCCCTCGCCGAGTACCTCGCGCGCAACCGCGTCGAGCGAATATTCATCCATGCGCACGAAGGCGCCGCGCAACAGATCGATGCCGTCGAGCACCACTCGGCCGGGAATGCTGGCCTGGCCGCTGCCGAAGTAGCCCTCTGCCTTGCGCAGGCGCAGCGCACCCGGTTCTCGCCCCAGCAAGAAGGGGTGGTTCAGTCGCGCAGCAATGCTCTGCAAGACCGCGAGATCGAAGTCGATGACATTCCAGCCGGTGAGTACATCCGGATCCAACTCCTTCACTCGAGCGCAGAAGCCGTCCAACGCCGCGCGTTCGTCGGCGCAGCGCCGGGCGTGCTCCGGCATCGGCCGATCGCCGCCGTCGACGATCAAAACCTCATCGACCCCCGGGGCGTACAGGGAGATGGCGAGCAGACGCCGGCCTTCGCCGTCGGTTTCGATGTCGAAGGACAGTACGCGCGGCAGGACATTGACGTGGACCGGCTTGAGAGTCGGATTGGAGTAGATCCGGGCGACGCCGGATCCCGGCACCCAATCACCCTCGATTTCACAGCCGCCCTTGATGCCCCGATCGATCAAGTATCGGACCGCAAAGCGAACATCGGCTTCGTAGGTCTCGATGGCCGCCGCCTGCAATCGGTCGCGCACTCCCGGAACATCCTGCGGGGTCTCAGTTTCCAGCCGGCAGACCGCCGCTCCCGCGAAATTGCGCAGATCGGTCGCCGCCGGTTTCGGCGCACCCAATGACCACGCACGCTCGGCGTCGAGCGCGCGGATATAGAAATGAGGCCGCTGCCGGTCATCGCGAACCAGGAAGGTCGCGCCGTCTTCCAACCGCCCAAAAAGGTGCACGACCGGAGTTCGCTCCCCGTTGGGACCGGGGAGGATGCGATAGCTCGCTTGCAGGATGAGACCCCGGGCCGGCATGCGCTGGCGCTTCAGGCGGGCGGCGTCGTTGCCGGGGCGCCGGCGAGGTGCGCGAGCAGCTTCTGACGAATGGGCTCGGTCACGAGAACTCGAAGCGCAATGTTTTCGGCGATGGCGAAGGAGACCATCACCCCTTCTTTCAGATGCATCGCTTGAACATCGGCCGCGGTGAAGAACTTCTGCAGATTCGCCGGTTCGCTCGCGAGCAGCGCGGGCAACAGTTGCTCCTGAGCCCTGCGCGATAATTCGAGAGTATGCGAATCGGTGGAACTTCGAAAACCGACGCTGAGCGACCCATCCCCCAGAATTCCCGCATTGCTCAGCTCGGACGCACGCATTTTCATAGTCATCACCTTTTTGCAAAAATCGGGGCAGTGTAATGCAGCGGCGCCACCCGCAGGCGTACGCCGTGTAAGCGGGGCCGCCGCAGTTTACTAAGCTATTCTTTCTACAAGGATTTAGGCGTAGGCTACAGTTCCGCCGCCGGGAGCAATCCTGCCTACTCGCGAGGGAACTATGCGACAGCCTGGTCCGTGTCAGCGCACCGTGGGCCTCCGCGCCTTCGTGACAGCCGTGTTGATTTGGGCTCCCACCGCCCTCACGTTCGCCGATCAGTTGGAGCGTGTCGAAGCGCTCGAGGCGCAATGCGAGCAGGAGCGGGAGGCGAGAATCAAGCCGCTGCGCGAAATGGAGATAGAAAAATGCAAGGCGGACAAGCACAACGATCCCGCCTATTGCGAAAGATTTTGGAAGGATTACGGCAATGCGGTGCGCACAGCGAGCGGCGGCATGGTTCCGCGCATGTTCGACGATCTACCGGTGTGCCAGGCCGCCTTCAAAGCGCGCAAAGCGCTGATCAACAAGGACGACGGGAAGTAGGGCTAAACGCCGTTGGACGTCCCGTCAACGACCTTCAGCAGGCGATCCCCATGAAGACTGTCCTTCGACGATGACGAGGTCTCGAGGATAGCCGCTTGTACGGAGCTGATGGTTCGTCTAGCATCGAACTATGAAAGACGGACCGAATATCGCGAAGATTGCCGCGTTGTTGGGCGACAGCGCGCGGGCGGACGCACTTACCGCGCTAATGGCCGATCGGGCATTGACGGCGACGGAGCTGGCTGCCATCGCCGGCGTGACCAAACAGACGATGAGCGCCCACCTGTCGAAGCTGCTGGATGCCTCCTTGATCGCCGTCGATCAGCAGGGGCGCCATCGATATTTCAGGCTGGCGGACGAGGATGTCGGCGGTTTACTCGAATCGCTGATGGGCGTCGCATTTCGTACCGGTGCCGTGCGGCTGCTTTCGAGCCCGCGCGAACCGGCGTTGCGAAAGGCGCGGGTCTGCTACGACCATCTGGCCGGGGAACTCGGAGTACTGGCGTACGAATCTCTGGTGCGAAACGACTTGCTGCAAATGTCGCGCAAGGGCTTGCGGCTGAGCGCCTCCGGGGCCGAGTGGTTCCGCGGTGCCGGTGTGGATCCCGATGCTGCCGCCGGCAGGCGCCGAACGTTCTGTCGACCGTGCATGGACTGGAGCGAGCGCCGATATCACCTGGCAGGTTCGCTCGGTGCCGCTTTACTGTCGCGGGTGTACGAGCAGGGCTGGGCGCGGCGCGACAGATCCTCCCGAGTCGTGCTGTTTACCGCCACCGGTGAGCGCCGATTCCGGGAGCTGCTCGCAAGCAACCTCTCCTGAAACGGCCTCCACCGGGGAGATGGTTCACGCCAACGGGGGCAAGACGGTGCTGTGAGGCCGTCGCTTCACCGCGCCCCGCGGCCGCCGCGCGTGAGGCAGGCGCCGCGGACTCGGCAACGGCAACGCAGTCGTCCGTTTCAACACCCCGAGTCCAAAGCTGGAATTCACGGAGCGTACGGCCGACAGCGTAATCACATACTTGTCTATGAACACCGAATAAGCCTCGATGGACTCCACCACGACCCTCAGCAGATAATCGTACGCACCGCTCAATCGAACGCACTCGACGACCTCCGGGCGGCGGCGCAGCATCGTTTCGAATTGCTGGCCCGAGGCCGTGCGCTGATTCTCCAGCGCAATGAACGCATACGCCTCAACCGTCATCCCGAGCCGGGCGGGGTCGATCAGCGCGACAGTTTGCCTGATGACGCCGTCCTCCCTGAGGCGCCGCACCCGGCGCAGACAGGGGGCGGGAGACAAATGAACCCGTCGTGCCAACTCTTGATTCTCCATCGACGCATCCGCTTGCAGCACGGCAATAATTCGCAGGTCGACTTCGTCCAGCTGGTAGAGCACGGAAATTTCGCCATTCCTCATACACGCGCACTCCAATTGCCAACAGGGGTCATTCTGCGGCGCACTTTGCAAGCCACTTGCCCGACTTGGCAAGCACTTTCGCGTAGTATCATAGCGAGGGGCCGCTGCGGAGGGTAGGACGATGACCGGCAATCCAATGGGAACGGATGGATTCGAGTTCGTCGAATATACGGCGCCCGATCCGACTGAACTGCGATCGCTGTTCAGCCAGATGGGATTCCCCGCCGTGGCCCGCCATCGTTCACGCAACGTCAGCCTGCATCGGCAGGGCGACATCAACTTCATCATCAACGCGGAACCCGGGAGCTTTGCGCAACGCTTTGCGCAGCAGCACGGCGGTTCCATTTGTGCGATGGCGTTTCGGGTCAAAGATGCCGCTTTTGCATACAAGCGGGCGATTGAACTCGGCGCCAAGCCGGGCCCACAGTCGGCCGGTCCGATGGAGCTGAACATTCCGTCGATCGAGGGCATCGGCGGCAGCCTCATTTATCTGGTCGACCGGTACGGTGAGCGCAGCATTTACGACGTCGACTTCGTTCCGGTGGAACATGCGGAGGAGGTCGACGGACCCGGCCTGAAGTTGCTCGATCACCTGACCCATAACGTCAAGCGCGGCAATATGAAGCTCTGGGCGGACTTCTACACGAAGCTGTTCGACTTTCGCGAAATCCGCTATTTCGACATCGAGGGCAAGGCGACCGGGCTCATCTCAAAAGCGATGACGAGTCCCTGCGGAAAGATTCGAATTCCAATCAATGAATCCCAGGATGATAAGTCGCAGATCGAGGAATACCTGCAGCAATACAAGGGCGAGGGCATTCAGCATCTGGCCTTGTCGACCGACGACATTTATCGCACCGTCGATCGGTTGAGGGCCCGTGGAGTTGTCTTCCAGGATACGCCGGACACCTACTACGACGGTGTGGCGGCCCGCGTCGCGGGCCACCAGGAGAACCTGTCCGAGCTTCAGCGCCGGCGCATTCTGATCGACGGTTCTGCGCAGGACGGCATTCTCTTGCAGATCTTCACGGCCAATGTTCTCGGGCCGATATTCTTCGAGATCATCCAGCGCAAGGGCAATGAGGGCTTTGGCGAGGGTAATTTCCAGGCACTGTTTGAATCGATTGAACTCGACCAGATGCGGCGCGGCGTGATCTGACCGCGGTTGTGTTTCTCTCATCCCGCGAATTTGCCATGCCGAATCGGGAGATTGAAACGGTCGCGGCGGCGTAGTACGGCACCGCCGCGCATCGGCGAGGGTCTACGCGGATCCGTTATGGCCGCTCGAAGACCAAGTGGTTCCTGAATTTCTTGCCGCTGGGATCCTTCCCCTGGTCCAATTCGCGGAATGTCTTGCCGTCTGCGGAAACCGTCTCGAGTTCGCGCTCGACGATTTTACCGTCCTTGATCCAAACGGATTTCCAAGTGGTCGCGTTGACCTTTGTATCGGTGACGGTGTCTGCGATGGGATAATCGACGAGCGCGATGGGCTTGCCGTCGAATGCGGTGGAGTATTCCACATGGCCGGCAGTGCCGTCGGCGTCGATCCAGTCGCTCTTGATGAGGAGGCGACCCGTGCCGGCGTCGATCACCTTCATGGTGTACTTTCGCATGGGCGGGGTGGGCTCAAACTTGGATTTCGCAATGTTGAGATCCCAATCTCCCAAGAGCGCATCCAGGTCTCCCGCGATCGCTGCGCCGGCCGCAGTGAGACCAAGGCTGACGACGGCGAGCGTCGCCGTAATCATTTTGACTGTTCGCACGGTTCCCCGGGTATTTATGGAATGGATGCGTCGCAAGCTTGCACTGCGCAGTCGCGGAAGGTCAAGGGTAGAGGTAAACTTGCTCGCAGCCGCGACCGTAACAGTTCGGCAAAGTCCTTCGCTTCGAGAATCGTCCATTGCCGAACCTAAAATCCGCCCGTGCGCTCGTCATTGCTTCGGTAATGTTGACGATGGCCATGACTGCCATCGAAGCGACCATCGTGTCCACAGCGATGCCGCAGATCGTCGCCGACCTGGGTGGATTGCGTCTCTACAGCTGGGTGTTTTCCTCATTTCTGCTGGCGCAAACCGCCATGACTGTGGTGTTTGGAAATCTCGCGGACGTGTATGGCCGCAAGCCGGTCATGCTGGTGGGAATCGGGATTTTCCTGCTTGGATCGCTGTTCGCCGGATTCGCATGGTCCATGCCGGTCCTGATTTGCTGCCGGCTTGTTCAAGGCGTCGGCGCGGGCGCCATGCAGCCCGTCGCCATGACCATCGTGGCCGACCTGTATCCGGCGCGAGAGCGCGGCAAGGTGCAGGGGTACCTGGCGAGCGTCTGGGCCGTCGCCGCGGTGATCGGACCCGTATTGGGGGGGCTCATCATCCGCTCGGTGTCCTGGTCCTGGATCTTTTGGATCAACATTCCCGTTGGTTTTGCGGCCGCTGCCGGATACATTCTGTTCCTGAAGGATAATTCGATGCACGAACGCCGCTCCATCGATGTGGGCGGTACCATTTCTTTCACGGTAGCCGTCACTTCTCTGCTGGTTGCCCTCACCGAGGTCGGTAACCACCACCCAATGCAGCTTGCGACAGCGGCCGGACTGGCTTGCGTTGCAAGCGCGGTGTTCTTGCTGCTGGAACGGCGCGCCGACAATCCGATCGTGTCCCTTGCGCTGTGGAGTCACCGACCCATCGCGGCGACCAACGGCGTCGGAGTGCTCGCCAGCATGACGGTCATCGGCCTCACCACCTTCCTGCCGATTTACGTGCAGATCGTGATGCAACGCTCCCCGACCACTGCGGGACTTGCGCTGACGACCATGCTCATCGGCTGGCCGGCTGGTGCCACACTGGCGGCACGTCTCTTTCACAGGTTTGCCCTGCGGCACCTGCTCCTGACCGGAGCGCTGATCCAGCCGCTCGGGGCGCTATTCTTTGTCGCACTGACACCCCATATGTCGCCTTTCATGGCCGCGACGGGATCTCTCGTGATGGGCTTCGGCATGGGCCTGATCAGCGTGCCCTCGCTCGTGCTCATACAGGAAATCGTCGACTCCTCGCAACGAGGCCGCGTCACGGCGTCGAATCTCTTCTCGCGCAACTTCGGCAGTACGCTGGGCGCCACTGTGCTGGGCGCGGTGTTCAATCACGGCTTGAGCGGCTCGGGCAACATGGCGCCGATCACTTCGGATCAGCTCCGTCAGCTGCTGAACGCGCCCGGTCTGACAAGCGGTGGCGAGCAGATTCGCCTAGCCATGGATCAGGCGCTGAACCTCACCTTTTGGGCCATGTTGGTGTTGTCGTTGGGCACCGTGCTCCTCGCGCTGTGGGTGCCCCCGACGTCAGAATTTGTAGCGAACACCGACCGTGGGGTTGATGTCGGTCGAGTATAGGTAGCCGCTGGCCGCGCCGTCGTGCACGCCGCTGTACATGGCGCCGAGGTATGCGTCGAAGTGCTTGTTGAAATGGTAGTCGGCGTCGAGGGAATAGGCCTCTAGGCTGCCGCTGCAGGCACTGTGCGCAGACGTCGAGCAGCCAGCCTGTTTTCCCGTGCCGTAGGCGTTTTGGTGATAGCCGTAGTAAGCCGCCGTCAGTTCGAGGCCGGGAGCGACGGTGTAGCGCACACCGGTCCAATACACTTGAACCGTCTTGGAATTGTCGTAGGCGTTGTTGGTGACGACGGCCAGAACGTAACCGCCGATGTCGCTGAATCCGGCGCTCAAGGGGTCTGCCGGATTGGCATACTTGATGTGCATGTAGCCGGCAAAGAACTTGAGCGGATCGAAGTTGTACAGCGCCATGAGGGAATACGTCGTATTGTCCGAGACTGTCGCCGCCAGAGAATTCGAGGCCGAATACCCCAACTTCGGAAGATCGGCGACTTGAGCGGCGGTCAGGGATGCTGCCGTGATCGCACTGTTGACTTTCGAATAATACGCATCGACTGAGAAACCCGCATATTGACCGCCTATATCGGCCTGCACCGCGGTGTTGGCCGCCCCGTCGGATCCGTTGAACTTGTACAGGGCGGCGAGATGTACGGCATCGCTGAAGCTGACATAGTACTTCGCCGTCGAGTCGAGCCGGTTGTCTTCGCTGCTGCCGCCGCCGGAGTACGTGTTCGACGCGCCGATTAGACCGAATGCCGACGCGCCGTAATTGGGGTCGTACTTGATGCTGCCTTCCGCCAGCAGCGTCTGCTGTCGACCGAAGGTGAGGGTTCCGAATTGCGCCGACTTCAGCCCCACATAGGCGGTCTGGAAGGCCTGGCCCGCCGAGCTGCCGTCGACACCGATGCTTTGGGTGGTCAGGGATCGGCCATTGTTCACAGCCAGTGACTTCAGAGAGTCGGCGATATCGCCGGACTGCGGATTGAAAAAAGTCTCCACCTGGAATACGGCCGACCACTCCTCGTTCAGAGGCTCGGTCCCCTGCAAGCCGACCCGCGACTGCCCCATGTTGCTGGGCGTGAGCCCGGTCGCCGACTGGTAATCGTTCTGTCGCACGATGTTTCCACTGGCGGCCGGACGGTAGGGAGTGAACGGCGCACTATGTGTATCGAATTGCAGGCCGATATCGATGACGCCGTACAGCGTAATGCCGTTCCATGTCAGGCTGTCGTCGCCGGTGATGCCCGGTCCGGTCTTTTGCTGCGCGTGCGCGGGGACCGAAGCGGTCATGGCACTCACCATGAGTGCCGTCAGCGCCAATCCAAATCCGATGGTCGACCGCCGTGAGGGCGTCCCAGAGACATGATTCATCTATTTTCATCCATCCGAATATCCCCGCGAATTTGGGCGGGTAATGCAAGGTACCGGACGCGACGGCACGTCGGAACGACTGTTCCGTCATTTGGATATACGATTTGATTATCGAGACAGCGAGGGATCCGCGGGCAGGGACTTGGGGTGCGATGGGCTGTGCAGATCGGCGGCGGACCAGCCACCCCCCAGATCGCCGATCAAGGACACCGCATCGGTGAGCCGGCTCTGCTCGACCGCGAGTGCCGTTTGCTGATCGCTCAGCTGCACCGTCTGCGCCTGGGCCACCGTGGTGTAGTCGACCGTCCCGGCCTTGAACTCGGCCATCGCGATGTCGGTGCCTCGAATCGCATCACCTACGGCAATATCCAGCGCCTTGGACTCCTCGCCCAATATGCGCAGCCCCGACAAGTCGTTCTCGACACTCTCGAAGGCGGTGAGCACGGTGTTGCGGTAACTCGCGACGGCCGCCTCGTATGCTGCCCGCACGGCTTGAACTTCGGCGTGCCGCTCGCCGAAATCAAACAAGGTCTCGGTGCCGTTTGCGCCGAGCGACCAGATGTGATTGGCCGAGTGCAGCAGGCCGTTCAACGGCGACTGCGTGAAGCCCCCCGCGGCCGACAGAGAGATGGTGGGATAATAGGCCGCTACCGCGACGCCGATCGCGGCGTTCTGCGCCTTCATCGCGCGCTCGGCGGCAGCGATGTCGGGCCGCCGCTCGAGAAGAGTCGAGGGAACGCCGACGGGAATGATGGGCAGCGTCGGCAGGCTAGTGCCGCGGGGAATGTCCAGATCCTCGGGTCTCTTGCCGACCAAAACGGCAATCGCGTGCGCGTACTCCGCGCGTGCGACGCCGAGACCGATCAGGTTGGCCTGTGCGCTTTCGAGCGCGACTTGCGCCGTGATCACGGCCGAGGGCGGCGTCGCCGTGATGCCCGCCCTGCCTTGCGCCTGTGCGACTCGCAGCGCGTCTCGATAGGCGTTGACCGTCTTCTCCTGCAGATCGATGCTGGCATCGGCAACGCGCAGCTCGATGATCGTGATCGCGAGCAAGGTCTGTGCCGACAGCGTCGCGTTGGCAAGCGTCGCCTCGTCGGACTGTGCGGTGGCGGTATTCTCCTCGATCAAACGGCGCACCTGCCCCCAGATGTCGAGCGTCCAGCTCGCGGTGCCCTCGAGCGTCGCGGAGGTGACGCTGCCCCTGTGCGCATTGGCGGCGCCGGCCGTGGTGGTCGTGCCCGCGCCGGCCGTGCCGCCGGCGTAGCCTGGGCCGCCCGATCGAGTGACCGATCCCGTGGCACCGAGCGTGGGAAACAATTGCGCGCGCGCGACTTTCACTTCCGCCACGGCCTGCAGGTAGTTCGCGTAGCTCTGGCGCACCGTCTGGTTCGACACGGCAACCTGGGGCTCCAATTCATCGAGCAGCGGATCGTGGAAGCCGGTCCACCAGTCGCCCTTGGGAGCGGCGTCCGACGGCGCCGCCTCGGACCAACCTTCAGGGGGCGGCTCCTTGTACTGTTTCGCGGCCGGCGCGCTTGCGCGGTGATAGTTGGGACCGACCATGCAGCCGCAGAGCACGGCGCTCAAGGCGGCGATGGATGAAAGCCTCGTTCGCATCATTGTGAGGTACCCGCACTCAAGTTGCCGTGCTGCGCCGCGCCGACGAACAAGCTGCGCATCTTCAGCCGCAGCCGTTCGAACCCCAGATAAATGACCGGCGTCGTATACAAGGTAAACACTTGGCTGAAGATCAAACCGCCGATGACGGTGATGCCGAGCGGTTGGCGCAAAGAAGAGCCCTGACCGATGCCGATCGCGAGCGGCAGCGCCCCGAGCACCGCGGCAGCCGTGGTCATCATGATGGGCCGCAGCCGGATCACCGCCGCGTCGTGAATGGCCTGCTGCGGCTCCTTCTGTTGCTCGCGCTGCAAGTGGAGCGCGACGTCGATCATCATGATGGCGTTCTTTTTGACGATCCCGATCAGCAGAATGATGCCGATGAACGCGATCATCGACATCGGCGTACCGAAGATGAGCAAAGCCAAGGTCGCGCCGATCATGGCGGAGGGGAGCGTCGAGAGAATGGTGACCGGATGAATGGTGTTCTCGTAAAGAATGCCGAGTACGATGTAAATCGCCCCGAACGCGGCCAGCAACAAGAGCGGCAGGGCCGACATACTTTGGGCGAACACCTGACCCGCGCCGGCGGGGCTGCCGTGAATAGAGGCCGGCATGCCAAGATTGCGCATCGCCTGGGTGATGGCCGTCGTGGCCCGGCTCAAGGAACCGCCCGGCGGCAGATTGAAGGAGATCGTGGCGGCCAACTGACCGCCCTGGTGATTAACTTGAGTCGCCGTGTGGTTGTTCACATAGGTGATCATGGCGGGCAGCGGGACCATGGTTTCGGCCGTCGTGCTGTCGGCGCTGCCCGTGGAGCTGCCGCCGCGGCTGTTCGAGATGCTGTTGGTGAGTGCGTTCGCCTCCGCATTGCCGTTCAAGGAGTTGGTCGAGGAGGCCCCGGCTTGCGCCGCCGAGATCGCGGAGTAGGGCGTCACGCCGCTCACTGTGCCCGGCGGCGCCTGCGTCTGCACGGAACCGCTCGGGTTGCCGGCGGCGGTGCTCAAGTAGGTGCGATCGAGCATCTGCGGGTACTGCCAATACTGCGGGTCCACCTCCATCACCACGTAGTACTGGTTGAAAGGATTGAAAATGGTGGTAACCGTGCGCTGGCCAAACGCGTCATAGAGCACATTGTCGATCTGATTCGGCTCGAATCCATAGCGCATCGCGGTGTCGCGCGAGATGTTGATATAGGTCTGAAGGCCGTTCTGCTGCATGTCGGAATTCACGTCCACGATCTCGCTATGGAGCGTGCCGAGCTCCGCCAAGAGCTTCGGGGCCCAGGTGTACAGAGCCGCGGTATCATCGCTCGTCAGCGTGTATTGATATTCGGCAGCCGATTGCCGCCCGCCGATGTGCAGGTCCTGCACCGCCTGCAGGAACAATCGCGCGCCCGATACGCCGTTGAGCTTCGGCCGCAGCCGCGCAACGACCGCATCGGCGGAAAGCTTGCGCTGGGACAATGGTTTCAACCCGACGTAGACGTTGGCGGTGTTCAGGGCGCGGGTCCCCGTGAATCCGATGACCGTGGCGACCGCAGGGTCCGTCTGCACGATGGATTGCAGCTGCCGAAGCTTCTTTTGCATGGCCTGGAAGGAAATGCTCTGGTCCGCGATGATCTGCCCGATCAGCAGCCCATTGTCCTGCTCCGGGAACAGGGTGAAGGCGACAAATCGAAGCAGGAACACGTTGAGCACGATCATCATGACCAGGAGCACGCCCACGAGCAGGGAGTGATCGAGCACCTTGTCGAGCGAGCGCGAGTATCCGGCCTTGAAGCGTTCGAACTGGGCCTCCGCCCACACCGCCCAGCGTGCCTTCATATGCAGCCCCTCGCCGCTCTTGAGCAGATACGCGCACATCGTGGGCGTGACGGTGAGGGAGACGAGCAGGGAGATCAGGATGGCGATCGAGAGCGTCACGGCAAATTCATGGAACAAGAGGCCGACGATGCCCGGAAACAGCAGGATGGGGATGAAAACGGCGATGAGCGATAGACTCATGGATATCACCGTGAAGCTCACTTCGCCGCTGCCCAGGAGAGCCGCCTCGCGCACATCCTTTCCCGATTCGATGTGGCGCACCACGTTCTCGAGCACCACGACGGCATCGTCGACCACGAAGCCGGTGGCGATCGTGAGAGCCATCAGGGACAGGTTGTCGATGCTATAGCCCAATAGATACATCGGACCGAACGTTCCCAGGATGGAGATGGGCAGTGTCGCCGCGGGAATGAGCGTCGCGCGCGGGGATTGCAGGAACACGAACACCACGCCGATGACCAGGACCACGGCAATCATGAGACTGCGCTCGGTGTCGCCGACCGCGGCGGTTACCGACTGCGATCGGTCCGTGGCAATGTGCAGGTTGATGTTCGGCGGCAAGGTTGCCTGCACCGACGGCAGGACCTTCTTTATCTGAGCCACGGTCTTGATGATGTTCGCACCGGGCAGCGGAAAGACGATCACGCCCACGGTCGGCAGGCCATTGAAGAGGCCGGCATTGCGGATGTTCTCGTTCGAATCGACCACCGCGGCCACATCGTGCAGCTGCACCGCCGAGCCGTTGCGGTAGGCGATGACCAGGTCCCGATAATCTGCGGCCTTGGTGGCTTGATCGTTGGAAAGCACCTCATAGCGCTGAGCTCCCTCCTCGATGTAGCCCTTGGCGCTGTCCGCGTTGGCCGAGGAGATCGCGGCGCGCACATCCTCGAGTCCGATGCCGTAACTTGCGAGCTTGTCGGGCTGGATCTCGACGCGGACCGAAGGCAGGGCGCTCCCGCCCAGTTGGATCTGCCCGACTCCCGGTATCTGCGACAGCTGTTGCTGGATCACCGTGTCGGCCGAGTCATACAACTGCGCCGTGGTGAGCGTGTCCGAGGTCAGCCCCAAGATGATGATCGGGGAATCCGCGGGGTTGTATTCTCGATAGCTTGGGTTGCCGCGCAGGGTGGTGGGCAGATCGGCCCGCGCCGCCTGAATGCCGGCCTCCACATCGCGTGCGGCGCCGTTGATATCGCGGGATATGGCAAACTGGATGACGACCAGGGAGGTGCCGACGCTATTGGTCGAGGTGAGCTCGGTGACCCCGGAGATGGTCGCCAGGCGCCGCTCGAGCGGCTCCGCGACGGTGGAGGCCATGATTTCCGGGCTGGCGCCCGCCATGCTCGCCTGTACCACAATTACGGGCAGCGTGACATTCGGCAGCGGTGCGACCGGTAGATGGAAATAAGCCAAAAGGCCGGACAGCGCGATGGCGATGGCAAGCAGCGACGTCGCCACCGGCCGTTGGATGAAGAGCGACGGAATGTTCACGCGGCACCCTCAACCGCGGGTTGGCGCCCCTTGCGGCCGAAGCGCAGGGCGAGCCGGTCGAACAAGAGATAGATCACCGGCGTGGTGAATAGCGTCAGCATCTGACTCACCAGCAGGCCGCCGATGATCGCCAACCCCAGGGGCCGGCGCAGTTCCGAGCCGGTGCCGCTTCCTACCAGGAGCGGCAGCGCCCCCAGTATGGCGGCAAGCGTCGTCATCAGGATCGGCCGGAAGCGCAGGATCGAGGCCTGATAGATCGCCTCATCCGGAGACTTGCCGTGCTTGCGCTCGGCCTCGAGGGCGAAATCGACGATCATGATGCCGTTTTTCTTCACGATGCCGATCAGAAGGACGATTCCGATGATGCCGATGACATCGAGGTCTTTCCCGGCCAACATGAGGGCGAGAAGCGCCCCGATACCCGCGGACGGCAGCGTCGATAGGATGGTTACCGGATGGATGTAGCTCTCGTACAAAACGCCGAGTACGAGGTACACGGTGACCAAGGCGGCGAGCAGCAGGAAGACCTCGCTCGACAGTGAGTCCTCAAAGGCTTGCGCGGCGCCCTGGAACGAAGTGGTGATGGACGGCGGTAGGTGCACGGACTTCTCGGCTTGCTCGATTTCATCCACGGCCGCACTCAAGGATGCGTCGGGCGCGAGGTTGAACGACAGCGTGACCGCGGGGAACTGCGCGAGATGGCTGATCACCAGCGGCGACTTGGTGACATTGATGTCTGCTATGCCCCGCAACGGCACCTGCCCGGCACTGCCGGTCTGGGTCGGAAGGTACAAGTTGCCGAGCGCCTGCAAATTCGGGAGGCTCTCGGGTTTTGCGACCAGCACCACGCGATACTGGCTCGACTGATTGAAGATCGTCGAGACGATGCGCTGGCCGAGCGCATCGTAGAGCGCGTTGTCGATGGTCGCCGGGGTGATTCCGTAGCGGGCGGCGAGCTGCCGATTGACCAGGACGTTGACGCTCAACCCATCGTTGTTCAAGTCGCTCGTCACATCCGAGATCGACTTGATCTTTTTCATGCGCGCGACCAGTTCGGGCACGTATTGCTGGAACGCCTCCTGACTGGGGCCGCGCAGCACGAACTGATACTGATTCGGCGAAACCACGGTGTCGAGCGTCAGACTCTGCTCCGGCTGAGGGTACAGTTTGATCCCGGATATATTCGCGACTTCGTTCTGCAGGCGCACGGCGATCTGCGCCGCCGACAGCGAGCGATCGGAGTGGGATTTCAGGTTGATGAGAAACCGGCCCTCATTGAGCGTGGTGTTGGTGCCGTCGATGCCTATATAAGAAGTGATCGAGGTCACGTCGGGGTCTTTCAAGATCGCATCGGCCAGCTCGGCCTGACGCTTCGACATGGCCGCGTACGACACCGAGTTGTCCGCAATACTGATTCCCTGGATCACCCCGACGTCCTGCACGGGAAACAGGCCCTTCGGAATGACCACATACAGGATCCCGGTCAGGACGACGGTGATGGTGGCAACCACCAGGGTCAAGGTCTGACGGGCGAGCACCCATTTGAGGCCCTGCTCGTACGCCGCCAGCGTGCGGTCGAAGAGCCGCTCGCTCACCTGCTCGAAGCGGCTCGGCTTTCGATCGGCTTTGCGGCGCAGGATCTTTGCGCACATCATCGGCACCAGGGTCAGGGACACCACGGCCGAGATGGCGATGGTCACGGCGAGGGTGACGGCAAACTCGCTGAACAGCCGGCCGATAACCCCGCCCATGAAGAGCAGCGGTATCAAGACCGCGATCAACGAGATGGTCAGGGACATGATGGTGAAGCCGATCTGGCCGGCGCCGGCGAGCGCGGCATCCAGCGGGCTCATGCCTTCCTCGAGGTAGCGCACGATGTTCTCGATCATGACGATCGAGTCGTCGACGACGAAGCCGGTGGCGACGATCAGCGCCATCAGCGACAGGTTGTCGATCGAGTAGTTGAGCTCGTACATGATCGCGAGCGTCCCAATCAGGGATACCGGTACCGAAATGCTCGGGATGATGGTGGCCGGCACGTTGCGCAAGAACACGAAGATCACCAGCACCACGAGCGCTATGGACAGCAGTAGCTCGACCGCGGCGTCGGACACCGAGGCGCGGATTACACCGGTACTGTCGGCGACGATCTGCACGTGCATTGCCTCAGGCAGGCTCGCAAGCAGCTGCGGCAGCTGCTTCTTGATCTGATCGACCGTCGCGATGACGTTCGCACCCGGCTGACGCATCACGTTGAGCACGATGGCCGGAACCTTGCCGAACCAGGCACCCTTTTCGATGTCCTGCGCCGCCTGAGTCACCCGCGCGACATCGCGCATGTACACGGGGGCACCGCTCTGGTAGGCGATCACCGTGCCCAAGTAATCGTTCGGGTCCTGGATCTGGTCGTTGGCATTGATGGTGTAATCGAGTTCCGGACCGTCGAAATTGCCTTTCGGTTGGCTCACGTTGATGTTCGCGAGGAGCGTGCGAATGTCGTCGATGCTGAGGCCGTATCCGGCGAGTTTCTGCGGGTCGACCTCGACTCGAACCGCCGGCACGTTGCCCCCGGAGGGCGTGACCTGACCCACCCCCGGCACTTCGGAAATCTTCGAAGCGAGCCGATTGTTGGCGAGGTCCTGCAGCTGGGTGAGCGCCAAGGATTCCGAACTTACTGCGAGGGTCAGAATGGGTTGATCGGCGGGGTTGACCTTCGCGTACACCGGCGGCGCCGGCAGTCCGGTGGGCAGCAAGCTGTTGGCCGCGTTGATGGCCTCCTGAACGTTTTGCTCGGCGATGTCGAGATTCAGTGCAAGATTGAACTGCAAGGTGATGACGGAGGCGCCGGCCGAACTTGCGGACGTCATCTGCGTGAGGCTCGGAATTTCCCCGAGCTGCACCTCGAGCGGGGCGGTGACGGTGGTCGCCATCACCTGCGGGCTCGCGCCGGGATAGAAGGTCTGCACCTGAATGGTCGGATAGTCGACGTCCGGGAGCGACGATATGGGCAGGAATCTCACCGCGACCAGGCCCACGAGCACGAGCGCGATCATGAGCAGCGACGTGGCCACCGGCCTCAGGATGAAGAGACGTGAAATATTCATGACGCGCGCATCGACGGTAAGCGGCTCCTTAGTTCGATGAGCTCGCGCCCTGCGCAGTCGCGCTTGGCCGCTTTTTCGCCTTAGGATTAGGCGCTGATGCCGGCTTGGTCGGCGTGGCGGCGCCCACCGGCGGCTTCGGCGCTGAAATGCTGATCTTGACGCCATCGGTCAACCGATCGGTGCCATCGACGACAACCGTATCGCCGGCCGAGAGGCCGGACAGAATGGCGGTGTGCTGGCCATCGCTCGGACCCAAGGTCACCTTGTGCACCGATACTGTGTCGTCGGCGTTGACGAGGTAGACGTAGTCGCCCGGCGCGCCGGTCAATACCGCGGGGGTGGGTACCAGCACCGCCTGTTGCAGAGTGTCGACCAGCATCTTGATATTGACGAACTCGTTCGGAAACAGCGCCTCGTCGTCATTGGCGAATTTCGCACGCAGAGTAACCGTGCCGGTGCTGGTCGCCATCTGATTGCTGAGCGCGTACAGAGTGCCGGTGGCGATCTGCTGACTGTTGTCGCTGGTGTAGGCGGTTACGGCAAGCTGCGCGCCGGTGTTGACGCGCTCGATCACCTTGCCGATATCGTTCTGTGCGACCGTGAATTGCACCGTGGTCGGCTTCATGGTCGTGATGACCACGATGCCCGGCGAACTCGACGCCGTAACGTAGTTGCCGGGATCGATCAAGCGCAGCCCGACCCGGCCCGCCACGGGTGCGATGATTCGGCAATAGACGAGATCGAGCTGGAACTGGGCGATGTTCGCTTCATCCATCTTGACCTGAGCTTCCTCCTGTTTGACCAGGAACTCCTGGTCGGCCACCGTCTGCTCGGCAATGGCCTTTTGGTCCCGCAGCTCGTGGTAGCGCGCCAGGTCTGCGCGCGCCTGGGAGAGAACGGCCTGATCCTTGAGGAGCGCGGCTTGCGCCTGCTGCAGGTCGATTTCATATTGACGAGGATCGATCTGAGCAAGAAATTGACCTTTCTTGACATCCTCGCCTTCCTTGTAGCCCACCTCGGTGAGATAGCCGCTGAGCTGCGGCAGCACCGTCACGGTCGCATTGGGACTCACCGTACCGAGCTCGGACAACGTTTCCGGCATGTCACCGAGGGCCGCCTTCGCGACCTTGACCACTTGCGGCGCGGCGCTACGGGCCGGCTTCTTGCTCGCGAACAAATGGATGAGTACGAAGATGAGCAACACGGCCGCCACCGAGCCCACAATCCATCGGAGCCAATGGTGCCGGGAGGCGGCTGCCGTTGGCTGTGCGTCCTGAATTTCGCTCATACCGTCTCCGAATCACTGTCTGCTAGAACGCGGAATCGCTAGGTTGTTCTGAGAGAATTCGCGCGTGAATGTTCAATCCAGAGTGTAGCAACGGAATATAAAGCCGTTCGTTTTGTTTTGTCAGGCTCGTCCTCGAGAGGCGATGCTCGCCGTGAATTGCGCAGAGCCGGAAGTGAAAGTACAGAACGCGGTTGTCTCGCACTCCGCGGAGGCGCGGACGCCCGTCGACTACGCCGTCGCGAACCATCACGCGTGGTAATTCTTACAATTGGTCGACGAGATGGAGAGATTCAGCGCGCTTTGAAGCTCTCCGGCGTGCGGGTAAACGCCGGAATGCGAGGGTCAATGCGGGACACAAAACATATAAAAAACAAACGCCTACCCCGCTCGAGAGCAGCCACTTCCTATTTCTCAATCTTCTGCGCCCAATCCAGCGCAGTAAGACCCATCACGTCGTGTACATTCATATTTGCGCCTCCACGTTAGGAGCGTCTGCTCGCACACGACGCGAATGGTAAAGACTGCCGTTGCCGTTATCAGCACTACGCCGGCGAGCGCAATTGCTGCCGTTCCTGCTGCGCAGTCAAAAGGTGATGCGCACGCCGCCGAACGCTTCGTATGGTGCGGCGGGGCTCAAGAATCGATTGTCGACTCCTGAGCCGTTGGTCACGCCATTGACTGGAATACCCGGCGCACCGATGCCCGTCGGATCGCTCAAGATGCCCCAGGTCGCGTACTTGCGATTGAAGAGGTTGTTGATCGAGGCAAAGACCTCGAAGTGCGGAACCGGCTTATAGGTCGTGTGCAAGTTCACGGTCGTATAGCCCGGAATTGGCGCGAGCTGATTGGACTCATCGCCGACGTAGTAGACGCTGCTGACGAAGTTCAGCGTCGCACCCACCATCCACTCCGGAAGGATTTTGTAATCTGCGCCAAGCTTCAGCCGGTGGTCAGGGATGCCGGGCAGGTGATCGCCGGGTTCCACTTGAATGTCGCCGAGCGCGTTCTGATAGGGATTGGAGGGCGATGGGACCACCAACGGGGAGCGGAATGTCGCTTGAACGAAGCTATAGTTGGCGTAGATCGACCAGCCCTCGGCGCGATAATTCAGTCCCGCCTCGACCCCTTGACGGCGGGTATCGCCGATGTTTTGAAAGAATCCCTGACTGACCGAGGTTGCGATGCCGAAGATATCGTCCTCGAGGAGCGTGCGGAACACGCTCAAGTTCCAGGACACCTCCCCGGCCGCGCCCGCCCCCGGGGGACTCTTGCCGCGCAAGCCCAATTCGACGGTGTGCGCCACCACCTGGTGCAAATTCGGGGGATCACCGGCAAGGTTCGTAGGCAACAGACACGGGGTGAGCGGATTCGAGCACTCGATCTCGCTTGCTGTGGGGGTGCGCGTGTTCTGCGAGATTCCTCCGTACAGGGTCATGGTGGGCAGCACCTTATAGGTGGCGCCGATCGCCGGATTGAAATGGGCGAAGCGATTGTGTCCGTTAAGATCGGAGCCCAACTGGTCGGCAAGGTCGACATGCGCGATGTTGTAGCGCGCACTTCCGGTGACCGCGAGGTTCGGCGTGACATTGAGGGTATCGGTCAAATAAAAACCCAAGTCCTTGTTGATGGAATCGACGCTCACCGGCACCGGATCGCCGTTGAGGATCGCGCCGGGAGAATTCTCCGGTGTATCGACGATCAAATTGGATGGCAGGACGAGGAGCTGGGAGTTGATCACGCCGATTTGGGCGCCGGTATAGAAACTGGTCGAGGCATAATCGACGGCGACTCCTAAGGTGAATTGATTGTCGTGACCGAAAATCGACTCACTGTCGGCCGCCTGCAAGGTCGCGCCTCGGCCCCAGGCGTTGATCGTTTCAAAGTCATTCTCCCCGATGTACACCGTGCCGCCGTCGGAGATGTCCGGCAAAGTCTGTCCGGCCGCGTTCATCAGCGGCGTGACCCCGTCGGGCTGGCACAAAATGCCCGCCGTATTCGTGCAGGCCTCGTAATTGGTGGTGTTGCCGTTGGAGACGGTCTGCGCGTATTGCCGGTAATAGAGCACGCTCTGCAGCGACCAGGTATCGGTCACCTTGAGCGTGCCGTTCAGAGTCACAAAATCCAGGGTATTGATGTTGGTCTGCGGGCCGGTGAAAACCAAAGAGCGATTCACGGCGAGCTGCTGCACCGGGGAGGGGCCCTGGCCATTCATCATGTTGTCTGCCCGGGTGTAGCTCAAATCGAGAGTCGCCGTGTCCGTATGCGCGCTGAAGACGGCGTACAGGTCGCGCATCCGATCGTTGGAAAACCACCGCCAGCCGTCCCAGTCCAGCGCCCGGCCGGCCACATAGAAGCCAAAGGCACCCGAGTTGCCGCCGAACTGCGCGGTGACCGCGCGCTGACCGTAAGAGCCTCCGGATAATTCCACATCTGCGCCCTGGTAGCTGAAGCCGTTCTTCATGGTGACCGAGATGGCGCCACCGAGTGCGTTCAGCCCAAACACGGGGCTCGAGCTCACGAGCTCGACTTGGTTGATGGCAATATCGGGAAAGAAATCCCAATTGACCGTATCGCCGAACGCCTCGTTGATGCGCACGCCGTTCTGATAGACCGCCAGGCCCTGCGGCGTGCCGAGCACCGGCGAGGCCTCAAAACCCCGGTACAGAATGTCGGGTTGGAAGGGATCATCCAAATCATCGTTGATGTTGATGCTCGAGAGATTCGAATTCAGAGCGCTGGTCAGGCTCGCCGACCCCTCCCGAGTCAAGTCCGCGGCCGACAGGACCTGCACATTTCCCGGAATCTTGTCGATGTCGATGGTGGTGCCCGGTATCGCCGTAGCCGTCACCACGACGGTCTGCAACTTCTCGGAGCTGCTTGCGTAGGCATCGGCCAACGCGCTCTCTGCATGCGCGACCATGCTCGTCGAAATTCCAATCGCGCAACACGGCAGAATCGCGGCGAACAGCAGTCGGTTCACTGGCAAGCTCCCCTGATTATTTTGCGTCGAATAGAGTGTCCTCGAACACTTTCGGTTCGGCCAGAGAGGGATTCCCGGTCAGCACCAGGAATAATTCCCGGCGCCGTAAATCTTGACGAACGAGACGCCGTGGCGTGACATCATGGTGGCCATCGGCGTTACGGAAAAGTGATGGCCAAAGGCAATAGGAATCAAGTCAGCGTGCTGCTGGTGGACGATCACGCGGTGGTACGTGAGGGCTATCGACGGTTGCTCGAGCGGCACGGCGATATCGCCGTGATCGGTGAGGCGGTCGACGCCGCGACGGCACACTCGCTGTTTTGCCGTCTTGACCCGCAGATCGTGGTCATGGATATCACGTTGCCCGGAAGCGGCGGTATTGAAGCGATGCGGCGCATGTTGATGTACAAATCCGATGCCCGCGTCCTGATCTTCAGCATGCATGAGGACGCCATTTTCGCGCGGCGCGCGCTGCAGGCCGGTGCATTCGGCTACGTGACGAAGGCGAGCGCGCCCCATGTGCTGGTGGAGGCCATACGCTCGGTCGCCGCCGGAAAGAAGTATCTCAGCCCGGAAGTGGCGCAAAAACTTGCTTTGAACGAATTCACCGGCGAGCAGGCCGACGGACTGTCGGCACGCGAATTCGAAGTGCTGCGCTTGCTCGCGCAGGGACATTCCGTCAAGGAGATAGCCGAGTCAATGGGGCTTCATCCGAAGACGGTCGCAAATCATCAAACCGCAATCAAACAGAAATTGGGAGCCGACACGGCAATTCAACTGCTGAAGAAGGCGACTCAGTTGGGGCTGGATCCCAGGAGTTAGGAAGACCCGAAACTCTTGCCACACTTTGCCACGGTTGCTCCACGGCTCCGCCACAAGGGACTGCGACACTATCCGTCGAGCCGCTTCGGCTCCGCTACGGGAGTTTGGCAAATATGTCTGGTCGCCTGGATGCCTTCTTCGAATTTCTGGGCCGGCTCGGTGGTTTATTGGCGGTAGCCCTGCGGTCCCTCATCATGGGGCTCTGGCGCTTTCGTTGGCGCTTTGTGATCGCCACCACTCTGATCTTGATCGTCCATGGTCTGTGGACCCACCCGCCATTCGAATCCGTACGCCGCGGCGAGGTCCTGGCCCGTACCGACGCGCTCGGCGGATCGGTGAGCGTCTACACCTCAGGCACGGTGCTCGTTCTGCCGGGAATCCACCAGGTGCGACGCTACTCCACTCGGGATCAGGTGTATCGGCCGGCCGAGAGCGCGAGCGCGACCGGCCCGGCTCCTTTCCAGTCGATCGAAGGTCTGTCGATCGGAGTGGATCTCGCGGTTCGCTGGACCGTGGACCGGACTCGCCTGGCCCAGATGTCGAGGGAATTTCCCGACGACATCGGCGCGGATCTCGTCGCGCCCGCCGTTCTGGGAATCGCCTATCCCACCTTTGCCCGCTACTCCGTGCGAGAGATCTTCTCGCAACGGCGCACGGATATACAACGCGAGCTGCTCGCGGAGCTCAAGCCTAAATTCACGGCCATGGGGCTGGTGTTGCGCGAGGTCGATATGGGGAAGGTCGATCTGCCTCCCGACTATCGAGCCGGCATGGAGAAGCTGCTCTCCGAGGAACTCGAGACCGAAAAAGTTCATTACACCCTGCAGCTCAAGGAGGCGCAGGTCAAGCAACAGCAGCTCGAGGCCGAGGCCGACAAGGTGCGGCGGCAAACAGCTGCGGAAGCCGCCGGCCAGGAGCAAGTCATCGCAGCGCGCGCGCAGGAGGAGACCATGAAGCACATCCTGCCTTTCAAGCAGAAGCAGATCGAGCAACGGCAGCTCGAGGCGGAAGCGGATAAAGTCGCGCGTATTCGTACCGCGGAGGGCGCTGCGGAGGCGCGCCGCATCGAGGCCAAGGGCGAAGCCGATTCGCGGCAAAAACTCGCGGATGCGGAGGCCTATCGGCTCGATCTCGTGGGCAAGGTGAGCGCGGGGCAGATGGAGCGCGAGGGCGCGCTGGTGTCGCGGTATCCGCTTCTGATTCAAAAGACGCTGGCGGACAAGCTATCCGACAAGGTTCAGGTCATCATCGCACCGCTTCCTGCGGCGGGTAAGTTCATCGGCTCGAGCCTGCTCGGCGAACAGAGCCCGTTGAATCCGGTCGACGACGCGGCCGCCGCGGCCGCCCACGCGGGAAGCTCCCGGTGATCGCCGCCCTCACAGCGACGCTCGCCATCGTGGTTCAAGACCACGCGGCATTGCGGGCAGCGCCGCGCTCGAGCGCCGCCGAGACCACGCGGCTATGGCAGGGAGACGTTCTCGAAATCCGCGGCGAACATGCCGGATATCTGAAGGTCTACGACTATCATCGCGAGCGTGGCGGATACCTGCGAGAGGACGCGGTGCGGCCGGTCGAACTCTCCGAGAACGCCGCCCCCGAGCTTCTCGCCGTGCTGCGCTTCCTGCGCGATAGCCCAGGATCCGAGGCGCTCGGTATTAGTTACGGCGCGGCGTATCTCAAGGCCGTGCCGCCGCGGGCCATTACTGCCGAGCCCTTCGACGCCATAGCCCAAATGGCCGAGCGGCTCGCCGATCAGGCCTCAGGCAGCACGAATCATCTCGCCGATTTTGCGCCGCACCTCGAAGTCGCAGAACAGTTCGGCGTTCGCATGCGCAATTTCGAGCGCAACGGGCGGATGCGGCTGTGCTACGACGGTGAATTGTTTCATCGCGTTCTGACGCTACCCGGGGCGCGTCCGGAGGAGCGTGCGCACGCAGTCCTCGGCCTCACCCGGTCCGATTGCATCGATCCGGATATGGGTCCCGTGCCGCGCGCAGCCGTCGATGCTGAACGCTCCCAACTGCTCGAGCAGGTCAAAGACAGCGAATTGAACGCGATGACGCGGAGCCGCGTGCATGCGCGGCGCGCCGGGGTTTGGGCCTCGCTTGCTTATGCCGACGACCGCCGCGGCGAACCCGCCGGCGCCGCGGCGGAGCATGCACTCGCGGAGCTTGTCGCCGTGCATCCGGACGATCTGGGTGATGACCGGCGGCCTGAGTACGTGGACGCCGTGCTGCGGGTCAGTGCCATCCGCTGGACCGGGGCGTCGGCCGCACCGCAGCCGGGACCGCTGACCTTGAGCGCAACGCCGGGAGATCCGGGCCAAACCTGTGTTGCGCTGGAGGATGCACATCGGCCGCGCGCCGGCGCACTCATTCGGCGCTGTACCTACGGGATCGTAAGGATGGCCTCGATTCAGGCCATCCCTCAGGGTCCGGCGCTGGTGCTCGCGGTGCAGCCGCTCGAGAGCTGGCGCGAGCTCTGGGTGTTTCACGAAAAAGCTGGAAGCTGGACGATCGACGTGCTCTCGCCCGGGCTCGACAATCCCGAGGAGGGATACGTGGATTTTGCGGGCTACGCGCCGGGCGCGAGGCGCCTACTCATCGCGCGAGAAGTAAAGGATGGCGGGCGATTTCGGCGGAGCTTCGAGGAGCTGCGGCTCGATGATCTCGCCTTGGCGAGGCAGGCGAGCGATCCTTCGCTCCTGCGGGACTTCGGCCGCTGGCAGGATATTGCGTGGCGGCGCGACACGCTGGCGCTTCATTAGCGCGCTTGCGGCGGCCAGTTGGGCGTTTCAATACCGAACTGCCGGGCATACTCCGAATTGAGCCGGGGCCAATCGAATTTCATCGCCTCCCCGGCAACGATGCGGCCGATGGGAGACTCGCTGAGAAGGTGATCCAGAACATCGAAACAAATGTGCCACCCGGCAGCGCCCATGGAGATGAAGCGGCGATCGATGTTGTGCCACAGCGTCAGGCGCGTGCCGCCACCGAAGGCTTCGAGTTTCCACCGGATACCTTGGTCGCCCCAGTTGTACTCGAGCAACTTGGGAGCGTCGGCTCGCCTCACTTTGGATTCGGAGACGTGCGGCGCGGGCGCTCCCACCGTGGTGAGCTTCACCGTGCCGGTTGTACCCAGGTTCGCATCGGCGTCGAAGGGCGCCCACTCGCGCAGACTGGCCGGGTCCGTCAACGCCTTCCAGACTTTTTCCGGCGGATGATGCAGTTCCCGAACACAAATGAGCGTCCACTTCTCCCCATCCCGGCGAACCTCGGCGCCCGCGGCCGGGCCCGGCTTGTAATTGTCACGGCTGCTCATCGTTTTCTTCCCTTCCGACGTGGTATTTGATTGGTGCGGTCGAGGTGTCGCTCGAGCGCGTCGAGGTGCGCCGACCAGAAGCGGCGGAACGGCGCGAGCCAGGCGTCCACCTCCATCAGAGGTTCGGGCCTGATCCGATAGAGACGCCGCTGAGCATCCACGCGCGACTCCACGAAGCCCGCCTCGCGCAACACCCGCAGGTGCTTGGAAACCGAGGGCTGCGGGAGGTTTAGCCTCTGCTCGATATCACCCACGGACCGCTCCGCGGATGCGAGCAGACTCAGGATCGCGCGCCGGCTCGGCTCGGCAATGATGGCGAATGTTGATTCCATGCTGAGTATATACGTCAAAGAGTATATATCTGTCAAGGCACACAACCAGACCAAAGTCACGAAAGCGCCGAGAGCATCGATCAGCCAATCAACGATGCTAATTGCGTCTCGACATCGCTGCCATGCGATCCTGCAGCCGCTTCTGAAAGCGGCGGCTCAACCGCAATCGAACCTTGGATTTCAACACGACCTCATACTCGCCTCCGATCTGCAGCTCCAGCCCGCGAACCCGCTCGAGATTCACGATGACCGAGCGGTGAATGCGAAGGAATTTCTCGCCGCCCAAGTCCCGCTCGAGCTCCGACAGCGCCCGCCGCAGGAGGTGAGTGTCGCTGCCTATGTGCAGGCAGACGTAGTAGTCGGCGGCCTCGATCCAGTCGATGTCCGCGACATCCAGGAACTGCACCTGGCCACGGCTTTTGACCACCAGGCGCTTCGCCGGTTGCGGTTGCCGGGGTGCGTAGTGCGCGAGCTTGTCCTTGGCACGATTCAAAGCACGGCTGAAGCGCGCGTCGTCGAATGGCTTCAGCAAGTAATCGAGCGCCCCCGCCTCGAAGGCGCGCAGCGCATACTCGTCATAGGCCGTCACGAAGATGATGGTTGACGCCAGGTCGCTGCCCAACAATTCGAGCACATCGAAGCCATCGCATTCCGGCATTTGTACGTCGAGAAACACCAGGTCCGGCTTCGATTTTCTAATCTCCTCGATGGCCTCCAATCCGGATCCGCACTCGGCGACGGATCCGATGTCCGGATCTCGCCGCAGCAGCACGGTCAGGTTGCGCCGCGCCAACGATTCGTCGTCGACGACGAGGGTTTGTATGGGTGCCAGCCCTTTGCAGGGAGATTCCATTCACGCCTCCCTGAGGGGCAGGGTCACAACCACTTCCACCGCGCCGGTGTCGGTGTGCTTCAGCAGCAACTCCGACTCCTCGCCGTGCAGGATTTGCAAACGCGTGCGCAGATTGCCGATGCCGACTCCCGTGTGCGTGGCCTGCCAATCTGCTGAGACAGCCGGCCCGTCATTGTAGACACTCAGGCGCAGGCCGCCGTTGTGGCGTGCGGCGGCAACGCGGACGATGCCGCCGGCGACGCGCTTGGCGATGCCGTGCTTGATGGCATTCTCCACCAAGGGTTGCAAGAGCAGGCTGGGAACCTGCGCGTGCAGCAATTCCGCCGGGATGTCCACGCTGACCTGAAGGCGATCCCCGAAGCGAACCCTCTGGATGTCAAGATAGCGCTGCAGATACTCGACTTCCTCCGCCAGCGTCACCTGCGGCCGGTGAGAGTCCTCCGAAGCGCGGCGCAGAAACTCGCTCAAGCCCACGATCATGCTTACTGCGGCGTCGTTTCTATGGTCGCGCACCAGGCCGGCGATGGAATTGAGCGTGTTGAACATGAAGTGCGGCTCGATCTGCCGGCGCAATGCCGCGAGCTGCGCCCGAGACAGCTCCTCATTGAGCCGCGCAGTCTCGGTCAACTGGCGGGCGGTTTTCTCCCGGGAGTCCGCCGCCAGAGTAACCGCCAATATCAGTGCGTATACGATCAGGTAGGTCAGAATGATGTCGAGCAGCGACGAGCGCCATACGTCCAGGAAGGGGCCTCGCCGTGCGTGGTTCCAGGGGTTGAAGAGCATTTGGAGCAGGGAACACCATGCGGCAGCCACCGAGCTGACGACGGCAAATGCGGCGAGGTGTACCGCGGCCGCGGGCATGATCGTACCGCGATTCACTGCATAACGCCGTGCCAGGCGGCTGATGAGCGGAGTGGCCAACGCCCATGGCAGCCAGGACGCCATTTCCGTCGCGAAGATGGGCAGCCATGCATGATGATTATCGTCTGCATGCATCGCAAGCAGGGTTTGACTTGCGTCGAGTAACGCCCCCGCGCACCAGATCGCGGTAATCCAGAGCCAACCGGTCGAGCGTACGGCGGTGGGGGACTCGGTCATGGCCGTCACTTTACGCCAAGTACCGCGGCAGGCGCATTCATGCAGCGAATCACCGGCTCCGTGCAGTGAGCGGCATGGGTTCGCGTTGGCGCTGCTCCTACACTGGATTCCGAAATTTCCCGCAGCTGGTTGCCGATGCCAAGATCTTCAAAGGCGAGGGGGATCGCATGCGCGCTGATGTTGGCATCTTCAACTGTCAGCACGGTTCGAGCGCAGCACGCGTCCGACGATCCGGTGGCCGCGGCCAACGACGCCTTTGGATTGACTCTCGGATTGGAAAGCATCGGTCTTTACGGGCCGGGCGGCATCCGGGGTTTCAGCCCCCAGGCGGCCGGAAACATGCGCATCGAGGGGCTGTATTTCGACCAACAAGGAACCCTGTCCAATCGCGTGGTCGAAGGCTCGACCGTTCGAATCGGCGTCAGCGAAGTCGGCTATGCATTTCCGGCGCCGACCGGCATCGTGGACTATGACCTGAGGCATCCGGGCAACGGCACGCCGAGCGCCACGATCGTAGCCAGCGAAGGCCCTTTCCAGGCGCACGGTGTCAGCATCGATGGCAATCTGCCTTTGATCTCGAGTGAGCTGCAATTGCCGGTGGGCGCGAGCTACGGGATCAGCACGCAAACCCCGCTCGGTGCTGCCAATTCTGGATACACATCGACGATTGCGAACGTCGGCGCGACGCCGCAGTGGAAGCCGAACGATGCGCTGACCTTTCGCGGGATTTTCGACTGGAGCCGGACCACGCAGGCCAAGAGCCTGCCCGTCGTCTTCACGGCGGGCGACTCCTTGCCCCCGCCGACGCCTCGAGGATACTTCGGTCAGAATTGGGCCGAATCAAACAGTCTTTCGGAAAGCTACGGCGGAATCGTCGATGCCCAACTGAGCGGACATTGGTCGCTGGCAGCCGGCATTTTTCGATCCGTTGCCGACAATCCGATCAGTTACACGGATTTGTACCTGGACACGCGGCCGAACGGTGCCGGGGAACAATACATCGTCAGCAGCCCCGACCAATCGACCTCATCGACCTCCGGCGAAGCTCGTATTACGGGCCATTTCGGAACGGGTTCGTGGCGTCAAGACCTCGTGTTGCTCGCCCGCGGCCGCGACACGTTGGCGCTCTACGGCGGCTCCGACGTCATTGATCTGGGCCCCGCCCCGATTGACCAGAGTGTCCAAGTCCCCGAGCCGGCCTTCAGCTACTCAGCGCGGACCCATGACCGTACCGAGCTTTGGAGCGTGGGAATGGCCTATCGCGCGCAATGGCAGGATCATGGAGATTTCGCGTTCGGACTTCAGCGCGAGAGCTACACCAAAGATGTGAATGCTCCCGCGCTGCCGGAGGCGCAGCTGCAGGATCATCCGCTGCGCGCCTACGGAACGGCCGCTTGGGTACTGACCGGCCGAGCCACTGTCTACGCGGGCTACACCCAGGGCCTCGAGGATTCCGGCGTGGCTTCGAGCACCGCTGAGAATCGCGGCACCATCCTGCCCGATGCCCGTACCTGGCAAGCCGACGCGGGTGTTCGATTTGTACTCACGTCTCGTGTGAAGCTCATCGCGGGTGTTTTCGAAATTGAAAAACCCTACTTCAATCTGGATACGAGCAACGTCGATCGTGCCCTCGGGCTGCAACGCGCAACGGGATTTGAAGGGTCCGTCTCCGGCGAAGTGATCCGGAATCTCGAGGTAACGGCCGGCGTCTTGATGGGTGAAGTAAAGGTCATTGGGCCGAATCTGAGCGCCGAGGGCGTCGGTTCAACGGCCTTTGGACAACCCCGCATTCAGGCCGTGGTCAATACCAACTACAAATTCCCGCAACGGCCGGCGCTTTCTGCCGACTTCGCGATATTTCATTTCGGCCGGGCGCCGGCAAGTCTCGACAATGTGGCGCAAAATCCGTCGCAGACGGTGATGGCTCTCGGCGGTCGATACCGGTTCTCGATACTGGGAGCGCCGGCAACGCTGCGCGTGCAAGTCCAGAATCTGACCAATACCTATTTCTGGAATTTGGGCTACAGTCCCGGATTCTCCCAATTCTCGCAGCGCGGCTTTTTCGGCTATCTGACGGCTGACTTCTGACGGGTTGACACGCCGGCACTTCGTCGACGCGAGAGCAGCCTCAGCCACGGGGTCAAATGGAAGGCGCTCATCAATAAATACATCGGGACCATTCCGGTCAGCGGCGATGCATCGTGCGCGGCCGAGCAGAGCATGTCCGGCATGCTGCCGCCATGGATTCCTGACAGCAGCGCCATCATTGCGAAGGTCGGCGCAGCCGCGAGGGACAGGTTTCCAGCCCCGGTCACGCTTTTGCCTCTGCGTCGCGCTTTCGGAACGCGGCTTCTCCGGCGTCGGACACCTCGACCCACTTGCGATTAGGCGAGGCCTCGGCGTCGTAGTTGTCGTGCCAGTTCCACCATTTGTACGGCGGGCTCTGAGGGTAGCCTTTCGGCGAGTCCTCCCAAGTCTCCTGCCGGCCGAGAGGTGTGATGTCGAGGTAGCTCCAGGTGGTCCCCATCGCCTCGTCGCCGCGGCTGTTGATGAAGTATGTGCGGAATATCCGCTCGCCGTCGTGAATGAAGACGTTGTGGCCGTGCCATTGATCGACGCCGAAGTCCGCGTCGAAGCCGTCAGTGATGGTGTACCAGGGCATCTCCCAGCCCATCCTCGCCTTCAGGCGCGCGATGTCCGCCTGCGGCGCCCGTGACGCGTAGGCGAGAGTGGTGTCACGAGCATTCAAATGGGTCAGGTGGGCAACCTGATCGGCGCCCAGGGAGCAGCCGCGGCAGGCGTGCTCGGGCCAGCCGAACACGCCGGGTTCGAAGAAGGCCCGGTAGACGATGAGCTGACGGCGGCCCTCGAATAAATCGAGCAGGCTTACCCTGCCATGGGGTCCGTCGAACTCGTACTTCTTGTCGACAGCCAGCCATGGCATGCGCCGTCGCTCGGCGGCCAGGGCGTCGCGGGCTCGCGTCAGGGCCTTTTCCTTCTGCAGCATCTCCCGTAGCGCAGCCTGCCAGGCCTCCAGCGATGCGATGGGCGGCGTGCGCATGGTGGGTACTGTCTTGGTCGTGGTCATGGCGCTCTCCGAATGTGCCTGCTCGGCGGTTGTGATACAGCTTGGCACCAGGCATAGATCGGTGTGAGTTACAAATGTGGCGCGATTCCCGCAACGCAATTAAGCGAAAAAAAGGATTAAGCGAAATAGGCTGGGTGATCGAAATCGGCGATGAGCCCAGGCTCGGCAGGCGTCCATTCGAGCTTCGCACGCGTGCGCGCGCTCGATGTCGGGGCGTCAAGGCCTGCGAACATCGCGAACCAGCCGAAGTGTTCTGCCGCTTCTTCGCGCGACTTCGAGACGACCGGAATGTTGAGGCGCCGGCCGATCACCTCTGCGATCGCTTTGAAAGGCACACCCTCCTCGGCGACGGCGTGGAAGGGACCTTGCTCCGCGCCGCGCTCCAGCGCGAGCCGATAGACACGGGCGGCGTCGAGGCGGTGCACGGCCGGCCAGCGATTGAGCCCATCGCCGATATAGGCGGACACACCCTTCTCGCGCGCGAACCCGATCAGGCGCGGGACGAAACCGTGATCGCCGTGGCCATGGACCGACGGGGCGAGCCGCACCGTCGATACCCGTATGCCGCGTTCCTTGAGCGCGGCCGTCGCCTCCTCCGATTTGCGGGGAAAGGAGGGAGAGTTGGGTGGCGCATCCTCCTCGGTCGCGGTGCGGCCAGGGGCGAGGAGCGCAACACCGGATGTCACGAGCAGCGGGCGGGCGGAGCCTTCGAGCACCGCGCCGATCGCCTCGATGGCGCGCCGGTCCTCCGCGCAGTTCTCTGCGAATTTCGAGAAGTCGTGGTTGAAGGCGGTGTGGATCACGGCATCCGATTCGGCGGCGCCGCTCCGGAGGCTGCCCAAATCCGCGAGAGAGCCGCGATGGATCTCGGCGCCCGCGGCGGCGAGCGCTTGCGCCCCCTTCTCCGAGCGGGTCAGACCCAGCACGTGATGACCGGCGGCGATCAAGTCTTTGACGACGGCCGAGCCGACCCAGCCGGTCGCTCCAGTAACGAATATACGCATGGCATTCTCCTGGTTTTTGGTGGGGACAAGTGTCCGGCTTGGGGGTATCCTGGTAAAGTAGTGATATTATCCAGGTATAATGACTAATAGGGTGGGCGGGCACATCGCGACTGAGACCCAGCTTGGGGCCTATCTGAAGGACCGCCGCGCGAAGCTCGATCCTGCCGCATTCGGCTTTGCGCCGAATCGTCGCCGCACCCCGGGCCTGCGCCGCGAAGAAGTGGCGCAGCGCGCCCATATAAGTCCGACCTGGTACACCTGGCTGGAACAAGGACGCGGCGGCGCGCCCTCAGCACAGGTGCTGGATAGGATTGCGCGGGCTCTGATGCTGACAGATGTCGAACGCGAGCATCTTTTCCTGCTCGGCCTCGGCCGCCCGCCTGAGGTGCGCTACCGCAAGGACGAAGTCGTCACGCCGCGACTGCAACGCGTGCTCGATGCGCTGGAGCCGAGCGCTGCTCTCATCAGGACCGCCACATGGGACGTGGTCGCCTGGAACCGCGCGGCCACCGTGATGCTGACCGACTATGGATCGCTGCCGCCGGGGCAGCGCAACATCCTGCGCTTCATATTTCTTGATCCTCGCGTTCGCGCTGCGCAGTACGATTGGGAAAGTGTGGCGCGGTTCGTGGTCGGCGCGTTCCGGGTGGACGCGGCACGTGCGGGTGCGGCGGCGGAGGTGGAACCTCTCGTCGATGAACTCTGCCGACTCAGCCCCGAGTTCAAGGCCCTATGGCGGGACAACGATGTTCGAAGCCACGGCGAAGGCGTCAAGCACATACGGCATCCACTGGTCGGACTGATCGCCTTCGAATACTCGGCATTCGCGGTCGATGGTCGGCCGGATCTGAGCATGGTCGTCTACATTCCGGCGACGTCTGCTGATGCGGAGAAGATCAGATCGTTGACCGGCTCGGCGCGGGCGCTCGAACGAACCTGAGGCGCTCAACGCGGGCACTCGAACGAACCTGATGCGCGCTCGGCGCGTCCGACCTGTGGAGGTTTCGAGTTCTCATGAGTGTTGCTCGTGCTGCGGCGCGACCACTCTGTGAAGCGCTCGCCGAAGTTGATCAAATTTTGATCAACTTCCATGGAACATTTTCAATCTCCCCGGGGTCTCACGTTTGTCTGGATGACATCGCGTTATTACATGGGAGGGGCAGAGCGCAGCTCGCCTGAATCTATGACGACGCAAATCTTCTATAGCGTTTTTTCGCCGCGCAAAATTTCCCGCACATCCTTGATCCTGCTGCTGTGCGCAACGCCGCTCACGGCGCTTACGCAACCGACGACTTCATCGACGCCCAGTCCCGCCGCAGTGCCGACCATTGCGGAGAACCTTTCCGTTACACCGAGGTTCGGCCAGACTCAGGAGCAGCTGGCTGCGGATCGCGCCGAATGTGGCCAGTGGTCGCACGCTCAAACTGGCTTCGATCCCGGCCAATATGGCGGCGGAGTTGCACCGTCTGTCTACAGTGCGCGACGTCTGCAGTATGGGCGCGCACTGGCGGCATGCCTCGAGGGACACGGCTATAACGTACGCTTTGCCGCGCCCGCGACTGCGCCGCCGAGCTACAACCCGCCACCACCACCGCTGCAGCCACCACCGCCGCAGCCATCACCACCGCCGGCCGCCGCACCGCCGGTGGTTGCCCGGTATTCACCGCCGCCGGGCCCGGAGTTGAAATACCATCCCTTCGCAGTGCAGATCGGCGGCGGTTACAGCGTCACGACCGGAACCACGAGTCAAGCTGTTGACGATGGACCCAATGCGGGGCTGGGATTGACCTGGTTTCCAACGTCGGCGCTGCCGATCGGTATTCGAGTCGACGGCAGCTACAGCTGGTTTCGAGCCAAGGATCAGCTGCTCAATAACGGAAACTTCACCTCCGGCCACGAGGACATCTACGGAGGCGATGCGGATCTGCAGCTGAACCTCGCACACCGTTCCTCGGCGGCGCAATTTTACCTGTTCGGCGGCGCGGGCCGGTATCGCGAACAGACCGTGCTGCGGCAAGTCTCGATCGTCAGCGGCACTGTGTGCGGTTTCTTTTATTGCGGGCCGGGTTATTTCCCCGCCGTAACGGCCGAACAGCGCACGACCAGCGATTGGCGCCAAGCGTGGAACGCCGGAGCGGGATTCGAAATCGCGATCGCCGATAGAGCGTCGTTCTTCATGGAGGCGCGCTACTTACGAATTTTGCCCAACAGCAATCAGACCAAGTTCGTGCCCGTCACACTGGGGTTTCGCTTTTAACCAATCAATCGGCATAGTTCCATGGCAATCACCGCCTGCAAAGAGTGTGCTCGAGAGGTCTCCGACAAGGCCACGTCTTGTCCTCATTGCGGCGTAGCGATTGCCGCAGCGGCCCGGCAAGCGACACGGCGCGTTAAACCCTGGGTGTACGGCACGTTGATTGCCGGCCTGCTGGTGTGGGGCGGCCTGACGACGCTCTGGCTCACGGGGACAACTTCGGTACCAAGACCGCTCGTGGGTTTCATCGGGACGAAAAGCGCTGCGCTCCGATCCGTCAAAAGCTCCGAAAGCACGGCCGAGGCGTCTCGCCCTGCCGAACGCGAGCCGGTAAACAGCGCCATCTATAGCACCAGCGTTGAACAACTCTATCAAGACTACGACGCGAATGAGGTGGCCATCCAGAGTAAAATCGACGGCAACCCGATTCGCGTCAGCGGCAGCGTGGCGGAGATCAACCAGGACACTTCGGGTCACCCCGTCGTGACGCTGCATACCGGCAGCGGCGACAACGCCGAGATGCGTTTGACCGATGATCAAAGGTTCGCCGCAGCGCAACTATCCAAGGAAGATGCGGTTGAGATTCAATGCAACAAGATGCAACGCGTCGAGGCAAGGCTGCGCGGCAGCGGCTGCGCCTTGGTGCTGGTTGATGCCGGCGGCAAACTGGTCTATCTCGCCGTTTCACTGTCCGGCAAGCTCGGCAATGCGCCCTTATATATAGTGGGCCCCATGCCGCGGCGGACGTGCCTCGCCAGCAGCGATTCCATCGCAGCGCAGCTGGTCTCGAATCCCGTCAGCGAGCACATTCTCGCCAAATCATGCGCTGCAACGGCACGCGAGAGTGTGGCGCTCGAAGGATGCCACCTAAACTCAACCATGCTGGCGATGCCGGACCTGCCTACCGCCCATCTGTGGAAATACGATTGCAACGTGCCGGGTGCCGAAACGCGCGCGGTCGCGGAGGTTGCAAACTCAAAGGGCACTCAGAAGAAGCGCGCGGCGGCGGCCGCCACGGCGGCGATGGCAAACGTGCCGGAACCCGCATCGGTGCCGGAAACGGTGGAGGGGGTCTTGGTTGCGACAGCGGATTCAGAAGCACCGGTGCCGAAAGCGCCTCCCCAAGAGGCCGCTTCCGTCGTGGCAGCCGACTTCCCCGCAGTGACGCCCGTTAAAACCGCGGGCGCGGCGCCGGCACCCAGCAGCGCCGGCGATACCGGCGGCCCGCAGCAGCCGGCGCCCATTGCCGTACCCGCTTTAATCTCAGCGGCCCCGACACCGCCCGCAGCCGTCCCCGACGATTTGACCCCCGTCCGCACCAAAGATCCCGACGCCGCAGTTCGGATTGCGTCCTATTGCAGCAAGATAACGTCGAGCGCGGCCAATCCCACGGCGGTCGCGTTGCGGTGTAGGCAAGAAGAAGCAGAAGCCTGGACTCGACTCGTCGTTCAGAACGAGTTCCCGACCCTCGACGACACCAGCCGGCGCAAATGCAACGAGCCGCCGTTCCCGGACAGTTTTGTGGCTCGGGAAACTTGCGCGAAGTATCAACTGCATCTCGACTAGCGTCGCGGGCAACAGTCCGCTTTCGTCGGCTGACGATACCAAGGCCGCGCTTGCCCATGCGCGAAGAATTCACCTTGTCAGCGGCAACCTGTTCTGCGGGTGCTTCCTCAGCCTACCGAAGTCGGGGATAATCGCGCGCTCACAACAAGCACGGCGCCAGTCAGCGGCGCGGCATCGAAGAAACGGGAGAACGCCATGTTACGAATTGCGCGCCTTGCGATATTGAACGTCGTCGCCTTGATTTTCTATGCGTGGGGCTTGCCCGCCGCTGCCGCGGAGTCGAATAGCTCGAAGCTGTTCACGGTAGGACGATATCTGGAGTTGCAAGCGGCAGAATCCCCCCAGGTCTCCCCGGACGGCACTCAGGTCGTTTACACCCGCTCCCTCATAGACGTGCAGAACGACAAGCAGGAACAAGCGATCTGGATCGTCGGTATCGACGGTCGCAATCATCGTTTTCTCGCCAAGGGCAGCGGGGCGGTGTGGTCGCCCGACAGCAAGAGCATTGCGTACACAGCCGAAGGCGAACCCAAGGGCCGGCAGATTTTCGTGCTGCATCTCTCAGTGCCGGGTCCGGCCACACAGATTACCCGGGGTCAACAGGATGCCGGCAATCTGCACTGGTCACCCGATGGTCGACAGATTGGATTCATCATGGTCGTCCCGAGCGTGGAGAAGTGGTCGGTCGATCTGCCCGCTGCGCCGGACGGCGCGAAATGGGCCGCGGCACCCCGCTTTACCGAAAGATTTCATTTCCGCCGCGACGGCGTCGGGCTGACTGATCGCGGTTACCGGCACCTGTTCGTGGTCGACGCCGATGGCGGTGCACCGCGCCAGGTGACCAGCGGGGAGTGGAGCGTCGGTTCGAGCGTGTTTGAAGTCGGTGATGAGGCCGAGTGGAGTTTCACGCCGGATGGCCGCTCGGCCATTGTGGAGGGGTTCAAAGAGGGGAACGGCGATCTCAACGATCGGCAGGGCTACATCTACTCCGTCGAACTTGCCACGGGCGCCACCAAGCGTTTAACCACGACACCGGGCGGCTGGAGCCGACCCAGCCTATCGCCCGACGGCAAGACGATCGCCTATGTCGGCTACGCGCAGAATGGCGATTCGTACCGAGTCGCGGATCTTTGGACAATGTCCGTCGACGGCAGCAATGCCACCCTGCGATCAACCGCATTCGACCGCGAGCCGCGGAACCTCGAATGGTCGCCGGACAGCAGCGCACTGTACTTCCTCGCCGAAGACAAGGGCAGCGTCCATTTGTATTCGTGGTCGCAGCGTGGCGGCGTTCATCCTGTCACGAGCGGCGCCGAAGTCGTGCGCGGCGCCTCCGTGAGCCGCAACGCCATCGTCGCCGTGCGGGGCGATTTCCATTCGCCCGGCGACGTCGAAGTCATCAATCAACACAAGCCCGATGCGCATGATCGGCTGACGCACATCAATGATGAGCTATTGCACAATCTGCAGCTGGCGGACGCGGAAGAAGTCGGTTTTGGCTCATCGGGCGGTGCTCACATCCAGGGTTGGGTGGTGAAGCCGCCGAATTTCAATGCGTCGCAAAAGTATCCGCTGATACTCGAAATCCATGGCGGCCCGCACGCCATGTATTCGGTCGGGTTCAGCCCCATGTTCCAGAACTTTGCGGCGAACGGCTATGTCACGCTGTTCATCAACCCGCGCGGATCCACCGGCTACGGCAGCCAGTTCGGCAATGCGATTGCCAAGCACTACCCGGGCGTGGACTACGACGATTTGATGGCCGCCGTCGACACATTGCTGAAGAGCGGCTACGTCGATGAATCGCGCATGTTCGTATCAGGCTGCAGCGGCGGCGGTGTGCTGTCGAGCTGGGTGATCGGTCATACCACCCGCTTTGCTGCCGCAGCCGTCCGATGCCCGGTTATCGACTGGATCAGCATGGCCGGTGAGACAGACGTACCGCTCTTCACCTACCGCTTCTTCAACAAGCCGCCCTGGGAAGATCCGAGCGACTGGCTGGCGCAATCGAGCCTTATGTACGTCGGCCATATAAAGACACCGACCTTGCTCATGACGGGCGAATTGGATCGGCGCACGCCAATCCCGCAAACCGAGGAATTCTACGCGGCACTGAAGTACCAGGGCGTTCCGGCGGCGCTGCTGAGGTTCGACGGAGAGTTCCACGGTACCGGGCGAAAACCGTCCAATTGGATGCGCACTCAGCTCTACATGATGAGCTGGTTCGATAAATACGGCGCAAAGACGGGAGGCCCACCGCGGTAAGAACCGGCGCCCGGTCAAGCACCGGACGCGTGATTCTCGGGGATGCTGCCGCGAAGCGACAGGGCCTGCGTCCGCGCGGGAGTGTCGCGCACCCAGCGTATCTGCGGCGGCAGCGGTTGATCGGTCAGCAAGGCAAGCAGACTCGCGTTGGTCGCTTCCACGGAGTCGAAGGGGGTGCCGTGGCGCGAACCGCGCACCACGACGATGTCGGCTTTGAGCCGTGCTGCCAGCTCGCGTTTTTCGGCGAGCGGTGTGAAATCGTGTTCGGCCGCAATCAGCAAAATGCGGCTCCTCAACCGGCCCAGCCGACCGATGATGGCCCACCGTGCCAGCGCCAGTCCCATGCCGAGGTAGGAGCTGGCGGGGACTGCGCCGACCACAGCGGCTGCGTGCCTGCGCAGGGCGTGCTGCCAGGGTTCGGGGAACAACCTGACCGCAAGCAGCCACGCGGCGCGCCGCATGCCCAGCAGCCGCACCAGCATTTCGGACACGTGCACTTCGAGCCATTTGTGCCAATCATCCGGCCGATAGGTCGCCAGGCTGTTGATCAGTCCGAGGCGCGGTACGTGCGACGGGCGGCGCGCCGCCATCTCCAGAGCGACGGCGCCGCCCATGGAGAAACCGATGATGTTGGTCCGAGATATTCCGAGGTGATCCAGCAGGGACCACAGCGCCGCTGCAAACCCCTCGATGGTGTACTCACCCCGAGGCGGCGGACTGCGTCCGCTTCCCGGCAGATCCGGGACGATGACCTGAAAGTGTTTTTCGAGCGCATCCACTTGAAATGCCCAGTCGGCCCCGCTGCCGCCCAGTCCATGAATGAGTAACAGCGGTTCGCCTTGTCCGCGTATCAAGTAGTGAATGGAAGGACTTTTGTTGTTGCAAAATAACGGCACGAGGAAAATGCTAGCGCAAGACCGGCCTTCAGCCCTTGCGCGCGCCGACCGGTTCGCTGTCATTGGTTCGCCGATTGTCGTGTAGGACGGCGCCTATGCCATGAGTTATGGCATGTCTATTTTGGCAAGAGAGCGATACTCCCCAAGTTCACGCTTCTCACCTCGGGCAACGTCACCAGCGCATCAGAAATGATCCGTACGGCGTAGCGCAGGTCGGTGATCCACAGTTTGCTCACGAGCGCGGCGTCGCGGGCGGCGACGGCATCGACGATCTGTGAATGCATCGACTGGAACCAGGCCGATACGTTGAGGCTGCGCAGGCCCAAGTAGAGAACGCGCAGGGTCAGATCTTGCAGAGAGGTGATGGTGGCGAGGAGTCGTGAATTGCCGGCGGCCGACGCGATGGTCAGATTGAAATCGCGGTTCGCCGAGAGAAACTCCACCAATTGCGCGTGGCTGGTCAGTTCGTAACTGCTCTGAGATATCTTTCGCAGCCGCTCCAGATCCGGCGCCGCGAGACCGGCAGCGGCCGCGAGTTCCGCGGCCTTCGGCTCCAGTATTATCCGAAGCCCGTAGATGTCCTGCACGTCCTTCAGCGTCAGCGGAGCGACGCGCAGGTTGCGTTCATCCGCCTTTTCCACCAGGCCTTCCTGCATGAGGCGCTGCAGCGCCGACCGAACGGCGGCCTGCCGAAGATTGAATCGTTGGGTCAGCGATGCCTCGGAGACCCGGCCGCCCGGCGGTAGTTGGTTGAAGAGGATCTCCGTACGTATTTGTTGGTACGCCTGTTCACCCAAGTTGCCGGTGCCCTCGGTGCGAGATCCGCGATCCATGTGTTTCTTCTCGCCTATGTGGCTGCGGGTCATTGAATGATCCCTCGTGTCCGGAGATTTTAAATCCACTCGCTCATGATGTTGAAGACATTTTTCAACAGGTTATCATGGAGTTTACAACATGTTACCGAGATGCTAACTTGTGATTTGGCCCCGCAACACCGGCGAATCCCCATGACTGCGAAACGCGAGCCTATCGAATACGCGGACGCGAGCCTCGAGGTGCGCGCCGTCTACGACGACATCATGGCGACGCGCAAAACGGATTGGGTCAACAATTTCTGGAAGGTGCTGGCCCATGATCCACCGACCCTCAGGCGCATCTGGGCCAATATCAAGGAGGTCATGGGTCCGGGCACGCTCCCTCCCTTGACCAAGGAACTCCTGTACGTGGCAGTCAGCGCTTCGAATGGTTGCCGCTACTGCATTGCCTCGCACGGCGCCGCCGCCCGGAAACAAGGTATGACGGAGGCGCAGTACTCCGAACTGATGGCCATCGTCGGTCTTGCGAACGAGACCAACCGTTTAGTGACCGCGCTCGACGTCGCCGTCGACCCGGCGTTTCTCTGATCTTGTGACGACAGGCAACTCTGCCGCATGATGAGGAAAACCGAATGAGTACGTCAGATTTTAACAGCGTTACACATCATCGCTGGGACCAAATTCCGGCGGAGCCGCTGAAGGGCACGATCACCCGGCGCCTCATCACCGGCGAGCGGATGATGATTGCGCACGTGTACTTGAAGAAAGGCGACGACGTCCCTCTGCACTCTCACCACAACGAGCAGCTCACCTACATACTCGAGGGCGCGCTGCACTTTTGGTTCGGTGCGAACGGCGAGCGGGAGCTTACCGCGAGTGCAGGTGAGGTGGTCGTCATTCCGTCCCATGTGCCGCACCGGGCTCTGGCACTCGAGGACACGCTCGACGTGGACATTTTCGATCCGCCGCGCGAGGACTGGTTGACCGGCACCGATGCATACCTGAGGGGCTGAGATGCGCGGTAGTTGCGCGAGACGTTGCCTTGCTCGTCATGGGCGGCTATGGCTAATTACATGATTCACGATGATGTCTGGAAATCCGTGGCGGAGTTTCGCTTGCCGGAAACCCTCGGATTCGGCCTCGTGCCTGCGCCTGTCATGTATAGCGCAACTCTCGAGAACGGGCGATGGAACCAAGGAGAGCTCCTGCCCTACGGACCGATCGAAATACTTCCCGGCGCTCGCGCCCTGCATTTCGCGGAACAGGCCTTCGAGGGCATGAAGGCATATCGGGTGGGACGTCAGGCCGCGAATTTGTTTCGAGCAGGCGACAACTGTGCGCGCTTCCGGCGATCCGCCGAACGCGTCGCGATGATCGCCGTGCCGGAGCAATTGTTTCTTGAAGGGATCAACGCGGTGGTCGGCGCCTGCACGCCCTTCGTACCCGACAAGAGCGGTCAGTCGTTGTACGTTCGGCCCTTCCTGTTCGGTACCGAACCAGGCTACGCGGTCCGCGCCTCGAACACTGCCCGCTTCATGGTCATCGCCAATCCATCCGATGCCTATGCCGCCGGCGCCATGAAGGTGCTGATCGAGCGGGAGCAAGTCAGGGCGGCTTCCGGCGGACTCGGAACAGTGAAGGCCGGTGCCAATTACGCGGCGTCATTGCTTGCCTCGACGCGTGCAGTGAAACGCGGCTACACGGTTGCGCTGTGGCTCGATCCGCTGACGCGCCGGAACATCGAAGAGCTGTCCGGGATGAATTTATTCGCCGTGATCGGCGACGAATTGCACACGCCGGTTCTCAACGATTCGATCCTGCCGGGAATTACCCGCGACTCCCTGATGGTGCTTGCGCGTGATTCAGGCTGGCGGGTGGTCGAGAGAGCGATGCCGATCGCAGAGCTGCTGCGGCAGCTGTCGAGCGGCGAGTGCAGCGAGGTGTTTGCCTGCGGCACGGCAGCCATCGTTTGTCCGATCAGCGTCATCGCAGATGCCGATGGCCGCGAGTATCGGCCGGCCGTGATGGATGAACGCGCGCGGATTCTGCGCGAGCGGCTGCTCGCCATTCAGGAGAGGAGGGCGCCGGACCCCTATGGCTGGACTTGCGAAGTAACCCCGCTCTCCGCGCCTCTTTCGTGAGAACGTACACCGTTGGTCGTCGATTCGATCGTTTTCTTCAACGATAAAAAAGCTTCAAACTTAGCAGAGGGATTATGGATACATTCAACCGGCCGAAATCGCCAATCAGAGCTGGGCTCGTTTTCACCGCAGTTCTGCTGGTCTGTGTAGCGAAAACCCTCCTGCAAGCGGCCAGTGCCGACGAGGCTGCGACACAGTCGGGGGCGGGCGGCGCGATCGAGGAAATCGTCGTCACGGCGCAGAAGTACAAATCGACCATCCTGGACACGCCCATCAGCATGTCCGCGCTCAGCGGCGACCAGATGACGGCCGCCGGCATCACGACCGTCGCCGATGTCGCGCACGACATTCCGGGCCTCTCCATGCGCTCGGCGGGACCCGGTCTCACGGAGTTCGAGGCGCGCGGCCTTGCCTCGACCGGCGGCGCCTCGCCCACAGTCGGCTTCTACCTCGACGAAATTCCGCTGTCGCCCCCCGCGCTGTCGCAATCCGGCAAGGTCGTGATCGATCCCAACCTGTACGACGTCGATCGAGTCGAGGTGTTGCGCGGGCCGCAGGGCACGCTGTATGGCTCGGGATCCATGGGCGGTACGATCAAGATCGTCAGCAACCAGCCGAAGCTCGGCGAGTTCGAGGGCAGCGCGCAGGCAACCGGCTCCTACACCGACGGCGGCGGCCCCAACGGCGGCGGCAACCTGATGCTCAACCTGCCGATCGGCGACGCACTTGCCGTGCGCATCGTCGGCAGCGACCTCTATCGCAGCGGCTGGATCGACCGCATCGTAGTGAACCCCTTCCCGGTGGACGGGGCGACGCGCGGCGATGTGCTCACGGCGCCGGTGCAGAGTGTCGCGAACGACGTCAATACGGAACGACTCACCAGCGGCCGCATCAGCGTGCTCTACAAGCCGAATGAGGATTTCTCGATTGTCGCGATGGCCATGACCCAGAACCTGGAGATGGGCGGGTACGACCTGATCGACAGCCCGCCGGGCCTGCCGTACATGGCGCACTACGAGGCGTTCAATACGCCCGAACCGATCAGCGACAGGGTGGACATCTACAGCCTCACATTCACCGGCAATCTGGGATTTGCCGAACTGACCAGCGCAACCTCCTACTGGAACCGCAAGGCGGTGCAGACGCAGGATGCGGCCGAGTCGATATACACGACGCTCGCCGGCGCGGTGCCGCTCGTGCCGGTGCCGTACTCCGAGAGCGACCCCTCGCACCAGTTCAGCCAGGAGGTGCGGCTGAGCTCGATCGGCAACGGACCGCTGCACTGGACGGTCGGCGCGTTCTACAGCGACTTGACGTCGGACTGGAACGAATACGGCGCCAACCCCGCCAACACCGGTGCTCCCGGCGGAATCTATTTCGAGTCGTACAATCCCTACAACATCAAGCAAACGGCGCTATTCGCCGACGGATCGTACAAGTTCACCGACACGCTGACGTTGTCCGCCGGTGTACGCTGGTACCATTACGACAGCACGATCGACGTCTCCGAGTGGGGCTTGGTGACCCCGAATCCTACGCAACCCGCCTCCCCGGCCGTGACCACGGCCTCGGACAAGGGCTTCGATCCGCGCATCAATCTGTCGTACCAGCCGAATGCGAATCTCAACACCTACGTCACGGCGGCAAAAGGGTTCCGTCCGGGCGGCGCCAATATCTTGATCCCGCCGCCGAATCAGGCGCCCTACTGCGTCGCCGGTTCACCCGAGTCGTTCGGACCCGACTCGGTGTGGAACTATGAAATCGGCGAGAAAGCGAAGCTGGCCGACAGCCGGGTGTCGATCAACAGCGATTTCTACTACATCAAGTGGAATGGCATTCAGCAGAGTGTGCCGCTCGCATGCGGCTACGTGTACAACACGAACGCCGGCGACGGCCGCTCGTATGGCCCCGAAATCGAGGTGACCGCCAGGCTGACGGACGCATGGACCGTAGCCGCGAACGGCGCAATTACCAACGCCGAAATCACCAGCCCCACCGCGGCCTATGCGAGTTCGCTCTACGGCACCAACGGCCAGCCCTACTGTCCGGCGACCGGTAATTGCACGGTCCCGATCCTCAACGTGCCGCACCAGACGGCCGGCCTGTCGCTGGTGTACTCGGCCGACGTGGGTGACGGCTATCGCATCACGGCACGCGCGAGCGACACGTACACGGGCTTTGCGACGGACGAGGCTTTCTACTTCGGCGTGCACCTGCCGCCCTATGCCATCGCGGATGCGCGAGTAACGCTCGCGCACGGGGCGTGGTCTGCGCAGTTGTTCGTCGACAATCTGACCAACAAGACGGCGCTGATGACCGCCAACAACACGCAGTTTCAATTCAACATCCCGCAGCTGATTCGCTACACGGTCAACCAGCCGCGGACCATCGGTACCCAGATCAACTTCAAGTTTTAGACAAAGCTGAATTGGCCGCTCGCCGCCGATAAAATCGACCGGCGGCAAGCGGCCGCCAACTCAAAGATGGGAGAGTAAAGTGAACAGTCTACGAGCCGCTGCGATCAGCGCATTGTCCGCGCTTAGCTTTGCGATGCCGGCCCTTTCCGACCCGGCCTCGGCACCCAACCTGAATGAGGCCTACGCGACGCTGGCGTCGAAGCGATTCGTCGACCTGACGCACGCCTTCGGCCCCAAGACCCCGCACTGGAAGGGATTCGGCGAGGAGACCGTAACATCGTTGTATACGATCAAGAAAGACGGCTTCAACGTCCAGCAGTTCACTCACGTCGGACAATGGGGCACGCATATCGATCCGCCCGCACACTTCCACGAGGGATTGCGCACGGTCGACCAGATACCACCGAAGGAAATGTTTCTGCCCCTCGTCGTGATCGACGTGCATGCCAAGGTGGCCAAGAACCCGGATTACACGCTCAGTGTCGAGGACGTGCAGGCCTGGGAGGCGAAGCACGGCCGTATTCCGCCGCATGCCTTCGTCGCGATGCGCACGGATTGGTCCAAGCGCTGGCCCGATCAAGATGCAATGCAGAATCGCGACGCGGCCGGCGTGGCGCACTACCCCGGTTGGAGCAAGCCCGTGCTGAAGCTCCTGTATGAGGACCGCGGCATCACCGCCTCAGGGCACGAGACCACGGATACGGACCCCGGCCTCGCCACCACCAAGGACGATTATTCCCTGGAGAGTTACATTCTCGGGCTCAATCACTACCAGATCGAAATGCTGGCGAACCTGGACCAGGTTCCGGAGGCCGGGGCGATCATCATTGTCATGTGGCCGAAGCAGGAGGGGGGCACCGGGTTCCCGGCACGCGTCATTGCCATCGCTCCATGATTGACGTCGCCGTCGTCGCCGCCGTGAACTTTGCGGTTGCGACGTTGCGAGCAGGCGGCACCGAGCGATCGAGGTGAGCGGCCAGCGCTGGTCGTCGGATCTGGCATTCTCTCTGAGTGCGGTCGGCGCCGCCGTCGGTCTCGGCAGTATCTGGCGTTTCCCGTATCTGGCGGGTGCCGGGGGCGGATTCGCCTTCATCGTGGTATTCGTGATCGCCTGCCTGGTGTTCGGCGCCCCCGTGCTCGTCGCCGAAATCGTGATCGGCCGCTGGTCACGGCGTAGTCCGCCACAGGCGGCGGGAGAAATTGCCGCGCGGTTCGGATTCTCCAGGCGGTGGAACATCGTCGGCTGGACGGGCTCCGTCGCCGGCTTCTTGATCGTCTCGTACTACACGATGATTGCCGGCTGGGTACTCGCCTACACGTGGTTCTTTCTGTCCGGGAATTACGCGCACGGCGGGGCGACGGCTGCCGTCGGGAAATTTCATGCCTTCATTGCCGATTCGCGCGCCGTCTCGCTCTGGCAGCTCGGCTTTTTCGCGCTGGTCGCGCTCATCTCGGCGCGAGGCGTGAACCGCGGCGTCGAATGGGCGAACCGCTGGCGCGCACCGGCGCTGCTCGCGATTCTGCTGGCGCTCGTGGCGTACTCACTGGCGACCGGAGATGTGGCGCATGGGCTCAGGTTCGCCTTCGCACCCGACCTCAGTCGATTATCGCCGGCGATCGTTCTCGGTGCCGTCGGCCAGGCGCTGTTCGCGCTGGGCATCAGTGCCGGAATCATGATCGCCTACGGCGCATACATGCCGGCGGGAGAGTCCCTCGCACGTGCCGTGCTCGCCGTCATCGGTTCGATATTCGCGGTGTCGCTGCTGGCGACCGTGGCCATTTTCCCGCTGGTGTTTCACTACGGCCTCAATCCTGCCGGAGGACCGCAACTCGTTTTTGAGGTGCTTCCGGTGGCGTTTGCCGAAATGCCGGGCGGCAGAGTCATCGGAACTCTGTTCTTCGCGCTGCTCATTCTCGCCGCGTTCACGCCTTCGGTGGGACTGCTGGAGCCCTGGATAGCGTGGCTGGTCGAGCGCGGCGGATTGCGGCGGCCCGTTGCGGCGTGCCTCTGCATGGGCTCCTGCTGGCTGATCGGGCAGGGCTCCGTCCTGTCATTCGGGCGCTGGGCCGAGTGGCATCCGTTGACCTCGATTCCGAGGCTCGCGGCCATGAATTTGTTCGATCTTTCGGATTTCTTGAGCTCGAATCTGCTGATGCCGATGTCCGCGCTTCTCGTCAGTATCTTCGTGGGCTGGCGTCTGAATCACCTGATTCCGGATACGGAGCTCAGTGGATTATCCGCCGGGTCGCGGCGGCTCCTGCTGTTCGCACTGCGCTACGTGTGTCCGCTCGGGATCGTCGTCGTCGTCATCGTCGGATTCGTCGGATAGGCTCCAAAAACAAAATGGGCGCCGGAGCGGATTCCCCGGCGCCCGTTTGTTCGCTCGTTTAATCCATGTTTCCGTCCCCGTGGAACGGCAACCCGGGCAGCACTTGTGTCCCTTCGGCTCTCACCGCATCCAGCGCGTTAGGATCGAGACCGAGCGCTTTCAGAATCGTCGGCGCCACCTGCAGGGTCGCAACCGTGCTGGTGATCGTCTTGGCTTCGAAGCCGGGATTCGAGACCAAGATCATCACGTTGGTGTCGTCACGCGAAAAGCCGCCATGCTCGGCCAGTTTCTTGCCGCTTCCCGAGTAGGTCACGCCGATATCCGGTGTGGTGAGGATATCCGGTGTGCGCGGGTCCCCATTCGGCGGCAGTCCGGGCGCGTTGAAGTACGTTGTAAGGATCGCTCCGGAGAAAATTTCGCCGATGCCGGCGACGTTGTTTACGGTCGGTGAAGTTGAGCGCAGCAGACTGACCGCATTCGTCGTCGTGCAGCTACTGTTGAGCCAAACCAGGGAGACGTCGTCCTCGGTCGGCCCGATGCCGGTCGGGTTGGAGGGCGATTCGGAAGAAGGCAAACAACCAACGTTATCCAGAATCGTAGCCGGTGAAGTCGTGATCGGATCGTTTGGCGAATTCGAAATACCCAGATACCGCGCCGAATCGACCGGACTCTGGCCATGCTTTGCCGTAATGATGATCAGCGTGTCCTGGTAAATCCCGTTCTTCTTCAGCGCGTTCACCATGTCCCCGATCGAGGCGTCGGCGAATTCGATTTCGCTCACCAGGGCCGGCGTCGGTGTGCCGATGGAATCCTCGTAACCCCCGGTGACCCCGATCGCTTTCTCAATAAGTTTCTGTCCGACGCTCACCACCTGGAAATTCATTCCAAAGATCGTCGGGCGGGGAGCGTTGCCGGTGCCGCTGTGCGTTTTGCCGTTGATCCAATTCAGCACGGCATTGACCTTGAGCTGGTCGTAGCACTCGATGTTCTGGAAGCTGTCCGTCCAGGAATTCGACGAGGACACCTCATTCTGATCAGGAAGCGGACTGCAGCTCACGCCCTGCGCGCTCACGCCGGGCAGCGGCGCGGGGATCGAGTTGATTTCCGGGGAGTAGTAATCATCAAGTGCTTTTCCACCACTGCCATGGCCGGAAACGGCAGAGTAGGCGGGGTGCTTGTCGGACCAGGCGGTGTATCCGCCGGCCGCGTGAATCACGCCGATTGTTGTATTCGTGCGCACGAAATCCCATGGATAGACCGGCGCGCAATTATTGCCGGGATCGCGGTCCAGTTTGGTCGGGTCGATCGATTGAATTCCGCCGTCCACTCCGGCGGGCGCCCCTCCGTTCAGCGCGAGCTTGTTGACATCGATTCCCTCATCGAATTCGGTCGTCGATCCTGTCCCGGCCAGGTTGGCCTTGCACCCGCCCGGGCCGGTACCCGCAACACCGTTGCCTGTGGTGTTGATCGGCGCATCGTACGTGCGATCGTAAGCGACGTCATAGAATGCACCGACCGTGCGTGGTGAGCCCCCGGTAAACAGGGCCATCAAGCCGGGGAATGAATCGGACGGCTTTGACGTGGACGTATCGCGATAGTTCACCCCGGTTTTGCCCAGCGCCGCCAAATTGGGGCAGTAAGCGGCCCCGCCATTCACCCCGCTGATTCCTCTCGAGCAGTTCAAATAGTCCACCGCATGCATTCCATCAATGCTGATCAGCAACACGTGCTTTATGTTTGTGCGCCCGCCCCAATCACCATTCGCGTGCGCGAGCAGAGTCGCACCGCACAGGCCAATCGACAGGGCAACTGCGAGAAGCTTCTTCATATGCCATCTCCTTTAATTCATTACGCAGTATGTTGAAGTAATTGGTAACACTTCGACTTCACGCCGCAAAGCTAGCGGCCGAGTGTTACGCGAGTGCGACGAAGTGGTGATGTTTTGGCAATGGCAGTTGCAAATTGTTCTTGGAGAGTATGCATTTCTTACACGCGTCGACGGCGCACGGATAGTGAGCGGGAAAGATGGGATAGCGCACCAGAATTACTCGCGCCGCGAGCTCTATTTACAAAGGGATGAGGTACTGATACAAACCCTTGCACGGCCAGGGCGTGCGCCACGTCGAATTACAAGATCGCGGGATGCAACAATGAATACCTCACAACGAGCGTCGTACCTTGTCGCCTTGCTGCTGGTCATCGCAACCGGCCGCGCCGCAGCCGACCCTGCGGACACCGTTGCGGCCACCGGCCGCACCGGCGAGCGAAACGACGCCCTCGAGGAAATCGTGGTCACCGCCGAAAAGCGCTCCTCGACCGTCCAGGACACACCGATCAGTATGACGGCGATGTCCGGGGAGATGATGCAGCAAGAGGGCATTTACGATCTCAGCAAGGTGATCCAGTCGGTGCCCGGCATCTCGCAGAGAACCGCGGGATCCGGACAAACGGAACTGGAGATGCGGGGCCTGTCCTCCTCGGGCGGTGCGGCGCCGACGGTGGGCTTCTATCTGGATGACTATCCGCTTTCCCCGCCGGCCGCGGCCTTGAACGGAAAAGTGGTCGTTGATCCCGACTTGTTCGACCTCAGCCGGGTGGAAGTGCTGCGCGGACCGCAGGGGACCCTGTATGGTTCGGGTTCTATGGGCGGCACGGTCAAGCTCGTGACCAATGCGCCGAAGTTGAATGATTTGGAAGGAGCAGTCGAAGCCACCGGTGCAAGCCAGAGCGGAGGCGGATTCAATCGCGGCGGCAATTTGATGTTGAACGTCCCTCTGATCAACGACCTCCTTGCCATGCGCGTGGTGCTCACCGACAAGTACACCGATGGGTGGATCAGCCGATACGTTCTCGGCGACAATTTTCCCTTTCCCACCAATCCCGGGCCTTGCGGTGCCGGCCCGCTGGTGGGCTGCACACGCGGCAATGTGACGGCGGTGACGCCGGAGGAGATCGTGCCGCGGATCAACTGGGAGCGCCTGCAAGGCGGCCGCGTCGGGTTCTTGGTGCAGCCTAACGACGCATTGAAAATCGATGCCACGGCCATGTATCAGAAAATCAGCATGGGCGGGTACGATGAATATGACTTGCCGCCCGGAAACCCCGAGGCGCACTACCAGCCATTCAATAATTTCGAGCCTTTCTTTGACGAATTTCGCCTTTACGGCGTGACCATCACGTACGACCTGAGCTTTGCGCAGCTCACCTCGGCGACCGCGTACTACTCACGCGAGGAGAGCCAGACTTCCGATGTTTCCGAGGCGATGTACAGTGTCGTCGGCCTGTTCGGCGTGACTATCCCGGGTTACCTTCAGATTCCCTTCAACGAAACCGATTCGACCCGGCAAACCAGCGAGGAGCTTCGCTTGGCCTCTACCGGCGGCGGCCCCTTTCAATGGATCGGCGGCCTGTTCTTCAGCAAATTCGAGTCCATATTCTCGGAGTACAACGCTTCGGCGCCGCTGGCATTCATTTCGGTGGGCGGAGCGGCGGCGAATCCCGACGGCATCATTTATCAGGCGCACAATCCCTACCACATGAAGCAATACGCAGCCTTCGGTGAGGGCACCTACGCGTTCACTGACTCCCTCAAGCTGACGACCGGCGTGCGCTACTACAAGTTCGACAGCACTGCCGATGAGGAAACCGCGGGGTTCGCCACGGATTCCGGGAATGCCGGCGCGACCTACAATTCATTCAGCCAATCGAACAGCGGCCTGAACCCCAAGGCCACGCTGTCCTACGAACAGAACCATGACCTCACGGTCTATGGAACCATCGCGCGAGGATTCAGGCCCGGCGGCATCAATCAACAGATCCCCAGCAGCATTTGTATCATCAGCCCCGAAACCTACGGTTCGGACAATACATGGAACTACGAGGTCGGCGAGAAGGCGAGGATGCTCGACAACCGCCTGGTCTTGAATGCCGATGTTTACTACATCAAGTGGAAACAGGTACAGCAGATCGTGAATCAACCGTGCGGCTATCCGCTGACGGTGAACGCGGGCGACGCGGAATCCTACGGACCGGAAATCGAGCTCACGGCGCTCCTGACCCCGCAATTGACACTGACATTCAGCGGCACGTATACCCATTCGGCGCTGACGTCGGTGAATCCCGCTGTGACGGCAGTCGACCCGTCCTTGGCCAGCGGCTTGCCCATCCTCAACGTCCCGAAATACACCGAAACCACCTCGCTCACCTACATGACACCGGTTTCGGACACCTACAAGTTCATGGCGCGAGCCAACAATTCCTATGTCGGCGAGTCGACGGATATCGAATATACCTACGCGACACTTCCGGCTTACGATCTCGTCGGCCTGCGCTTCGGATTGGTGAGCGACAAACTGTCGGGCTACATCTTTTCCGACAACCTGACCAACAAGCGCGCCGAGCTCGGAATCAATACCACCGGCTTCTCCTGGACCATTCCCTCGCTGGAACGGGTGGTGACGAATCAACCGAGAACGATCGGTATAGACGTCAAATACAATTTCTGACACGGGTGCTTGCAAGACCTTCCCTCGTTACGTGCAACGTGAAAGACTTCGAGGACTGCGCTATCGAAGAGAGGAGGGCTTGAAAATGGCGCCTGAGAAATGCAAATGGCATGGGATGAGAAATCTGCTCGCCGTCTTCGCGCTCATGTTGCCGGCCGGTGGGTTGGTGCATGCCAATAACGCGCCGGAGCCGACCACGAGTACCTCGGCGCAGGCGCAGGCCAGGCAATTCGGAATGTATTTCGGCGGGACGGCTTCACAGTACGATCTGTGCGTGAAGAAGGGTTTTCTGCCCAAGGGCAATCAAAGTGCCGAGGAGATTGCGAAGTCGTTCATCGAGAAAACGTGGGCGGCCAACCAGGGCGCGGACCAAACGTTGTATGTGCAGGACGGCTGGAACACGATCAAGAAGGAAATCTCGGAAAACGAGTCGTTCTACACACAAGAGAAGTGCGCCTCCGTGGGCAAGCAGTGGACGAAGTTGCTGGCGGTGATGCGGGAGAAGTAGCGTCGCTCCTTGCGTAGTTCGGCCCGCGACGGCGCGGGCGCTCCGCCTCGATATCCAATACTCGCCAAAGCCAATGATTAATCGGAGTGACGACGGGAGGGGTGCGCTTCAAACTGGGTGGGTGCCTGTGACCATGACTATGCCCGGCAGTTACACTGAGTACATGTCCACACTTACACCTCATCGCTCGGCACAGCTTGCAACCCCAGATGCCGCGACACCTGAGGAGTTGACGGCGGCCCTCAAGCGCTGCTTCGGGTTCGATCGCTTCCGCCCGGGCCAGGAAGCGATCGTGCGCGACGTACTCTCGCGGCGCGACGTACTCGCGCTGATGCCTACCGGCGGGGGAAAATCTCTCTGCTTTCAGCTCCCAGCGTTGTTGCAGCCGGGCGTGACACTGGTCGTCTCTCCGCTCATCGCCCTCATGCAGGACCAGGTCCGCCAGCTTCAGAACAACGGCATCCCCGCGGCATTCATCAATTCCAGCCTCGACGCCGCCGACATCCGGCGGCGAACGCAGGCGCTGCTGCGCGGCGAGTACAAACTGCTCTACCTCGCACCGGAACGGCTGCTGCTGCAGGAATTTCTCGACGGTCCCCTGAACGGGCTGCAGTCGGGCATCGGCATCAACGCCTTCGTCATCGACGAGGCGCACTGTGTATCGGAATGGGGACATGACTTTCGCACCGAGTACCGCCAGCTCGCTCGGCTGCGGCGGCGCCATCCCGAAGTCCCGCTGCTCGCCTTCACCGCGACCGCCACGGCGCGTGTGCGCGGCGACATCATCGCGCAGCTCGAGCTGCGCGATCCCGCCGTGCATGTGGCGAGTTTCAACCGGCCGAATCTTTTCTATCGGGTGCGCCTCAAGGACAAGGGCGCCTACCGTGAGTTACTGACGCAGGCAAAGAGCGGCGGTGCCGGTATCGTCTATTGCTTATCGCGCCGGCGCGTCGATGAACTGGCGTCCAAGATGCATGCCGAAGGCATCCGCGTTGCGCCTTATCATGCGGGGCTCGACAGCATCGTACGCCGTGATACCCAAGACGCCTTCATCCGCGACGATCTGCAGGTCATCGTCGCGACGATTGCATTCGGCATGGGCATCGATAAACCAGACGTGCGCTGGGTCGTGCATTACGATTTGCCCCGCACCTTGGAGGGCTATTACCAAGAGTCAGGCCGGGCGGGTCGCGACGGCGATCCGGCCGCCTGCACCTTGTATTTCGGCGGCGCCGACATCCGCACCGCTGAGTTCCTGATCCAGCAGAAGGTCGATGCCACAGGCGCACCCCTGGAGAACGAGCAGCGTATCGCCCGTCAGCAGCTGCGCCAGGTGCTGCAATTCGCGGATTCGACCGAATGTCGTCGTGCCGTGCAATTGCGTTACTTCGGTGAGACGTTCTCCGGCCCCTGTGGAGCATGTGATAACTGCCGCGAACCGCGGACCGTCGAGGACTGGAGCGCGGAGGCGAGGCAATTCCTGTCCTGCATTGCACGATTGGCTCAGCGGCATCAACGCTTCGGCGCGGCCTATATCATTGACATTCTTCGCGGCTCCCGGAGCGAGCGGGTGCTCTCGGCCGGCCATGACACATTGAGTGTATACGGCATCGGCAAACATCGCCGGGTTGAGGAATGGCGCAACCTCGCACGGGCTCTCCTGCACCAAGGATTGATCAACGAAGCGCAGGACGGCTATTCAGTGTTGTCGCTCAACGCGGATAGCTGGCCAGTGTTGCGCGGCGAGCGGCCGGTGACCGTTGCCTGCGCGGTGAAGCTCGCGCGTCCGCCGAAAGATGGCACGCGGACATCGACCATGGACAGTTCGCTGTTCGAGCGCTTGCGGGCGCTGCGTAAACGGCTGGCGGATGAAAACGGTTTTCCGCCGTATGTTATTTTTCACGATTCCACCCTTCGTGAAATGGCAGAACGCATGCCGCTCGATCTCGACCAATTCGCCTCCCTGCCGGGCGTGGGCCAGGCGAAGCTGGCTCGGTACGGCGAGGAGTTCATCGCCGCGGTGCGCGAGCATCGCGCGAACGGAGGGTAGTGTCCGCGGATCGCCTAATTGGATCGGCCGGCCTCCGCCACATTTGAGAAGGCTTGAGGCTCCACCATGGCTTCCGCGTCTGGGCTGACGGCAGCCACCTGGGCCGGCCGCTCCTTGTGCACTGTGGATTCCGTCCGTGCCAGCGCCTCGGCCGTTTTAATCTGCTGATCAATATCGGGCAGTTCAGGTTCCAAGGCCTTCGCCTGCCGCAGAGGCGCCAGCGCCTCGTGTGCGCGGCCCAACGTTACCAAGGATGAACCTCGCGCAGCCAGCGCAATCGCGTCCTTGCGCTGGGTGCTCTGTAGCAGTGCCAGAATGGCGAGCGCAACTCCCCTGTCGCCGTGGCGCAGGGAATTGGCCGCGATATATGAATCGAGCGCCTGCGAGGCCTGATTGGTGCTCTGCTGCAGCAGCGCGATGCGCACTGTAATCTCGAACTCATTGGGCGCGCCCTTCACCAGCACGGATTTACACGCCTGCAGCGCCGAATCGCCGTCTCCGTCGGTGCATCGTTTCAACAAGGCTTGCCGCTGCGACTGCAGGGCTTGCAGCTTGCCGGTGAGGGCGGTGTTATTGGGCGCGAGTTCGCTCGCTCGCATGTAGGCTTTCGAGGCCTCTGCGGGCCGATGTGCCTTCATCAAGGCGTCACCCTTCGCGACGAGTATTTTTGTGTTGTTCGGCTGTTGGCTCAGAACCTCGTCGCAAGCGGCAACTTCGCTCTCACGTGTACAGCGCTCCGTTTTCCGTTTCAGTCGCGCGCTGGCTTCGGCTTGATCGATGCCCTCTAGATAGTGTTCTTCTCTGACCATATTGCGGGCGCGTCGCAGACTAAAATACAGAGTCGGACTCAAGGGATTGTACTTTTGCCCCTCCTCCAGCAAGTCAACCGCCTCATCGTAACAGCCTGCTTTTTCGAGTAGATTGGCCAGCTCAATGCGCTTTCCGAGCTGGTTGGGCGATCGCTGTAGCGCAGTCTTCCCGGCGGCGATGTCCGGATTCTTCTGTCCGCCGTTCACGCAGGTGCTCTCCGAGGCGGCAACCGCAGCGCGGCTCGAGGCCAGCAGTGTCAGCAGCAACAGGGCCGCTACGCTCGGCACAATTCGCGCGAGTCGCCTCATTGCGGTATCTCGCGAATCAATCGGAAACCGATGCTGGTGCTGCGGTAGTTGCCGTCGAAGCGATTCCGATAGGAAGTCCGGACGAAATCAGGTTGTGTGAACCAGGAACCGCCACGCAATTCGTGCTGGGTACAGTCGCCCGTGGATTGTGCCGATCCGTCGATTGGTGCGCCCTGGTAGTCATCGGCCCAGCAATCCTCGGTCCACTGAAAAACGTTGCCGAGCATGTCGTACAAGCCGAATGCGTTTGCTTTGAACGAACCCACCGGCGCCGACTGCACGAATTCGTCTGCACAGGGCAACACCTTCCAACCTTGGTAATGCCGCGCGGCCGTCTGGTCGGCCACGTTGGCGTAGGAGCAGGCCTCGGCCGGCGTGGCCCACGGAACTTGCGCGGCAGACCCGGCGCGGGCGGCATATTCCCATTCCGAGGCACTCGGCAATCGATACGTCTGGTGCGTGGTGTGAGACAACCACGCGGCATAGTCCTTGGCGTCCTGCCAGGACACGCAACTGACCGGGTGCGATGGGGTTTGCGACTCGATCGCGTTCCTCCAGGTCACGGATGGATCGACTCGCCACGCGCCGTCGTACGTTGCGCAACTATTCGCGCCGACGCCCGTGGCGGCCACGAACTCCGAGTATTCACCCACCGTCACGTCGTAGACGCCGGCGGCAAAGGCATGGGCGATCGTGACTTTGTGCTGCGGCGTTTCAAAGGCCAAGGTGTCGGCGCCGGCCGGCGTGCCCTGCTGGAAGTCGCCCGCGGCCAGAACCTTCATCAGTGGGCATGTCGGACAATCCCGAAATACCTGTCCCGGTGCGGGCGCGAGCGGCGCGGGCGCGACTGCAGGTGCCACGGGCGGCGTCTGTGCTTTCCGGGTGACCGGGTGCAGGGCGAAGAAGGCAGCCGCCGTAATCAGGGCCGTCATCGAGACGGCAATGGCCGCCGCCACGGGCCATGAGATTTTACTGCCGGCACCGCTGAACTCGAGGAGAAACTGCCGCGCCGAGGGCGTGCGCTTCTCGCGCTCGAATTGCAAGGCGTGGCACAGGGCACGAAATTCGCGCCGTGACAGTTCACGCGGACACGCCAATTGAGCCACGTTGCGCGCTGCGGATGGGTCCTTCGCTTTGAAAGGAAGCTTGCCCGTGATCAGCTTCCAGGCGACACAGGCCAATGCGTACACATCGTCGCGCGGGTCAGGCACGTCGTTTTCCAGCATCTCTGGGCTGGCATAGGCGGGCGTCAGGGCGCGCATTCGGTCCGCAGCATTCTCGACGGCTTTCGGCTGCACTTCTCCCGGCTGAACCATGAGGCGCGCCAGACCAAAGTCGATGACCTTGATCTCACCCGTATCAGTGATGAAGACATTCCCCGGTTTTAGATCACCATGCAGGATGTTCTTGCCGTGCGCGAATGCCAGCGCATTGGCAATGCTCTTGATCATCCGCCGTGCAGCGTCGCGCGGCAGACCGCCTTCGCCCTTTGCCGCGCGCATTTTGTCGAACAGCGACTGGCCGCTGAGCAGCTCCATGGTCATGAACACGATGTCGTTGTCACGATCGCAATCGAATACGCGCACGATGTTTGGGTGCGTCAAACTCTGAAGGCTGTGGGCCTCGCGGGACAGCACCGCCATGGCGTCCGAGGGGCTTGCAAAAGGAACGGTGAGAACCTTGATTGCGATGTGAGGATCGGCGGCGCCGGCTTCGACCTTGCGCAGGTCGACCGCCTTGTAGACGCGGCTCATGCCGCCTTCGCCAATCATCTCCAGCAGCTTGAATCGGTTGAGCAGCATACTGCCGCTGCCCAAACTGGTGGCGCTCGACGCCGTGTCGACCCCCATTTTCGCGGGGTCCAGCAGGATGGTCGGCGCATGCACGATGGTCGGCGCATGCACGACCTGCGGCTCCAGGAACGGGTCGATCTCCGCCAGACTGGCCCGGGTCATCGAAAGCTCGCGTTAAATGACTTAGCCATGCCCATGATGCTCACAAGTATCCCGGCCCGTTCGTGACGAGACTGCGCATCACCTTATGGCAACTGGGCGGTAGCCCACTGTAGAGCCCGTCACTAAATTAACCGTGGGCAGTGGGGGCTCTGTCGCAAAGACGGCCGGTGGGTACCTAAAAGCCGTCCGCCAGGGTCGCTTGGCGAGCCCCCGAGGCTCTTGGGCCCGGGACGATAATCGGTTGGTGGCGTAAAAAATATAATAAAATCAAATTGATATAGGTCTATTTGATCCATTTGGCGCGACCCCGGCGCCAACTACAGAATCACTGGCGAAGGCGCGTTTTTGTGGATGCGTCATTGTCCGGTACCGTACAGAAGAAATCCGTCCCTTCGTGGTATCGATCAACAGCGGCATTCGACCGGTAATCCTGCATGAGCGCTGGAATCAAAGAGACGCTGATCCGAATTTGGAGGCTGGAGCCTCCGCGCAGCCTTGGCGCGAAAGCGCCGCGCGACCTTGCGGATGCGGCCGCAGGGGGGATCCCCACCGGAAACGTGGATAGGCTATGCGATTCGCCCTCGTATCGCAGACTTCTGGAGCAGTTTGTGCAGCCCAATTCTGCGGAGGCAGTCGCTCGCTCACCGCGCTGGAAAGAGGTATTCAGCGAGCCCGTGCGATCGATACTGCGCCGATTGAAGGCGCGGGGCGTACTGATCGAGCCAATCGATCCCCGAGCGCGCATGCGCCGCGATCGGGATGAGAGCGACTTGAGATTGTTGTGCGTCGAGCACGGCCTGCAGCCCACGGGCGGCGCGGAAGAGCTTATCGATCGCTTACTCGGGATCGATCCGACTGCGTGGCTGCTGGGCTATGCCGGGGAATTGCTGCAGTGCTCCGAGTGGGCGAAAACAGCGCTGGCTTCGCGGCGCGGCAGGGCGGCGAGTCCGCCGATATTGGATCCGGATCTCGACGGGCTATTTACTGAAGGTGACCTCGATACGCAGCGCTACGTGCTGCAGGGTCGGCTCGGGAGAGAGCCCACCGATAATGAAGTGATTTGGGAAATGCTCAAGAGGTGCGCGCAGCAGACAGCGCTTGAAGGCAATCTGGTGAGATGTCGAGATGTGCACCTGGCAATGGCACAGCATCTCCTGCGGCGAAACAAGAACCCGCAGGCGCTACAAGCGCTCTGCGTCGTATGCGTTTTTGATCTATGCGGTGCCCGAAACCGCAACGATGTCCCTGCTGAGATCCGACAATCCTACTCGCGTTTCGACCCCGATCGGGCATCGCTGCCCGCAGAACTGGTGCGGCGGTTGAGCGAATTGTCCCGCGAAATGAGCCTTTCCATGAACGAGCTTCGGGACATCTTCCTCGACATAGGAACCCGGCTCCACCTGCCGGAAACTCCGCGAAAGCTTTGGGCAGTACTGCAACTTGCATTGGAAGGAGAAGGACAGCCGAATCGCTGAGCCTCAATTGATCCCGGGGAGCCATGCACCGCTCGGTCTGCAGACTTCTTTGCAAACCACGGTGGGAACGAATCTGGAGTATCGGACTCCACTTACCTTACGGTACATCGCGCGGGGCGCGCCGCGCTTCTCAAATAAAGGATTGATACGAGATTGATGCCGCCAAAGTCCCGATCCTGGCCCACGATCACCGGTGCATGGAGCCGCGCTCGATTCTGGGAGCAGGAGTACAGCTTGACCGCCCTGTTGGCGATGCTGGTACTGACGATGTTCGTAGTGACACCCCTCGCCAGCAGCGCCATCATCAGCTCCGAGATCACTTTGTGTTTCGTCGCTGTACTGACGATTACCGGCGTGGCGGCCGTTTCCGGCCGGCGTGCCGTCCTCGTCATCGTGGTGTGTCTCGCAGTCTCGGGCATAGCGCTCGATTGGCTTGCGCATTTCGGGCATCAGACGTCGTTGCGGGTGGTGGACGATGTGCTGCGTCTCGCATTTGTTCTCATGCTCGCCGTGATCGTGACGTCGCGGGTGTTTCGCCATGGCAACGTCACCCATCATCGTGTGCAGGGCGCCATCTGCGTGTATTTGCTGGCCGGCCTCGCCTGGGCCTACTCATTCGAGATTCTGTTGGCGCTCGACCATTCAGCCATTCACATTCCCGAGGCCTACTCCGTGGCGCCGATTCGAACCGGCCTGATGCGATATTTCAGCTTCGTCACTCTGACGACGCTTGGCTACGGTGATATCTTGCCGGTGAGCCCCATTGCGCGCTCGCTGGCGACTTCGGAGGCGCTCTTTGGTCAGCTGTACCCCGCCGTGATGATCGCGAGGATCATCAGCATAGAGATATTGGACCGACGACGCGGCGATTCTGCAGCGTAGTGCAGTGTCGGTGCGGCGTCCGGCGGCGGAGAAATTGCAACACCATTGATTTCTGATAGAGGAAGTTATGCGCGAAATCAAACGGCTCGGACTCGCCTGTCTGTTTTTGTTGGCGGCCGACACGGCTGCGCTGGCCGACGGCTTGAACATCACTCTCAATAACAACACCACGGGGAATCTGCTCGTGACCGTATATGACATGAACGCCCAGCCGCCGCAAAAGGTCATCTCCGGTGCGGTAATCAATGGCTTCGCTTCGATAAGGATTTCAATTGCAGCGGACGATTCCGGTCACGGTCACCTGTCGTGGAGGGCGACGACGGTGGACCGCGACATGCGCCGGTGCGGGCATCACGACAAGCCCAAGCTGAACGACGGGGATACGGTGCATGTCTACGCCAGTAGCGAGTGTGCCGCCCGCTAGCGCACTGACCCTTTCGGTCAGTCGTGACGCGATGCAGCAACGAATGTTTCAACCCGTTCGAAGCTCTGAGAAACCGGAACCATCTCTCAGTTCCCGGCGGCCTTCAGCGATAGATTGACCGCGCATGCCGGGACAAGGAACGGCAGCGGGGAACGGCCGTTGGGAAGTCCTATCGGAAGTATTCACATGCTCGATCTCGACGACAAAGTGACCGCCGCCGCCGTTGCCGCCGCGGGTACCGTTATCGGCTCCTTGATTCAACTTCGCGTCAGCTGGCGCAAGGAAGTGTCGGAGCGCGCACGCGGTGTACCCGCTACGAAAAAATCGCGTCGCGGCCCGGTACTTGCCGTAGGTCTGCTCCTCGTCGGCGCCGCGGCGGGCGGCTTCGCATTCTCCCAGTACCTAGTGAAGCAGTCAGACGTCGAGTCGGCGGCGCTGCGCGCACAGCTGCAGGCGCAGCTGGCTCAGATCAGCGTAACTGCGGCGCGACTCGAGCGGGTCGCTCTGAGCGATCATGGTTCGGGCGGGCGCCCGGTGGACGATCACCATGACCCTGAAGGCGTCGCCGCAACGACAACGGTGGGCCCGTGCCGTGCGCGCGCAGTCGTTCCCGATGCCGCACCGGGGTGCGACGAAAAGGAAGCACAGCAGGTCACGCTTTGCGCGAGCGTGCCCGCGTCGGCCGAGGTGACCGCGATGGACCTGTACGCTCGTCCTGAGGACTCGCCGCAGCCTTGGGGCGAAAGTCGAGTCGCCCCAGGCCACGACATCGGACGCGCACGTTTCGCAGAAAAGGCTTTCGAGCGGGCCGAATCGGACCAAACGAAGCAGGTCTGCACGGGATTTTCATCGTGGGACGGCGAACACGGCTACAGTGCGCGCTTGGTCGTGAAGTACCTCAGAGTGGCTGCGGCAAGCGCGGTCTCGAGCGCGCTGCTCGCGCCAAATCCCGCGGCGGCGCAGTAGGCTTCATGCAGGAAACCGTTAATTTCAGCGGTTTTCGGTAAACACCCCTCAAATCGGCCGTTCGCCCCGGATAGTGGTGCGAATCAAATGTCGGCGCTCGTTCGCATAGTCGTGCACTCCGCAGTGCTGCAGGAAGCGATTGTCCCACACGATCAGGGTGTTCGGCAGCCAGCGGATTCGGCATTGATATTGCAGCCGGTAGGGCAGGGCACCCAATTGTTCGAGGAGGCCGCGGCTGTCCTCGTCGCTCCAGCCTTCGAATCGCTTGAAATACGCCTGCGTGACGTACAGCGCCTTTCTACCGGTCTGCGGATGGCGGCGCACCGCCGGGTGGGTGCTCTCGAGCTGATCCTCGGTGTAATGATGGTTTTCGCGCAGGCGCAGCCGCTTGTCCGGATCGAGCTTGGCATTCTTCGCCCAAATATCCTTTCCGGAGTACACCACTTTCAAGCCGTCGACGATCTTCCTTAGCCCATCGGACAGCTCTTCGTACGCGAGGTACATGTTCGCGAAGGCCGTGTCGCCGCCGTAGCGTGGCACGTCGAGCGCGCGCATCACCATGCACAGCGGCGGCTGTGCGAGGAACGGGCTGTCCGTGTGGAAACGGGTAAATGGCACCACCGAGACCGGCTCGTGTGCTTCGCGGCGTACCTCCTGCATGTCGTGGTGCTCGCCGTAGGTCGGTGCCTGCGGCAATTCGATGATTTCGCCGAAGCGTCTGCTGAACGCCTTGTGCTGTTCGGGGGTGAGATCCTGATCCCGCAGCATGATGACCAGGAAATGCTCGAACGCGCGCATGATTTCCGCGAGGACATTCTCGGGCAGCGGTTTCGTCAAATCCACGCCTTTGATCTCGCAGCCGGCGGCGCCGGTCAAGGGTTCGATCTCGATCTCGTTGAATGCCGGAATCGGTCTGCCGGCGACGATGACCCCGCCGGTCTCGTCCGGTTTTCTGACTGTGACGTTCATTGCTCGATGCTCTCCGCTGTTGCGATGCGTGCCGCCGCTACGTCGCGCCGCCCGGCAATTCGAGATCCCCTGCGGCCCGCCGAGTATCCGCCTCCAGAGTTCTTGCGGCAAACAGGAAGCAGAGCGCGGCGGAGGCGACGCAGACGGTGAGGACCAGCATCGAGTAGCGAATGGCGAACGGCCCGTACCACCGGGCGAGCCGGTCATTGAGCCAGCCGACCAGCAGGGGTCCGATGAATTGCCCGAGCAGGCTCGAGCACAGCAGCAGCATGGCCGTCGCCGTTGCGCGCATGCGCACCCTGGCCACATTCATCACGGCTGCGTAGATCGGACCCTGATGCAGGAGCATGAGGAGGCTCGAGGCGGCAAAGCCGGTCATCCACACGATCCGTGAGTCGCCGAGCAGGAATGCCAGGTCCGCCGGTACGACCCCGAGGCAGGCAATTCCGGGAACATACAGCCGCCAGCGCGGATTCCTGCGGCCCAGCCGATCGGTGAGGATGCCGCCGAGCACCACCCCCACCGCGACCAAGACGCCGCGAACCGGTCCGATGATAGCGGCGATCTCATGAATCTTGAGACCGTGCACCCTGACCAGCAGAGTCGAGTTCCACGCTCCCACGGCATAAACGTCGGCGCCCATGAACGTGACGCCGGCGAGCAGCAGCAGATACGTACGGGCGCCGCCCATGAAACGCAGCGTCGCGAGAAATGCGACATTCGCGGCATCGACTGCTCGCGCTTCAGAGGCACCGCGCCCCGGCTCCTTGACCGTCAAGAAAAACAAGATCGCGAGGAATGCGCCGGGAACTCCTGCAGCGACGAAGGCCGCGCGCCACCCATAGGCCTCGGTGATCCATCCGGCGACCGGAAAATAGATGATCGACGAGATTGCGAAGGCAGTCCCGAATAGCGACAGCGCCAAGGGTCGGCGCGCCGGCCGGAACAGATCGGCGATCATCGAATTCGACGGGGCCAACCCGCAGGCTTCACCCGCCCCCATCAAGAAGCGGGTGATCGCCAATTGCCAGATATCGGCGACGAATCCGGTGAGCGCAGTCATGGCGCTCCAGAACAGAAAACCGATGGCGATGATGTTGCGCCGGCTCCAGCGATCCGCGGCCCAGGCCATGGGAATCCCGAGCAGGGAATAAAAGAGCACGAATGCGAGCCCCGATACCAGACCGAGAATCGTATCGCTTACTTGCATTTCCGCCTTGATGAGCGGCAGCACCAATCCGAGCAGCGAACGATCGAAGTAATTGAACGAAGATATCAGCGTGAGGAAGCCAAGCGAGTAGACCGAGGCGACGGTCCAGTCCCGCGCCTCAACCGGCGCGCGCAAAATGATCTTCGTCCATGCGGCGTGCCCGTTCGGCAATCTCCGGATGCACCGGCCGGCCATCGGGCACGTTCAGCCACAGCCGTAGGAGCAATCGTTTGGCGTCCGGCGCATCTTGGAATGCGGCGCGCGCGTGAAGACAGGTCCAATTGTGCCAGAACAGCATCTCTCCGGGCTGCAGCATGAAGGTGGCGCCGAGATCCGCGCGCATCGCCTGCACATCGAACCAGTTCATGGCCGCGAGCAGATCCTGCGGCAGTTCCATGCCGAGCCGCTTTGCGGCCGCATGCATAAAGAACTTGTTGTAATAGCAACTGACCTTGCCGTCGACGCAGCAGAATATCGGGACCTTATGATCGCTGAGCGGTTTGCCGCCGCCGATGCTTTCGTTGATTCCCGCCCAGAATCCCTCATAGAGCGGCGCAAGGAATTCCGAATGCGTTGCGCGGATGGCGTTGTGTACGGCGAGGCTGCTGACCAGCGTGCTCGCGCCGCCTTCCGCTGCCCGACTGACGCAGGCCAGGGACATGACTTCGTGCATGTCCGTATGGGGCCGCAGTTCCACATCCATGAGAGTGCCGCGGCCGGTCGGATTGCGCTCGCTCTTCTCGACCCGCGCCACCCAATCGCCGAGAGGTCCTTGAATGGTGGCATTGCCGATATGCGTGCCGAGCCCCCAGTAGAGACGCTCGAATCGCGCGGGCGTGTGCCGATCGGGATCGATGCCGGACAGCAAAATGGCGCCGCGGCCCTGCATGACCTGTTGCCTCACTTCGGCCATCAAGGCATCGACCACGGGGTCGGCGAAATCCGATCGGCTGATCTCATGCACTGCCTTGCGATTCAGACTCGCCGCCAGCGCATCGATGGCGTCGACCTCCGTGGGCGTCAACCGCCGGACCAGCCCATCGCGTCCCCCGACCTTCGCGCTTTCCCACGCCGCAGGATCCGTGATGACTTGGTCGAAGATCGGGGTCACTCAAACCGCTCCTAGGGGGACGTCGTCGTGCGGCCTAGTCTAGGGACCTCGCGATGTTCCGACTACCGGTCCCGGGGCGGCCGATTCGTACCTCTTCTCTGTCGCTGTTGCGCCAAGTCCGTCGTCAGATTTTCGCAGAGCACCTCCCTTCAATTGCCGGGGTGATATCGAAGCTAATGTTGCGGTGCGCCGAGAGTGGCAGATCTACGTGAATGTAATCACGGATGCGGATGCGTCAGATAATATATAGAAGTATCAACAAGTTACAGTTGTTGTATTCATTGCCACCGATCGTGAATGTAGCTACAATGTGTTCCATGAAACAAAGCGTTGTCAGAGCTCGAATCGACAGCGACCTCAAGGCCGAAGCCTCTGCGGTATTGGAATCGTGCGGCCTTGGGTTGAGTGAGGCGGTACGTATATTTTTCGCACAGGTCGTTAAGCAAGGGGGTTTGCCGTTTCCGGTTCGTGCGAGGCACGTAGTTTCCGGCGATCAGCTCTGGAAGATGAAGCGTGCTTCTCAGCAGCGCGATAGAAAACTTGCAGCCAGTGAGGATGTATCCGCTGGTGAGATGTTACTCATCTCTCCAGACCGAATGCGCGATGCTCAAATAGCGTGGCCTGTAATTGAGTGAACAGCTACAGGAGGTCGCGTTAACAGAAGAAGAGAAAGATACCATCCTCTCCTGCTGCGGGCCTGAACCGCTACTTGTCGGCGGGCAAGCGCTCGCCTTTTGGGCCGTTTGGTTCAAAATTGAAAGCCCCGCGGAATTGGGCGATAAAATCACATCCGATGCGGACTTTATCGGCAGTAGCAGGAATGCTGGTGTTCTGAACAAACATTTGCACTGGACGATGTGGACGCCATCGTGGGACGATTCGACCCCGCAAACAGCGAAGCTGACTAAAAGGGTCGATAACAACGGCGTAAAGCAAATCGACTTTCTTCACTCCATTGTTGGCCTGGATACAAAGGAGATACGAAAACGAGCCGTTGCGATTAATCTGGCGCCGTCATCGAAGATCTCCATTCTACATCCCGTAGATGCACTCACCAGTCGACTGAAAAATCTCCAATATTTACCCGAAAAGCAAAACGAAGTCGGCGTAGCTCAGGCGCATCTTGCAATCAAGATCACATCAGCATTTCTCCGAACTTTGCTTGCCACACCTCAGCGTCGCGAATTGCTAGTGTGGGTCGAACATGTCGCTAGAATCGCGCTGGATAAATCTCTCGGCAACACGCTAGATCGGTACGGGCTTGATCCGCTTAAGTCAGTTCCGGTCGGGGATATCGAAGTACCAGAATTCAAAGCGAAACGCTGGCCTCAACTTATTGAGGCCGCCCGAGTCGCTCGTGAATCGCGCGCAACCACGGCAGCCCAACTGGAGTCTCGGAGGCGATTGAGCGGAACGACAAAAACTTCCTAGCTATGACGCGGTGTGTTGACGTTAGATATTACAATCCCGCATAAGATCTGCCATTCGCACACCGAGACCCTTGGCAACCCTATGGAGGGTGCCGAGAGTTAGGTTTCTCTCTCCGCGCTCAATTGCGCTGTAATACGCGCGGTGCATTCCGATTAGGTCAGCAAATGCCTCTTGGCTAATTTTCAGAGCCGTTCGACGCTTGCGAATCACGGCGCCGAGGCTCGTTAGAAGCTTTTCCTCCCTCATTCAAGCCAAGGTATTCATCTACTACTTCCATCGCTACCACTTTAGAGATAGACTACATATAAGTATCAATTTCCGGGAGCCGGATGAACTTTCATGTCGTCCAAACTGCAGATTTCCATCCCGCAAGCCGCCTCCTGGCTTTTACGTCTTGCGGCGCACCCGCAGCTCTCCGATAACTTATGCCGCGACGCGGTCGCCTTCTCGGCGTGGTACGCGGCGGCGAACGGCCTGCTCGACTGGCCGGATGAAGTCGAAACGATCCAAAAGACCGAGCGCGCGAAAAAGCTCTCGCTCGATCGGGTGATGAAGTTGCTCGCGCAAATGAACCACGCCTTTTCTGGGCGCGCGAGTGCCGAGCAGGCGAAACTCCTCCTCGAAGGCTATGCGGTCCACGATTGGGTCTCTGATAATTCCCTTGTATTTCGCACCCTCGCATCGGATAAGCAGGAGACTCTTGGGGCGCTGGATGACATCTCCGACCACGCCCGCGAAGCCATCTCCCCGTTTGCCGCGCGGCTGCATCAGCTCGGGCAGATACTCGGCCTCTCGGCTCTCGAGCAAGACATCCTCGCGTTCGCCTTCTTAACTACTGCGTCGCAAGAACTCGCGGGCATTTTCGAGCATCTCGCCGAGAACCGCTGGACTGCCGGAATATTGTGGACTGCGCTGTTCAAAACGAATACTGAGGAACTCGGCAAGGCCATGCGCCCCAGTTCGCCGCTGCGCTTGAGCGGGATGCTGATGGCCGCGGGCCGGCGAGTCCAGATCGCCCGAGTATCGGAATTTTGGATCGACCTGATCGCGGGTGGCGATTCGGTGTTTGATTCACTGCTCGAGCCGTTCGACAACAAAATCGGCTCCGGTCGCCCGGCGCGCCTCCTCGAGGAGGATCGCATTCTCGCCACCGAGATATTGAAAAATGACGCTGAACCGGGGGTGAACCTCCTGTTATACGGTGCGCCATCCCTCGAAAAACGCCAATTGCTGCAAGATGTCATTGGCAAATCAGGGCGCCGGGCGTTCCGCGTCCGCCGCTTCGATAGCCCGGGTCGGGCGGTATTGCCCTCGCTGACATTCGCCGCCTTTTCGTTGCTTGCGGCCAGGAAGGATCCAGCGGTTCTCATCATAGAGCGCGCAGCTGATGTGCTCCAGACCCATCCCTCGCAGATGCTACGGGCGCTCTTCGGAGTGGAAATCAGCGCGGAGGATTCGCTTCCATTCGACGAAAACTTGCTCGCGACGAATCCAGTTCCGGCAATTTGGCTCGCGTCGGACAGCGCGAGCTTGCCGGAAGATACGATTGCTCGCTTTGTGTTCCACGCCCCTTTAAAGAAAGCGGATCGCGCGGAACATGCGCGTTTGGTGCAACTGCGGGTGAAGAAGCTGAAGTTATCCAAGGCGGCCACCGCCGAGATTCTAAAACTCGACGGTGTGTCGAGCGCACAGCTCGAATCCGCCGTGAAAGCTGCGCGCCTCGCGGGAAACCTCTCGAAGGCGGATCGCGATGCGGCGGTCGTGCAGGCGATCAGGCGCAGCCAAAAAGCACTGTCGCGCGATCTGACCGAAAAGCACAAAGCCTCGGTGACAGAGTATTCCCTCGACTACTTGAACACCACCGGGCGCTTTACACCAAAGGACATCTTGAAGTGTTTGAAGAAGCGGCCGCGCGGTTCGGTGCTTCTCTACGGGCCGCCAGGCACAGGGAAATCCCAGTTCACCGAGCACTTGTGCCAGCAGCTTGCCATCCCCTTGATCGCCAAAACTGCTTCGGACTTGATGAGCAAATGGGTAGGGGAGAATGAGAAGAATATCGCCGCCGCATTCGAAGAAGCAGCAGCGGAAGACGGAGCTTTGTTCCTCGATGAAGCTGATAGCTTTTTGCAGAGCCGTGAACATGCGAGCGCCGGTTGGGAGGTGACTCGGGTTAATGAACTGTTGCAAAAAATGGAACGCTTCGACGGTATCGTGATTATGGCGACCAACTTGTTTCGAGACCTCGATGCCGCGGCGCTGCGCCGCTTTACGTTCAAAATGGAGTTCCTCGAACTCGACGTCGCACAGCGTTGGTCTATGTTCTTGCGCGAAGCGGGCCTTACCGGGACGATCGCCGCCATGGCGCCCGCCACGAAAGAGCGGTGGCAGCTGAAGCTCACGCTCATGAAATTCTTGACGCCTGGAGACTTTGCGACAGTCAAACGCCAATGCATAGCGCTCGATACGCAGCTCTCTGCGGACGAGTGGCTCGATCAGCTGCAAATCGAGTGTGACATCAAAAATGCGCCTCGGCGCGCTCGGCCCCAACACTAAAGATTCGCGGCCAGGGCGACCAAATGATGTATGACTGCTAGGGTAGACCTTCGGCCGCAAGAGTAGGCGGATTCTCGAGGCCAAGTGGGCGCACCTTGACCTCGACATATGCAAGGCATATGCTAGCGAACGTATAGTCTGAGAATACCCCATGAAGCGCGCGCGAACTGGAAAAAGTAAATCAGTTACGTCGAAGACGGCGGCGAGGTCGATGTCCAGTGCCGTCGCGAAGCGGGCGTCCATATTTCGCAATGGCGCGAACCAGGCCGTGCGGCTCCCGCAGGAATTGCGTTTCCCGGCAGACGTCAAGGAAGTCCGCATTCGCAAGCAAGGAGATGGATTGTTCATTACACCGGTCAAGGCGAACTGGACATCGTTTTTTGCTATGCAGGTGGACCTACCAGATGATTTTCTGGAAAAGCGCAGCAATTCACCTCCGCAATCACGCGACCCGCTATGACCGGCTTTATGCTGGATACGGATATCTCCAGCTACATCATCAAGCGCCGACCAGCGACTCTGGTGGAAAAATTTGAGAAACACGGCGACATGCTCAACGTGTCTGTGATTACGGCTGCGGAGTTGCGTTTTGGTGCAGAGAAGGCGGCCCGGCCGAAACTCGTCGAGCTGATCGAGGCGTACTTGAGTCGACTTGCGATTCTCGATTGGACCAACGAAGTTACATACCACTATGCGCGGATTCGCTCAGAGTTGGAGCGTTCCGGTAAGCCGATCGGGAATATGGATCTTCTCATCGCTTCACACGCGTTCTCCCAGGAAATGATCGTGGTCACGAACAATCTCAAGCATTTCTCGAACGTGCCCGGCCTCAAAGTGGAAGTGTGGAGTTGATCTGTCACCGCTAAGGGTGCCCCGGGGTGACTTCCTGCGCGGGCCTCCAGGCGTCCGTCAGGACGTTGCCCGCTTGAGTACAGCCGACGCTCGCTCGTCAATGGCGATGGTGCGGTAGAAATGGCGCAAGTCTTCCGCTTGCTCGACCGGTATGGAGCTTTTCTTGAGAATGAAGGTGCGGGAATAGCGCAGCACATTGCCTTTGAGCGCAGTACTGCTGTGATATGAGCCGAATGGGTAGTCCACGTCTACCGCCGGTGGCAGAAAGTCGCTCACATAACCCGGCGGCAGTGTGATCTCGAATTGATCCGTATCCTCGCGCGGGTACTCAAAGCAGTACCCGCATTCGACACCTCCCCCAGAAGACTTCGATACTAACGAAACTCCTGCACGGCAAGCTGCGGTCTCTAAAGCCGCATCGTCTCGTGCAAAAACACCGCCCCCTTTCTCAGCATCTGTGCACGGACTTCGCGCTCCATGGCGATCAGGCGAGGAGACGGAGTGAGTTCGAAATTCGGGTCTACCAGGAAGATAATGTGCACACGAGCCGCGAGTTGGAAAATCCACTCGCAGCGTCGCGGTCGAAAGAGCTTGCCGTCGGACGTCAACGCGACGGCTGAATCGAACTTATTATCACTCTGCTCAGCAGGCGACTCGGTCGCGCCAAGAGCGACAAGCAACCACAACGTTTGCACTACGACCTCCCTGTCCAGCAGAGCCCTATGGATTCTACAGGCATTATTGCGCCTGACGGATAGCAAGGGGAAAAACTGAGATCAATGGTCGGGGTGACACCTGCGACTCGTACGTCCCGAACCACCAATCCGGAGCTTTATCTACCTCCGGGGAAGTTGCATAGCCGCGTGAGCGCGAAGTGTTAGCGGCGATTAGCCCAGACCTCGCAAACGGCCGCACCTCGGCCGGGCCGGGGATGGCTTTGCTGCATTGCCATATAAGGCGAGCAGCTACGAGCACTACATTCAGCAATCGCAATTGCCGCCGATAAAGTCATCAATTGCCCTGCGACAGCAAAGGTCGCCGCGATGCTCCGAGGACGCCCAGTGGGACTGGGAATGTCACTTCGCGCGCCGGTTTGATGACTTACTGAGCGATAGAATGACGCTGAGCGTAAAAACCAAGCTGATGCTTCTCGCAGCGGTGGCGATTGCCGGCATTGTGGCGCTTGCGGTCACGTCGCAGATCGAAACTCGACGCGTGTACACCTCCGCGTCGTACGCCAGAGACATTACCGTGCCGTCCATCTTCGTGCTCAACGAACTGGCCACGCTGACCGAATTGGAAAGAGCAAAGACCTGGCAGATTCTGGCGCAGACTGATATCGCGAAGATGTCAGTCCTGGCCGCCGAAATTCACGAGGCTCGAGCGAACATCGATGCGACCTTCGCGGCATACGACGGCGTGCATGCGGACCCCAAAAGCCTCAGCCTGTTGTCCGCGGATCGAGCAGCGTTCAGGGCCTACGACACGCTGATCGACAAGGCGCTGGAGTTGGCAAAGCAGAATCGAATGGCCGAGGCCCGCGATTTGGTTATCCAAAACGAGGACATCTTCGACGCCTCGATCGACGCGGTCGAGGCGCACCGTCGTTACAACGCGGAGCTCGGCGATGCGGCCGCCGCCGAAGGGCAGGAAATCAGGAATCATGCGTCTCGGATCGAGGTAGCCGTCGGCGTCACCACCAGCGCGCTGCTGCTCTGTGTCGCCTTCGTCGTCATCAGGAGCATTACTCGCGCCCTCTCGCATTCCGTAGCCGTGCTGGCCGAGATCGAGCACGGAAACTACGAATCCGAAGTGACAATCTTGGTCGATGATGAGACTGGACGCGTTCTCCAATCGCTCGATACTGTGCAGCGGAGTTTGAAGGAGCGCACCGAGCGTGATCGTCTGCGGGCCGAGAGCGACTTGGCGGCGGCGGCGGAAAACGCCCGAATCCGCAGTGCGCTGGAACGAGTGTCGCTCGAAGCCATGTTGGCAGAGGTTGCAAACCGCTCCAAGAGCGAATTTCTCGCCAACATGAGCCACGAGATACGCACCCCGCTCAACGCGGTCATTGGTATGACCGGCTTGCTGCTTGACACACCGCTCGACACCCAGCAGCGCGAATTCGCAGAAATCGCTCGCTCGAGCGGACATAGTCTGCTCGGTCTCATCAATGACGTGCTGGATTTCTCCAAAATCGAAGCGGGGCATTTGGAATTCGAGACAGTCGCGTTCGATTTCGTGGCGCTGATCGAATCGACCGTCGACTCCATCATTCTGCGCGCCGTCGAAAAGCGCGTCGAAGTACTCGTGGACATCGATCCGGCCCTCTCGCGCTTCCGGCGCGGCGACCCTGTGCGCGTCCGCCAGATCGTGCTGAATCTCCTCGGCAATGCCGTCAAATTCACGGAGCGCGGCGACGTGCGAATCTTGGCGCGCGCCGCGGCCGATTCTCCCCGTCATGCCATACGCGTTGAGGTTTGCGACAGCGGCATTGGCATGACCCCCGAGCAAATCGCGCGTTTGTTCACACCCTTCACTCAGGCCGATGGGTCTATGACACGCCGATTTGGAGGAACCGGACTGGGCCTCTCGATTACGAAGCGTCTGGTCGAGGCCATGGGCGGCAAGGTCGGCGTGGACAGCCGGTTGGGTGAGGGCTCGACGTTCTGGGTCGAAATTCCCCTCGATCCCGACAACGATCAGCCGTCCGTACTGCCGGCTACGTTTGCCGCCCGACGGGTGTTGGTGGTTGAGGACCATGCCGTCAACCGCGGCATTCTCGAGGCGTTACTGGGCGCGGTGGGTGTTCTAGTAACGCTCACCGAGAGCACCGCTCATGCTCTCGCGGACTGGAGCGAACTCGCCGGTCGGGGCGATCTACCGCACTTGATCTTGCTCGATAATGATCTGCCAGGCGATGACGCTTTGGCTTTTGCGAGCCGCATACGGAATGCAACAGGCGCCTCGGCGCCGCCCATAATTCTACTAACCTCTCTCGGCTCGATAGGGCGCGCCGAAGCTCTCGCCGGCGGCTGCGCCGGCCTGTTGACCAAGCCCGTGAAGCGCGATGCACTGATCGAGGTTCTTGCGGAAACGATCGGTGCAGCAGGGCCGGCGGCCACATCCAGCCCGGTCCCGGACCCGCCGACGGCGGCACTCGCGGGGCTTCGAGTGCTGGTCGTGGAGGACAACCTTGTCAATCAAAAGCTGGTCGTCCACCTCCTCAAGAAGCTCGGCACTTCGGTAACGCTCGCCGGTAACGGCCGCGAAGCGCTTGATCGACTTCGAGAAACGGCGGTCGATATCGTCCTCATGGACTGCCAAATGCCCGAACTCGATGGTTATGAGGCGACGCAATGCATACGTGCCGGAGGCGCAGGAGAGGCCGTCAGCCGCCTGCCGGTGATTGCACTAACGGCACACGCGCTTGCCAGCGATCGCGAGCGTTGTCTCCTTGCGGGCATGACGGATTATTTGACGAAGCCTATCGAGCCGAAAAGCTTGCGCCTGATTCTGGAGAAATATGCGGCTCGCGGCCAGCCGGCGGCCCCCTCCCTAGAACCGGTCGCGTCGAGAATCCCCGCGTAGCCGCCGGCTTGGGTGCGAACGATCGATATTTCCAAGTCTATGTTATATTACTAGTTATCACTACTGTAATGAGTGACCTATATGGCTGGCAAGCGTAATGCAGCTCACGAAAGCGTGCGGGTTTATCGGGCAAAAATGAAGCAACAGGGGTTTCGCCAAATCAGCATTTGGGTTCCGGACACCAAGTCGCCAAAGTTTCGCAAGGAATGCAGGCGTCAATCGCGGCTAGCGAGTACGGCCGATCAATCGGCGCAGGTGGATGATTTGCTCAACGTTGCCGCTGGATCCGTGGAAGGCTGGACTTGAAGCGTGGCGACATCGTGACGATAGCGGCGCCGGGGGACTACGGGAAGCCTCGGCCCGCTCTAGTCATCCAGGCGGATGTATTCAACGATATTCACGCTAGTATCACAGTGGTCCCATTGACCAGTACGATTATCGATGCGCCGCTGTTTCGCATCACTCTCGATCCGAGTCGGCAAAATGGCCTCAGTCGGGTGTCACAGATAATGGTCGATAAGGTGTTGACGCTGCCACGCGAAAAAATTGGTAAGCGGGTGGGCCACCTGGGCAATACTCTGATGATTCGAATCGGACGCGCCCTGTCGGTCTGGCTGGGGATGTCATAGGCGCACGCCCGAAATTAGTGGTCGGGGTGACAGGATTTGAACCTGCGACTCCTACGTCCCGAACGTAGTGCTCTACCAGGCTGAGCTACACCCCGAATCGGCTGCGAAATCAGTTCTTGCGTGCCACGGCAAACTTTGCCAGTTCGCTCAAGCCATCTTTAAAAGCGGACTCTGGTAGGGGCGCCAGCGCAGCAAGCGCCTGATCTGCCTCGCATTGAGCGAGGCGCGCAGTGTACGCAAGGCCCCCGAGGCTTGCAACGGCGCGCGTGATTTCGGCAAGGTTATCCAGACCACCCTTCTCAATGGCGTGCCGGATCGTGTCCCGCTGGGCGTCGCTGCCGTGCTGCATTGCGTAGATCAAGGGGAGGGTGGGTTTGCCCTCCGCCAGGTCGTCCCCCAGGTGCTTCCCCAAGCTCGCTTCGTCGGCCTGGTAGTCGAGCGCATCATCGACCAGCTGGAACGCCGTGCCGATGTGCCGGCCGTACCGGGCCAGGGACTCCTCGATTTCGGGGGAGGCGTCGCTCAATACCGCCGCGATTTGCGCCCCGGCCTCGAACAACCGGGCGGTCTTGCGCCGGATGACGTCGATGTAGCGGGCCTCGGTGGTCTGTGGATCGCGCGCATTCATGAGCTGCAGCACCTCGCCCTCGGCGATGGCGTTGGTGGCGTCCGCCAGAATCCGCATGATGCGCATGCGGTCGAGCGCCACCATCATCTGAAAGGCCCGCGAATAAAGGAAATCGCCGACCAGAACGCTGGTTGCGTTGCCGAACACCTCGTTGGCGGTCTCGCGCCCGCGGCGCAGCGAGGAGCCATCGACCACATCGTCGTGCAACAGGGTGGCGGTATGGATGAACTCGATGATGGCGGCGGCATCCACATGCTGCTCGCCGGTGTGGCCGCAGGCGCGGGCCGCCAGAAGCACCAAAAGGGGGCGCAGGCGCTTACCCCCGGCATATATAATGTAACTGGCTACCTGGTCGACCAACGCCACCTGGCTGTGCAATCGCTGTTTGATGACCCGATCGACGGCCTCGAAATCAGCATTTACCAAGCCACGAATCTGTTCTAGTGTCATGAAGCGCTCAAGCGAATACGCCATGGTACCTAAGATTACCCGGGCAAGTGCGACGCACTGGCGACACCCGCCACGGGTCGGAGCCTCGCCGCCCGCCGCCCGGATGGGGGCCCGGTTTGACCTTGGGGCCGTCAATCCGTACAATCCCCGGCTCTTTTGCGGCCCCGTTAGGCCGCTCTCGGAGTGGCTTATATGTATGCCGTGATCGCCACGGGCGGTAAACAGTACCGCGTTTCTGAAGGTGCCGTGGTGCGTATCGAGAAGCTCGACGCAGACCAAGGCGCCAGTGTGGAATTCAAGCAGGTGCTCCTTGTCGGCGCCGGCTCTTCGGTCACCATTGGCGCGCCCTACGTGAGCACGGCCAAGGTGGTCGCGACCGTGGAAAGTCATGGCAAGGGCGACAAGGTTCGAATTGTCAAATTCCGCCGCCGCAAGCATTACAAGCGCGAGAAGACGCATCGGCAGCCCTACACCGATGTGAAGATCACGCAGATCGTCGCGTAAGAGTAGAGGAGATATCGCATGGCACACAAAAAGGCAGGCGGCAGTACTCGCAACGGTCGCGACTCGCATTCCAAGCGCTTAGGGGTCAAGAAATTCGGCGGTGAGGACGTGCTTGCCGGCAACATTCTGATCCGTCAGCGCGGCACGGTGTATCGCCCCGGCGTGAACGTCGGCATCGGCACCGATCACACCTTGTTCGCGAAGGCCCACGGCGTCGTTGAATTCCAGGTCAAGGGCGCCGAGCGGCACACCTACGTCAACGTCGTTACCAAGCAGTAGCGATATGCGCGGGCCTTTCGGGCTCGCCATCAGACACCGAAGGGGGTAGGGCAACCTGCCCCCTTTTTTGCTTTCTGCGCCATGGGGCGCTAACGAGTCCGCCGCATGAAATTCGTCGACGAAGCCAAACTCAAGGTCCAGGCCGGCAACGGCGGCCGCGGCTGCGTGAGCTTTCGCCGCGAGAAATTCGTGCCCTTCGGCGGCCCCGATGGCGGTGACGGCGGTTTGGGCGGCAGCGTCTATTTGAAGGCCGTGGAGGGCATGAACACCCTGGCGGATTTTCGCATCTCGCGCACCTACCGCGGTCAGAACGGCGAGAGCGGCAGCGGCAACGACTGCACCGGGCACGGCGGCGATGACATCTTTGTCTCCATCCCCGTAGGCACGGTGATCTCCGATATTGACACCGGCGAGCAGCTCGGGGATCTCACCCAGGCGGGCCAGATCTTGTTGGTCGCGAAGGGCGGCAAGGGCGGGTGGGGCAATACCCGTTTCAAATCCAGTACCAATCGTACCCCGCGCAAGTCAGGCCTGGGACTGCCCGGCGAGAAGCGCGAGCTCATGCTCGAGCTGAAATTGATCGCTGATGTGGGATTGCTTGGCTTGCCGAACGCCGGCAAGTCAACCCTGATCCGCGCGGTCTCCTCGGCGCGGCCCAAAGTGGCGGATTATCCCTTCACCACGCTCTATCCCAACTTAGGGGTGGTGACCGCAGGCCCTGGGCGAAGCTTTGTCATGGCGGACATCCCCGGCTTGATCGAGGGGGCGGCCGACGGCGCGGGCCTCGGAATTCGGTTCTTGAAGCACCTGCAACGCACCCGGGTGTTGCTGCATCTCATCGATATCGCGCCTCCCGACCCCGACGCCGATCCGGTCAAGGATGCGCGCACCATCATCGCGGAACTCAAGAAATTCGCCGCGGATCTCGGCGCCAAGGAGCGTTGGCTCTGCATCAATAAGATCGATTTGCTGGAGCCTGCGGAAGTGGAGCGCCGGACCAAGGACATCGTGCGGCGGCTGCGCTGGAAAGGGCCGGTCCTGCGCATATCGGGCGCCACCGGCGCAGGCACCGATGAACTCAAGCAGGCGGTGATGCGTTATCTGGAAGCACATCCGCGGCCGTCGGCCTCGCACACGGAAGCTGCGGACGCCGCCGCGGCCGATTCGGCCCGCTAAACATTAAGTGTTGGGTCTCGTGGCCCGATCGGCCCCGCGACTACTTGGCGAGCGCGCGAACCTGCTTGGTGAGGCGGCTCTTATGGCGCGCGGCTTTGTTGCGATGAATGATGCCCTTGTTGACCATGCTGTCGATCACGGGCGTGGCGGCCGCCAGGGCCGACGCCGCTTCATCGTGCTTGCCGGCCTTCAACGCGAGGGTGGCCTTGCGAATGGCGCTGCGCAGCTGCGAGGTGAGCGCGTCGTTGCGGGCTCGGTGCACCGTCGACTGTCGGGCAGCCTTTTCAGCAGATTTCGTATTCGCCAAGCGAGAGACTCCTTAAACCCTAGGGGTGCCGATTCGGACCCCAAAAGAGCCGCGTAGCTTGCCGATTGGCTCGTTGCTTGTCAATCGATGCGCCACGCGGCGGGCTCGCGAGCTCTCAACTGGGGCCCCAGAATCGCCGGAAACCTGAGTATAATCACAGCCTTTCGCCATGGAACTAGTTCGCGGTCTGCACAATATTTCGGCTCGCCATCGAGGCTGCGTGCTGACCGTGGGCAACTACGACGGCGTCCATCTGGGTCACCAGCAAATGATCGGCGCGCTCAAGGTGCGGGCCGCCGAATTCCGCTCTGCGGCAACGGTGCTGGTCTTTGAACCGAGTTCGAAGGAGTTCATCGATCCCGATGACGCTCCGCCACGCCTGACGCGATGGCGGGAGAAGTTTCTGGCGCTCGAGGCGCAAGGGGTGGAGCGCCTGGTGACCCTGCGCTTCGATGACTGCATGCGCGCCATGACCCCGCAGTCCTTCGTCGACGAATTGATCGTCGAGAGGCTGGGTACGCGGCACATAGTGGTGGGAGATGATTTTCGCTACGGCAGCATGGCCTGCGGCACTATCGACACGCTGCGTGCCGCGGGTGAGGCGCACGGCTTCGGGGTCGAGCAGATGGCGCCGTTCGTGTTCGATGGCGTGCGCGTGAGCAGCACGGCCGTGCGTGAGCGCTTGGAGTTCGCCGACTATGCGGGGGCCGCGCGCTTGCTGGGCCGCCCGTATCGGATGACCGGAAGGGTGGCCCCGGGCTCGAAGCTCGGCCGCGAGCTGGGATTTCCGACTGCGAACTTGCGATTGATGCGCCGCAAGTCGCCGGTGTGGGGCATTTTGGCCGTGTGGACGCACGGTATCGACTCGCGTCCTCTGCCCGGCGTCGCGAGCTTGGGGACCCGGCCCACGGTGAATGGGATCGAGCCCTTGCTCGAAGTGCATGTGTTCGATTTCGCGGGCGATTTGTACGGCCGCTCGATTGAGGTGGAGTTCGTTGCGAAGCTGCGCGATGAGGTGAAGTTCGATTCTTTGGATGCGATGACGGTGCAAATGCAGATCGATGCAGCCCGGGCGCGCGAGGTGTTGTCGAAGGTGGATTGTGGCTGACTACAAAAATACGATTAATTTGCCGAACACGGGTTTCCCGATGAAGGCCGATCTTGCCAACCGCGAGCCCAAAATGCTGGCGGCATGGGAACACAGCGGCGTGTACGGCAAGATTCGTGCGGCCGCCAAAGGCCGGCCCTCCTTCGTGCTCACGGACGGCCCCCCCTACGCGAACGGCGCCATCCACCTCGGCCACGCCGTGAACAAAATCCTGAAGGACATCATCGTCAAGTCGCGCACCTTGGATGGGTACGATGCGCCCTACGTGCCCGGTTGGGATTGCCACGGTCTGCCCATCGAGATGCAGGTGGAGAAGACGCACGGCCGCGTCGGGCAGAAAATCGACGCCAAGGCGTTTCGCGCAGCCTGCCGCGAGTACGCCTACAAGCAGATCGATGCGCAGCGCACCGATTTCAAGCGCCTAGGGGTGCTCGGCGATTGGGATCATCCCTACATGACCATGGCGCCGCAATTCGAGGCCGATCAGCTGCGCGCGCTCAGTCTCATCATCCAGAGGGGCCATGTGTACAAGGGCTACAAACCCGTGCACTGGTGCCTGAACTGCCGCTCCGCACTGGCGGAGGCCGAAGTTGAATACGAGGACAAGACTTCCCCCAGCATTTACGTGCGCTTTCCTGTCGTCGATACCGGCGATTTGGCGCGGCGCTTCGCGATCGAGGTGCTCGCCGAACGGGCGGTGGGTGAGGGAGTGCCGACTTCGGTCGCCATCTGGACCACCACTCCCTGGACCTTGCCCGCGAATCGCGCCGTGACGGTGCATCCGCAGTTCGACTACTCGCTGATCGAATTCGACTTAGGGTCAGGCCCCGAGCGCATGGTGCTCGCGAGCGAATTGGCCGGCGCCGTCACGAAATCCATCGGTGTCGAGAATTGGAGCCTGATCGCCATGGTCAAGGGCGCCGCTCTCGAGCATCTGTGGCTGCGCCATCCCTTCTACGACCGTGAAGTGCCCGTGATCCTCGGAGATCACGTCAACCTCGATGCCGGCACCGGCGCCGTGCATACCGCGCCCGGACACGGCCTGGACGACTACAACGTCGGCCGCCGCTACGGCCTGGAAGTCGACAACCCCGTGGGTGGCGACGGCCGATTCCTCCCCTCAACGCCGCTCTTCGCGGGCGAGCAAGTGTTCGACGCCAATGCCCACGTCATCAAGGTGCTATATGACAACGGGCGGCTGCTCAAGGATGAGCCGTATCATCATTCCTATCCGCACTGCTGGCGCCACAAGACGCCGGTCATCTTTCGGGCCACGCCGCAGTGGTTCATCAGCATGGAGCAGGCGGGCCTGCGCAAGGGCGCCCTCGAAGCCATCGCGCACGTGGATTGGATGCCCACCTGGGGCGAGCAACGCATCAGCAGCATGATCGCCGTCCGTCCGGATTGGTGCATCTCCAGACAGCGGACCTGGGGAGTGCCTCTGCCGTTGTTCGTCGATAAGGAATCGGGCGAGCTACATCCGCGAACCGCGGCGCTGATCGAAGAGGTCGCCAAGCGTGTCGAGAAGGATGGCATCGATGCCTGGTTCGATCTGGATGCCGCGGTCTTGCTGGGGCCCGACGCAGATAAATACGACAAAGCCAGCGACGTGATGGATGTGTGGTTCGATTCGGGAGTGGTGCATTACTGCGTGTCGCAATCGCGGCCCGAGATCAGCGTGCCGGCCGATCTGTACCTCGAGGGCTCGGATCAGCACCGGGGCTGGTTCCATAGCTCCCTGCTCACCTCCGTGGCCATGCATGGCCGCGCTCCCTATCGCGGCGTGCTGACGCACGGCTTCACCGTGGATGAGAAAGGCCGCAAGATGTCGAAGTCCATCGGCAACACGCTGGTGCCGCAGAAATTGACCAGCACCTTGGGCGCCGACGTGGTGCGCCTGTGGGTGGCGGCGACCGACTACGCCAATGAGATGAGCGTGTCGGATGAGATCCTCAAGCGCATGGCGGATTCCTACCGCCGCATCCGCAATACCCTGCGGTTCCTCCTGGGCAACATGCATGGATTCGACCCCGCGCATCACGCGGTGGAATTCGATGACATGGTGGCCCTCGATCAATGGATGACGGTCAAAGCATTTGCACTGCAAAACGAGGTGCTCACCGCGTTCCGCAACTACGAATTCCACGACATCTACCAAAAGATCCACAATTTCTGCGTGGTCGAGCTCGGCGGGTTCTACCTCGACATCATCAAGGACCGGCTCTACACGACGGGCACGAACAGCGCGCCGCGGCGCTCTGCGCAGACTGCGGTGCATCACGTGGCTCAGGCGATGGTACGCTGGATCGCGCCCATCTTGAGTTTCACGGCCGAAGAGGTCTGGGGGTTTCTACCCAATGTGCCGAACGAGTCGGTGTTCTTGAATACCTGGCATGTATTTCCGGCCGGTGCGGAGCGCGAGCCTGCGATCGACTGGGCTACGCTCATCGGCTTGAAGAAGGACGTGGCACGCGATCTGGAGCGGCTGCGCGCCGCCGGCGAGATCGGCGCCCCGCTCGATGCGGAGGTGACCGTCTACGTCCCCGCCGCAGAGGCCGCGCGCTTCAAGGCGCTGGGCGACGAACTTCGATTCCTGTTGATCACCAGTCAAGCGCGGGTGGTCGAGACGGACAATCCTTCCGCATCCGGAGTACCCACCAGCCTTGCCGATGTCTGGATCGAGGTCAAACCCAGCAGCCAGCCCAAGTGCGTGCGCTGCTTTCATCTGCGCAGCGATGTCGGCAGCGATCCGCGGCATCCGGAACTTTGCGCGCGCTGCGTCGTCAACGTCGAGGGGCCCGGTGAGGAGCGTCATTTCGCATGATCAGTGAACAGAATCGCGGGCGACCCGCCTCGTGGCTGCTGCTGTCGACCTTGGTGATACTGGCCGACCAGGCGAGCAAGGCCTTTATCGCCGGCCATTACCTGGAATTCGAGTTCACACGCCTATTGCCCGTCCTCGACATCACCTGCATGCACAATGTGGGCGCCGCGTTCAGCTTTCTCGCCTCCGCCTCCGGATGGCAGCGCTGGCTGTTCATAGGCTTAGCCTGCGTGGTCAGCGTGGGTATTACGTTCTGGCTGGTCAGGCTGCCGCGCGGCACCCACGCGCTGCTGGCTGCCGGCCTTGCCCTGGTGCTCGGGGGGGCGCTCGGCAACGTGATCGATCGGATTCGCCTGGGCTACGTGATCGATTTCATCCACTTTCACTGGGAACGGGCGTATTTTCCTGCCTTCAACGTGGCGGATTCGGCCATCACGATCGGCGCCGCCTGCCTGTTATTGGATGCCTTATTTGAAGCAAAGCGGAAAAACTGATGCAAATATTCCTGGCTAACCCTCGCGGATTCTGCGCCGGCGTGGACCGCGCAATCGACATCGTCGAGCGGGCGGTGGTTCTGTTCGGCGCGCCCATCTACGTGCGTCACGAAGTGGTTCACAACAGGTACGTGGTGGACCGGCTGCGCACCATCGGCGCGGTGTTCGTCGACGAATTGGACGAGGTGCCCGACGGCGCCACCGTGATCTTCAGCGCCCACGGCGTGCCGCGCGTGGTGCAGCAGGAGGCCAAGCGCCGATTGCTGAATGTATTCGATGCCACCTGTCCCTTGGTGACCAAGGTGCACATGGAGATCACCCGTTACGCGCGCGAGGCGCGCGAGGTGTTCTTGATCGGCCACGCCGGGCACCCGGAGGTGGAGGGCACCATCGGGCAATTCGATGTCACCCTCGGCGGAGCGATCTATCTGATCCAGACGGTCGAGGATGTGGAGCGCGTGACGGTGCGCAACCCCGCGCATCTGGCCTTCGTCACTCAAACGACCCTGTCCGTCGACGATACCGCGTCCATTGTCGCCGCTCTGCGCGCCCGTTTTCCCGGGCTCAAGGCGCCGGTGAAAGAGGACATCTGCTACGCCACCCAGAACCGCCAGGACGCGGTGAAGGATTTGATCGGCCGCTGCGAGGTGCTGGTGGTGGTCGGGTCGAAGAGCAGCTCGAATTCCAATCGGCTGCGTGAAATGGCCGACAAGAACGCCAAGCCGGGCTACCTGGTGGACGGACCCGAGGACCTGCATCGCGAATGGTTCGAGGGGGTCAAGACCGTCGGGGTGACCGCCGGCGCTTCCGCGCCCGAGATTCTGGTGCAGGGGGTGATTGCGCAGCTTCGCCAATGGGGAGGGGAGGTGGCCGAGGAGCTCCAGGGACGGAAGGAACACGTGATATTCGCCCTGCCCAAAACCTTGCGCGAAGTCGCAAAGGACGGAGCCAGTCTTTCGTCGGTCGGTCCCACGGGGTAGAATGCGGCCCCTTTCGGGCTGTCGCCGCAATAGCTCAGTTGGTAGAGCAACGCATTCGTAATGCGTGGGTCAGGGGTTCGAATCCTCTTTGCGGCACCATTCCCGACTTCCAAGAACGTCCGCAGACGTCCACCAAGCAAGCAAAAAGCACTGTAAATCAAGGCGTTTTTCGCTAAATAATGTCTAGTTTAGCGACTTGACACCGCGACCATCGTGGGGGCATAAGTGGGGGCATCGTCACTCCACGGAAGGTCCATGCCCCCATGTTGACCGACACTGCAATACGCGCCGCGAAGCCGCGCGAGAAGTCTTACAAGCTGTTCGATGGTCTCGGCCTATACCTCGAGGTAGCCTCAACCGGGAGCAAGCTGTGGCGCTTCAAGTACCGCCACGACGGCCGAGAGAACCGCCTCGCCTTGGGTGCGCATCCCGAGACATCGCTGAAACAAGCGCGCGAGCGCCGCGATGCGGCGCGTCGGCAGCTCGCCGCCGGCATTGATCCCAGCAGTCAGCGGCAGGCTGAGAAGATGGCTACGGCGAACACGTTTGAAGCGGTCGCGCGCGAATGGCTGGCGCTGCAAGAAAAGAAGCTGGCGCCGGCCACCTTCGCCAAGGCGATATGGACCTTTGAAACTTTGGTGTTTCCGTATATCGGCCCGCGTCCCATCGCCAAGCTCGGGGCAGTTGATGTGCTCAAGGTGCTCAAGCGCATCGAGGGCCGAGGGATTCACGAAACCGCCCATCGCACCCGCCAACGCTGCGCGCAAGTGTTTCGGTATGCCGTGCAAACTGCACGCGCCGAGCGAGATCCAACCTTGGACCTCAAGGGAGCGCTGGCGCCGGTAGTCAAGGAACACCACGCGGCGATCACGGAGCCGTCACGGATCGGCCAATTGCTGCGAGCCATCGACGGCTACGCCGGCCACGTCGTCACGGCCTATGCCTTGAAGCTGGCTCCGCTGCTATTTGTCCGCCCCGGTGAGTTGCGTCATGCGGAGTGGACCGAGTTTGATCTTGATAGCGCGGAACCCCATTGGCGTATCCCTGCCGAGAAAATGAAAATGCGCGAGCAACACGTCGTGCCCTTATCCACGCAATCCATGGAATTGGTGCGTGAGTTGCAGTCGGTGACCGGTCGCGGCCGGTACGTGTTCCCGTCGCTTCGCAGCGGCTCTCGGCCGATGAGTGAAAATACAGTGAACGCCGCGCTTCGGCGGCTTGGGTATTCGACCGACGAAATGACGGGCCATGGATTCCGGTCGCTGGCGTCCACTTGCTTGAATGAGCAAGGCTATCACCCGGATCTCATCGAGTTACAGCTCGCGCATGCGGAGCGCAATCAGGTGCGAGCGGCTTACAACAAGGCCAAGCGACTTCCTGACCGTCGGAAGATGATGCAGGCGTGGGCTGATTATCTCGACGGGCTACGCGCGGGCGCGAACGTGGTGCCTTTCAAGCGCATGGCTGGCTGATCTGTGAAATTCCGCACTATCCCGGACCGTAGCTTTTAGGCTACAATAGTTATGTTAGAGGTCCGCGAGTACCAGACTGCCGAAGGCAAGACCCCGCTGACTGAATGGTTGCGGGGATTACGGGATGGCCCTACCAGCGACCGCATCGTAGCTCGACTGGATCGGCTCAAGGCAGGCCTGTTCGGTGACTGGAAGAGCGTGGGTGGCGGCATCTGTGAATTGCGGATCGATCTCGGTCCCGGTTACCGGGTGTACTACGCGCAGGAGGGTAAGACACTGATCTTGCTGTTTTGCGGCGGCGACAAGAGCACTCAAGCCAAGGATATCGAGACAGCCCATGCGTACTGGAAAGACTACAAGACTCGCTTCCCCAAGCCGCCCGTTCAGGGCAGCGGATCACCTGCGAACCGAGGCCGACATCGCCGTATACATTGAGGCGATGCTCGCGGATGGTGACGCACGCGCGGTTCCCGTTGCGCTGCGAACCATTGTCGACGCCGTGGGCGGTATGGCCGCGCTCGCCGCCAAGACCGGACTCTCGCGTGAGACGCTATACCGGACACTTTCCAAGCGCGGCAATCCTCGGCTCGATACCCTCGCGGTGATACTGGCGGCTTTTGGATTGCGCCTGACGGTACAGCCGGCGCAGAAGTCCCGTGCGCGCCGTAGTGAGGCACGCCCCGCACTTGCGTGAACGTCAATACGGACGGGCGGCTTCGTACGTCTTGCGCTATCAATTTGCAGGCGATCGCGACAAAATCACACTTGATGGAATGAATAATAACTCTGCCAATTCGGCCGACATCCCATCAATGTGCGGTTGCCCGCTACAGAGCGTTCAGGCTGCGGGACCAAGATTGAGGAATGCGCGCTGCACGTAAGTAGCCGCCCATCAGGGAGAAATGATGATCGGGATCGATCTTGGGACAACGAATTCTGCTATAGCCGTCTGGCGGGACGGGCGACCACAACTCATTCCAAACAGTCTCGGTCAAGTGTTGACGCCCTCCGCAGTCAGTGTTGACGATGATGGGCAGCTGCTCGTCGGGATGGCCGCACGCGAACGCCAGGTCACGCATCCGTATCTGACTGCTACAGCCTTCAAGCGCTACATGGGCACGAACCGGGTCGCTCGTCTGGGTGACAGGGAATTTCTACCCGAGGAACTCTCGGCGCTCGTACTCGCACGCGTCAAGGCGGATGCCGAGTACTACCTCAAAGAATCCGTCAATTCTGCGATTATCACTGTGCCTGCGTACTTCAATGACAAACAACGAAAAGCCACGCGGCGCGCCGGTGAGTTGGCAGGTCTTACGGTCGACCGACTGATCAACGAACCTACCGCGGCCGCTCTTGCCTATGGAATTCACCGCAGGCAGGACGAGACAAGATATTTGGTATTCGACTTAGGGGGTGGAACCTTTGACGTCTCGATACTCGAGATCTTTGAGGGCGTGATTGAGGTACGGGCCAGCACTGGCGACAGTTATCTCGGGGGGGAGGACTTCAACGAAGTGCTTATCCAAGACATGTTGCGCCAATTCGGAGCTTCGTGGGGATTTACCTCCCGCGAGAAGGATCCGTTGCTCTATGAATTGTTGCGAGACCAGGCGGAGCGTGCTCGAAGGGAGTTAAGCGTGGGTCCGGAGGCCAAAATGGTCGTAACCTGGAAGGACGAGCATTTCGAGCACGCCGTCACTGCCGACCATTTTGAGAGTCTGTGCCAGAAATTGCTGACTCGATTGCGCGATCCCGTCGTTCGAGCGCTGCGCGACAGCAATGTTGACCTCGACCAATTGAAGGAAGTGGTGCTCGTCGGGGGTGCTACGCGAATGCCCATGGTCCGCCGCGCGGTGACTCGAATGTTCGGCCGATTCCCGGCGACCGAACTGAATCCAGACGAGGCTGTCGCCCTGGGTGCCGCCATCCAGGCCGGCCTCAAGGCGCGCGACGCTGCGCTGAAAGAGGTGGTTCTGACCGATGTCTGTCCGTACACGCTTGGAGTCGACACGGGTGAGCGGCGGCCCGATGGCACTTTCAGAACGGACGTGTTTGCACCAATTATCGAACGTAACACGGTGATTCCGGCCAGCCGGGAAAAGCACTTCGCGACGATCCAGGATGGCCAGCAAAAGATCGTATTCAAGATCTACCAGGGCGAGTCACGGATCGCCAGCGAAAACATTTGCCTTGGCACGATCGAAATGCCGGTGCCACCTCGGCGCGCCCGCGAGGTGGGAGTTACGTGCCGCTTTACCTATGACATCAACGGACTATTGGAGGTAGATGTCGAAGTCTCCAACACAAAGGAGAGGCAGCAACTCGTCATTTTTGACCGGGAGAACGCTGAGCCTGGCTTGGATCTGGAGAAGCGTCGCAAGGAGCTTGCAGCGCTGAAGGTGCACCCACGCGACCGAGACGCAAATCGCGCCGCGCTGGCCCGGGCGGCTCGCTGTTTCGAGCATTTTCTCGGCGAGAAGCGCGAAGAAGTGCGGCGGCAGATCTCGAAGTTCGAGGCCGCACTCGACACACAGGACTTGGTCACCGCAGACCACGCCCGAGCGCATTTGCTCACTGCGCTCGACGCCCTCGAAGGAGAGAGCTTCCTGTGACCGAGCAACCGATTGTCTGGCAGACGCTCGGTATCGCAGCGACGCGCGATGTTGCTTCCATCCGCAAGGCCTATGCGTCCCGCCTCAAAGAATGCCACCCCGAGGAAGATCCGGCTGGTTTTCAGCGGCTTAGGGCGGCGTATGAAACAGCCCTGAATATGGCACGCAGTGCGATCGCAGCGGCTCCCTCCGAGCGTCCGACGGGCTTGTCCGCGCCAACGGCACCCGCCATCCACGATCCGGCATCTTCGGTGGCGGCCGCGCCGATGGAAGCTGAAGGCGATCAAAAGCAATTTGAAGCCGCGCTCGGCAACTTGGAGCGGCTCTTAAAGGGCCCAGCCGACGCTAACAAAGAGACGCTCGAGCGGGCGCTGGAAGCTATCTTAAATAATCCCGGAGCGCTCCACGTCGGCAACTGGAGTGGTTTAGACCGGCGTCTTGCGCAGCTCTTGCTGGAATCGATTCCGAGGTCCGATGCTATTGCTGCGACGGTGGTTCAACGCCTCGGATGGAATCACGCGGACGTCGCCACACGCAGGGCCAAGGAGGTCATGGCGGTGGTCACTCGCGTCGCAGATCTTGAGGTGGTTGCGAAGTTGCGAGTGGGTACAGATCCCGACGCCCGCGCCTTCCAATTGTTGAGCCGGCCCGCTCCGACATCGCGGCTAGTCAGGCGCGTAAAGGTTTTCTTTGTAGATCAGGCCGTGCGCGATTTTCTACAAAAGACGGTGCCGGCGCGTCCCACGCTCGCGCTATGGCTGGACAAGGCCTCGGTAACAACATGGATGGCAATCTTCGGACGTCCTTACGTCACGAGAAGGGCATTGTTGGCCATGCCCATCTTCAGCGTGATTGCATTACTGGCTACCCTTATCGCCGGCAACAATGGCGTAATCGCGCAGGAGCGGGTGGGGACCGCGTTGTTATCGGCGATCTTTGCCGGACCCATCCTTGCGGTGCTCAAAGTGTACGCTTTCAGTTGGCCAATTCTTCTGGTGCTGCGCCGCCTGAAAGGGAAGGCCCCTCCACGGTGGGTTCGCTTGGGCTGGCTGCCGGCGTCGGTCGCAAGTGTCGTTGTGGTGAGCATTGCGGGTCGAAGTTGGCCGGTCGTCGTGCTGTCACTCATCTTGAGCGCCGGCCTTCTGGTGTGGTCATCGGTTGCCGCCTACCCGGTCTTCATTGCCGAGGGACTAGCTTTTTCTCAGAAGCTACGGCTGTCATTCGCACGCAACCGCGTGATGCTGGTCTGGATGGTGGTCGTCGTCTGGGCCGTCGGTCTCCCTGCCGGAATCGCGACCGCGGGTGCGTTGGGCGCGAGCGAAATAGCCGGCATCGTCATTGCGAAGATTTTGACTCTCGATGTGGCCGCGCGAGTTCGCCATTGCTTTATGGGTGCATTGCTAATGGTCGCCCTGGCAGCGCTTGCTGCCCTTTGGTGGGATGACGGCTCGCCGCGCCTAATTGGTTTCAGCACAGCGCTTGTTACCACAACCGTACTCCTACTGCGCCCTGCGCTGTCAGCTCTACGATCCAAGGTTGTTCAAGCGTGGATGATCGGCATTTTCCCGGTGTACTTGTTGGCGACTCTGTTTGCGAGCGCGGGGAAGGGGGTTCTGCTTAATGCCAGATTTACGACGCAATTCGCTGGGAGCTTTTTACTGATTGGCGCCGCGATTGCAATTGTTTCTTATCTGATTCAGGAGGCAATTTCCACTCGGGCGCGGGCGAACACCGACGGCTCAGAGGACCCATTTACTCGCTTCTTTGACCAAGAGTCACCCGTATTGCCAGTAACTCTAGGGTTAGCGCTCCTGGGCGGCGGGGGTTACGGGTTGCTTGTACTGTCAAATTACACCGGCATGGACTGGATCTTTTATTGCGCAGTTGCCGGCACCGGCGTTTTCGTGCTCAAGCGGACTTTCGCGTCGCCCGAATAGCGTGCTGGTTGAATATCGCTGAATGTCAAGCCAATTGCAGCCTTCGGCTTACGTTTAGGGCCAAATTGGCCCTCTGAGTTGCATGGAAGCATTGAAGGCGCACGGCTCGGCCGAGATCAATTGTCCGGCGAATCCCCGTGGGATGCCACGCTGACCCACAGGCAGCCATAGGTGGGGGCATATCCGGGGGCACGCCAAATCACTATGCCAAGAAACCACCGCAATTTCAGGTGGTTGGTCCGTTTATTCGAATCCTCATTGCGCACCGATACTTACAGTTACCTTTAATCAATAAGGACAAGTGGTACCGGGCACTACAGGCGGTGGGAAGCCTATTCTTGGGTCACACATCAGGCATCGAAGTAACGCCGAAGCTAACGCAAGCCTTCAGTCCCCCCAAGTCATTCGAGGAATCTAGGAGAATCGTAGTCTGGTGTTGTCGAGCGATATCGCGAGCGATGGCAAGACCCAGGCCGCTGCCGCTCTCGGTGCTTTCGACGCGGCGGTAAAATCGATCGAAAACGCGTTCCCGATCTTCCGGCGGAATACCCGGTCCGGAATCTTCCACCTCCAGGGATACCAATCCGGCTCGCTGTCGCAGCCTGATTCGAATGACTCCGCCGCTTTCCGAATACTTAATCGCATTCTCGACCAAGTTCGCCGCCAACGTATTCAAAGCGTCTTCGTTGCCGCTCACGTAGGCGGATTGAACCGTGTCGGCTTGAATGTAAATCGACTTAGTTGCCGCCAGCGGCATATGAATCGCGACGACCTGAGCTACGATGGTTGCGAGGTCAACGGAGGCGATAGGCTGTACGTCGGCGCCTGCGTCATGCCGGGCCAGAGTAAGCAATTGCCTCGCCATCTTCAGTGCGCGGGAAACACCGCCCTGCAGTTCCGCCATCGCTTCCTGTTGACGCGTCTGACCCTCGGCGCGCGCGAGCATCTGCGCTTGCAGCCGCACGGCCGTCAATGGCGTCAGTAATTCATGGGCTGCATCCGCGATAAATTGGCGTTGTTTGGAAATGGCCTCGGAGAGCCTCAGCATCAAATCATTCAGCGCTTGAACGACCGGTACGATGTCAGACGGTAAGCGCGCCGCGTCAAGAGGAGACAAGTCACGGTGCGATCGCAAACGCAACTCCGAGGTAATGCGCCCGAGCGGCTGCAGTCCAAAATACACCGCGAGCCAAATCATGAGCCCGGCCAGCGGCAGCATCGATAGGGAAGGCAGGAGCGTACGCAGCGTGATTTGCCTCGCGGCAGTGATATGGACTTGCCGAGGTTGCGCGGCAATGACCAATTGCTTACCCGAGCGGCTGGCGAACAGGCGCCAGCGTTGATTGCCGATCAGTATCTTGGAGAAGCCAAGCGGCGTGGATCTTGATACGTCTTGCAGAGGTTCCGACTGGAAAATAGGAGTTTCGCCGGACTCGCCCCACACGACGATCACCATGCCGGCAAGCGGATTGTCGACCTTGTGCTGCGGAGGAGCCACTGGCAGCAGCATTCCGGGGCCGGGAACGACTGCAAGCGCACTCCGCTCCAATTCGGCATCGAAGAGCTCGTCGATCTCATCCTCGATACGGGTATAGATGAGCAGGTAAATCGCGAGTTGCACCACCAACATGCCGCCCAGCAGGCCGATCAGCAGCCGCGCCCTGATGGATCTCACGGCGTCGGCATCCGGTAGCCGACGCTGCGCACATTCTCGATGTAATCATGGCCCAACTTACGGCGCAACGAGTGGATGTAGACTTCTAGGGTATTGCTCTCTACGTCCTTGTCCCATCCGTACAGTTTGTCACGCAACTGCGCCGACGTGATGACGACACCCGGGCGCTGCAGCAGAATCTCGAGCAGGGCGAATTCCTTCGCCGAAAGATTGAGAAAATCCCCCTTGTATGAGACTCGACGGGTTGTCGGATTGAGGGTGAGCTCGCGATAGCAGAGGATCGGCATTGCTTGACCGGCACGCCGCCGCAGCACGGCCCGTATCCTTGCGACGAGCTCGTCGAAGTCAAACGGCTTGCACAGGTAATCGTCCGCGCCGGCGTCCAATCCCTTGATCCGCTCGGCCACCGAATCTCGCGCGGTGAGAACGACGACAGGAAGTGTATTCCCCTGGCTGCGCAATTCCGCCAATACTTGCAGGCCGTCGCGGTTTGGAAGTCCCAAATCCAGGATCGCGGCATCGTAGCTGCGTTCTGAACAAGCGACGACCGCGGCATCGCCGTCGTCGAGCCAATCGACGGCGAATCCTTCGTCCGTGAGTCCCCGGCTCAACGCCCAGCCGATCATTCGGTCATCCTCGATCAATAAGATTTGCATAATTCACATGGCCTTAATTCAGTATTAAGTCTACCGGCGCACAATCATGCTTCCTCATCAGCTACAAATCGAGTCGTCCTCAAGATGAAAAAGATCGCCCTATCGCTCTGCATCGCATCCCTCGCAACGGCCGCGGCCAACGCCGGCACTGTTCCTTATCAGGTGGCACGACGATTGCCGCTCGGCGGCGATGGAGGGTGGGACTACCCGAGCATCGATTCCCCTCGGCACTTGCTCTATTTGTCGCGCGCAACGCACGTTGCCATCCTCGATACTCAAACGGGGCAGGTCGTGGGCGACATCGGCGATACCCCGGGCGTTCACGGAATCGCCATCGCCGCGGATGTCGGTCGAGGCTACATCAGCGCGGGAAAGGCGGATCAAGTCAAAGTGTTCGATTTGAACACTCGGAAAGTCATCACAGGCGTCGCGGTCGGATCCAAGCCGGACGCGATTCTGTACGATCGGGGAACCCGGCAGGTGTTTGCGTTCAACGGGCACAGTAACAATGTCAGCGTGATTGATGTCGCGGCCGACCGGGTTGTGGACACCGTCGCTCTTGGCGGCGCGCCTGAGTTCGCGCGCACCGATGGGGAAGGAAACATCTTTGTAAACATCGAGGACAAGAACCAACTGCTCCAATTGAACGCCAAAACACGCAAGGTCACGGCGCGATGGAATCTGCCGGGCTGCGACGGGCCCACGGGCCTTGCCCTGGATGCCGCCCATCATCGGAGCTTTTCCGTGTGCGCGAACGCCGCCATGACCATTCTGGATACGGTCACCGGCAAGGCGATCGCAACCCTGCCGATCGGCAAAGGGGTGGATGGCGCGGACTTCGATTCCGAGTCGCAAAACGCGTTCAGTGCCAATGGCGAGGGGACCTTGACGATCGTTCACGAGAGCGATCCGGATCATTTCGCCGTGATACAAACGTTGAGCACGGCGCAGGGCGCGCGCACCGTGGCGCTCGACCCGGCCACACATGAACTGTTCCTGCCGACCGCTAATTTCGGTGCGGCAAAGCCGACGTCGCTGGATGCGCATCCCAAGCCTCCAATTCTCCCCGGCAGTTTCTTTGTGCTCGCGATCGCGCCGGTCGTCATGAAGTAGTCGCCTTCGGAGTGAGGCGAAGCAGGTAGGATTTGAAGTCTTCCGTGAGCAGGTGGGCGCCGCGGTTCAAAACGTTGTGACCGAGCAGCCCGAGCAACGCGGTGGCTATTCCAACCGCGGTCGCGATGAGCGCCATACCGATGCCTCGGCTGACTTCTCCGGGATCAGAAACACCGCCCTGCGCCAGCGCCGTAAAGGTCTGCATGATCCCGAGAATCGTGCCAAGCAGGCCCAAGAGGGGCGCTGCGGTGATGACCGTATCCAAGATCCAAAGCCGGGCGCTGATTCGTTTGTCCAACTCGATGAACAAGGCCGAGGAGTAATCCTCCAGTTCCTCGCGGGAAACGCCGTTGCTCGAGCGAAAGGCGGCGTAGCGCGCGATCGCGCGGCTGATTGGATCTCGGCCCTTGATTCCCGCAATACTCGACGAGGCTAGCCCGCCGCTCCCAATCACCCGAGATAGACGAGCGGAGCGGACCGCCAGGTAGCTCAAGTAGAGGGCCCTTTCTATAATCACAAAAACCGAAATGGCGACCGCTGCGTACAGGACGTCGAAAGTCAAATCATGGTAAAGCTGAAAGTTCATGAGCGAAACTCGATGGTGACGATGAAAACATGCCGTTGCTCGCCGGGGAAAGCTCCTTCCGGAAAGGGCGGATATTGACCGGAGGCGACGATGTGCGCGGCTTGCGTGTCCAGAATCTTGGATCCGGAGGGACGCTTGATGGCAACTTCGCTGGGGTTGCCCTTGCGATCCAGGGTGAAGCAAACCATTGCCGAGCCGGAGGGTTTGAGCAGCCGATACTCCGCGCTCGTCGGGACTGCCGTACGCTCATCGACGTTCTTGCGCAGCGCCGCGGCATATTCGGTCTCGATGTCAGCATGCGATGCGGAGGCCGCCGGTGCGGGAGCGGGCGGCTCGGCAGGTAATTCAATCGCAGCATCGGATTCCAGCGTGGGCTCATCCACGACGGGGTTGGCAGCGATGAGCGGCGCCGCCTGCCTGCGGATCGGCCGCGCCTCATGTGCTTGCGAGCGCGGTGGTGACGGCTGGGGCGGCGGCGGGGCGGGCACTTCTTCCAGCAGAGATATTCGCACGCCTGGGTCACTCGCATGCTGCACCGACGCGGGTGCTTGGCGGCTGACATGGAGAGAGATAAAGATGGCGGCGGTAACGGCGAAAGCCGCACATTGTGTGAGGAACTCCGGCGAAGTGCGATACAAGCGTTTTACTTCGGCTTTGTGACTATCGATGCGGCGGCCACATCGCCGCGCTTCATCGCATCGAGAACGTCGACCAGTTGCTGCAGCTTAGAATTGCCGTCGCCGGCTATGATGACGGCGATTTTCGACTGAGCTTTCAGCGCGCGCAATTGCTCCGGAAGCTTTTGTAAATCGGTTCTCTCCGAGTCGAGATAGATAGCCCCATCCTCTGTCATGGTTACTGTGATCCGTTTTAGCTCTTCGATCCGCGTTGGATCGGCCGAATGCGGCAATGCAACTTTGAGGCCGAGCGCCGGAAGCACGTGAATGCTGATCAAGACAAAGAACACCAGCAGAAACATCATCACATCGATCATGGGGATGATTTCGATGCGAACAGGTTTGGTCGATCGCTTCGGCCAGGTGCGCATACGAGTGGATCCTACTTCGACACGGCAAAAAGAGGGGTCATATCGACGACTCCCGCCTTGTCGTCGCCGGCGCGCGCCAGGTGCTCGCTGATCCCGAACACGGACTCGGTGGTTCGCAGCAGCGAATAATGATTGTAGGGAGTCGGATCCTTGAGACCTCGCGGGCCGTGATTCGTGATGACGATGGTGGGGATTCTGCCGCCGCCGAAGTTTGCGTGGCTCGCCGGATCGTAGCCGCAGCATCCCTGGGCTCCATCGCCGCGCTCGACTTTACCATTCTCGTCGAAAGTGATGACAATGGCAGTATTGCCGGAGGATATCCAGGCTTTCGATCGCATGAGTTTGTCGATCAGTTCTCCTACCACGCGGTCGCCGCGTTTGATCAAGGCGTCTGGATTCGATTTGTTGCAGTCTGCGGGAATATAGGGGCCCTGATCGCGGCCGTGCATTTCGTTGCATTGATTGGGAACTATATGTGCATAGTTCGGCAACTCCCCGCTCGCGAGATCCGTCTCCAGCGCATCGAAACCGACGATCTTGGCTGCACGGTGCGGATCGTCTTGTACCCGCTTGAACGTCATGAAGCCGTTATGCTTCACAGCATAAACCTCTGCGGGTATGCCTATTACCGGTTTATCTAGTGTCGGCCAGCGGACGGCGGCCGATCCGGGCTCGGGAATGCTCTCGAGATAAGCCTTCCAAGTCAACCCGTGCGACTCGAGTTGGTCCACAAGGCTTGGCGCCGTTACGGTGTGATCGACATAGTCGGCGCTTTTTGACTTCGGGCACCACTCGTCCTGCATTTTCGGCTTGCAGTAATATGCGTCATCGTCATGAATGCCAAAAGTGTCGCCGCCCAGCATGGCGATATAGTTGCCCTCGCTTGGATGGACTTCGGCATAAAACTGCGTGGCCTGCCCATACTGCTCGGCGAGGCGATTGATATTCGGCGCGATCGAGTTTGCCCCGATGATCTCGCTGTAGCTGCGATTCTCCTCGATAATGACGAAGATATGATCATATCGGGGTGCCACGGGCGACGCCGCGGCACCTGCCGCTGTGCCGCCGGCAGTCAACGCACCCATCATGATCACCGCCATGCACATTGGAGAATTCATGGCACTCATCAAAATTTCATGCGTATTCCGGCAAGAAAAGTCTGATCATAAAACTCGCGCTGAATCGGCCGTGAATCGCTCGGGCCCTCGGTGAACTCCAGCGGCGTATTGGTCAGATTCTTGGCAGAGAGGTACACCGACGCGATGCTCGAGACACGAAGACTGGCGCTCACATCCAACGTCAGCCGGTGCCGTGAATACTGGTCCGTGCTCGTGCTGGACCCGAAGGCAAACAAATTCTGGCCGACGAATCCGCCGGCGACACGCAGCTCGAGCGGACCTTTCTCGTAGAAGCCGGCCGCATTCCAGGTGAGTCTGGACGTGGAAGGTAGCAGTCCATCCACTCCGGGGTGAATTTCCGCTTCCGAATCGACCACGGTGACGTTGGCCGATATTCCCAGCCCATCAAACGGAGCCGGTAGAAACTTGAATTGATCCACAAAAGCGCCTTCCGCCCCGTACGCGTGTGCCGGGCCATTCGAGAACGTATTGACCTGCGCGATGCCGATCACGCCAGGATAATCCGTTTCGGTGACAACCGTCGGCAGAATGTAGTTTTTGAACTCCTTTGCAAACAGGCCGACGCTCGCCATGGCACCGGCTGCCGGGTAATACTCGAGAGTCAGGTCAAAGTTGTTGCCGGTGGTCGGCTTCAAGGCCGGATTGCCGATGGTGACGGTGGCTCCCGTCCCGTCGTAGACGATGATGGTAGAAGCGGTAATTTCGTCGAATCCAGGTCTGGCAATACCGGTCGAGTAGGTGGCGCGTCCCACCAACTCATCCGTAAAGCTATAGCGGCCTTGTAGGGTTGGGAAAACATTGGTGTAGGAAGCCGGGCGAGCCAGCAATCCTAAATTTGTGACGTTGCCGTTGATATCGGTTGAAAAACCGAACGCCCGGTAAGTGGCGTTTGTTTCTTCGGCGCGCAAACCCGCGAGCAGGCCGAATTTGCCGGCGGTCAGCGTCAACATGCCATATTCGGCGTAGACGTTCTCGTTATCGTCCTCATACGCCTGCTGCTCCGCCAGGGGATCACCGTCTGCCACGCTGACATTCGCGAGCAGCGGGCTGTTCAGCAGAGTGCGAATCGCCAGCTCATTGAACGGCTGACCAATGTTGTATAGACCATTGTAGTAAATGGTATCCGAGCCCGTCACGTAGTCGCTGAGCGGAATCACATTGTTGCCCGCCGGCGCGAAGTCCTCGTCGATCTCTTGATGGGTCTTGTGTCTCAAGCGGGCATTTGCGCCGAATTTCAGCTCGGCGGGGTTGTCCCACAGAGTGATCGGGAATTTGAGATCGATTCCACCGCCCCACTCGCGATCGCGGTCGGTGGATGCCGAGTATGAGAGATCGCTGAGGTCATAGCCCGCCGGACCTATGGCATTGGTACCGTCGGTGGTTTGGTAGCTGGGGAAGTTGGGATTGCTGTTGTTGTCGTAGGCAATGGCAATGTTGCCGCTGTTGCTCTGGGTGAAATCAGGGCCGTATTTGTAGTTCACGATGTCGCGTCCCTGTGCCAGCGAGACGCGGTAATCGAGTTCGGCACCGCCAATAATACTCTTGCCGCCGAGCACCGCGAGCTGGTTGTCGATGCGCTCGCTGGAATCGGTATTGTTTTGATCCAGCGACGCGGCCGGGGCGGTAAAACCATTGGGATACACCGATGGTGCCGCGGCCGTGCAATCTAAATTGCCGTTCGGCAGCGTTGCCGGACCGCAACCGGAATCAAGGCCGCTCAGGGTCAAGTGATGGTCGGTTTTGAACTCCAGATAACCCGACCACATGAGCCGGGCATAAAAGGAGTTGCGCTCGTCGGCTTTCGCGTCGAAGTTGCCCGCAAATCCATAGGTCTCGCGCTGATATTTATAGCGTCTGAAGTCGAGATCGCTCAAGAGTTTATCCGGCACCCCCGCGCTTTGTTGATCGCTGTAGGCCTCCTCGATGTCGTCGATGCCGCGACCGTCCTGGTGATAGATGGCGGTCACCAACGCACTGAATGCATTCGGGCCGCTGAATAATCCGTCACCATCGCGGGAGAAGCTGCGGCCTGAGGTGACGCCAAAATCGTACACCGGCGTATCGCGCAGGTTTTCGTAGCCGCCGCCGACTGTCAGTTCAGTGAAGGGTTTGCCGCCTTGCGCATCGCCGCTGCGCGGCACGAGATTGATCGTCCCGCCGAGCGCCTCGGCGTCGATGTCCGGGCGATTGGTCTTGGTCAGCTCGATTCCACCGACGAGACCGGTGGGTATCACATCGAATGCGGTGGCGCGCGCGCCGCCGAATGGCGAGGAAGGATTGGAGGGGGGCAGCCTTACACCTCCGTAGGTCGTGCCGTTCAGATCCGAGTCGAGTCCCCGGATATTGACGAAGCGTCCTTCGCCGGTATCGGTTTCAACGGATATGCCCGGCATTCTTTGCAGTGCTTCTGCAAGATTGACGTCCGGGAGCTTGATCATCTCGGATAGTGGTTGCACCTCGATGATGTTCAGTGCTTCCTTTTTCTCTTCGATGGCGTTGGCACGAGTGCGCGTGGCGCTCGGCTTAGGAGTCGTCTGGTCTTGAGTGCCGGGAGCGCCCGTCGAGACGCGGCCGATATCGGTTTGCGGTGGATCGTCCGCGAAGGCAAGCGATGCTCCAACAAACAAAATGAGAGCCGCACCGGTCCCCAAGCGATATCCCAACATGATTGTATCTCCCAAATCCTTGTTTGGAAGTCTAGGCACGTAGTGTGACGGTGCGTTGAATCGAAAGTGACTGCGCAGACCAACGCGCCGCTCTGCGATCCACCGGTAAGCAATTGAATTAGCGATTGGTATTCGCCGCCGGCCGCATACGCTGTTAACTCTCAAGCGCAGTTTCTTAAATGCCCTTAATTGTTTGCGCTCAAATCAGAGATCCGAAGCTGCGCGCTTTGTGATGGAAGTGTCCATCCGGGCGATAGGTGCTTTCGCGATCGCGGCTCAGCGAATAGAATCTCGCCCCAATATTGAAGGAGTGAGTTTCTTGCACTTGGATGAACCGCTCCCGCGGCCCGCCATTCTCGATGGCAGTTTCAAGGTGCTGGTGGTCGGAGATTAGCCGGCGATCGGCCAATACGATCGCGCGCGC
>Ga0209274_10000052_pt1 | contig 116537 bp, 107 predicted proteins | sample HubBroMetageREF1_FD_188343 | JGI IMG/M metagenome (GOLD analysis project Ga0209274, IMG submission 188343) | Reference soil microbial communities from the Hubbard Brook experimental Forest, New Hampshire, USA - Hubbard Brook CCASE Soil... | ecosystem: Environmental > Terrestrial > Soil >...
AAATCCATACTCAACTTCCTACGCGAAGACGTCCCGAAAAACTGGGACACGCTTTGCGACCGCGTGAGCGATAATTTTCGCGTCATATCACCGGGAGATTTTCGGATTCTCTCGTGAACGGGGTATATTTCCAATATTTCACGCAGGTCATCCTTGGCTTAAATCCAAATAATCCTACCGCCGGGCCGGCCGATACCGGTGCCCCAGCCTCGGCGGTCGGGAGCCAGCTGTTTCAGCTAGTGACCGCAATGGCCGGGTTCGGCGGCGAGCATGCCAGCCCGATCGGCAGCTCGATCGCTCAGCACGAGGTCGATGCGGCGCGGGTGACGCTCGCGGCCAGTTTGCACTTTTCCCAGTGAGGGGGTTGGTGATGAATATGCGATTGGGTGAAGTGGCTACGGGGCCGGCGAGCCGGGGGAATGGGCAGCCGCCGGGCGCCACCCGGAGTTTGGCGCGGGGTCGGGGGCCGGATGGATCGAAGGAGAATCCCGGAAGCCCGACGGCGCTCCCCGTGTGCGGCGCTTCTTACGATGCACGGAGTAGGGTCATGCGACCGGGAACCAGCAGTTGTGAACGACCGATTGCTGGAGCCGGAAGCGCACTTGATCCATTCATCTGCCAGCGATAGTCAGGGCGCCTGAGGCTGCGGTCAGGGAGAAAATCATGGTGTTAGCTCTGGATCCCAACAATTATACACAGGCGGTAGATCTAGAAAGGGAAATAAAACTTATCCGTTACTATAGAGATGTTCCTCGAGGTGAACGCTGGTTCTATTTTACGATGGAGGGCGTGAGCGTCATGGTCCGGACGATTTGGACGGGCTACGAGGAGAGGAAGTATTTTCAGTATATTCTGGATGTCGACCATCTTTGGACCGGGTACAGTACTATGACACCAAAGCACAAGCTAAGTTTCGAAGAGTTCCGAAAGGTGTTTGTCCCGGCTTTGACCGAAGCTATCGTCTTTCTGGAGAGAAGCGCAATAAGTCCAAAGTGGTTGACCGAAGGTTGGGACGTTAGGGTTAACTGTACCAATTAGACCCAGCCAGCGATCTCATGTTTAAATGCTCCGACCGTGAAGGCTTCCCCAGGTGTCCCAGGTAATCCCGTTTTGCTCCAATCATCGAATTCGCCGCCGCTGGCCCACCTTTCTCGGCTGTCTGGTCGGCGAGGCGTGAGTGCCGACTAACCAGAGGACCGCCAGAAACGGCGTCTGCCTACGCCCGTCCATCGAGCCGCTAGGGCCCGTCTGCGGGGCACCTGGGACACCTGGGGAAGCCTTCGACCGTGACCGCTGGCGGTCGATAAAAAGGGATACATGTCATGGCAACGCCGCCATCATATACGCCATTTCAGACACTTTTAGTAAACGCGTTGAACGCGGCCGGCGTATCTTTACCGGTATATCAGAGTATAATTGATCAATTTGACCCGGGCACACCTATTGATGAGCTGTACACATCTGCACTTACTAACGCGGCATTCATTCCAGGGGAAACCGCCGTCTTTTACTCAGGAAACGTTGCCATCCCAGGCACGAATATGACCGTACCTGCCCTGACTTTGGCCCAATCGCTACCGGATGACCAGTTCTATACGGCAGGACAGACACCACTGAACGCGGCACTCCTGTCGGCCAATAGTCAAGCACTACAGATGTTAGCGAATTCTGGCGTCCTCACCTCTTTTCAGCAATCTACTGTAACGGCCGCATTGCAGTCCGCCGCGGACGTTGCTTTGAGCCAACACTTTTCAGTTGAGGCAGGAACTAACGCGGTAGGTTTTATTCAATCTGGTGACTCACCAGATAGTCTTTTTCAAACCGAGGAGGTCCCATATTTAACGAATCTTACTCAATTTAATGGTGTTGCTACAGACACGCAAGAGTCTCTAGACTTGATTGCGCTCAGTCAAGCGTCGACGCAGGCGTTACTCCAGGTAATTCCTCCTACTTCGGATCCATCTACGGCTTCTGGTAGTGTGATTCAAGCGTTTCTGCAGGGCGCAGCGCTCGATACGATCTTTTCGTCGCCTCAGTACGTCACGCAAAATGTGCTAAACGGGAATATAACCTATAGCATCGCCAACGCCGAAATTCTCGGAAGCCCGTTTCAACCTAGTTTGGTTGACCCGACGCAGCCAAATATTTTTGCACCTGGCGGTACAACTATTACTGTTACTGGTCCACTCGGCATTCCGGTTGGCACATTGACTTTTGACCCGGAGGGTCAATCTGGAATTGGCAGCATAAGCTATTCAGTTCTCACGCCCGTCCCCGGTCTCGTCCCAGTACCAAATTTCCCCGATGCCACAATTACCGGCAGCCAATTTTTGGCGAGCCAACCTATCACCGTAAATAACGCGGCCGGTACGGTATCTGGTAGCATTAACGAAATCACCATCAAGGGCGTCGACGAAGACGGCCCGTTCCAAGGTACCATTGTAACACCGGTGGCCCCGATCACAATCGGGCCTGGAGGCGTGACGACCGGACCAACCGGACAATACCCACTCAATATCGAGCCGGATGGTACACTCGACATCACCGTCGACAGTAGTGGAACGCAGGTGACCTGGGCTCCCGATGGTTCCGGGACAGTGCTCGGTCCGGATGGTAGCACATTGTTGACGCTACCGCCGGGATCGATCACGGGCACGATGCAGACCTCGGACAATTCGTTCGCCCTTACTTTGGCACCGAATTCGTCGGGAGTGCCCGGCACTTTGAGTATAGATGGGGAAACGGGAAATCTGCAGCTCGCAACCGACGGCCTGACCGAGTCGGCTTTTCCCATAGATTACATCATTACGCCGGGGTTCTATGGCGATACGTTAACCGAAACGGGCGGTTCGACATATACGCTGACGTCTCCGACCGGATCGCCTGCTGCCAACGTCACATTCGGAGCGAGTGACGGCTCAGTCACTGCAACAATAGTCCAGGCGGGATTGCCGACATGCACTATTGCCTTCAATGACGCAAATTCGGGCACTGATTTCGAACCAGAGATCGCGGCCAACTCCAACGGAACGGTGGCGATCGGAGAGAATGGCGATTTGCAGTATCTGGCAGATCCCGGTTCGACGACGACCGTCACCCCTGGGCAGAATGATGCAATCACCTTCGCCTCCGTCGATCCGGGGGCTGGTGGAAGCACCAATACCTATACACTCTCGAGCGATGGCAGTGCGACGGATACGCTTGAAGCAAGCGGAACATCCTCGACCGTAACGCTCTCGGCGAGTTTCATGGACGACCTTTCGGACTTTGGCAGCGTCGGAGGACTCATCGGTTCCGAACTCGCCAAGCTTTTGGCGCTGGACAGCGGGCTGGGTGGTCTTGGCAATACTTTCGTCACAGCCTTCTTCAGCACCTCAGGCCAACAGGTCATGGAGGAACTCGGTCAACACCTGAGCGGAGGGCCGGGTCTTTCGGCGGCGCAAGTCGGGGATCAGTTCGTCGATTCCTTTGGTGGCGCGCTATTCGGCTATGCCGGTTCGCAGGCGCTGGCGGCGCTGTTCACGGATCTGGGCCTCAATCCGGCCTTGGGGAGTACGCTCGGCAATGTCATTGGTACCGCCTTCGGCACGACCGTGGCGCAGGACCTCGCCGGGCAACTGGTCGATGCGTCTGGTAATGCGATCGCATTTGGTGACGCGTTCGAGACCAATCTCGAAGGCGGGCTGGAAGCGGCGGGTGTTTCACTGCTCGAGGAACTGGCCGGAATTAACCTCACACAGGATGAGGAACTCGGCCAATCCATCGGCGGAACCATCGGAGGGATCGTCGGAAGCTTCATTCCGGGAGTAGGAACCGTCGTCGGAAACATCGTCGGACAAGTTATCGGCACCCTCGTCGGATCGATCTTTGGTCCGCCGGCGAGTGTCGGACCCGACGCCAACAGCAACCTCATCATTGGCTCGAACGGCGTCCTGTCAACCACGCCCGGGCTGCAGGACAATGGCGGCCAGAGCTTGATCCCTCAGGTCGAGGCCATGGCGAACTCCGCAGCCTCGACAATCAACGGCATCGTGGGCGAGATCGGCGGAGCGATTCTCAATACCGGCTCGGTCCAGGAGGGCGCCAACTTCACCGAGCCGGCGATCCAGCAGATCGGGTTTGCCATCTTCTCAGCGACGAGCGAGGGAGATTATGTCGATGGGCCGCCAAGCAACTCCTTCAATTCGAACCCCGGCGTCGTCTACACTGGTAGCCCGGTAACCGAAGCGGCAGAGGAATTTACTGTCCAATTCGACACCGACCACGACCCCGCCAGCGACGCGGTTGCCAACGGCGTGATCCGCGAGCTGGGAACAGCCCAGATTGTGGGCGGTGATGCCTGGCTCGAACGAGCCTTTTACGCCTTCAACTTCACCAACATCACCGATAACACCCGAGACTTTGGCGGACCCAAACTCGGCGCGGGCCCGCTGACGACAGCTCAGCTGCAGGCGGATCTGCAAGTCGCCAGCCTCCAAGAGAGCTTCGTGACCAATCCGGTCGCCTTCGCTGCCGGCGAAGCCTTTGCCGCTGCTGTCGCTGCGGCGAACTCGGGTTCGTCAGGTACGAACAAGCAAACGGCCTTCACCCAGATACAAGCCCAATACGATGCCGAATTGGCGCTGGCCACCAGCCTGCAGGTCGACCCCAACCAGACAAACCCCGGCGGGAGTCAAACGTACCTCTACCACCGTTTCGACGAAGCCGAGACGATCGACAACGCCGATCCGAACAGTGCCACCAACGACAACGGCAGCGAGGGCACGATCGAGTTCGATCCGTCGCTGGCGGCCAGCGATTTCGCCTTCTCGGAAAGCAGCGGCAATCTCGTCCTGACCGTCACCACCAACCCGTCCAGCGACCCGGTGGCCGACACGATCACGGTTACCGGCTTCTTTTCGAGCGTGCACGACAGCATCGGCGAAGCCAAATTTATCAATACGAGCGGCGCCACCGTGGGCACGCTCAGCGCCGCTGAGCTGGCCGGGCTCGGCGCCACGGGCGGCACTTCGGCCACGTTGCAGGCGGCAACGCTCGGCCAGAACGTCACGCTCGTCTCGAACAGTTCGGCCGGGGGTGCCGAGGTGCTGTCGGCGGAGCAGGGCGGCACGGTCGTGCTCGAAGGCGGTGCCGGCAACGACCAGCTCTTCGGCGGCACCGCCGCCAACGTCACGCTCGATGCCGGCACCGGCGATCAATCGCTCTATGCCTGGCTCGCGAACACGGCCGTGCTCAATGCCGACAGTGCCCAGTCGGCGCAGCTCTATGGCGGCACGATCTGGGCCGATGATCCCGACAGCGCCGCCCATGTCACGCTCGACGGCGATACGGCGGGCACGGTCGAGGAATTCTCGGAGAGTGCCGTCGGCGGCGGCAATATCCTCAATGCCGACGCGGCCGGGACGGCCGTGCTCCACGCCGGCGCCGGCAACGACACGCTGACCGACGGCACCGGCCTGGACACGCTCATCGCCGGGAGCGGCGACGACACGCTGAACCGACAGCCCGTGGTACGCCTCCTTGCGGCAATTCCGGCAAACGAGCCCCGGAGCCTGGCCGGGCGCCATTGCCGAAGCGGCCGCGGCCCTGGCAGAGCGGGCCGCAATGTGAGAGACGGTCTCGTTCGACACGGCATTGCAGCAGCATCGAGCGGGCCGATGGTCCGAAGCCGAGCGCTCCTATCGGGAAATTCTCCGCGCCGACCCAAACAATGCCGACAGTCGGCACCTCCTCGGCGTCATCGCCCTGCAGCGTGGCGATCACGCCCGGGCGCTCGAATTGATCGAGGAAGCCTTGCGCCAGCGTCCGGCGGAGGGCGGCTATCACGCCAATCTGGCACTGGTCTTGAAGGCGCTCGGCCGCCGCGAGGAAGCCGAGACGGCCTTCCGTCGAGCCCTGGCGCTCAAGCCCGGTCAGGCCGACGCTTTGAACAACCTCGCCAATTTACTGAGTGACGACGGCAGGGACGCCGAAGCCGAGACCTGTTATCGCGAGGCGCTCCGCTCACGGCCGGATCTCGGTGTCGCCCGTGGCGGTTACGGCGCCTTGGCCGCCGCTTCCGGCCATCGCGTCGTGCTCGAAGTGCAGCGCCCGCTCGTCCCGCTGCTGGCGGGACTGCCCGGCGTCGAACGGGTCGTGGCCCATGGCGATCAGCTGCCCCCGTTCGATCTGCATTGTCCCTTGCTCAGCCTGCCGGGGATTCTCGGCACGACAGCAGAGACGATCCCGGCGGAGGTCCCCTATAGGTATCCGGTCGCCGAAGCGCTGGCCTCGTGCGAGTTCGTGGAATTGGCCATCAGCGCTCTGTTCGCGGATCTGGACGAGGATTTCGAAGACGGAGACGAATTCGCCGGCCTCGACGGGCTTTCGCTCGAGGAGTGCATGGACCTCGTCCGCCGCGACTTCGCGCGCTGTTTTCGAGGAAAGGCACGGGCCACTGGAACCGCGGTGCCGGCAGAACCCTCGGGCGGAGACGAACCGCCCGGGCAAACCCGTCCCTGGGACGGCGGCGACACGGCGTCCCCTTACTCGATATCGACACCGAGCCGGCCGGCGGCGCTGCGAAGCTGGCTCCGGTGCCGCGCCTCAGCCGGCCAGCCCGGCGACTCCCCCGACGACGCACTCGCCCGATCGCCACCCGCCCGAGGCCGCGAGCCGCCCTGAGCGCGGCTTTGTCCGATCGATCGTGCGAGAGGCGCCTAGGCCGGGGCCGGTTGTTAGGCTGCGACCCGGATTGGAATCTTGCTGCCGAGGCCGCTCATGGCCTGCACATCCTGAAGCTTCTGCAGGATGGTCTGCGACAGGACCGTCCCCCGGCGCAGCAGCACGGTGCCCCGACCGCTCTCGAGATTGTTGGCCAGCACGGCGCCGGGCGGTACCGAGCCGAGGGCGAGCCAGCGGATGTCGTTCTGCCATTCCCCGGCCGTGGCCGGCGTGGCCGCCTCCGGCGCCGCCACGATGATCTCGCCGGCCTCGTCGGGAATCTCGACCGCGGCGTAGGACGCGACCGGACGCGCCGACAGGCCGACATCGAGGACGCGTTGGACCTTTTCCCGCAAGCTGTTGCGGGAAACGGGCTTCAAGATGAAGGCGCTGACATCGAGCCGCAATGCCGCCGAGACCACGTAATCGTCGGAAAATCCGGTGAGCAGGATGACCGGGGTGTTGCCGGGGATGCTGGTCTCGCCGCAGCGGATCGCCTTCAGCAGCTGGAGCCCGTTCGCTTTCGGCATGCCGAAATCCGTGATCACGCAATAGGCATGAGCGACGGTGAAGTCGATGCTCTCGGGCGAGGGATCCCCGGCGATATCCAGCCGCGACGGGATGGTCTCGACCAGCGCACCCGCCTCGCCTTCCGACGGTGTGAAATTCAGGAGCTGGAGCGCGGCCCTGCCGTCCGGGGCATAGGCGAAACGTTCGAACCCGCAGGATTTGAGGTGCTGGCTGACGATCCGCCGGAGGGAGGCATGGTCGTCGACGATCAGGAATTGCACCAGCTTGACCGGAATCTCAGGCATCGTCGCCCCCTTTTCGCGGACCCTGCGCCGTGCGGCGGCGGGGGGAGTCGCTGAATGCTTCGGCCCGGCCTTGCCAGATCGCGGCCCAAACCGGAATCGCTTCCGCCGCCATCGGTGCCGCGACGAAATAGCCCTGCACGAGATCCACGCCCGCGACGCGGACGGCGTTCCAATCCGCCAGCGTTTCCGCGCCTTCGGCCACGACGCTCATACGCAGGCTGCGGCCGAGACCGGCGCTCGATTCGAGGATCGCCTTGGCCGTCGGCTTTTCCGCTGCACCGGTGACGAAGGCGCGATCGATCTTCATTTCGGCGAAGGGCACACGGCGCAGCTGATCCATCGAGGAATAGCCGGTGCCGAAATCGTCGATCGACAGGGGAAAGCCCTTCATGTGCAGCCGCGCCAGGATATCGAGCGTATTGGCGGTGTCCTGGAACAGACCCGACTCGGTGATTTCCAAAATCACCTGCCGCGGATTGACTCCGCAGCGCTGAGTCTCGCGCGCCATTCGATCCGGCAGATCCAGGTCGACCAGCATGTGGGCCGAGAGATTGATACTCACTTTGGTCCGACGCCCGGCCAGAACCCAGTCTGCGCATTGCTGCAACGCCAGGGTCGTGACCCGCTCGGTCAGGGCTCCGATCCGGCCGCTCTGCTCGGCCAGGGCGATGAAGGCATCGGGGTAGACCATCCCCTGGTCGGGATGCTGCCAGCGGACCAGGGCCTCGAACCCGACGACGCTGCCATCCGCGATCGACACCTTGGGCTGAAAGTGGAGCATGAGCTCGTCGCGCTCCAGCGCCAGATCCAGATCCTCGAGCGTCACCTCGACGGTGCGGCGGCGCGCACCCGGCACCGGTTCGTCGCCGAACCGGCACAGAACACGGCGAACCGCCGCGGGTGTCAGCGGCTTGCGGATCCCGCCCAGAACCCGCAGGCCCCGTGCGCGGCCGGTATCTTCGGCCGCATTCAAGAGCGCCGCATCGGCACCGCTCAAAAAGACGAAGGCCGGTCGCGCGGCCAAGGTCGCGGCACGGCGGATCATCTGAATGCCATCCATGTCCGGCATCATCAGGTCACAGAAGACGACATCGACGGCTGGGCCGGGTCGCCCCAGCATATCGAGGGCTTCCTGCCCGCTCGCCGCCTGCCGGATCGCGCCGACCCCGGCACTGCGCAAGACCCGCAGGCCGACGCCGCGGGCAAACGCGCTGTCGTCGACCAGCAAAACGGTGATCTGCTCGTGCGTGCTATCTTTCATCGGACCACCGGGTCGCTGGGCGAGGCGAGGCGGCGAGCACGCGGTGCCGCTGGACAAAGGGAGGCCTCATGGGTTCGCCAATCTCCCGCGGATGAAATCTTCGACACGGCAAAGTTCGGTCGCCGCCCGCGCGACCAGCCGTTGCGCCACCACCCGATCGCCATCCTTCGCCGTCCGATCGAGTTCGGCGTAGAGGTCGGCGAGCGCGGTTGCCGCGGCGCAGCGGGCCTCGCCCTTGGCGCCGTGCGCCGCGGATTTGATGCTGACGGGGTCGCCGGTCGCGACCGCCGATTCCACGTCCGACAGCGAGGCACCGGCGGCGGCCAGGAATTCGGCCAATACCTGGTTGAGCAAATTGGGCTCGTCGCTGCCCAAGATGTCGGAGAGCGCGGACAGGTCGATCATCGGGCCGAGGCCGGTGCCCGAGGCGGCTGGCGGTGCGCCCGACCCGGGGACGGTCAACCAGCGGACCAGCACCGCCGCCAGCCGGTCCATGGTGACCGGCTTGCTGATGAAATCATCCATGCCGGCCTCGCGGCACTTGTCCGCATCCTCGCGAAAGGCGTTGGCGGTTAGTGCGATCACGGGCAGGCGCCGATCGCCGCCGGTCTCTGCTTCCCGGTGGCGCAAAGCCCGGGTGAAATCGTAGCCGTTCATCTCGGGCATCGAGCAATCGCACAAGACCAGGTCGAATTCCTGGCGGGTCAATGCTTCCAGACCGAGAGCGCCGTTGGCGACGAGCACGCAATTGATCCCGAGCTTCTTCAGCTGCTTGCGGATGACGGTCTGGTTGACCAGCCGGTCTTCGAGCACGAGTACACGGGAGCCGCCGATCGCCGGCCCGATCGCCTGGACGAAGGCCGCGTGCTGGGCGGCCAGCCGGTCGTGCGCCGGGGCATGGCCGGTCAACAAGCGGATGTTGCAGTCGAGCAGATCGACCGATGTCGCAGGCGAGATCACCGCGGCGAAGCCTTGGCGCAGCCGGGCCGCCTCCGACTGGCTGGTGCCGAAGAGCAACGGCACGATGTGCCGGTCGCGCAGCCGTCCGACCGCTTCCGAGGCGTCGTCGTCGTTCCGCTCCGCCACGAGCACGGCGACATCCGCGCCGACTGCCCGGTCGAGGGCGAAGGCCCGGAAGGTCTTGCCGGTCTCGGCGACGACCGCGGCCCCCCGCGAGCGGAAATAATCTTCCAGCGGCACGGCCCGCATACCGCTGCCGGCAATGAAGGCGACAGTCAGTCCCGACAGATCAGGGGGACTCGGGGGCGGCGCGCGCCGGGCGATCGCCGCCGGCAGGGTGAACCAGAAGGTGGCACCTTCCCCCGGCACGGCGTCGCAGCCGATGGTACCGCCGAACGCCGCCACCAGACTCTTGCTGATCGACAGTCCGAGGCCGGTGCCCTCCGACCCGTCGCTCGGTCCGCCTTTCTGGGTGAAGGGTTCGAACAACCGCGCCGCCAGACTCTGGTCGAAACCGCGTCCGGAATCATGCACTTCGAAACGCAGCTCGCACATCGCCTCGTCGGCGCGGGTGACTTTCAGCTTGACGTGCACGCCGCCGCGATCGGTGAACTTCACCGAATTTCCAATCAAGTTCAGCAGGATCTGGCGAATGCGCAGAGCGTCGCCGCGGACCAGGCTCGGCACATCGGGGCGGAATGTGGCGGCGATGAATAGCTTTTTCTGCCGCGCGCGGGTCTGCAGGACATCGACCGCCTCTTCGACCAGCGCCGCCGGGTTGACATCGCCCATTTCCGTGGTGAGCTTGCCCGCTTCGATCTTCGAGAAATCCAGGATGTTGCCGACCAGGCCGAGCAGCGCCTTGGCGGCCTTGTCGGCATCGTCGATCAGCTCGAACTGTTCGCTGTCGAGGGCGGTGAGGGCCAGGAGTTCGAGATTGCCGATGACGCCGTTCAAGGGTGTGCGGATTTCATGGCTCATGCTGGAGAGGAATTGCGATTTGGCCAGCGTGGCCTGGCGCGCCGCTTCGGCCAGACGGACATCGGAGAGATCCATGATGACGATCGGAACCCGCCTGGCATCCTCCTCGCTCTTGGGGATCCGCAGCGAGTAGACGACCGGGATGGGCGTGCCGCCGGCGACCAGGTACTCCGATCGCTTGATCCCGGGCACGCCCAGGAATATCGCCTCGGCAATGTCGACGATATTGGTCAATTGCTCGACGATGTCGGGAAGGCACGACACCCCGAGCATGCGCAAGGCCGCGGCATTGGCGTTGTTGACGCGCACGGTTCCGACCAGCTCTCTCAGCCGCTCGTCCGATTCCGCGATGTAGAGGCGGAAATTGCGGACCCCTCTGCACTTCAGCGCCTGCACCGCACGGAACAGCAGCGAGAAATCATGGTCGATGATGGCGGCGTCGGAATTGGCGAAGAGATCGTCGAAGATCCGACGGCTTTCGGTGTTCTCGCGTTGCGCCTTGATGCGCTCGCTCACCTCCTCCGCATCGTGACGACGATCCCGGGCCATTTCCCGTCGGCGGCGCAGATCTGCGCTCATGGGAACCGCGACACTCGGGGCGGGCTCGGTCGAGCCGAAACCCCGGCACGATGCCAGGTGAGCCACCAGCGCCAGCGACACGGCGCGATAGGGCGTTTCCAGGAGCGGCGTGTTCATCTGAGCTCTCCGTCTTACCCTTACCGGATCCCGAAGACGCCCGCGAGGGCGCACACCCGTGGCGCGGCAGGATCGGTGGAGCCGCAGCCATAACGAGAGCCGGAGCTGGGCGATGGGTGTTTGCACCCGCCGCCCCGAGTGAAATTCGGGGGAAAGATTCGAGCCAACCGAGAATTCGCAAGGCTTCCTTCCGGATGCGGCCCAAGCTCGGTCGGTGATTGTCGGCGTGCCTCTTTGTGAACACAACCTTTACATTGGCACGAACCAGAGAAATTACTACTAAAAATCGAGATAATTATTTCATCGAGCCGAATCAATGCATTAGGTGAAGGCTCCGCGCAGCCGCGGAGCCGACTTTCGGGCCCGGGCAGCCGATCCGGCGGGAGCAGGGGGGAGCTGGAGCCTGGATCCGACCGGGAAAATCGGTCGACGGAATGCGGGTCGGCTGTCGCTTCGGAGGAGCAGCCCGAACGTCGCCGCCGCGACACGGGCTTGCTCTCGGGAACCCGAAAAGTGCAAGGTGCCCCCCTCGCCCCGCTTGCGGAGATCGCCCCTGTCAGCCCTCACCCTCGATCGGGTCACCAAACGCTTCACCGATTTCACCGCCGTGAAGGATCTCAGCTTCGACGTCGAGGAAGGGTCGATCATCGGGTTTCTCGGGCCGAACGGCGCCGGCAAGACGACGACTCTCCGCATGATCCTCGATCTCCTCCGGCCGGATTCGGGCGTCATCACGGTCGCCGGCCACCCGCCGGGCCGTGCGGCTCTGCCGGGGATCGGCTATCTGCCGGAGGAGCGCGGGCTCTACCAGCGCATGTCGTCGCTCGATCTCGTCGGTTATTTCGGCATGCTCAAGGGCATGAAGCGGGGGACGGCACGGGCCGAAGCGGCGATCTTGCTGGAACGGGTCGGCCTCGGTCCCGTCGCCCAGCAGCGCATCGACCGACTGAGCAAGGGCATGGCGCAGAAGGTCCAACTGGCGACGGCCCTGATCAACCGCCCGAAACTGCTGCTGCTCGACGAGCCGTTCTCCGGCCTCGACCCGATGAACCAGCACGTCCTGGAAGAGATCATCCGCGAGCGCGCCCGCGACGGCGTCACCGTGCTGTTCTCGACCCATGTCATGCAGCATGCCGAACGGCTGTGCCGGCAGCTGGTGCTGATGGCGCGCGGCCGCAAGCTGTTCGACGGCACCCCGGAGCAGGCGCGCCGAGTGCTGCCGCGCCATCTGTATCTGCTCGGTCGAGGTGATCCGACTGGTCTGCCCGGCGTGGCGCTCGCAGCGGCCGGGGCCGAAGCAGAGGGCTGGACCCGCTGGCAGCTTACGCTCGCCGCCGGGGCCGATCCCCAGCTCTTGCTCGAAGCCTGCTTCAGCCGCGGCCTCGTCTTGCGCGAGTTCGAGCTGCACGACCCCAGCCTGCACGAAGTCTTCATGCATCTGGTCGGCTGCGACCAGAGCGGCGAAGCCGCATGAGACGCGCGTTCCTCATCGCCCGGCGCGAATATCGCCAGCATCTCCGGACGCGCGGATTCTGGCTCGGACTGCTGCTGATCCCGGCGATCATGGTGGCGAGCATCCTGCTGCCGCTGCTGTTCGACCCCGACAAGGGCGGCGATGCGATCCTGATCGCCGATCTCTCCGGCCGTTACCAGCCTGCCCTCGAGGCCGCGTTGGAGCGCGATCATCAGAAGATGCTGATGCGCCGGCTGTCGATCTATGCGCAGGAATATCACCTGCATCGGGTCGAGGGATGGGCCGACTGGGCCCGGCACTCGCCCTGGTTCAGCGATGCCGAGGTCGAGGCCTTCGTCGCCGCCGGCGGCCTCGACGCCGCCCTCGCGGCTTTGCAGCCGATTCTGCCGGCCAACGCCCAGCCGTTCGAAACGCCGCACCGCCTTCTCAGTCTGGTCCCCTTTCCCGACGCGATTCTGCCGCGCCAGCCTGAACCGGTGCTCGACCGGGTCCTGGCCCATTATCTCCATGGCGAGCCGATGATCGCTTGCGATGACGGCCCGCGCCGGGCCATCGCCGCCATCGTGCTGCCGGAGGCGCTCGATCCGCTCCATCCGGCCTGGGCGATGTGGACCAACGGCTCGGTCGGAGCCGGCGTCATCGGACTGATCACCGACACGATCCGCCAGCAGGGCCGGGACGAGGCACTGGCGACGGCGGGGGTCGATCCCGGCGCCGTGGCGCGGATCGAGACCAACGAGATGCCGCCGCAGATGCATTCGCCGCGGCGGGGCGGGGCGGTTTCGACCAACACCGTCCGCCAGCTGATCCCGGTCGGCTGCGCCTGGATGCTGTGGATGACGATCATGATGGTCAGCAACGTCCTGCTCCACGGCGTGATCGAAGAGCGCTCGAACAAGCTCATCGAATCGCTGCTGGCCACGGTCACGGCGCACGAGCTGATGGTCGGCAAGCTGTTCGGCGTGGCCGGGATCGGATTCACCATCGCCCTCACCTGGACCGTCTTCGCCGTCATTTCGGTGAGTTTCGCCCCGCCCGAGGCGGCGCTGGTCCTGCGTCCGGCGCTGGCTCCCTATGCCTCCTACGCCACCGTCTTCGGCCTGGTGTTCTATTTCGTCACCGGCTATCTGGCGATCGCGACGTTGTTTCTGGTCATCGGTTCGATGTGCGATTCGATGCATGACGCTCAAGCCTATATGACTCCGCTGATCATCATCCTGCTGGCGCCGCTGATCCTGCTGCGCCCGGCCTTGTCCGACCCGCACGGTCTGCTGCCGGTCCTTCTCTCCTGGATCCCGATCTATACGCCGTTCGTCATGCTCGGCCGGCTCGGCACCGACGTTTCGACGGTGGAGATCGTCTCGAGCAGCCTGTTCCTGGTCGGGTTCATCGTCCTGGAACTGGTCGTGGCCGGGCGGATCTTCCGCGCCAGCCTGCTGCGCACGGGCCAGCCGCCGCGGCTGCGGGCGCTGGTCCAGCTGTGCCTCGGCGGGGACTGACCCGCAAGCGGGGCTCCTGCCCGATCGCGAACCGGCCGGCGATGCGGCCGGTGGCTAGGGCTTGATCTCGACCGGCGTGCCGTCGGGCACGGAACGCCAGATTTCCTCGATTTCACCATCGGTGACGGCGATGCAGCCGGCGGTCCAGTCGACGGCCCGATGCCGGCTGCCGATGGCGCCGAGGCCGTTGGGTAGCCCGTGGATCATGATGTTGCCGCCGGGTCGCACGCCTTCGGCCGCGGCCGCGCGCAGATCGCGCGCCTCGGGGTAACTGAGATGGAGCGAGAGATGATAGGCGCTGTGCGGGTTCCTGCCGTCGACTCGGTACCGGCCTTCGGGCGTGCGGCGATCGCCGGCTTCTGTCTTGGGCGCCGTACCGCCGGCCCCGAGGGCGACCGCGTAGCTCTCGAGGACGCGGGTCCCGGAATACAGAGTCAGGCGATGGGCGGATTTTTCGATGACGATGCGGTCGGCCTGGACCGAAGCCGGGCGGACCGCGGCATCCGCGAAGCCGGCCGCAGCCAGGATCGTCGCGACCAGACCCGAGGCCGTGCTGAAGACTGGGAGATATCGGTGCATGTCCCTCGTCGGCCCCCGCCTCTAGAGATCACTCGAGACCGATCATCTATCGGAGCACGGCGGTATGCGCAACGCCTCAATCGACAGTTCAGGCGATTCTCACGATGGGCGATCGCGCCGTTTCGCCGCTCCGCGCCCATCGGACCCGGAGGCGAAGATTCGGCGACCACGACAAAGATCGGCAAAATGAGAATTGCCGCGCCGGCATCGATACCGTGCCGGGCGCGGCCGCACTCAGGGCGGGTCTCGGCCGTGGGCGTGCAGCGGGGGTGCGGGGTTTACCGGCAAATCGTCGCCCGGCCCTCCGACTGCGGGAGGCGGGTCGCGTGTCGTTCGCGGCTGAGCGAGGCCGGGCATCGCCCGGAGCGAGAGCGGCGCCGTCGGCTGGCCGCCGCCCGCGGCCCGGACCGGCTCCGGCGGTTCGGTGCAGCCGGTGGGTTCGGCGGGTTCGGCGGGTGCCGCAGCCCCGCGGGGCCGGGCTGTCGCCTTCACGCACCGCGCGACGTCGCGGCGCAGGAGGGCCATGCTCTCTTCGGGCGAAAGCTTGTCGAGGAAGGCGAATTCGTCCGCCTCTTCGAAATCCTCGTCGAGTTCGGCGAAGAGATCCTCCGTCTCGTCCTCGATCCCGTCGGTCTCGATGTCCGGTTCGGCACTCGAAGCCGGCCCCGAGGCGCCCTTATCGCTCTTGGCCGCCGTTGCCGCGGCAGGTCCCGCCCCCGGGCGGCTGGGATCGGGCCCGAGGGGGGCCGGGCGGCCGGGGTCTCGAGCCCATGATCCCCGCTGCCGCCCCAGGCTGCCCTCGGCGATCCGGGCCTTGATCGCCAGATTGAGCCGGATCGCCCGGCTGATCCGGGACAAGGCCAGAGCCGGATCGCCGGCACCGACTCTGAGCCCTTGCCGGGCCGTCGGCGCATTGTCGGGATCGACGACTTCCTGCTGCAGGGTGCGGAGCAGATCCATCCCGATCGACGACATCAGGCCGACCATCCGCCCTTGGGCTTGCCGGTCCAGAGCCGCCCCGGCCCCGTCCGAACCGGGCAGATCCGAAACTCTCGCCGCCATCCGGGCCCGCACCGCCAGATTCACCCGGACCGTCCGGGTGAGCCGGCTATACGCCAGTGCCGGATCGCCCGCCCTGACCCGCTCGCCCGGCAGGCAAGTGGCCGCATTCCACGGATCCATGGTTTCGACATGGAGCGCGCGCAGGAGATCCATCGCAACGCCGGCGATCTCGTCGAGAGTGCTGAAGTCGCCGTCCCGCTCCGCCGCGGCGGAGTCGATGCCGTTCTCGGCGGGGCTGGCGGCGGCATCGGCCGCAGAAGGGATGGGTTGCTCGGTGGTCATGGACGAAGCATAGTCACATCCGCGAGAAAAAAACAAGAACATTTTGCGCACGAACGATCGGACCCGGAGCTTTTCGTGAGCGGATCGTCCGCCCTGTCTCCAGCCTCCGCGACGACGGGCTCTCGCCGGCGACGGCCAGGGTCGGAACGCGAGCGCACGGACGGTTGATTTTCAATCCCAAAAGGGATCTATATACGTGTCCGACCTGCGCCTAGGTATTGTTTTCCGCTCTCCATAGGATTTCTTGAACAAATTGCCTATTTGATTTCTCTCATGATGATAAGCGGCGTGACGCCGTGAGACCCAGGGGGTCGTCCTAGCAGTTCTCGGATCTTTGGGCTAAACTCTCTCATGAACTGTCCCAGTGGCCCCTCAAACATAGTGGGTGTTTGATCATTCTGAGCGGCTGCAGCGTCTGGAAGAGCGTCAAGTATTCCAATTATGCTCCATTGGCCCGGGATGATAGAACCGTGATTTAACAGAATATCAGATGACGAAACAACCAAGAAATTATCTCTTATGGGCGCCCAAATCGATCGGTAGTCCTTATCGACCAATTCAGCCCTTATCCCGTGAGGCAAGACTTTTATAATGGAGAACATCTTTTGGAAATATGCTATGGTTGCTTTCTTTTCTTTCATGGCTGGTCCGGCGCCACGGCACTGAGTGGGTAGCGGTTGGAGAGCCGGGGAACCGCGCAGTCGCTCGGAAGATACACCGGATACCAATCCGCCCTCGCCGTCGTCGACCATCCGAACCATGGCAGATCGACCACCCGCCCTACAGCAACCCCAGCTCCAGCTTCGCCTCCTCGCTCATCAAATCGGGCGACCAGGGCGGCGTCCAGGCGAGATCGACCCGGACATCGCTCACCCCCTCGACGGCGCCGACCGCCTTCTCGACATCGCCCGGGAGCGAGCCTGCGACCGGGCAGCTGGGGCTGGTGAGGGTCATCTCGATGAACACCTTGCCGTCGGCACCGACATTGAGGTCGTAGATCAGGCCGAGATCGACCAGATTGACCGGGATCTCGGGATCGCGGACCGTCTTCAGCGCCGCCAGCACCGCTTCCTTCAGGGCCTCGTCGCCGTCATCGGCGACGGGCGTCTCGAACGGGTCGGCTTGTGCCGGCGCCGGCTTGGCCGGCAGAAAATCGAAGAGGGTCTTGTCGTCGGTGTCCGTCATGGCTCGAGGCTACTCCGTCTTGACCGGTTCGGCCGCCCCGCCCCCGGGCTTCAGCGCCGCTTCCACCGCGTGCCAGGCGAGAGTCGCGCATTTGACCCGAGCCGGATAGGCCTTGACTCCGGCGAGCGGGGCCAAACGCTCGAAATCATCTTCCAGGCTCGGATCCAGCTCCGGCGCCTCGGCCCCGGTGACGCTGGCATGGAAGGAGTGGAAGAGCTGCTTCGCCTCGGCCAGCGTCTTGCCCTCGAGGACCTCCGTCATCAGCGAGGAGGACGCAGTCGAGATCGCGCAGCCTCTGCCCGTGAAGGACACATCCGCGATGCGCTCGCCGTCGAGCGTCAGATAGACCGTGACCCGGTCGCCGCAGAGCGGGTTGTGGCCCTGGGCCGTGTGGCTCGCCTGCTCCTGCGCCCGGAAATTCCGGGGATTGCGGCCGTGATCCAGAATGATGTCCTGGTAGAGATCGCGCAGATCCATCATCGCCCGAACAGCTCCTGGGCCGCGGCGATCGCTGCCACCAGCGCATCGACATCGGCCTCGTTGTTGTAGACTCCGAAAGAGGCGCGCGCCGTCGCCGCCACGCCCAGCCGATCCATCAAGGGCTGGGCGCAATGATGCCCGGCCCGGACCGCGACCCCATGCCGATCGAGGATCGTCGCCAGATCATGGGGATGAATGTCGTCGACGATGAAGGAGAGCACGCCCACCCGGCGATTTCCGGCGCCGAGCAGCCCGACACCGGGCAGTTCGGCCAGCCGCGTCGCGCCGTACTCGGTCAGCCGCTCCTCATGCGCCAGGATATTGCGGCGCCCCAGCCGCTCCATATAGTCGAGCGAAGCGGCCAGACCATGGGCGCCGGTGATGTCCGGCGTTCCCGCTTCGAATTTATGGGGCGATTCCTGATAGGTCGTGTGCTCGAACGTCACCTGCTCGATCATGCCGCCGCCGCCCTGCCAGGGCGGCATCGCGTCGAGCAGCGCGGATCTGCCCCAGAGAACGCCGATACCCGTCGGCCCATAGGTCTTGTGGCCGGAAAAGACGTAGAAATCGCAGTCCAGCGCCTGGACATCGACCGGCATGCGCGGCGCCGCCTGACAGCCATCGATCAGCACGAGTGCGCCGTGCTCATGGGCGAGCCGGATCACCGCTTCGACCGGCATGACCGCCCCGGTGACGTTGGAGATATGGGTGATCGCGACCAGCCGGGTGCGCGGGCCGAGCAGCGCTTCGAAACGCCCGAGATCCAGCCCGCCGGTCGGATCCATCGGCGCCACCCGCAATGTCAGGCCGAGCCGGGAGCACAGCATCTGCCAAGGCACGATATTGGAATGATGCTCGAATTCGGTGACGATGATCTCGTCGCCGGCCTTCAGGGCGGAAGGGCCCCAGCTCTGGGCCACCAGATTGATCGCCTCGGTGGCGCCGCGCACGAAGACGATCTCCCGTCCCTCGCGGGCGTTGAGGAAGCGCTGCGCCGTCAGCCGCGCCGCCTCGTAATGGTCGGTGGCGCGCTGGCTCAGCGCATAGGCGCCGCGATGGACATTGGCGTAGTCGTAGGCATAGAAATCCGAAACGGCGTCGATCACCGCCTGCGGCTTCTGTGCGCTCGCCGCGGTGTCGAGGAACGCCAGGCCCGGATTGTTCCGGAAGATCGGGAAATCCCGCTTGATCACGCGCGCATCGAACCCGGCCCGGGACAGCGGGCCGTCGGACAGGTCGGTCCGGCGCGGATCGGTATCTCGGCTCATCGCTCAGTCCTTCCAGGCTTGCAGGCGATGGTGGATCGCGTCGATCAGATAGGCCTGAACCGTCACGTCCGGGACCAGTTCGACCGTATCGGCGACGAAGGCCCGGATCAGCATCCGGCGCGCCGCGTCGGGCGGAATTCCGCGCGAGCGCAGGTAGAAGAGCTGGGTCTCGTCGAGATCGCCGACCGTGGCGCCATGGCTGCATTTCACGTCGTCGGCATAGATTTCCAGTTCGGGCTTGCTGTCCATCACTGCCCGGTCGCCCAGCAGCATGGTCTTGTTCAGCTGATGGGCATCGGTCTTCTGGGCGATCCGGTCGACCAATATCTTGCCCTGGAACACCCCGTGGGCGCGGTCGGCGAGGCAGCCCTTGAAGGTTTCACGGGTGGTGCCGTGGGGAGCACTGTGCCGGATGAGCGAATTGACGGCAGCTTCCTGGCGCTGGCCGAGCAGATAGGCGCCGGAATAGCCGCACGTCGCATGGGCTCCCGTCAGCTGCGCGCGCAGATCGTCGCGGACCAGCCGGCCGCCCAGCGTCAGGAGAAACCCGGCATAATCGCCGCCTTCGCCGATGGACAGGGCGAGATGGGAAGTGTGGAAGGATTCGAGGCTTTCCTGCTGCAGCTTGTAATGGCCGAGCCGGGCGGACCGGCCGATCTCGAGCGTCTCGGAGACGTTGGTCCAATAGCGTCCTTCGCCGCCGAAGCTCTCGACGATCGTCGCCGAAGCGCCCCGGCCGAGCCGGAACACGTGCTTCACATGAGACGAAGAAGCCGAAGCGCTGCTGCACCAATGGACGATATGGAGGCGACGCTCGAGCGCGACGCCGTCGGGGACGAGCAGCACCAAACCGTCGCCGGCGAAGGCGGCGTTGAGCGACAGGAACGCGTGTTCGGCGCCGCCACCCCGATCGAACATCTCGGAAGCGGCTTCGGCATCCCGGCTGAGCCACTCGGCGAAGGAGCAGAGCACCACGCCTGCCGGCAGCGTCCCGATCCGGGACGTCTCCGCCTGGAACCGGCCGTTGACGAAGACCATCAGATCGGCATCGGCGAGCGGGGCGAAATCCCCGGCCGGGCCCGGCGCGGCCGGCGCGAAGCGGCTCTCGACCAGAGGCCGCAGTTCGGTGAATTTCCAGGCCTCGTGCCGCCGGGTCGGAAAGCCGCTGCCGGCGAAACGCGCCCGCGCCTCGCGCCGCAGTGCGCCCAGCGCATCGGGCGGCGGGGATCCGAGCGAGTCGAGAAAGGGGAGATGAGCTTCGGTCATCGGTTCACGCCGGATCGCCGAGCAGCGCATAGCCGCTCTTTTCCAGGTCGAGCGCCAGGCTCCGGTCGCCCGAGAGCACGATCTTGCCGCCCGACAATACATGGACCTTGTCGGGGACGACGTAATCGAGCAGCCGGTTGTAGTGCGTGATGAGCACGAAGGCGCGGTCAGGGGCGCGCAGGCGGTTGACGCCGTCCGAGACCTGGCGCAACGCGTCGATATCGAGGCCGCTGTCGGTCTCGTCGAGGATCGCCAGGCGCGGCTCCAGCAGCGCCATCTGGAAGATCTCGTTGCGCTTCTTCTCGCCGCCGGAAAATCCGACATTGACCGCGCGATTGAGCAGCGCCTCGGGCATGTCGAGCAGCTTCAGGGTCCGGCGCACGGTCTTGAGGAACTGCCCGGCATCGAGTTCCGCCTCGCCGCGATGCTTGCGCACGGCATTCACCGCCGCCCGCAGGAAATACATGTTGTTCACGCCCGGGATTTCGACCGGGTACTGAAAGGCCAGGAACACGCCTTCGCGCGCCCGCTCGTCGGCATCGAGTGCGAGCAGATCGCGGCCCAGATAGGTGACGGTTCCCTCGGTCACCTGGTAGCCGTCGCGGCCGGTCAGCACGCTGGCGAGCGTCGATTTGCCCGAGCCGTTCGGCCCCATGATGGCGTGAACCTCGCCCGGCCGGACGCTCAAGGAGATGCCCTGGAGGATTTCCCGGTCGCCGATGCGGGCGTGCAAATTCGCGATTTCGAGCATGGTATCCGAGATTCCCGGGATCAGCCGACGCTGCCTTCGAGGCTGATGGCGAGCAGCTTCTGCGCCTCGACCGCGAACTCCATGGGGAGTTCCTTCAGGACCTCCTTGGCGAAGCCGTTGACGATGAGCGACAGCGCCGCCTCGGCGGTGAGGCCGCGCTGGCGGCAATAGAACATCTGGTCCTCGCCGATCTTCGAGGTCGTGGCCTCGTGCTCGACTCGGGCCGTGCGGTTATAGACATCGATATAGGGCACGGTGTGGGCGCCGCAGCGATCGCCGATCAGCAGGCTGTCGCATTGGGTGAAATTGCGGGCACCCGCCGCCTTGGGCAGGATCTTGACCATGCCGCGATAGGTATTCTGGCCGCGGCCGGCTGAGATCCCCTTGGAGATGATGGTCGAGCGGGTGTTGCGGCCGATATGGATCATCTTGCTGCCGGTGTCGGCCTGCTGGCGGTTGTTGGTGAGCGCCACCGAATAGAATTCGCCGACGGACTCGTCGCCGGTGAGGATGCAGCTCGGATATTTCCAGGTGATGGCCGAGCCGGTCTCGACCTGGGTCCAGGAGATCTTGGCCCGCGCCCCTCGGCAATCGCCGCGCTTGGTGACGAAATTATAGATCCCGCCCTTGCCCTCGGCGTCGCCCGGATACCAGTTCTGCACGGTCGAGTATTTGATCGTCGCGTCTTCGAGTGCCACCAGTTCGACCACGGCGGCATGGAGCTGGTTCTCGTCGCGCTGTGGCGCCGTGCAGCCTTCGAGATAGCTGACATGGGCGCCCTTCTCGGCGATGATCAGGGTCCGCTCGAACTGGCCGCTATTGGCGGCGTTGATCCGAAAATAAGTCGAGAGTTCCATCGGGCAGCGCACGCCCGCGGGAATGTAGACGAAGGAGCCGTCGCTATAGACGGCTGAGTTCAAGGCGGCGAAGAAATTGTCGGAAACCGGCACGACCGAGCCCAGATATTGGCGCACCAGCGCCGGATGGTCCTTGATCGCCTCGCCCATCGAACAGAAGATGATGCCGTGCTTGGCGAGTTCGGCCCGGAAAGTGGTTGCGACCGAGACGCTGTCGAACACGGCATCGACTGCGACATTGGCCAGCAATTTCTGCTCGCCGAGGGGAATCCCGAGCTTCGCATAGGTTTCGAGCAGCTGCGGATCGACCTCGTCGAGCGAGTTGAGCTTGGGCTTGGCCTTGGGTGCCGAATAATATGTCGACGCCTGGTAGTCGATCGGCTCGATCTCGAGCTTGGCCCATTCCGGCGGCGTCATCTTCTGCCAGGCCCGGAACGAATCGAGGCGCCATTGCAGCAGCCAATCGGGCTCGTTCTTCTTGGCCGAAATGAACCGGACGGTCTCCTCGTCGAGCCCGATCGGGGCGCTTTCGCTCTCGATCTCGGTCACGAAGCCATATTGATATTGCCGCTCGGTGACGGCACGCAAGCTGTCGAGCACGGGCAGGCTCACGACGGGACTCCCTCGAAATCGAGCTGTGCCGAAGGCATGCGATGATGGGTCGGGAGCAGCGAGCCCATGGTCATTTCGTCCAGCGTCACCTGCGCCAGCGCCTGGATGACGGCCTCGTTGATCCGATGCCAATGCGGCCGGGTCGGGCAGAAATGCAGCCGCTCGCAAGGGCCGAGCGTGCTGGTGCATTGAGTCATGCCGAACGACCCGTCGATCGCGGCGATCACCTCGGCGACCGAAACGAGCTCCGCCGCCCGCGCCAGCCGATAGCCTCCGGCCGCCCCGCGCAGAGCCGTGACGATCCCGGCCTTTGCCAGCAGCTTCAACACCTTGGCGACCGTGGTCTGCGGCAGCCGGGTGTCGGCCGCCAGATGCATGGCGTTCACCTGATCGGGTGCGGCCGCCGCCAGATGGGTGGCGAGGATGACGGCGTAGTCGGCGAGTTTGCTCAGGATGATCATCGACCGGTCCGAATTGAATTGGGACTGATTTAGTCCTGATTGACGGCGGGGACAACCCCGTTTCTCGGGGTGCGACATGCGGAAAATGCGGGGGTGTGGAGCGGCGGGGTGGTTTGGCGGGATCGTCCTGTTACCCCGGCGCCCGTCTCCTCACCGCACGATCAGGCGATTTAGCCCCTGCTCCTTGGCCCGGTGCAAGGCGGCGCCGGCGCGCTCCAGGGAGGCGGCCAGAGGCTGGGTCGGATCGAGCAGGGTCAAGCCGGCGCTGATGGTGACGGTGATCCCCGAACGCCCGGCCAGGCTCATCTCGGTCGTCGCCACCGCCTCTCGAATGCGTTCGACGGCCGGAACGGCTTGTTCGATCGTGATCCGGGGCAGGAGCCAGCCGAACTCTTCGCTGCCGATCCGGGCGAAAAAATCCGTCGCGCGCATGGCGACCTGGACCGAACGGGCGAGGATCCTCAGGACGCCGTCGGCCGCCGAGCCGCCCAAGCGCTCCTTGAGCGCGCCGAAATGGTCGATATCGAGAATGGCACAGAGCGTCTGGGTCCCGTCCCGCTGGGCGCGGGCCATGGCGCGGATGGCTTCGGCGTCGAACGCGCGGCGGTTGGGCAGGCCGGTCAGCGCATCGGTCAGCGCCTCTTGCTCCAGCCGCGCGTGAAGGGTCTGGATTTCCGCTTCCAGAGCCTTGCGCGCCTGGAGATCGATCATGAAGGCGCCGAAGAAGCGCTCGTCTCCTCCGACGCCCAGATCGACCGCCTTGAGGTCGATGGGGATGAGCCGTCCGGCACGGTCGCGCAACGTCACTTCGCGAACCCGGCCGAGAATCGCGGACGACCCCGGATGCTGGGAATATTGCAAGACCAGCGCATCGTGCTGGCTCGCAATCGGTTCGGGCAAAAGCCGGTTCAGAGGTTGGCCGACGAGATCGGCGATCGGGTAGCCCGAGAGCCGTTCGAGCGCCGGATTCGCAAACCGGATCACGCAGCTCTCGTCGACGACGAGTGCCGCGTCAGGCGAATGCTCGAACAGCAGGCCCAAGACGGGGAGGCCGATAGTGTCGCTCATCCCAGACCCTTCCCGACCAACGAGTGACGAGGGTTTTGCGGCGGAGGCAACGGCACCCGGCAAACCCGCCGCCCCGGAACGGGTGAACCGTCGTTTGGTCATCCTGCTCGGAGTGGTCGGCTCATCCATCTGCTGACATGATAGCTGCAACCGATTTCAGCAAGTGTCTTCTCCGTTTCCGCAGCCGTGGAGCGATTCGCGCCGCGGCAGCGGCCCGTCGGTTCGGCGGTTTCAGAGACGCTTCAGCAACTCGGCCTTTTTGGAGGAAAACTCCTCCTCCGAGATGAGGCCCTTGTCGCGCAGGCCGGCGAGCCGCTCGATGCTGCCGAAGATGTCGCTCCCGGCTGGCGAACGCTCCCCGGCAGTTTGATTGGACGGTCTCCCCTCCTGCTGCGGTGCCGGCCGGGGCGGATTTTGCTCGAGGCCGGAAGCCGGGGCAACCCCCGACACGAGGGGCAGGCTGTCGAGCCCGACCACCCCGAACTGGCTGGTGAAGGTCAGGGTCTGGTCCCCGCCCTGCTGCTGCGCGAAGCCCGTGATCCGGTGATCGCCGGTGTCGAACACCGATACTTGCCCGTTCACGTTCAGTGCCAGGCGTCGGCGATCGGGAAAGCAGGCGTAGCGCAGATCGTTCTGAGCCCCGGTCGAACCGGGCGCACCGAGGTCGCGAGGCCACCAGTTGCCGCCTCGATCATCGCCACCGACAAAAAAACTGCTCGCGGGCAGCGGCGCGCCGCCGGTGCTGCCCTGCGACTGCCACTGGCTGCTCTGCGCGCGAACCGAGATGATGTCGTTGCGCCCGACCTGGTCGGACAGCTCGGCGCAGAGTGATGCGATGCGGTTCTTGAGGCCGTTGTTGAACATGTCGCCGATCATGATCATGCCGCCGCTCGACCATTGGCCCATGCCGCCCAGATCGGGATGGTTGAATTGCGCCATGCCGCCGCCGCCGGCCACCAGGGCCTCCAGCAGCGTCCGGACCGCGTCGGTGCTCATGCCGAAGCGCTGCGCCGCCTGGTCGACGATCCGCTGACCTTCCGGTGTGAGGTTCGCCATTCCTGCATCTCCTCAACGAAGCTCGGCCGCCGGCCCAACGGCGGGACTGCAGCAGAGACGCGAAACCAGGATCAACTGCAAGGGATATCCGCGCTCGGGCGTGCCGTATCCCGCACCGGGCTGTCCCGCCGCTCAATTCTCCTTGGGCGGCTCGACGATGGCCGGTGCCGGGCTGTCCGGGGCGAGGTGGGTCCGCGGCGGCAATTTGTGGTCGGCCAAACACTGGTCGGTCTGACCGTCGCGTTTTTGCAGCGAAACGAGATCGTGGTCGGGAAATGCCTTGGTCGCATCCGCCACGCATTTGTCGACGGCCCGCCAGCGGGCGAAATTGCGGCTCTCCACCGTGTTCGCCTGGGCGAGCGCTTCGGTGGCACCACCCAGTGCCGACAGGAGTGCGAGACCGGCGAGGAGGGGGCGGGACATGAACGCGAGGCTCCCGGTTACAATTGGGCGCTTGAGATTATCAGACGCACCGTCCCTCGGGGAAGCCGGTCATTCCGCCGAGAAGGCTGCGACGGGACGCGGCGTTTCGGCGCGGTACCGGCGGGGCAGCGAGACTGTGATCATGGTGCGGCGGCCGGGAACGCTCTCGGCACTGATCCGGCCCTTGTGCTGATTGTGGACGATGTCGTAGCTGAGGCTCAATCCCAGACCGGTGCCCTCGCCCGTCGGCTTGGTCGTGAAGAAGGGGATGAACATCTGGTCCAGGGTTTCCTTGGTCATACCGGGACCGTTGTCGTAGATGCGCACCTCTGCGCGCTCCGGGTCGCCGCTGGTCGCGATCCCGATCAAAGGTCCGCCTTCCGCGGCCTGCCCGGGCCGGCGGTGAGCCACGGCGTAGAAGGCATTGGCCAGAATATTGAGCAATACGCGGGTGATGTCCTGGACGACCAGTTCGACGGCACCCAGGCGCGGCTCGAAATGGCGCTCGATGGTCACGCGGGAATTGGGATCCTGGACCTGGGCGCCGTGATCGGCGAGGAGGATCGCCTCCTCCACCAAGGCATTGAAGTCGACCAGTTCGGGCTCGCCGTGGCCTTGGCGCGAATGGAGCAGCATGCTGCGGACGATACTGTCGGCGCGCTTGCCGTGGTCGCGGATCTTGGCCAGATTTCCGGTCAGGATGCGGACCGCGTCATTCTGGCCGCCGCGATCGCCGGCACTCAGCGCCTCGCGCAGCTCGTCGCACAATTCGAGCGACAGAGCTGCAAAGTTATTGACGAAATTCAAGGGGTTCTTGATCTCGTGGGCGATTCCGGCGGTCAACTGGCCGAGCGAGGCCAGCTTCTCGGCATGGATCAGGCTCGCTTGCGCCGCCTTCAGATCGACCAGGGCGCGCTCCGTCTCGGCCTCGCGCTCGGAAATCGTCCGCACGAAGAAATCGAGGGCCTGGGCCATTTCGGCGATTTCGTCCCGGCCGTCGGTGTCGATCGGCGTGTCGCGACCGGCTTGGCGGCCCTGCATGCTGAGCTGGAGACGGTAGAGACGGCGGATCACGCTGCGAAAGATATAGACCAGGATCACACCAGCCGCGACGACGCCGGCGAGGACGATGGCGATCAGGTTCTGTGCAGTCTGACGGGTGCTCCGGCTCGCCGCGGCCCCCAGCTCCAGCGCTTCCCGGGAAATGCGCTGCTGCGGCCCGGACACGGCGGCAACCAGCTGATCGGCGAGCGAGCGGTTGCGCCCGAGCGCCAGCTGGACGGTCCGCGCGGTCTCCAGTTGCTTCGATCGCGTCTCCAGCAGGCCGGCGGCGTCCAGACCGAGCGCGCCCAGTTCCGCCACGATGCCCGATGCCGTCGCCTGCTCCGAATCGGGCAAGTGGCGCCCGATCGTGGTGATGCGGTCGATCGCGTCCAGCAGCTGGACGCGAATCGAATCGAGCGCGCCCCGGTTCTGGGCATCCGACGCGGTGAGGAGCAGGGCCAGAATCTCGTCGCTCCGGCCGAGCCAGTCTTGGGCCGCGATCTCGCGATCGATCAGCAGGCGGGCGGCCGGGCCGGTGAGCGGCGAATCGGACGCGGCATCGCGCAGTTGGGCCACGCCGCCATCGGCCAAATGGCTGCTTTCGATACCATGAATGCGCTCGCGCAGCTGACGCAGCTCCTGGGTGAGATCCTGCATCCGGCGGTCCTGATCGATCTTGTGCTCGACCGCAGCGTCGAGATCGCTCAGGTTTTCGACGAGATCGGCCTGCACCCGGCTGATCGCAGCCGATTCTTCGGCTCCCAGCCCGAACCGGCGGAGCGCCTCCAGCTGCTGGTCGATCGAATCCTTCTGCGCGCTGATGCGGATCATCAAGCCGCGCCGCTCGATCTGGCTTTCGGCGAGGATCAGGGTGGGGGCGGTAGCAACCAGTTTCTGAGTCTGCTGGACCAGTGTGGCGCTGGACGCGAGGGCCGGCAGATGCTGCTGCGCCACTTCGTCCAGCGCCCGCTGGTAGCCGTTGAGCGCCAGCAGCGCGATCGAGCCGGCACCGGCCGTGAGCAAGACCAGGCTGGTGAGGCCGGCGAGCAGCCGGAATGCGATGCCGAAACGGAACCTCTTCATCGCCGACCCGTGGAACCGAGGACAGCACCGGCCGCGCCTGGCCGATGACACCGTACTGCTTCTCCACGGTATATGCGGTCAGTCGGTCTGTCGCGCAAATTTGGAGAATTCGGCGACGCTGGTCGAGACCGCGGCCGGGGCGGCCGACGGCCCCTGGCCGGGAAAACTCCCGTTTGGTGCCGGGTGCAGGATTCGAACCCGCGACCTTCAGTTTACAAAACTGCTGCACTACCCCTGTGCTAACCCGGCATCCAATAAAGATATCAGCACAGTAGCTGAGTATTCGGGGAAGTGCGGAGGAACATAGGCGGCGCCTCGGCAACAATCAATCGCTTTTCGGCGAACCCGGTCGGCTCGCCCGGGCCGGGGGCAGCCCATCGGGAAACAGGTTGAGCCGCCGGCCGTGAAGGAGGAGCGCGCACAAGTCCCAGGGCGAGATCCGGTCGAGCCGGCAGGCGTCCGGCAAGGTGAAGAGGCCCTTGCCCGCACCTTCCGTCTGCACCATCCGGTCGAACTCGGCCAGAAGGAACGGTACGGTGAAGAACTGCATCCGGAAGACCGGCGCCTCCGGCCAGATCGCGTGGATCGAGACCGCGAGCGGCTCGACCCGGCCGGCGGCGAACCCCAGCTCTTCGAGCAACTCGCGGCGGAGACCGGCCTCCGGATCCTCGCCCGGGTCCAAGCCGCCGCCGAAGAGGGCCCAATGCCCCGGCAGATGCAACCCGGGGACATCGTCGCGCAGCTGCAGCAGATAGCGGCCATCCTCCGCAACCATGACGGCGGCTGCCACATTGCGCTCGGGCGTGCAGGCGAGGGGAGCGATTTGCTCGGGCTTCAGCGGAGCTGTCCGGGTCATGACCAAAGCCTCCTCCACCGCGAACCAAGGAGCGAGCGGTAGCGCAGCGCAGCCGCCGCCGCCAGCGGCGAAGGGAGTAGCGTCCATGCGAGGCGGATACTCGACAAGCCCCGGCAGCTCTGCTACATCCCCGCCCCTTGGTCGCGGGCGTTTAGCTCAGTTGGTAGAGCAGCTGACTCTTAATCAGCGGGTCGTAGGTTCGAGCCCTACAACGCCCACCAAGCCAAGCCCTAGAAAAGATTGGGGTTTTGGGCGGATGTGCGTTTTCCGCAGATTGCAGTTTACAAACGCGGTTTCCAGAATCAGCGGCGGTTGTGGTCATCGACTTAAGTCGCCTTCGGCTGGCGTTGGGTGGTAGCACGATTCAGCGCCGCTATAGATAGCGTAGCTTGGCGCCTTTGTTCACTATATTTACGTGCCATGGCCACGGTTTCGTGCCCAGTGATGGCTGCGACAGCTTGCCAATCCAGCGCAAGCAATGGCTGGTCGACCGTGGCCACGTCGCCGATCAGGGCAACGGCCAAATCCGGGCCCCTCGGGACCTGATCCAGCGGCTTGAGGCGGCCGATATCGATCGCGCCGGCAAGGCGCTCGCCGCCGAGCGCGGCCGGGAATGGCGGCCGGCTGTTCCCGGCAATTACGTCGCCGGCCAGCTCGTGGGCTCGACCCAGCTATCGAGCGGCCGGTTTGCCATGATCGATGACGGGCTCGGCTTCAGCCTGGTGCCCTGGCGCCCGGTGCTCGAAGACCATATCGGCCGGCACGTCTCCGGCATCGCCATGCCGGGCGGCGGCGTCGATTGGTCGTTCGGCCGGTCGAAGGGCATCGGCCTCTGAGCGGCGGATAGGCTTATCTGCTTGCCAGCAGCAGGCCGGACCGGCGCCATCCCGTCAAGGCTGGCGCGTGCCGCGCCCCCGCTTCGCGGCTTGCGGCCTTGACGGGATGTCGCCGGCCCGGCAGGGGCTCGTCATGCAGATAAGGCTCAGTGGGAAGCGGGACGCTTCCTGTCCTGACGACCATATTCGGTTGAAGCTGAGATTCCGGTCGCAGCTGGCCCTTGAGCACGATCAGAATGCAGATCGCATGCTTGAAGTCGCGGTCGCCCACGGCGGTTGCCGCGCGCCATGCAGCAATGACGCGTGTCACACGGGACTCTCAGAAGCCTCGCATCTCGCTCGCTGAGCACCTTGTTCATGTCGTAGTCGGCGTCATGTCGCTTGGCTCGAGCGTCCGCGAAGGTCTTCGCCAGGTCTTGGACGAAGAGCGGCGGTGCTACCGGGCCGGTTGCCGAACATGGGCGGGCACGGAGGCGTCGGCCTCCCCGCCGTCAAGGGCGTAATGGAAGTCGGGGAGTTGGCCGATGCCGCGCTCGTCCGCTTCGACCGGCGCGGTGCCATCACCATTCCGCCGCTGCCGGATGCCGGCCAATGGGACGGCTTTGAGCCGGCGCGACGGGCGATGGTGTCGAATTGGGGCGAGGAGCATTCGGCCGAGTCGAGGGCTCTTCGGTCCGAACGAGACAGGCCTCGGACTTGCCGGGCGTCGGCGCCGGTCGCTCCGTCGCCTCTGTTTCGATCGATGCCGGGATCGACCCGGCCAAAGCCCCGTCCAACCGGATCAGAGGCCAGCCGCAAATCGCGCCATGCCCCGGCCCTACGAGGCGCTCCCCGGGACGCGCATCGGCCGCTCGTTGATCAGCGGTCGCCGATAGGAAGGATCGGCCCCGCTGCGCGACGGCGTCCCGTTCAGATGTAAATCGGGCAATTCCGCGAACGGTAGCGGCACCGTCGGAAGCAGCCCCGCCCATTCGATGGCATTGGTGCGCAAGGCGATCTTCCAGATGCCGGCGCGCCGCTCGAGACGGTCGATATAGCGTCCCCCGGCCATCCAGTTGGTTTCGTCGCGATTGCGGCCGACGAACAGATAGTAGGTCTCGGCATGGGCGGCATCGCCCTCGATGTCGCAGCTATGGTTCAACAGATTGTGGTGCGTCGACGATTGCCCCTGCTCGTGCAGTGTGGTCGCCCAATGGTAGAGGTCTTCGGGCCCGCCGACGAAGTCGCCTGCGGCAATCACGGCGTCGGCGTGAAAAGCCGACAGAAACGCCGAGCGGTCGAAGCGGTCGATGCCGCGGCTGAAGCGGGTCAGGCAGTCGAGTATTTCCTGCCGGGCCAACAGATAGTCGAGTGTGTAGCTCAATTGGGCGCCTCCGCTCCGGTTCGTTGTGAGATGGCGGGGATGGACCGGAGGTCAGCCGAGCCGCGCGAGAATTTGCGGGAGATCGATCGTCGTGCGGATGCCCGGTGGCGCTTCGCAGACATGAGGGACGGCGTTGACCGGGCGATGTGCCGTCAGGCCGGGTGTCATGTCGGCATAGTCTTCCGGAGCCACGGGAAACGAGATCGACACGTCGAGCGGGCAATCGCCCATCAGCACGACCTGCCAGCCGGACGGCGTCCGGAATTCCCAGGACGTGCCATCGCTGGTCTCGACGTCGGTCGACACGAAATAGGTCGAGGCAAAGCTCATCAGCTTCTTGCCGTTCCGCAGCCCGGTGAGGGTGCTGCGCATGGCCGCGACCGTCCCCGCCGGGACGAGTCCGGCTGCAATCCGAATGTCCTTGCGGGCAAATCCCAGCGCGCCGCTCGTCTCGAAAGCGTCGATGGGCAGCCCGAGCGCCGTAGCGACGAGTTGCAGAGACGGACCGAACGACATTTGCAAAAAGTCCATTTGTCCAGGTACCGGCGGTCGCGGCTTCTGGCCGAAGCCCATCATCTCGAAGATCATCTCGGGTGAATTGCGGGTCGAGAGGTCGGCGAACTCGAAAATGCTCAAATGGTCCAGCCGCCGCTGAATCGAGGCGAGGACGAGCGGCATCGCTTCGGTGATGAAGCCGGGGCTGCTGCCCGTGGCGTGGATGGAAGTGCCGCCGCGCCGGCACGCGGTTTCGAGGCGCTCGGCCAAGGCCGGATCGAGGGCGGCGGGGTTCTGCAATTCCATCCGCGTGCTGACGACGTTCGCACCGGACTCGAGCAGTCGGCAAACCTCGTCGAGGTTGAAGACATGCGGCATGTAGAGAACACAATCGGGTCTGAGCGCGACCACATCTTCGATGCGGTTGGTGGCGGCCACGCCGATCGGGCGGATCCCGGCGAGTTCCCCGGCGTCGCGCCCGACCTTGTCCGCACTGTGGACATAGACGCCGACGACCTCGAGGTCGGGATGCTCGATGGCTCGACGCAAAGCGCGCGAGCCGACATTGCCGGTCGCCCATTGCACGACGCGGTACCGCTTCTTCCCGGCACCGCCTTCAGGTTGGGTTGTCATCCCTGCCGTCCTTCATGTGTACAGCAACCCCGTTCACACGGGCGACCAGATGGGCGAGCCTCGTTCTGAGCGAAGAGAAGGCGGTATCTTCCCGTCGATGTCGGTCAGCCCGTAATCCTGCGCGAGTTCGGCGGCGATGTAGGTGCCGCCCGAGCGCTTCATGACCGCCAAATCCTTGGCGAGCGCCACGATGACCCGTCCGGGAAACTCGACGGACGAGCCGATCTCGGGATCCGTCACCCTCTGCGCCGCCATCTCCGGTGTCTTCTCTAGATTGCGCACTGCCCGCTCGGTGAAGGTCAAACCCAACCAGAGCGAGATCGAAGCGACATTGTGCGGCTTCAACTCGACGGCCATGTCGCGGGCCATGCGATCGACCGCGGCCTTGCAGACCCCGAACACCACCCCATAGGTGTAAGTCACACCCACATATCCCGACGTGGCCACGATGAGGCCGCGCTTCTGCGGGACCATGATCCTGGCCGCATGCCGGGCCGCGACGAAGTTCGAGCGCACGCCGACATCGACCATCTCCCAGTTCGAGAGCGGCTTCTCCCAGAAGGGGAGCGTCGTCGTCAGATCCTCGGGCAGCGAAAACGCGTTGTTGACCAGAAGGTCGAGGCGGCCCTGTTCGCGCCCGACCCGCTCGAACAGAGCCGCAACCTGATCATCCCGAGCGTGATCGACCTGGACGGCGATCCCCTCTCCGCCCCGGCGGTCGACTTCCGCGGCCGTGTCCCCGACCGTCCCGGGCAAGGGGGACGAACCGGGCACGACCGTTCGCCCCGTCACATAAACCGTAGCACCCTGCTGGCCGAGCGCCAGGGCGACGCCTCTGCCGACGCCGCGGCTGGCGCCCGTGACGACCGCCACCTTGCCGGCGAGCGGCTTCAAGGACGCGCCTCGCTCGCGGTGCGCTCGTCAGGCATAAGCGAAAGATTCCTCGCCCTGCAGCTTGGTGCGGTGCAGCATGCGGCCGGAATTCGGATCATAAGGGGTCGCCCGGTGCATCGTCCCGGTGTTGTCCCAGATCACGGTGTCGCCGACCGTCCATTTGTGCCGATAGACGAACTGCGGCTGCGTCGCCCACTCCCGCAGGCGAACCAGCAATTGGGTGCTCTTGCGATAGTCCATGTCGACGATGTGGTGCGCCGTGCAGCCGAGGACCAGCGACTTGCGCCCCGAACGGTGCGGCCACACCAGAGGCAGTTCCTGATCGCCGATCGACATCATCCCACGCAAGAGTTGGTAGTTGGGCTCCGGATCATAGTAGAAGAGCGAACTCCAGGCCGAATGCATGACCCGCAGCGGCGCGAGTTCGTGCTTCTCTTCGTCCGAAAGATCGTCGTACGCGGCGTAAGTGTTGCAGAAATCGGTATCGCCGCCGGTTGGCGACAGCGACTTGGCCGACAGGATCGACGCCAGGATCGGCACCTTGTTCATCGTCCCGTCGATGTGCCAGTACAGTGAACCCTTGAGGTAGTCGGCCTTGGCATTGGCCTTGGTATCGAGCGTCACCTTGTAGATTTCTTCGCCTTCCATCTCGGGTGCGAAGGTGCCCAGTGTCTTGGTGAAGGCGACCTGCTCGTCGTCGGCGAAGTTGATCCGGGGAAAGACCAGTACGCCCCGTTGCTCGAGCAGTTCGCGGATCCTCGACCCGTACTCGCCGCTGAGGAGGGCGGCCTTGTCCGCCCGTATTTCGGTCCCGATCCGGGGTGCGAGATCTCTGATAGTGAGGGTCATTGTGAGTCTCCAATCATCATTGCCAGCAATTTCAGGTCACGACCGACCAGCCTCAGTTCGAATAGCGACCGCCATTTACACTCAGCGTATGCCCCGTGATGTAGCTCGCATCCTCGGAAGCGAGAAAGGCACAGGCGGCGGCGATGTCTTCGGGTCGGCCGACACGCTTCATCGGCGAGGCCTGGATCTGGGCTTCGACACGATCGCCGAGAGTCGTGCGCAACAGCGGCGTATCGACGAAACCCGGCGGGACATTGTTGACCGTGATGCCCTTGTCGGCGAATTCCGCCGCCAGAGCCTTGGTAAAGCCGATCACGCCGCCCTTGGAGGCGACGTAATGGGCCATGCGGGCCGAGCCCGACTGGGCGCTCGACGAGGAGATATTGATGATGCGTCCCCAACCGGCCGCCAGCATGTCGGCGACCACCACCTGCGTGCACAGGAATACGCCGTTCAGGTTGATGGCGAGCATCCGGTCCCAGAGCTCGTCGGTGATCTCCAGGAATGGCTTGAAGCCGGAAATCCCCGCATTGTTGACCAGGATCCCTACTGGTCCGAGCGCTGCGCGGACGCGCTCCGCCGCAGCCTCGATTTGCGCCCGGTTCGACACGTCGACACGACATCCGATCGCCCTTCCGCCCGCGGCCTCCAATTCTCCGGCGGCGCGCTCCACACCCGTCGCGTCGATGTCCCAGACTGCGACGGCCGCTCCCTCACGGGCGAAACGCTGACTGATCGCATATCCGATGCCCGAAGCCCCACCCGTTACGATTGCCGTCTTTCCAGTCAGCGACATATGAAGTTTCTCCGTTCCCATTTCAGCCTGCCGCCAGCCGACGGGCGGCGAGTTCGCGAAGCGGCGCGGTTTTGACCTTGTTGGTAGAGGTCAGAGCCAGATCCGTATCCTCGACGAAGAGCACGCGCCGCGGCACCTTGTAGCTCGACAGGCGTTTCGACACGAAAGCGCGGATCGTGCTCTCGTCGAGCGGAACGCCTCCGTCGGCAACGACGCAGGTGACGACGATTTCGCCGAGCGTGTCGTGCGGCACGCCGACGGTGGCGGCGAGCTTAACCCCGGGGCATTCGACCAAGACCGCATCGATCTCGAGCGGCGACACGTTGGCACCACCGGTCTTGATGATGTCGTTGAGCCTTCCGTGCCAATGGAGGCGGTCCTGGGCGTCGAACCAGCCGCCGTCGCCGGTTCGAAAAAAGCCCTCTTCGTCAAAGACCTCGTCCGGCGCCCTGCGCAGGTAGCCGAGCATGAGGGTCGGACCTTTGACCGCAATCTCGCCGGTTTCACCGCGCGGCAGCACAGCGCCGCTCATCGGATCGACGATCTTGAAGATATTGCCGGGCAGCGGGACGCCGTGCGTGCCCTCGATGAAGTCGGGAGCAGTACCGCTCGGGTGTACGGTGCACAAGGTCATGGTTTCGGTGGCCCCGTAGGCCGCCGTCGGCTCCTGCCAGGTGGCACGCACCGTTGGGTGATTGCGCAGCGGCGAGGTCTCGGCGACGTAGCGCAGGGCGCTCAAATCGACGTCGCCATAGGCCGGGTCGTCGATCAGTCTCACCCATTGATGCGGCCATGCCACCGGCAGGGTGACGCGCTCCGCCGCCATGAGTCCGAGCGCCTCGCCGGGGTCGAAATACCGCTGCAGAACCAGGCAGCCTCCGACGGATAGGGTCGCACCGATCGCTTGGGTGAAATTGCCGGACCAGAAGAAGGCATTGGCCGTCCAGGTCCGCACGTCCGAACTCAGTGCGAAGATGCGGCGCCAACGCCAGAACTGAATCGTCGCGGCGCGATGGCAATGGACGATGCCTTTCGGCTTGGCGGTCGAGCCGGATGAGAAGAACACCATCGCGCGATCGGACGGCGCGATCTCTGCGCCGATGGCCTCGACCAGTGCTGCGGGCGCCTGGAGATCGCCATCGACGAACTCTTCCCAGCTTTCGACGGCTCTACCCAGCGGCGGCGCATCGCCGATACACACGGCCCGGCGCAAGAACGGCAGGCGCGGCGAATACACGGTACTTTCAGCCGTCGCCAGCTCGGGACAAAACTCGACAATTTCCGCAGCGAAGTCACGATCGAGCACCGCGCGTTCGAAGATCAGGATCGAGACATCCGCAACCCTCAGCTGATATTCGAGCTCTGCGCTCTTGGCGAACGTGTTGAGTGCGACGCAGGTCCCGCCCGCGAGGCTGATGCCGAACATCGCCGTCACCCACTCGGGCCGGTTGGTCGCGAGCAGACCGACGCGCGTCTCCTTGGTCACGCCGCGCGCGACGAGCGCGCGTGCAACGGCGAACGCTTCATCCCATAGCTGTGGATAACCGAGTCGTACGACCGGGGCGGCCGCAGGATGGAAGACCAGAGCCTCGCTGTCGGGGTTCGCTCGACAAACCTCACGCAGAAAGCCGCCGAGCGTCAGAGCACCCAATTGCTCTTCCGAAAGCGGGGCACCGCGTATGAGTGAGTCCATGGCCCGAATTGCCCGTTCTAGCGTGGAGCGTTCATGCGGGCCCGCATCTCGGGCGCCATCGGTGCCACACCCGGCTCAAAGGAAACGCCGAAGGTGTTGAAAAACATCGCCGTGATTTCGTAGCAGCCGACGGCGAACACGATGTCCATGAGCTGCTCGGTGCTGAAATGCGTCGAGAGGCGCCGCAACGTGGCCGCCTGAATGCAGGCCTGGGCATTCAGCTCATCTACGGCGCGCAGCAGATCGGCGTCGATCGGATCCCATCCGGGCGCATCGGGCCCCGTCCCGATGCGCTCGATCTCCGCCTCGGTCAGGCCGGCGCGCAATCCGAGGACGACGTGCTGGACGAATTCATATTCCGCCCGGCGCAACCAGCTGATCCGCAAGATCAAGAGTTCTCGAATCCGCCGCGATACGGTGCTGGCGATCGCGACATGATTATTGAAAGCCAGGAATGCCTTCGCCAGCGCGGGATGAAGCAGCATCGCACCCAGGCCGTGGCGGCCGCGGGCATCGCCGTCTCGCCAATTTTTCAAGACGAAGTCGCGCGCGCTCGGGAAACTGCTCAACGCATCGAGCGCTGGTTCGTCCCACTCGGAAGGCAGCAGCGGGCGAATATGGGGGGATGAGTCGATCGTCATTCACATGTCCCGACCCGAGAGCAGGTACCGATCCATCTCCTGATGGAGGTTGAGGATCATCATCTCGAAGTAGTCGGCCAGCCAGATCTGCTTGCAGCCGCGCGTATGCAGCCCCTTCTGGATGCGCGGAATATTCGAAAAATCCTGGCGCGGAATCCGCAGGAATTGGGCGGGGTCCTTGGCGTCCGTCATGCGCTGGACGATCGCGCGCTCAGGTGTCTGAGCAGAGGGCAAAGTTCTGGTCGAATAGATTTCGAAGATACAGGAATCCGGATCGAACCCGTCGGGGCGCACCCGGTAGATCATGCAGTTACCCGCCTGGGGCAGGATCATCAGGTTGGGAAAGACGAAGATCTCGCCGCCCCACTGATCCAAGAGTCGGCGCTCGAGCTTGGGCATCGGCCGGCTTTGGGCCGCGGCCGTCGCGTAGAGCGTCCGGACATACTCGCCGCCGAGGGTCGATCCTTCGGGAATGGGCTGGCCCTTCAGTGAGCGGACGAGCGCCACATCCGCCGCGAGGACCATGGCGTTCATTCCCTCGGCCAGGAGGTTCAGCCGGTCCGCCATCGCGTCGACTGGATCGCCGACACTCCTGGTGTGGCCGGCCATCGGCGTCTTCTGGCCGCCCAAAAAGCGGCCGTGACCGTTGGGGAATGTCTCGTAGAGATGATCTACATGCGCGTACTGAGGAGGCTCGCCGGAAACATCGTCGCCGTAGATGAACGCAGCCGAGTGAACCTCCAGCTGCGGGTGCGTCGCCGGCACGTGATAACCCTCGAGGAAAGCCTCCAGAGCCACTTTCCAATTGGCTGGCACCACCACGGATTTCCACCAGTAATGGTGCATGTCGCCGATCACCAGATCCTCGATCAGCGCTCGCACCGGCGCAATGAATTCGGCGAAAGGAGGCGGGTTGGGGTCGAAGTTTATGAAAATGAAACCGGCGAAGATCTGCAATTCGACTTCGCGCAGCGCGACATCCGCGTCTCTGAGCTGACCGTTGCGAAACTGCTGCCGCTCCAGCACGTACTGGTTCCTGCCGTCGAGGCCCCAGCGCCAGCCGTGAAACGGACAGACGATCCGGCACTTCTCGAAAGTGCCGGCGCCTTCGGCGAGAGCAGTGCCGCGGTGGGGACAGGCGTTATGATAGGCCTTTACCGTATCCGCATCGACGCGGACGACGAGGATCGATTGGTCCCCGATTTCATAGACCGTGTGATCTCCGGGCTCGGGCACTTCGTCGAGACGCGCCGCCATTTGCCAGACCCGACTCCAGAGTTTCGCGTGTTCGAGGCGCGCGAAGTCGGGATCGATATAGCGGCCGCTCCTGATGCCGTGCTCCAAGGTCTTCCAACTGTCGGGCCAGATCATCTCTTCGAGCTTTCCCATGTCTTCAGCTTCAGCATTAGTCCTCGACGCCTGGTCGGACACCGGGCCCGGCTCACTCGAGCGGCCGCGGTGCGCCGGTGCCCATGTACTTCGCCAGGTTGCGATGAAGGTTGGCCGTGCTGCGCTCCATATACGGATTGGGTTTCGTGCCCGGAAATCCCAGGGACTTCAGGCCCTGTTGCACCGCGGCCATGTTGGCGAAGTCTTGTCCGAGGACGTAGCACCAGGCTTCTTCCGTCGGCGGCGAGTATACCCATTCGGTCACCGGTTCCTGCCCCTCCGGAAAGAGCTCGTAAACTGCCGCCTCGAAGATGCACTTGTCGGGATCGTAACCGTAAGGTCGGGCGCTGTAGCACAGCATGTTGTTGACGGCATGCCCGATCTGGAAATTGGGAAAGATCTGCCAAGCCGTTCCGCTCTTGCCGACATGGGCGGAATCGACCGTCGGCCAGACCACGCCGCGCTCGGCATCGTCGCGCCGGGCCGAAGCCAGCCAATGCTGCAGAACCTTGTCGGGCGGCGTGTCTTCCGGCAGATCATCGACCAGCCTCAGTGCCGCATCGACCAGCGTCCGGGTGGTGTTGGTGTTTGCTTTCTCCCAGGTATAGACCTGCAGCTCCGCCGTCGACTTCCGCGGGTCCGCACCGGTGCCGATCCGCAGCTTCGCCTGCTGGTTCTCGTCCATGCTCTTGGGCGCCTCGTAGCCGATATTGCTGTGTCGGCCCTGCACCCTGGCCCAGCCGCGGAACTCGCCGTATTTGTTGAACTCGGGGTGTGTCGTCTGGACATGGTAGGTTTCGTTGAAGGCCTCCATGGCAACCTTCCAGTTGCAGTCGAAAATGCCCCATTTGCGCCACCGATACCGCATGTTTTGCAGTTCGAAGGGGGCGAGGATAGCGGCGGCAGGCTCCAGATATTCCTGCAGTGGCTCGCAATTCGGATCCAGATTGATCCAGATCCAGCCACCCCACGTGTCGACCTCGACCGCGCGCAGATGCGTGTTCTCGGCAGTGAGCGCGCCCTGCCAGTCGTCCCTATGGGGCACATGAGTGCATCGGCCGTCCAGATCATAGCGCCAGCCGTGGAAGCCGCAGACGAACATCCGCTTTTTTCCGCGAGCATTTCGCGCACCCGGCGGGGTCTCGACGAGCCGGCGGCCGCGATGCATGCAGACATTGTGATGAGCCACGAGCGTGTCGGCCGCCGTTCGCGTGACGACGATCGAATCGTCGAGAATTTCGTAAGTGAGGAAGTCGCCTACTTCCGGGAGTTCCTCGATCCGGCCCACCTGTTGCCATACCTTGCGCCACAGCTGGTCGCGTTCGGCTCGGGCATAGGTCTCGGAGATGTAGGCTTCGACGCCGATCGTGACGGCTTCGGTCAGGGTCTCCCTCGAAACGTCGCTCGTGGGGTCGAGAGGTTTGTTCATGGCATCCTCCAATCCGATGACGACGACTGCTCACGAGCCGGGGGTTGCGCCGAAAAATGCGGGAGGCGGGCGCCGCTAGCGCTTGATCGCCGCACGGAAGGTTTCGTCCTTGAGGAACAGAGACGTGTTGTCGGCGCCGAGATGCGTCCATTTCAAATTGAGGCCGCCATCGACCAGCAGGGTCTGGCCGGTGACGTAGCTCGAAAGGTCCGACAACAGGAACATGATGGGACCGGCCTGTTCAGCCGCCCGCGCGCGCCGGCCCATCGCGATCGCCCTCCCGTCACGCTCCGGGTCGTCGTCGATATAAGCGCCTGATCCGGGAGTTACGGTCGTGCCGGGGGCAACGGCGTTGACCCGGATGTTGTCGGCCGCCAACTCGACTGCCAGAGTACGGGTCACGGCGACAACCGCCGCCTTCGCGGCGCCGTACGCCAGGTGGTAGGGTGCCGTGTTCATACCGCTGATCGACGAAACCGAGACGATCGAACCCGGCAGGTGCCGCGCGCGCAATTCTCCGGCGACGGCCGAACTCATGAAGAACATCGTCTCGAGGTTCTGATTGAACAGGGCCCGCCAGTCCGACCGGGTTATCCGGGTCGCACGCATCCAGGTCGATACCGCCGCACCGCCGGCGACGTTGACGAGACCATGGAGCGTGCCCTCGGTCCGCCGCACCGCTTCCATGGTCGCGTTCACGCCCTCGTCAGTCGAGACGTCGGCCACGACCGGTACGAGCGACAGACCCTCGGCGATCAAAGGGGAAATATTCTTGTCGAGCTTCTCCCGGGAGCGGCTCACCGCGACCACCGTGGCACCGGCCTCGCCGAGCATGCGCGCCGTGCTCGTTCCAATGCCGCCGCCGGCAGCGCCGGTCACGACGACGATCCGGCCTTTGAACTCTGGTGGATTTTGTTCCATGCCTCTCGCCGACCCGTGAGATCCTTCGGAATCTGCAGATTTGCCCAGTATGTCCGGACAATATTATTGTCGCATTCGACTTCGGGAAATCATAAAGCCGGGCTTGATCGTAAGTAAAGCCCGATAATTGTCTGGACATGAGCTGACACTGTCGCGAGCTCTACCGCCGCCGCGTCTATCGACAATGGCCCGGCTTACGGCAACGTACTCATTGCCCGGGACGGAGTACCAGCACGCTGCCTTCGGCGTCGCCCGAGAGATAGAGTGCCCCCTCTGCGCCGGCGGCGATGCCGGCGAACGGGCCCATCGGCCCGGACATCGTCCCGATCGCGCCCAGGACCTTCGGTACGACGCCACGGGGGGCGCCGACCGGCAGGTCGGTAGCGATGGTACGGCGAGCCCGGTTCGCCAAATCATATTCGATGAGCTCCTTGCTGCCGGCATCGACGACATAGAGCACGCCGGCCCGCTCGAGAATCCCTTGGGGCTCTTCCAGCCCGTCGAGCACCGTCCGCGTGCGGCCGCCGGACAGCTCGAGGATCCGCCCCGCCGCCGACTCCGAGACAAAGCAGGTGCCCTCTGGCGCGACCGCGACGCCCGAAGGCTTGCGGAGGCCGGTGGCGAGGGTCTCGACATCGCCTGATTGCACCGACAGAACGCGCCCGGTACCCATCTCGGCGACGATCAACGCCCCGCTCCGGGCGATCGCCACACCGTAAAGCTGGTCGAACCCGCTGGCGAGGATTTCGCTCGCCTGCTGCTCCGGTCGATAGCGGGCGACGGCGCCATTTGCCGTGGTCACGATGAATTCGCCCGGACCGGCTGCGGCAGCACCGCGGCAATAGCCCGGATATCCTGGCGAGAACAGCATGCCTGCCCTCTCGATCGTACCGCCGGGCCGAAGCGTATAGGAAAAGGGCCCGTCGGCCACGAAGAGCAGGCCGTTCCCGTCTGCTGCCAGACCCAACGGCCAGATCAGCCCGTCAGGGACGAGGTCTCTGGTTTTGCCGTCGCCGAGCAGTTCGACGACATAGCCGGAGATGTTCGAGACGAACATTCGTTCCCCGACGAAGGCGACATTGTCCAGTCCTGGTGACAGATTGGCCAGCACGGTGCTCTCGCCGTTCCGCGGGTCGATCCGCAGCACTTGGCCGCTGGCCACCTGGGTCGAGATGATGAAGCCCTTCGCGTCGAATTTGACCGAGTCCGGCAATCCCAGATCGCGCGCCACGGTTTCCGGCGCGCCGCCGTCCAGGCTCACCCGCCAGATCTCGTTGGTGCCCATCACCGGAAAGTAGAGCTTGCCGTCCGGCCCGACGGCGAACGCGTTCGGCATGGGCACGTTTTCCAGCAGAATTCGCGGCGTGCCGCCGTTGCGATCCAGCTCCATGATGCGGCCGCCCGGCCGGCACTCACCGGCGATCAGTCGCCCTTGGTGGAAAGTGACGGGATTTGCGACCGGGATGTCGCCCCAGAGCACCTGCGTCTTGCCGTCGGGCGTCCGCATACTGACGCGCCCTTCCGTGATTTCGGTCGCGTAGAGGTTTCCCTCGGCATCGAAGACCAGATCGTCGGGCGCCACGATGTCGCCGCCCTTGGGGCTGATCGTTTCGATCGAACCGGTTGCGACATCGATCGCACTGATCTGGCTGCCCGACACCTGCGCCACGTAGAGGCGACCGTCCGGACCGGTGGCGAGACCGTTGGCGCCGAACAGGCGGCTGGGCGGCGTGAGCCGGGCCGATGTCCACCCCTCGGCCAGGCCGTGCGCGCTCGCGACGGCATGACGCCCGAATTGCAGCGGCATGGTGATCGTCTCCTCCATGGTTTTGGCCTGGATGCCGCGCGACGCCTTCGTCCCACCAGTCCCGGCCTATCGCCGCGACACGTTGCCGGCCTGTCTCTCGGGACCAACCATACTGCAGTTTGCCTTCCAACCAAACTAGTGAAAATCATTTTTATATCCGGACATATATTCGCCAGCGCCGGGCAACCTCAATTTTGCCAAGCATTATTCGGTCATTGAATTGTTGAGCTTATCCGGACATATTTGTAAGGGAACCCACAAGTGGTCGCGACCGGCACGCGCGCCGCTCACGTCTGGAGAAGCGCTCGATGGGGAAATTCAGAGCCGAGAACCGTCTGGCGTCCGTTCGAGGCCGCAGCGGCAGGCGCTACGGGAGACCAGGCTTCGGTTCGCAGTCTACAGCCGGTCCGGGATCGCCGGATCGGTCACCGACCGTAATGCAACGGAACAAGAATCTGATTTTGGTCCGGCTCGATCCAAAATCGTTTCGCTCTTGAACGAGGACAGACCATGCAGTCCAAGACCGCAACGAGGGCACATCCGGCCATACTGTCCAAAGCCGGCCAGCTCGGCCCTGCCACGGCCAAATCGGACGATCACCTCTATCTTCAGATTGCATCGACGCTGAAGCAGGAGATCCTGGACGGGGTTTATCCAGTCGGATCGCGCCTTCCCACCGAAGATCAACTCTGCGAGCGATTCTCCGTCAGTCGCTACACGGTGCGTGAAGCGATGAGACGGCTGCGCGAAGACAACCTCGTCGCCTCGCGGCAGCGAGCCGGCACGATCGTGGTTCCTCGACATTCTCCGGGTTCCTATGCTCAAGACGTCATGTCGATCAACGAACTCCTGTCCTGGGCTGCCGGACGACGGTTCGAAGTCGGCTCCATCGAGATGATCCTGATCGACGAAAAGCTGGCCGCCTGGACCGGCCTTCCGTTCGGCGAGCAGTGGCTGGCGGTCCGCGGTTTCGGCTATTTGGCTGGCGAGGATTGCCCGAACTGCTGGGCTGAATATTTCATCAATCGGGAGTTCGCCGCGGTCGGCCGGCTTCTGCCGCGCCATTCCGGCCCGATTTTTCCGCTGATCGAGGATTTGTTCGGTCAGAGTATCGTCGAAATCCGTCAGGAAGTCGAAGCGACGCTGATTTCCTCGGCTCTGGCCCGAAGCCTCGGCGTCGGTAAGGGTACCGCCGCCTTGCAGGTGCGACGGGTGTTCAAGACCTCCGACGGCAAGATCGCGCAGGTTACCGTCACCACCCATCCGTCGGCTCAATACCGTCTGTCGATGACGATGCGACGGGTGGAAAGCTGAAGCCGCTCGATCGGCTGGCGACGTCGAGAACGCGGACCCGCCGGCTGTGGCCGGCGGGTCCGGAAGTCGGGTTAGGGATCGGGAATGATCGCCGCATTGTTCGCCGATCCCTGCGGCACCTCTGCTTCCTCGGCCAAGCCGATCATCTCGAACACGTCGGCCCAGAGCAGGAAACCCTGGAAAATCGATGACGCCGTCGCCGCAGCGAACTTATCGACGTAGTTTTGTTTCGTGCCATAGAGCTTGGCCAGTGACGGTGCCGGGAACGGAGCGGGGTCGATGCCGGCCACGCCGTCCCATGGATCGGCACCGCCGTCCCACGGGCTGGCCGCACCGAACAAGATGCAATTCTCATTGGCCGCGACGGCTGCCGGCGGCCGGATGCCGGTCAGCGTCCCGATCGGTACGGCCATCGGTGGCAATTGAATGCCGCCGATCGCGTTCCCGGTCGCCGGATTGCGATCGATCAGCACCTCCGGCTCGGGCGCGGTGACGGTCGTGGTGGCGAGGCGCGGGCCGATCGGGGGCGGAACCCGGAAAATTCCCGTCCAACGATTGAGCGCATCGAACGCGGCGCGCAGCACGAACGTCTCGGCCGGCCCGTTGTTCGTCGGCGGGTTTCCGCAGTCGAACGGCGGCACCGGCAAGCCGGATGCCGCTGCATCCGCCCCGGCAAACTCCAGGAGATAGCTGTCGGCATGCGTGGCACCGGCAATCTCCCACATCCGGAAGGTCCCGCTATCCGGTTGATTGTGGACGCTGAAGCCCGCGCCCAAAACAGTGATGTCCGTCTCCGTATTTACGAACTGCACCGGCTGGGCCAGGTCGCCACGAATGAAGGCTGTCGGAGGCACGGGAATGTCGGGCGTCGCCGGCACGCCGGCGGGCGCGGGGAACGACGGGCCGCCGAGGACGCCGGCCCCGGCCAGGGATTGGGATAAATCCGCTCCCGACCCCGCGCTGTGGATCAGAAAGCCGTTGAAAACTCGAGCGACGGGCTGAACGGCATTGTAATAGGTCATCATTCTCGAGGCCGATTGCGACTCGCCCGTTGCGAGCACCCGCCGGACCAGCGGTGTCAGCGCACCCAGGGGCCTCGGATTGCCCTGCAGGATGGCCTGGGCGCCCTGCGAGTATATATCGTAGGAAAAGCTGTCGCCGGGATGGAAGATCGACGCATACCGCACGCTGTCGAATTCCGGCAGGAACTGCGCTCCGTCGAACTGTGCAGTCACCCCGACCCAGGCATAGCCCGAGCGAAGAAGCTCGACATGCGAGTAGTCCCACTCGGGCGCTGCATCGACCCCGCCCGAGACATTGAGCCATTCGACGATGACCGTCCCGTTGAAATCAGCCGGATTTTCCGGAGTCCGAACGAGAATGCGGGTGGTAAAGGGCGAACTGACCCCGGGGGCGGCAGCCCAGATACCGTTCTCCCCGAGCGTAGCGGTATTGACGAACGCGTGCGCATCGCCGGAGACGAGGAACTCGTGTTCCGTGTACCCGAAATTGGCCAGATCGATCGATGTCGTGTCGAACGCGATGCCCCGGCCGGCGGCCGGGATCGAGACGGTTGGAACCGGCACGGCTGCCTCGGCCGTCATGGCGAGCACGAGCAGAGCGAGCCCAGATAACGACAACAAGGCAACGACCCTTCGCGGTAATGCCGATGACCGTCGCGTGCGAGAAATGAATCTCGCGCCTCCTCCTATATTCATTTTATCCTCCTTACGGGTCGTTGGTTTTTTATTGAACCGAAATTCTACGGTGGCCAAGTAGTTCTAGACACTGTGGAACCTTCAGCTCGGCTACCGCTTGCTTCAGCGAGCGATTCAGCGACCTCTATTCGGGCATATCATAGCTGGCGGGCGCCTCTCTACGAGGCGCCTTTCGTTTCGAGAACTTGCCAAAGCTTGCGAGATGTGGACGTGGAGGCGCTCCGAGAGTGCCCCATGCCGCTCTCGGGTCGCGTCTTCGGCGGCGATCAGTGATGCGAGAAGGATCGGCGACGCGTTGTTCCAGGGACGAGCGCTGCGGCACCTGGAGAGATTGGTTCTGCGGAAGGCTCCGCCGGGCTCGCTCCGGAAACTTCGCTTCTCATCCGCTCTTCGCCCTCGGATAGCGCGGCTTGGAAGCGCGACGGCGACATTCCCGTCGCCCTATGAAACGCGTAGGAGAAGCTCGACGGCGACGAGAATCCCATCGTGTAGGCGACCGCCTTGGCACATTGGCCCGAAAGCAACAGCCGCTTCGCATTTTCGATGCGGCTCGCTTCGATGTAGTGTCCGATCGAACAGAGACGGCTGGCGCGAAATCCACGAGAGAGTTGGCGTACGGAAAGGCCACAGAGATTGGCGATCTCCGAGAGAGAGGGTGCCTTTCCAAGTTCCCTCACCCGGTCGTCGATCAGCAAGAGCCGCCATTTGGCCAATCCGCTCTTCCCGGAATCACGGTCCACGGAATCGCGATGGCGCCGTAGTTCAATGACGAGCTGGGAAGCGATCAGCTCCAGCAGCGTTTCACTGGCGAAACCGGGATGTCGCACCTCGCGTGCAAGCCGATTCATATGGTGGCGAATGCTCTCGTCATGGACGGCTAGTCCGGCTTCGAGCCGCCATTGGGTCCACTCCAGATCATCGTCGAACCATTTCGACAGCAACAAGGGATCGAACCGGCAGGAGATGCCGGTCGTTCTTCCAATCTCGCTCCTGACATGCATGACCTCGCCCGGCGGGATGACGAACAGATCACCCACGCGCTCGAAGCGATGCTCTCCCCATCGATCCGGGTAGCAAGCCCGCACATCGTGTGATCCCGGCGTCAAGCGGAGCACGACACAGAAGGCGTCATGAACAGGTACGAGGTGATCATAAGGTCCGAGCATCTCGACAATCTGGGCGCGGGCCGCGTTCGAGAGAAGTTCTGCTGTGACTTTTGCGCTCGCCTCGGTAAATTGGCGCATGGCGTTTCCCTCCGATTGCCGACGATACGATCGCCAGTAGGTTGTTCCTACTTTTAGACGCTATCCCTTCGTTACTTTTACGCGGGCGGAGAGCGCGTCATTTTCAGGAGCGCACGCGCCGCCGCGACGCAGGGGCGAAGCCGCGCCTCCGGACCGATTCCCGACTCCGCCTGCGACTTCAGCGGCACCTCCAGGCCTACCACTACTCCCTCGGGCAAGGCGGCCAGGTAGTCGGCCAGGGGCATTTCGCCCGCGCCCGGTACTCTTCGCTCGAATGTAGCCTCCAGCATGTAATCGCCCCTGCTCGACCCGCGCGGTGCGTCACAGAGTTGGAAGTAGTCGATCAGCGCAGGATCGAGCGCCGCCACATCGGCACCGGTGACGCCGGATCGGCCGAGATGCATCGCATCGAGGAGCAGGCGGAAATCCGGCCGGCCGACATGGCGTATGGCCGCCAAGCCGGCGCCGAGCGTGTCGATGGTGAGGACCGGGCAGGGCTCGATCGTCGAGACCATGCCCCGCGCGCCCGCCAGTTCGGCGTAGACGGCGAGCTGGTCCATTGTGCGGCTCCAGTCCGGATCCATGCTGACGGTGTTCAGCCGCTCGGCGCCGAGTTCGGCCAGGATGTCCATGTCGCCCGCGGCATCGCGTATGTCGCGGCCGGGGCGGATGATGCACCCTTCGCCCAGCGAAATCGCCACAGCGCGATCTCGCAGCGCGGCGATCATCTCGCGTCGCATCGCCCGATCGTCACGCAGCGAGAAGAGCGGATAGTTCTGCGGATTGTAGGCGATTCCCGTCAGCGCGACCGAGATACAGTTGCAGCCGAGATCTGCGGCGAGATTGACAAAGTCGACCGGCGGCAAGCCGAACACGCTGAGCTGCTCGATGCCGAGACGGTGCGCGCTCGTCGCCACAGTCTTTACATCCGCCGCGGATCGACGACGCTTCGGATCGGCGCCGCCGGCCCCGACATTTCTGCGACCGCCTCCGCCACGCCGCCGAGGCCGATGCGTGCACCGAGCCACGGCCGGATATCGATGCTGCCATCGGCGATCGAGCGCAGCGCCAGCGCCATGTCTTCCGCTTCCTCGCCGCCGGCGAAATTGACGGTCAGGCGCTTGTTCTGGGCGGCGAAGACGTAGAACTGTTCCGGCTCCATGCAGTAGCCGCCCATCACTATTCTCGCCTCGAATCCCACACCGGCAATGATCTCCGCCAGGAGGCCGGGCAACCCGACGCACTCGTAGACGAGGTTGGCGCGGCGATTGCCGAGATCCGGCAGCGGACCGTAGGGCGAGAGATCGCGCGGATCGACTGCGATGGCGGCACCCATGGCGACCGCCAGCTCGCGGCGGGAGGCGTGGGGATCCGCCGCGGCGATCGGGCCCGAGCCCAGCAGCTTCAACCCGGCGATAACACCGAGGCCGATGGCCCCACAGCCGACGACCAGGACTAAATCCTCCTGGGTCGGCCGGCCACGGCGGGCATGTTCCAGCCCGACGGCGAGCGGCTCGGTCATCGCCGCCATCTCGTCATCGAGGTCGGCGGGGATTTCGATCAAGGCATTTTCGTCGAGCAGCATGAGCTCGCCCCAGCCGCCGGGGCAGTCATGGCTGAAACCGATCACCGCCCGGCCCCCGGCAGTGCGCATGATCGGCACCGATGTCACGCGGCGCCCGGTCTTCACCGGGCGGGCGCTGCCGGGACCGTAATCGATCACCTCGCCGACATATTCGTGGCCGGGAACGAACGGCCGCGCAAAATCGAGCGCGGCGTAGGGTCCGCCGAATCGGCGTGAGAGGTCGATGACGTTCCGGCCGGATTGCAGGAAGTGCTGCTCGGAGGCGCACAGGCCGCAACTATGTGTCCGCACCAGCGCTTGACCCCCGACCGGCACCGGATCCGGCATCTCCCCCAGGCGCACCACGCCGTTCTCGATGTAAGCCGCCTGCATGAGTTCAGCCTCTCGTAAGGACGCCGTAGGACGGGTCGTGCCGGTCGCGCCGGCCGAGGGCATGGTCGCCCATCGGGGTCACTGCGCGGATTTCGTCGAAGTCGCGAACGGTCAGGCGGTGATCCAGGCCCCAGCTTCCCTGGCGCCGCGACCAGCGATCGATGTAGCGGCCCCAGACCGAAATCTGGTGCAGCGCGCCGCCGCGCGCGATCCGCAGCGACGCGAAATGATAGGCCTCGCTGCCCGCGCGATCGCCATCGAGTTCGATCAGAATGTTCGTGACCAGGTGGGCGTGGTGCAGCGCCTTGCGATGCTGCGCGCAGATATGGTCGATGACGCCGGGGCCCGCGCCCTGATAGATGTCGGCGCCGTAATCGGCATGACCGTCCTCGTGCCAGATCGACTGACCGAGCGGCACGTCGAGCCGGTCGACGGCTCGGCAATAGCGATGGATCAGGTCGGTGATCTCCAGCCGATCGGCGATCGCCCGCATGTCGGGATCCAGGGCCATGGCAACCTAGCTCCGGCCGAAGAGTTGGCCGGTGATCCGGTCGATCGCCAGCACGCGCTCGCGGCGCTGTGTCGCCGACAGGTTCGACATGCCGGCAGCGTCGTCCGCCTGCCCCCAATTGTGGATGGGCCCGTGCGGCAGCCGCTCCAGGCCGATCCGCGCGACTTCGCCGGGGGAGGCGAGATCCGGCGGCGGCCTCACGCCCTTCTCGGCGAGCAACCTGCGGAATTCCGGCGTGTCGGTGCGGCCGAGGACGAGTGTCAGGACATCCACGCCGTGCGGGCGCAATTCGGCCCAGAGCGCCTCGGCGAAGCAGAGCATGAAGGCTTTGCTCCCGGAGTAAGGGCCCAGCGCGCTCGCTCCCCCATAGCAGGCGCCGGAATTGACCAGCAGGATGCCGCCTCGGCGGCGTGCCTTCATCGGGCCGGCAAGATGATGGCAACACGCCATCATCGTCATGACGTTGCGTTGGACGAGTTCGAGCCATGCCGACACGTCGCGCTCCAGGAACAGGGACCCGTTCGGGTCCGACCCCGCATTGCTGACCAGCAGACCGATATCCCGAGGGCCGACCGCGGCCACGAGCTCGTCGGGCGCATCGGCAGCAGCCAGATCGATGGTCGCTGTGACGCAATCGAGGCCGGTCTCTGCGCGGATTTCCGCGGCGAGCGCCGTCAGCGGCGCTTCACGCCGGGCGACCAGGACGGAAGGGAGGCCGGAAGCAGCGATCCGGCGCGCGAATTCGCGACCGGTGCCTTCCGACGCGCCCGTGACCAGCGCCCAGGGGCCGTATCGCTCAGCAAAATCCATGCCTCTCTCCCCGCCCGCTTTTCTCAACTCAAATGCTTCTGTCCTGGACGGCGCCGACGGCTGAGTTGTCCTGCGCCAGCGCGGTGCGGATTCGATGCTTCAGCACCTTGCCCGCGTCGTTCTTGGGCAAGGCCGCCCAAACGACGACCTGCTCTGGCGCTTTGAAGGTCGCAACACCTTGCGCCTCGAGGAAGCTGCGCAGCCCGGCAACGTCCGGGACCGGTGAATTCCGGGGCACAATCACGGCGCAGGCGCGTTCCCCGGTGCGGGGATCGGTCAGGCCGACGATGGCGATTTCCGCGATGTCGGGATGAAGGACGAGAACATCCTCGATTTCCTTGGGCGAGATGTTCTCGCCGTTGCGGATGATGATGTCCTTGGCCCGGCCGGTGACGACGAGATACTGGTCGTCGACCCATCTCGCCAGGTCGCCCGTGCGGAAGTAGCCCTCCCCATCGAAAGACCCGGCTTCGTCTTCGGGCCGATGATAGCCCACCAGCATTTGCGGGCCGCGTGCGCAGATCTCGCCCTCTCTGGCCGGTGCCGCGTCGTGGCCGGCGAGCTTGACCTCGGCCAGAGCCGGACGCCCGTCCGTATCGGCCGCATGATCGCCGTCATCCATACCGGTGGCGCCGATTGTCGTTACCGGGACTTCGGTGGAACCATAGACGCGGGTCACGACAGCTCGCTCGAAATACGCCCGGGCTGTGCGAATCAACGATGGCGGCACGGATGCGCCGCCGCAGACGAACAGCTTCAGGTCGGGCAGACGTGTGCCGGCGCGTTCGGCCGCCGCGAGGATCTGCTGGAGGAACGGCGTCGCACCGGCCATGTGCGTGCAGTGCTCGATCCCCATCAGGGTCACGGCGTCGTCCGCATTCCACCGCTCCATCAGCACGGCCGTCGTGCCGAGCAGGAGCGGACACTCGAAGGCGTAGATGGACCCGCCGATATGCGCGATCGGCGACGGGACCAGGAATTTGTCGCCGCTCTCGATCAGCCAGTGCCGGCCGAGTTGGCTGATCAAAGCATGGATCGAATTGTGACTGTGGAGTACGCCTTTCGGGCGTCCCGTCGTCCCCGAGGTATAGAGGATCAACCTGACCGCGTCGGGATCCAGCGATGGCAGATCGCCTTGCCGGCCGTTGCCTGCGACGAAAGAATCATAAGGAACGTGCGGCCCAGGCGCGCCGCGCAGCACAATTACGTGCGGCGGCACCTCGATCTCCGCCGTGACGCGGGCCAGCATGGCAGCAAAATCCTGTTGACGAATCGCAGACGGGATGAAGAGGAAGCGGCTGTCGACATCCTGCAGAATGAAATGCAGTTCGCGGTCGCGCAGCGACGGCAGGATCGGATTCACGACCATCCCGGCCAAAGTCGCAGCCAGGTAGATCACCGCGGCTTCATGCCAATTGGGCAACATGAAGGACACGACACCGCCGCTGGGCGCGCGCGCCGATAGGGCCTGGGCCAGCACGGACGCCTGTGCATGAAGGGTCTGGCAGTCGAGGCGCACCGCGCCGTCGACGATCAAGACGCGTCCCGGGGTCGCCTGGGCAGCCTGGCGGAGCGCGTCGGCGAGGGTCTCGCGGACCCAGAGGCCGCGTCCATAAGCGCTGGCGGCACGTGCCGGATCCCATCGGATCCGTCTCCCGGCGATCAGTCTCCGATCTTCGTGTCCGTCGATCGACATTCGAGCGGGGCCCTCGCAGCGTGGGTAAGTCGGTGGCGTCGCGCTACGGCGCGGCGATTTTAGGCGATGTCAGCGCCCGGGCGATATCGGACGGCTGCGAGCACGAGCCGGGTCAAACTCGGATCTTCTGCGTCCATCGAGGTGTCGCGCGAGACCCTGTGAGTATCCATAAGTCCGGACAATAATTCAACTTTACTTCAGCTTACCTCTAGTTATCATCGAGGGCAATTGCGGATGTGACAACGATAATGTCCGGACATATAATGGGTCGGGCCGGCTTCAAAGCTGCGTCCGCGCGCGTGACGCAGACGGGACCGGGTGGGTGAGATGCAGACGGCGATCGTCACGGGAGCCAGTAGCGGGATCGGTTTCGGCACTGCCGTGAAACTGGCCGGTATGGGGATGGCCGTCTTGGGCGTCGGTCGCGACGAGGCGAAGCTGGCCAGCCTCGAAGCAGCGATCAATGACCCTGCGCGCATCGGAACGCTCGCCGTCGACCTGACGGCGGAAGATGCGCCCCGCCGAGTCGTGGACGCGGCCGTCTCACGCTGGGGAAGAATCGACGTCCTGATCAACAACGCCGGGGTCGGCAGCCCCAAGCCGCTGCATGAAACCGACGACCAGGCGCTCGATTACTTTCTCGGGCTGATGCTGCGCGCGCCGTTCCGCCTGGCGCGGGACGCTCTGCGGCATATGAGACCCGGTTCCGCCATCATCAATGTAACCTCCACTTTCGCGGTCGTCGGCGGGCTTCGCGGCGGGGCCTATTCGGCGGCCAAAGGCGGGTTGACCGCGCTGACGATGCACATCGCCTGTCAGTATGGCGCCTCGGGCATACGGTGTAACGCGGTAGCGCCCGGCGTGACCGTGACGCCGATGACCGAAGGGCGCCTGGATGATCCGAGATTCCGCCGGATCAATGTGGAAATGACCCCGCATCAGCGCCTCGGGACAGTCGAGGACGTGGCCAGCACCATTGCTTTTCTGTGCTCACCCGGCGGCAGCTTCATCAACGGGCAGACGATCGTCGTCGACGGCGGCTGGAGTTCGACCAAATTCCTGTCCGACTTCGCGCTGACCTCGGATTGGGTCGCGCGATGATCCCGAGCGGCGATCCCGAGACGCTGCGCGAGATCGTCAGGACGTGGCTCGGGGAAAACGTTCCCGCCGGCTGGCGCACCGCCATGACGGGGACGAGCCAGGAAAGCTTCGTCCGCGCCCAGCGGGACTGGTTCGCCAAGCTCGTGCAGGCGGGCCTCGCCACCCCGCATTGGCCGGAAGGGTGGCCGGGCGGCGGCCGCTCCCTGGCCGAACAAAAGGTCATTTTCGAGGAAGTCGCGCGGGCGGACGCGCCGCGCCTCATCCTCTATTTCGTGGCCCTCTATCATGCCGCCTGCACCTTGCTGGAGCGCGGCTCGCCCGAGCAGAAGGACACCTATCTGCCGAGGATCCTCGAAGGCGAGATCTGGTGCCAGGGCTTTTCCGAGCCCAATGCGGGCTCCGATCTGGCATCCGTGGGGACCCGGGCGCAGCGGCGCGGCGACCGCTATGTCGTGAATGGGCAGAAGATCTGGTCGACCATGGCGCAGTATGCCGACCGCTGTCTGCTGCTGACGCGGACCGGCAAATCCGACCCGCCGCAAGGAGGCCTGACCTATCTTCTGCTCGACATGCGGGCGAAGGGGGTGACGGTCCGGCCGATCAATCAGATTACCGGCGACGACGAGTTCGCCGAGATCTTCTTCGACGATGCCGAAGTCCCGGTCCGCGACCGTGTCGGCGAAGAAGGCGACGGCTGGGCCGTCGCGCAATCGACCCTGTCGGCCGAACGCGGGCTCACTCTGGTGGAACTGAGCCAGCGCCTGCGTCATGCCCTGCCGCGGATCGGAACGGCCATGCGCGAAAGCGAACGCCTCGACGATCCTGCGATCCGCGGCGAGTTCGGCCGGCTGACTGCGAAGGTCGATGCGCTCTGCGCGCTGGCCGACCAATATCTGCTGCGGCGCATCGCCGGCGACGAGGCGCCGGGCGATGCGTCGGTGGTCAAGCTCTATTATTCCCGCGTGCTGCGCGACTTCGCGTCGCTGGGCCTGCGCGTCGCCGGATTGGCCGGCCAATACGACCAGGGGTTCATGCGGGGCGCCAGTCAGGAAACCGGGAACTGGATCGTCGATTTCATGAATTCCTACAACTGGTCGATCGCCGGCGGCAGCGACGAGATCCAGCGCAACATCATCGCCGAAAGGCTGCTGCGGATGCCGCGCGAGCCGCGCGGCTGGCGCGTGCCGAGCGGCTTCCCGTGAGCGCCGACACCGCCGAACTTCGTGAGTCAGCGCGGAAAGTCCTCAGGGGTCCGGGCGTTGCCGCCGATGAGGAACGGGGCTGGCAGCAGATCGTCGCGCTCGGCTGGCTGTCGGTCACCGTGCCCGAGGAACTTGGCGGCCTCGGACTGGGACTCTCCGGGGCGTGTGCTCTCTACCGGGAACTGGGCGTCAGCCTGGCGACGATCCCCCTTTTGCCGGCGATGTTGGTCGTCGAGGCACTCAGCCGGGCCGAGACACGCGATCATGAAATTTGGGCCGAGCGGCTCGCTGCCGGCGACTATGCCTGCGCACCACTGGCCGACGGCTCTCTGGTGGCGACTTTCCAAGGCGCCCGTGCGGCGGCGCGGCTGACGGGCCTCGTCTCGGCCGTTCCGTCCGCAGACAAGGCCAACCTCCTCGTGGTCTGGACTTCGAACGAGGCCTGTGTGGCTGTCGTGCCGCTCGGGCGGCCCGGCATCGAACTCGTCCGGCGCCCAACCTGGGATCGGACGCGGCGCCTGTTCGATGTCAGCCTCGACGATGTGGCACTCGAAGACGGGCTTGTTCTGGCCCGCGGCGCGGCCGCGGCCGAGTTGATCTTGCGGCTCTCGACCCATCGCGATTTCGCGCTGGCCGCGGACTCGGTCGGCGGTGCGGGCGCCTTGCTCGACATGACGGTGGACTATCTGCTGACGCGCCGCCAGTTCGGCCGCCCGCTCGCCATGTTCCAGGCGCTCAAGCATCGCTGCGCCGATCTGAAGGTGCTCGTCGCTGCGGCCGAGGCGCTCCTCGCCGACGCGCTCGGCCGGCTCGGCGATGCGGGTGGCGGAACCGACGCCGCCCTTCTCGGCAAGCAGTCGAAGTCCTTCGCGTCATCAGTCTATTCGAGAGTCGCCGAAGAAGCGCTGCAACTGCATGGCGGGATCGGCATGACATCCGAACACGGATGCCACCTGTTTCTGAAGCGCGCCTTGCTGAATGCCCATCTGGGCCGGTCGAACGAAAGCTGCGATCTCGATGTCGCCGCCGGCACGCTCTGCGGGCTCTGATCGAGAGGAAGCCGGACATGACGCTCTACACGACCCTGCACCTGCACAATACGCCGGCAGGGCAAGAGGCTCCCTGTGCCGCCTGGTTCGACGGCGTTCACCGGGAGGCTCTCGCCCGCCTGCGGGGGTTCGAGGTTGCCGACCGCTTCGAGGTGACGGCCGAGCAGATCATGCGGGACATTCCCCAGCCCTGGCGGTTTCTCAGCGTCTACGATTTCGATCTGCCCGATCCCGCCATCGACATTCCCGCATTGGGACCCCTGATCGCCGCAGCGCGCGACTCCGGGCTCATTGCTCTGGACGAGACCGAGCGCCTCTATACCTACCGCCTCTTCTCCGGCTGGAAGGGCAGTCCGAACTGGCGCGAAGCCGAACCTTTTTCCGGGGTCAGCATCATTCTCGGCAACTACGTGCCTGGCCGCGAAGCCGAATATCACCAATGGTATGACGAGGTGCACAGCGTCGAGGTGACGAACGTGCCCGGTCATGTCGCCATGAAGCGGGGTGAACTCTCCTCGATCCAGGTCGAACCGCGCCGGTATTGCCCGGGCGACCAGCTCATCCTGTGCGCACAGCAAACCGACGACCTGGCCTTCACAGTCCAGGATTTCAGCGCCCGGGCGCGCGGGGTGAGCCCGAGCGGCATCGCCATGGCGCCGCGTTCTGCCTCGGGTTCGGTCGCCCGGACGGTGCATTACTTCCGGAAGGTGAGCGGCGACCGGTTCTGGCCCGGCGGCATCGCCTATGCGGGCGACCTCTCCGTCTATCCGGACCGGACCGAGACGGCTTCCAAGTGATCGCCCGGACGATGTGCGCGGTCCTTGCTCTGACCCTGTCCATCAGCGAACGATAGCCCGCGCGAACGGGCTGATATCGAGGGCGAAGAGTGCCGAAGATCATCGTCATCACCGGAGCCGGCGTGGGGCTCGGCCGTGCCCTGGCCAGACGCTTCGCCGCCGACGGGGACGATGTCGTCCTGCTCGGCCGCACCCTCTCCAAGGTCGAGGCCGCGGCGGCGCAGATCGGCGAACGCGCGTGCGCATTCGGCTGCGACGTGTCGTCGCCGAATCAGGTGAATACCGCCTTTGCCGCGATCGCCGAGCGCCATGGCCGGATCGACGTGCTGATCAACAATGCCGCCATATTCGAGCCCTTTCTGGTGGCGGAAGCCACGGACCACCAGATCCTGCGGACGCTCGCCACCAACCTGGCCGGGCCGATCCTCTGCGCGCGTGCAGCCATTCCGCTGATGCGGCGGGGCAGCCACATCATCAATGTCAGCAGCGATTCCATCGAGACGCCGTATCCGCACCTGACGGTTTATCAAACCTCCAAGGCGGGGGTGGAACGCTTCTCGTTGTCGCTTCAGCGGGAACTCGAACCCGACGGCATCCGCGTCACCTATATTCGCGCCGGCCAGATGATGGAAGCGGGCAAGACCTGGGACATCGACCCCGCCGCCCGCGCGCGATTTGCCAAGGCGGCAATCGAGGCCGGCATCAACCTGCTCCAGCGGCCGATTTCGCAATTCGCGTCGGTTACCGAGATCTTCCGCACCTTGGTCGATCTCCCGCCGGACGTTCAGGTGACAGGCGTCACGGTTCAAGCGCGGACGGCATCATGATGAGGATGACGACATGGTAATGCTTCCGAAGGGGAGGCTCCTGATCGACGGTGAGTTGCGGGATGCCGCCGGCGGCGCGACTTACGAAGACATCGGGCCCTGGACGGGCGACGTCGTGGGTCTGGCAGCGGATGCCGGACCGGAAGATGTCGAGGCGGCGATTGCCGCAGCACGGCGCGCGTTCGACACGACCGACTGGTCGGTCTCGCACCAGCAGCGACGCGACGTGCTGGTCGAGTTCCGCGATCTGCTGGCGGCCAATCGCGACTGGCTGGTCGATATTGCCCGGCACGAGGTCGGATCGGCCTTGGGCGCCGTCAAGACGGCACAGGTCGACGGCGCGATCGAGTCGATGAGCGGCCTGTTCCCGATGTTCGACCAGATCCGATGGGAAGAGGATCGAGGCCGCGCTACTGCCTATGGCCGGGAGTCGAGCCGGCTGGTCGTCCATGAAGCCGTCGGCGTCGCCGCCGCCATCACTCCTTGGAATGTGCCGCTCTACGTCAATCTCGCCAAGGTCGCCTCTGCTCTGTTCGCCGGCTGCACCGTCGTGTTGAAGCCCGCGCCGGAGACGCCGCTGATGGGGGCGGTGCTGGGCGAACTCGCCGTGCGGGCGGGATTCCCTCCTGGCGTCTTCAATGTCGTCACCTCGGGCAGTCGGGCGACGGTCGGCGAGATGCTCGTCACCGATCCGCGCGTGGATCTCGTCACCTTCACCGGGTCGACGGCCGTCGGCAAACAGATCATGGAAAAAGCGGCGCCGACGCTGAAGCGCATCTTTCTGGAACTGGGCGGGAAATCGGCCAATGTCATTCTCGACGACGCGACCGACTTCGCCATGTCGGTCATGCGCTCGATCGTCTGCTTCCATGCCGGCCAAGGCTGCGCGATCTCGACACGCCTCTTGGTTCCCCGCAGCCGCTACGACGAAGCCGTCGCTTCCCTGGAACGGGCCTATGGCGGCTACTCCCGGATCTGGGGCCGGTTCGAAGATCCGGCCAACATCATGGGGCCTGTCATCTCTCGGCGGCAGCTCGATCGGGTGATGGGCTATATCGCACTCGGTAAGGCGGAAGGGGCCAGATTGCTGGCGGGCGGGAATGCTCGGACCGACATGGGCAGCGGCTTCTTCGTCGAGCCCACCTGTTTCGTCGAGGTGAGTAACGACATGCGGATCGCGCGAGAGGAGATATTCGGCCCCGTGCTCGTGGTGATCCCCTTCGATGACGACGAGGACGCGATCCGCATCGCCAATGATAGCGAGTACGGATTGGGCGGCATGGTGACATCGGGCAGTATCGAGCGCGCCCTGGGCGTGGCGCGCCGCATCCGGACCGGGTCGATCGCGGTCAATGGCGGCATGTCGATCGCGGCCGATTTGCCGTTCGGCGGGTATAAGAGCAGTGGCATCGGCCGCGAGTGGGGGCGCGAGGGAATCGAGGAGTATCTGGAAACCAAGGCGATCGCGATCGGCCGATAGAAGGGGAGCGAGGCTGGAGAGTTTTCCCGCTTGCAGGCGGCGACCAGTCTCCGTAGCTGCTATCTGGGACATTCCGTTGTCCGACGAGGGCCAGCGCAATCTCTCACCGATCGGGGAGAGCTCCAAACGGACCCGGCAAGGACGCAGCTACCCGGCTCGGCGGTCTGACAAACGGCTTCACGCGTCCGGACAATTCGGCCTAGATTAGAGCGGCTCTCGCCGGAAGGAGCGGAGAAGGATGAGCACGCTCAGTCACAATCTCGTCGGGCAGCGGCTCGGCCGAAAGGGCCGCGAGACCCGAGAGCGAATTCTCGCAGCAACAGAGCGGTTGCTCGCCGGTTCGCGCGACACGGCCATTTCACTGAGTGCAGTCGCCCGTGAGGCGTCGCTCGCGATGACGACACTCTACCTCTACTTCAATGATTTGACGGAGCTGCTGCTGGCCGTGCTGGAGCCCATCATCGCTTCGGCGGAGGGTTCCTATCTGGCCCATTTGCGGGCGGCCTGGCCGGATGACAGTCTGGGCGAGCATTGCTTGAACTTCGTCGAGGCCTATCACGATTTCTGGGTTCGTCACTCCCGCATCCTGCATCTTCGCAACAGCTTCGCCGACAGCAATGACGAGCGCATGCGTCAGCATCGTATCGACGCATCCCGGCCCCTGATCGAATTGATCATCATTCAGATCGAGGACGATCCGACGGTCGGGCTCTCGCCGGCAGCCGGCATGGCGACGGTCTTGGTCACCAGTGTCGAGCGTATCATAACGATGGCGACAGATCCCTGGGTCCTGGAATCTCAAATTGCGATGGCAACGGGCGAATGGGCTGCGCATTCGCAGAATTGGAACCCGGCTTTGCACACGCGTTATCGCCTCCAGGCGGTGGCGCGGCTGCTCGAACTCGGCATAAACGATGGCCGCAGAGCCTCCCGGGCCGGCACCGGCCCTCGGCCGACCGCAGCCCAGGTTTTTACCGAGCCGGCCTGACGGGCATCGAGCGGAGCCTGCCGCTCAGCCCTGCTTGCCCTTGGAACCGATGCCCTCGACATAGCGCCTCATCCCTTCGAGATATTCCGGGTTCAGCATCAGAGCGCTGTTCGCCAGGCGCTCGACGTTGCGGGCCTGGGCCAGGCCGACATCGTGGGCGAGTTCGATGGCAAGCTTGGCGGTGCCCATCTGTTCGGCATTCTGCTGGGCCAGATGGCGGCAGAACCGCATGGTGTCGGCTTCGAAGGTCTCGTCGGGAAAGACCTCGTGAACGAGGCCCATGATCAAGGCCCGTTCGGCATCGGCTTCGAGGTTCGCCATGATGAGGTAGCGCGTCCAATGGGTGCCCACGATGCGCGCCAGCCGGCTGACACCGTTCGACGCCGGCAAGGTGCCGAACTTTCCTTCCGGGAAGGCGTAGCGTGCAGACTTCGCCGCGAGACGAAAGTCGCAGGACAGCGACAGTTCCAGACCGCCGCCCATGCAGGTTGCCTGATGCGCGACGACGATCGGCTTTTCGATCGCCTCCATTTCGTCATAGATCCGGTGCATGCCGTGGAGCTGCAGGCGATGGTGTTCGCGGATGGCCGAGCCTGTAGTCGCGGCGGTCCTTCGGCTCGGGTCATGTTTCTGGTCCGGGTCGCGCAGATCGGCACCGGCGCAGAAATACCGGCCGGTCGCCCGGATGAGCATGACCTTGAGCGCAGGCGTGTCGCGGAAATGATGGAGCGCCTGCTCGTAGAGCGCCATGAGCCGGGATCCCAGCACATTCAGCTTCTCCGGCCGATTGAGGGTCACGATCAGGATCGCGCCCTCTTCCTCGGTCAGCAGGTGCGGCACCTCGGACATGATCGATCCTTTCTAGGCCCGGGTGCGCGGCAATCCCAGCGCGCGTTCGGCGATCAGGCTGCGATGGATTTCGCTGGTACCGCCATAAATTGTGGTTCCCTGCGCGTGGCGGTAACATTGATTGAGAAACCCGGCCGGGCCCGCTCGCTTCGACAACGAATGGGGTGCCGTCAGGTTCAGCAGGTCGGCCGCGTCGGTCAGGAACTTTTCGGACGAGAAGAGCTTCACCATCGGGCCGAAGCCCTGATTGGGCCTCTTCTCGACCCCGGCCCAGAGGGCGCGATAGGCCAGTGCATGCGAGATCTCGACATGGGCCGTCACCCTGGCCAAACGAGACTGAGCCTGCGGATCCTCGATCAGCGGGCGCCCATTGAAGCGCAATTCGCGGCAGAACGCTTCGGCGGCCCGCAGCATGTGCTGCTGGGTCTTGCCGAATCCGCCGCCGTGTTCGAGTTCGAGGCTGGCCGCCATGACCTTCACCCCGCCGCCGACTTCGCCCAGGCGATAGCTGTCCGGAATCCGCACCCCATCATAAAAGGTGATGTTGGTGCGTTCGTCCTGAAAGGTATAAACGGGCTGCACCGCGATACCGGGTGCCGCGAGCGGCACGATGAACATGGTCAGGCCCTTGTGCTTGGGCACGTTCGAGTCGGTGCGGGTCAGCATGAGGACGTAATCGGCGATGTTGGCTCCGCTGGTGAACATCTTCTGCCCGTCGATCCGCCAGCCATTGCCCTCGGGTGTGGCCCGCGTCACTGCGGCGAACACGTCCGAGCCGGACCCCGGTTCGGAATAGCCCAGGCTGCAGATGGCCTCGCCGGCGGCGATCTTGGTCAGAACCTCGGCTTTCAACTCGTCGCTGCCGAAGCGGCGGATGATCGTGCCGACCATGTTGGATACGCCCATGACGTGACCGGTCCAGCCATGCTCTTCCCAGACGTGGCTCGCGGCGTTGAGCGCATAGGGCTTGGCGCCGCGCCCGCCCCATTCCGCCGGCCAGGCGGGAAACAGCAGGCGGGCCGCCGCCAGCTTGCGATGCACGCCCGGATCATGGCCGTCGAAAGAATAATGCGCCTTCGCCTTCAGCTCCGGGGTGAGGTTCTGCTTGAAGAATACATCGACTTCGCTGGCGAGAGCGCGCGCCTCGTCGCCGAGATCGAAATCGATCGAAACTTCGCCGGAATCCGGCAAGACGATTGGTGCTCCGGCATAGAGACGGCGTCCGGCTTCGTCGAGCAGGCGTGACGGATCGCCCAGGACCAGCGGCCACGCCTTGGCGCGCAGGTTGTAGAGATGAATATCGTAATCGGTGGTCAAGCCGTAGCCGCCGAAGGTGTGCAGCCCTCGGGCGACGGCACGGCCGGCGGTGTCGGCACACCACCACCCGACCAGCGAAATCTGGGCACCAGCCTGCGGCGCACCGTGGGCGATGTCGTGGATCGTCTTCCAGAGGAAACATTTGCCGCCGTCGACATCGGCGATCAGATCGGCCAGCGGGTGGGAGATGCCCTGGTAGGTGCCGATGAGCTGGCCGAACTGCAGCCGCTCGCTGGCATAGGCGCAGGCGAGCCGAACGGCCTCGCGCGCGAGCCCGGACAGGGCAGCCGCGATCAGGAGCTTCCATTCCTCGAGCGCCCGGGCGAAGGCGTCCCGGCCGGCCCGATCAGCCGAAAGCACCGTTCGCGGCAGTCCCGCCAGATCGAGTTCGGCGATCGGTGTCGAAGCGAGGGTGGGTTCCGTTCCGCGGGAACCTGCCGGGACCGAAAGCAAGACGATCTCGTCGCCGGCCCGGGCAATGACCGCTTCGGCGACGGCCCCGCCCGCGACCCACTGGACAGGCTCTTCGACCAAGTCGCGAAAGGCGCTCGTGACGATAGCCCGGCCCGCGAGTACTCGGCCGAGCAACTCCCGACCCGCTTCAGTGTCGAAGGTCGCGAGCAGACGTGCGGCAACCAGCGTTTCCGCGACCGGGCCCGACGCCAGCGTCCGGCCGACCTCTTCCATCAAAACGGCTGCATCCATGAGGCCGAGCCCGACGCCGCCGGCCGTCTCCGGGACGCGCAGGCCGAACGCACCGAGTTCGGCCAGTGCTGTCCAGAGCACCGGATCGAAGCCCGAAGGCAGAGCAGCGCGGACCCGCGCCATGCTGCTCTGCTCGTTCAGCAGCCGCGCGAAGCTGTCGCGCATCAATCGCTGATCTTCGGACAGATCCAGATTCATTGCGCATCAACTCCTTAGAGTAACATGACCCAACTCCGCTCAACCGCCGAAGGTGTAGCGGAGCCGGAAGCCGAACGTCAGAGGCTCGCCGATATCGCGGACTTCGAAGCCGAACGGGCCGGTGAATCCTGGGATGAAGGTCTCGATATGATCGTTCGTCAGGTTGTTGGCGAAGAACGACAGGCTGACCGGGTAGCCGTCGATGTCGTCCCAATTGGCGAAGAGATTGAAGAGTTCCGTGCTGTTGATGTCGGGGAACGGCGTATTCACCGGATCCGCGGTCATCTCCCGGCCGGTAAAGGAATAGTTGAGGCCGACCGAGACCTTGCCGAGCGCTTCCGGCACCGGCAGCAGGTAAGTGCCGGTAATCGACGCCTTGAATTTCGGCGTCAAGGGCAGCGGGCCGCCGACTCGATCAGTCGGAATGATTTCGTCGAGGAAGGAGCCGGGCACGACGACCGGAGTCTGTTCGGATTCGAGCTTGGTGTTCAAGTATGCGCCGCTGAAGTCGAAGCGGAATTCGTGAGTCGGATAGAGCGAGGAGTCGAGTTCGGCGCCATAGATGCGGGATGTGCCGCCATTGATGATACCAGTAGTGTTCGCCGCGGCGAAATTGGCCGAGTTCGCATCCGCGAACCCAACCTGCAACTGTTGACTATTGAGATTGTTGTAGAACAGGTCCAAATCCACCGTTCCCTGGACGGGCGCGCGAAAGCTCGCCTTCTCGCCGATTTCGAAAGAATCAATTTCCTCCGGGTTGTAGGTGTTGAAGCCGGGCGGGCCGAACGGGTCGACGCCGCCTTGACGATAGCCTCGGCTATACTTGGTAAAGAGGAGGAGTTCGTCGATCGGCTTGTATTCGAGGTCGATCACGGCGGTCGGCGCGTCGGAGTGCTGGCGGAACGACTTGAAGCAGCCCTGCGCCAAGGTCGTGGTCGGGTCGTCGCAGGTTTCCTTGACCCCGGTCGGCGGGTAGTTGAAAATGATTTGCTGCGCTTCGCCCTGGGTCAAGTCCGAGGTGTAGCGCAAACCCGCGGTGAGCTTGAGCTGATCGGTGAAGCTGTAAGTCGACTGCTCATAAACACCCAGATTATGGAAACTGAGCGTGCCTTCGGAGAGCTGCGCGCCGCCGACCGCGCCGATCGACCCCGGGACGATGGGATTTATCAACTCGCCCAAAACGTCGATGCATTGTGGGGGAATGCTGTGCAGGTTCGAACATTCTGCATCGTTCCCGGACAGGGCCGCTGACTCGGCGAGCGGAAAACTCAGCTCGTAATAGAGGCCAGTCTGCCAGGTCAATCTCTTGTCGAGCGTGGTGCCCTGGAATTGCAGCTCTTCGGTCACGGTCGCTTGGTCGTTGGTGTTGAACCCGTCCGGGGCGTTCGAGTCGGTAAAGCCGACTGGCGTCCCCTGCAACGGACCGGTAGGAATTCCCAGGAAGGTTGGCCCTACCGTGAAGTCGTCGCCGAAGAACTCGCCCTTGAAGGTATTCCGAAATTGGGCATAAGAGGCGATGTTCTTGACGCTCAGGTCCGGATTCACGTCCCACGTGGTCGTATTGATGACCCGCCAAGTGTTGTTATTGGACTCTGGATCGGCAAACGAGTTTTGAACGTCGTAGAATCCGAGCTGTTGCTGTTTGGCAACTTGTGAGCACGCATTCAGGAAGGCCGGGCCGAAGAAGGGGATCTGGCCGCCGGTGGGGCTGCAGTAGAAGATCTGCCCGATCGTACCGTTGTTACTGGAGTTGCTGTAGGAAGCGACGGTATAGTTGTTGATCTGAGGCGTGATGTCGACATCGATGCCGAGGCGGAGGGCCCAGTAGTTGACGTTGCCGAAGGTCTTGGGGCCGATATCGGTAACGTTGTTCTCGAAGCCGTCACGGGTTTCCTGGTCGAATCCGAGACGCACCCGAACATTGTCGGCCAGCGGGGCGTTGATGACGGCCTGGGTCCGCTCCAAATCGAGATTGCCGGCCGATTCCTCGATATAGCCGCCGAACTGGTCGGTCGGCCGGTTCGGCACGAGCAGCACGTCGCCGCCGGTGGTGTTGCGGCCGAACAGCGTTCCTTGCGGCCCCTTCAGGACCTGCACGTTCTGCAGGTCGAAATAATCCCCGGGGCCGGCGCCATCGCCCGCCGTCGTCCCGGCACCGCCGCCGCGCGGTTCGACCACGTCGTCGAAGAACACGCCGACCGAGGGTGTGGTTCGGATTTCTTGGGTGAACCCGCGAATGGAGAATGACGAATTATCCAGGCCGAAGCGCGTATCGGTGGACAAGGACGTCGTCTGTTTCGCCAAGTCCGATGCGTTTACCACGTTTTGGTTCGACAGTTGTTGTTGGCTGTAGACCGAGACCGAGATCGGGACGTCCTGGAGACGTTCCTGGATGCGCCGCGCCGTAACCGTGATCGCTTCAGTCGGCGGCGCGGGCTCCGCGGACTGTGTCGTCGGCGCCTGCTGCACAGGCGTCTGCGCTTGCTGCACCGAAGTATCGGGTTCTGCAGCGAACCCTTGTCCACCGGCACCAAGTGTCGTCGCCATCGCGACGCAGAGCGTCGAGGCAAAAACCTTGCAACTCATGATCTCCCCCCCTATAGGGCCGTATTTTCGCGGTCCGGCTTGATGCCGTTTCTCTTCAGACGCCGCGCTCGAAACTAAAGTCGAAGGCCTTCCAGTCGCTGTCCTCTCGCCGAGCCCCGGCAGCCGCTCGGCTCATCGACCGATCCCTAGGCGCCACGGGTCAGAGCCCTGATGTCGATCAGGCCTGTGGCCATGCCGGCCATGAAGCCGCCATCCACCGGCAGCGCCACGCCATTGATGTAGCTGGCCCAGTCGCTGTTCAGGAACGCGAGCGGTCCGGCCTGTTCGTGCGGCGCCGATCGTCGGTTGATCGGCTGCATCGCCGCATCGAGTACCGCGCGCGGCGTGGCCGCCTCGAAATTCGCCATCATCGGCGTCTGTGTGGGGCCGGGCGTCGTGCAATTGATGCGGATGCCGCGATCGATCAGCTGAAACGACGAGACCATCGTCCACAGGATGATGGCTTCCTTCGACAGTGCGTAGCCTTCCCGGACGGTATCCTTGTTGGTTTCGCACCAATCCACGGCCGCCGCGAAGGAGTCGGTTTTCAACAGCTCCATCAGGACCGGTATCCGACCCCGCCAGCCCAATCCGCCATTCGAGGAGACGCTGACGATCGCCCCGCCCTCCGCCATCAGCGGCAGAACCCGCTCGGTCAGGTGCCGCGTCCCGATGAAATTGACCTTCATGACGTCCGCGGGCGCAGACGTGTGAGGCAATCCTGCGCAATTGAACAAGGCGTCGATGGTGCCGCCGATCGTTTGGACCCCGGCCTCGATCGAGGCCGGGTCGCGCAGATCCACCTGACTGAACGATGCGAGGTCGAGCTGGCAGTCCCTATAGTCCAAGCCGTGAACTTCTGCGCCGAGCTTCAGCAGCAGACGCGCCGTCGCCTCCCCCATCCCGGAAAAGCAGCCGCTCACGATGACCCGCTTATTCTTGTAACTCAGAGACTCGAGCATGAACACTCTCTTACAGGATGGAGAGCGACGGTCGATCGACCGGCGGATTACTCTTCGACGGTGATGATTCGCTCCGGACACGCGCGCGCGCCGCGCTTGGCCAGAGCCTCCTTGCCGGGCGGCACGTCGATTTGTCCATCGGAGATATATCCCCCCTCGTCCAGGGTATAGAGTTCGGGCGCCACCGCTGCGCAACGCGCGTGTCCGACGCACGCGGCCTTGTGGATCCTAATCTTCACGCGCTACTCCCTCATTGTCCCCTGATCCTCGCCTGGGTGCGGAAGGGCTACGCTTTGCAGCCTGTTGAATCTCGGCGGATTTGGCGTCGATAATGGGCGCTCGACCGATCAAGTCAATTGCCGGGGCCATGCAGATCTTTAGTCAGTCGCGTAAATCGCCCCGGCGTTATTCACCGTACCGCCAGGGGGGCATATTGAGTTGGGGTAGAAATTTCGTGAGGCTTGGTCCTTAGAATGCATGTGAGAAGAGTGGCGATGTTATCGTCGGCGCGACACGTGCATGTGTCTGAAGATTGTCTGGCCGCCCAGTGGAGATTTGCGATGGTTGATGCTGCGGGCATGAGCCCGGCAGTTGCCAAGCCGGCGCATGTGCCGGATTCTCTGGTGTACGATTTCGACATGTTCGTCGATCCGGCCTATCTGGTGAACCCGCATGACCGTGTGGCGGACTTGGTCGAGACCGCGCCGCCGGTATTCTGGACGCCGCGTCGGGGCGGACATTGGTTGCTGCTCAGCCATGAAGCCGTCTTCAAGGCGTCGAGGGACTGGGACTCCTTCTCCAACGAACAAATGTCGCGGACCCAAGCCAAGGCTATGCGGGCGAATCTGCCGCCGGACCTCCCCTATATCCCGCAGCCGGTGCCGATCACCGTGGATCCACCCGAGCACACCAAGTATCGGGCACCGTTGCAGAACGCGTTTTCGCCGAAAGCCGTGGCGGCTCTCGAACCCGAGATCAGGGCGCTCGCGGCTCGGCTGATCGACAAGGTCACCGGGCGCGGAAGTTGCGAGTTCATGGCCGAGATCGCCGAACCGCTGCCGGTCCAGGTCTTCTTGAAGATGATGGGGCTGCCGCTCGAACGGCAGCAGGAATACCGCAGGATCGTCAGGGAACACCTGGCGAGTATCGTGCCGGATGTGATGACGACGATCAGAATGATGCAGAAGGTCGCCGCCACCGTCCGCGACACGATCCTCGAGCGGCGCGACGATCCCCGCGACGATCTCGTGAGCCTGCTCTGGCAGAGCAAGATCGATGGGCGATCGACGACGCTCGAAGACATGGAAAACTATGCGGTCCTGCTGTTCATCGCCGGCCTCGATACGGTGATGAACGGCATGGGCTTCGGCATCCGTCACATCGCCCATGACACCGGGCTTCAGGCCCAGCTGCGCGAGACCCCGGCGCTGATCCCGGAAGCCGTGGAGGAGCTGCTGCGCCGCTATACCTTCACGGTGCCGGTCCGCCGGGTCGCCAAAGACCTCGTCTTCGAAGGCGTCCAGATGAAAGAAGGTGACCGGGTCTTTCTGTTCTTGCCGGCTGCCGATCTCGATCCCGAAGAATTTCCCGATCCGTCACGGTTCGATCTGGGGCGCGAAGGCAAGCCTCATATCGCCTTCAATGTCGGGCCCCATCGCTGCCTGGGGTCGCATTTGGCGCGGGTCGAACTGAAGATCGTCTACGAGGAAATGCTCGGGCGGCTGCCGCCGTTCCGGCTCGATCCCGACCATCCGCCGAGCTTCCATGGCGGCCATGTCGTCGGCGCAGACTCCCTCCATATCGTCTGGGACGCTTGACCGATGCCGGCGCGGCGGCCTCTGCCGAAACTGGATGACGTGAACCGCGCATTCTGGACGGGCGGCGCAGCAGGCAAGCTGATGCTCATGCGGTGTCGCGATTGCGGCACCTTCCTGCATCCGCCGCGGCCGGTTTGCCGGATATGCCTGTCGGAGAATGTGGCGCCCGAGGCTGTCGCGGGGACCGGAATCGTCGACAGCTTCACCGTCAATCATCAAGCCTGGTACCCGGATCTCGAGACGCCCTATGTGATCGCGCGGGTCGCGATCGATGGGGCGCCGGGCGTGTTTCTCACGACCAATATCGTCGGTTGCCCCGTGGATCGGGTCGAGATCGGCGACCGTGTCCGCGTGACCTTCGAGCAGCATGACGAAATCTATCTGCCCTTGTTCGAGGAGGTCGGCTGAATGCCGGGGGGCGCGGCGTTCATCACCGGGGTGGGCCAGTCCGAAGTCGGGGTCGGGTTGACGCGTCACCCGCTGCTTCTGACTCTCGACGCGGTCAAGGAGGCGCTGACGGAGGCTGGGCTCAGCCTGGCCCAGATCGACGGCGTTTCCACATATCCCGGGCGCGCCGCAGGCTATCTGGGCTTTTCGCCCATTGGTGCCGACGAGCTGATCGATGCGTTGGGCATTCGCGCAACCTGGTACTCCGGCGGCGGGGAGATCACCTCGCAGTTGGGTGCCGTGGTCGCCGCCGCGATGGCGGTACGCAGCGGCCAAGCCCGACATGTCATCTGCTTTCGGACCGTCTACGAGGCGGCGGCCCTCACCCGACCGGGCGAGTATCCGATCGCGCGGACGGCCCAGGTCGATGGCTGGCACCAATGGCTGAGCCCGTTCCACGCCATCTCTCCGGCCAACTGGACCGCACAGTATGCGATGCGCCATGTGAAGCGTTACGGCATGACGCGCGAGCAATTGGCGCAGATTGCGCTCAACGACCGAGCGAACGCCATCCTCAACCCGCGCGCCATCGTCCGCAAGACACTGACTCTGGACGAGTACATGTCGGCGCGGATGATCTCGACGCCGCTCTGCCTCTATGATTGCGACCGCTTCACCGATGGCTCCACGGTCCTGATCGTCTCGGCCGCCGACGCACTCGACGAGATCGCCTGCACCCCGATCCGAATCGCGGCCATGGCCGGGGTGGTGGAGCGGCACAGCTGGGATCAGTCGGAGTGGATGTCTTGCTATCCGACGGGTGCCGATCTGTGGCAGCGAACGGATTATGAGCGGAAGGACGTGGCCACGGCGCAACTCTATGACGGTTTCAGTTTCCAAGCGATCGCGTGGCTCGAAGCGCTGGGATTTTGCCGGCCGGGAGAGGGCGGGGCGTTCGTCGAAGGCGGGCGGCGCATCGCGCGCGACGGCGAGCTGCCGTTGAACACTGCCGGCGGCCAGATCGGTGCCGGTCGCCTGCACGGCTTCGGCTTCGCCCATGAGGCGGTCGTGCAGTTGAGAGGCAAGGCTGGGCTGCGGCAGATTGCCGGCGAGAAGCGCGTGGCGGTCTGTACCTCCGGCGGGGGGCCCCTGGCGACGGCACTGCTGCTGGCTAGGGACTGAGACCGGTGAGTGGGCAGCCTCTCGATTCTCTGCCCGGCTTTCGGCGGCGTTTCATCATTACGCCCGGAGCGGGCTGGGTGCGGTGTGAACTCGAGGACGATTACCACTGCATGAGGGTCACCCTGCGCCATGTCGGCGGGATCGTGAGCATCGTCGAACCGGTCCTCGACCGGGCACCTTGGACGACCTGCCCCGGTGCCGTCGCCGAACTCGTGAGAACCTTCACCGGTGTGGCCCTCGACGCCTTCGCAGCGCGGGGCGCGAAATCCGCCAACTGCACACATCTCCATGACATGGCCCAGCTCGCCGCCGTGCATGCCGGCGACGAATCTCAGCTGACCTACGATATTCTGGTGTCGGATCCCGTTGACGGACGAAGGCGCGTCGAACTGCGCCGCGACGGCGCCGCGGTGCTCGGTTGGGCCGAAGAGAACGGACTGATCGTCGAGCCGCCGGAACTGCGCGGAATGATACCTGCCAGTTTGCGGCCCTGGATCGACACGCTGGAGCCGGCGCTCCGAGAGGCCGCCCGGATATTGCGGTGGGGCGCAGTATTGGCGCACGGCCGGACGATACCGATGGACCGCCAATCCGACGCCAGCCGAATGCCATCCGGCAGTTGCTATACCTTCCAACCCGACAACGTGGTCGGCGCACAGCGCGTCGGCGCGATCAGAGAATTCAGCATGGGGACGGCAAGACCGCTGGATCGGTGAGGGAGAGTGCTTCGGAAAGAAGCGCAAATCCAGCCTGCCCGAGTGCTCGGCGAGGTTGGCTCACCGGCGATCGGGACTACCCGGGAGAATATGAATGGAAGACGCCACTCCCCTCCTGTTCGCTGTCGATGACGGCATTGCGACACTGACCCTCAATCGGCCGGCTGAGGGTAACTCCCTGACGCCCGAACTGCTGATCGCGCTCGAGGCGGCATGGGCGCGGGTCGAATGCGAGGAGGCGATCCGCGTGGCGATCCTGACGGGCGCCGGCGAGCGGCATTTCTGCACCGGCGCTGCCGTCGGCGCACTTCGAGTCGGAACGGGGACGCTCCACAACAAGCCCAACGCAGCGGTGAACCGCTTCACGCCGCGAATGTGCCAGGTGAGCAAGCCGGTCCTCTGCAGTGTGAACGGCCTCGTGAACGGCGGCGGGCTGCACTTCGTCGCCGACTGCGACATCGTCATCGCCTGCACCCGAGCCGCGTTCATGGATACCCATGTCAGCGTCGGGCAAGTCTCCGCCCTCGAAGCGGTCGGGATTGCGCGCCGGGCCGGAGTCGGCGCCGCACTGCTGATGGGCCTTGCCGGTCGTTCCTACCGGATGCCCGCGGAGCGCGCTCATCAGATCGGCATGATCGACCTGCTGGAGCCGAGCGCCGTCGACGCGCTGGCGCGGGCGCGCTCACTGGCTCGAGCGATCGCCGCCAACTCGCCGCAGGCCGTGGCATTGACCAAGCGCGCCATTTGGGCCTCGACGGAAATGGCCGACCCCGCAGCGGCGGATTTTGCCTGGGAATTGCTCAAGTCCCATTGGACGCACCCCGATTTCGAGGAGGGTCCGAGGGCCTTTGCCGAAAGGCGGGCGGCGAATTGGACGGCCGACCCGAACGCGCGGCGGTAGGCTGCCGGGTCCCGCCGCCTGCCGTCACGCCGCTGGGCGCGAGCCCAGGTCCGGATACTCGCCGCTCACATCCCCTGCACCGCGGGACGAACGGCCTCTTCGACCGCCGCCTCGATCTCGGCAGTCGTCGCACTGCCGCCGCGCCTTTCGCGCATGAGCAGGACGAGGCCGCCGCCGATCAGGCAGATCACCCCGAGACCCACCAGCGCGGGTCCATAGCTGCCGGTCGCTTCCTGGATTTTGGCGATCCCCGACGGCGCCACCGCGTTGATCGGGATGAAGATCATCAAGGCGCCGAAGGCGCGGCCGACGCGGTCCGCGCCGAACTCCGCCCCCATGGCGGCGGGCAGCAATGTCCATATGCCGCCGCTGACGCCGATCAGGAACACACCGGCGATCAAGACCGGCAGGCTGCCGCCGTAACCGACGAGGATCCCGCCCGCCGCCGCTCCCGCAGACAGGCCGGCGAGCGGCAATCTGTTGCCGAAACGGTCGGAGGCCATCCCCATCAGGACAGTGGAAACCACATGCGAGACGCTGAAGATCGACAGCAAGAGCCCGGCCGTCTCGGGCGCGAAGCCGTGGCTGGCGGCGATCGGGGCGAGATTCTGCTGAATCCCGCCATAGAGGGCGAGCATCGGCAGGAAGCACGCCACGATCAGCCAAAAGTTCTTGCGCCTGGCGATGTCGAGCCAGCGCAGATCGCCGCCGGCGCCGTGGCCGTGATGGAGACGCCTCGTCTCGGCTCCAGTCAGATAGAGAAAGCCGTCGCGCTCGCAGGGCCTGTCGCGCACGACCCAGACCACGAGCGGCAGAACGACGAATCCGATCATCAGGCCGCCGGCCAGCCAGACGCCGCGCCAGCCGATGGCCGGCATCGCTGCCGCGATGATCGGCGACAGGATCGCACCCGCCAAACCGACGCCAAAGGCGGTCAGTCCCAGGGCCAGACCGACACGCCGCACGAACCAGCGCGAGACCACCGCATTGGCGGTGACCGACGTGCACAAGCAGAGTGAAATCGGGAAGATCGCGCCATAGAGCACCCAGAGCTGCCAGGTCGCATTGATCGCGCTCACGGCGAGGCAGAAGACCGTGATCCCGGCCAAGCCGATCCCGAGCAGCCACCGCGCCGGATATTTGTCGGCGAGCACGCCGACCAGGGGTGCCGCCAAGGAGGCGACCAGCGCCAGAGGCAGCATCGCCAGCAGGAGTTGGCTGATCGGCGAATTCAGGTCCTTCGCCCATTTGTCCAAGAACAGGGACATGGAATTGATCGCCAGGCCGTTGGCCGCGATCTGCGACAGGACCAGTGCGGCGACGATATTCCACCCGTGATACCAGCCGCCGGAGCGGGCTGCGTCGGCTTGCCTCGACATGCTCATTCCTCCCTTCGGAGCGGAGTTCGGCTCGGCAGCGGCCGCATCGGCCTGGCCCAGCTCATTGAATCCCGACCGTCTCTTCGCTTCGGCCGGTCGCCCGGCTACCGCGTCTCTCGCCGTGGAGGCAGGCGCTCGCCCCCGCCGACGCCGCGACGGGCCGGCACTAGGCGACGATCGCCCGCCGGCAAAATTCCCAAATATCAGCGGCGAGTCGGGCCCGCTGCCCGTCATCCGGCCACGCGGCCTCCTCGGACAACAACTCTGTCTGCACCGTCGCCGAAACCAGATTGTAGACCAGCGTCGCCAGACGGCGGGGGTCGACGTTTCGCACCGACTTGGCCGCCATCCCATCGGACAATTGCCGCGTCATCAACTCGATCAGCGGGCTCAGCGCCGCTGCCAGGTCCCGCGGCCGAGTATCCGCCAGCCGCAAATGCTCGCGGCTCAGCGCCGCCCCGCGGCGAGTGCTCTGCTCATCCATCGCCCCACCCGAGGCACCTTTGCCGAGGACGATGCTGGTGACGATCAGTTTCAATCGCTCGATCGGGTCGGCGAGCGTCCCCATCTGTTCGCTGCAGAGGCCGGCCGCGGACCGGATCGTCTCCTCGAAGACCGCCAGCATCAATTCGTCCTTGCCTGCGAAGCGCTCATAGAATGCCCGCCGCGCCAGTCCGGTCTTCTTCAGTACGGCCCGGATCGTCAGCCCTTCCAACCCTCCCTCTCCGAGGAGTTCGTAAGCCGCCCCGACAATCTGCCTGCTGCGTTCGGCGAACTGGTCCGAACCAACCTCGATCTCGCGAGGTGTCGAGGGTTCGGGCATTTCGAAACGGATGGCGGCGTCGGACCGGTCGGGGCTGGGAGCCAGGGGCATGGAGGATGGGCCGCATAAGGGGAAATTACCGGGCATTTTAGCTCTTCCAAGAGATTTGGCAATTTACCCGTCGAAAAAAATAATCGATCCCATTGACATCCATCCGATCGACAAATTAAATACACTGAGAACGTCGTTCTCGGCAAAATTTCCAAGATGAGACCGAAGGAGTGCCATGGCTTTAGTGACCTATGTCGAGCACAACGGCACCCGGCACACGGTAGCGGTGCCCAGCGGAAATTCGGTCATGCAGGGGGCCGTCCACAACATGATCGACGGCATCGTTGCCGAATGTGGCGGCGCCCTCGCTTGCGCCACTTGCCATTGCTATGTCGATGAGGCGTGGATCGACCGGCTCGGTCGGCCTTCGGGAGCGGAGATGGAGATGCTGGACGCGGCCGCCAGTGAAAAACGGCCGGGCAGCCGCTTGAGCTGTCAAATCACGGTCAACGACGAACTGGACGGTTTGGTCGTTCACCTCCCGGAATCCCAGTATTGAATCGTGAAGCGAGCCGGATACTGGCGACGAAGTTTCGACGCCGATAGTAATTCAAGGAGAATGCAATGGGAGCTGTCCAGACTTCCGAGGAATTTGCTATCCCCGCTCACGTTCCGCCGGAACTGGTGTGCCCGATCGGCCTCACCGAGGGCCCGGAATTTCTCGCCGCACCCTACGATTTCATGGCCAGCCTGCACGAGACGCATCCGCCGATTTTCTTCAGCCCCAGCCGGCATGCGAAGGCCGCATGGATGCTGACCAAATATGACGATGTGTACTTCGTCTTGAGACATCCCGAAATTTTCACGACCCGGGGCGCCACGCCGTTTCCCCGCGATCCGGCGAATTATTTCGATTTCATCCCGCTCGAGATCGATCCGCCGCTGCACCGAAAATACCGCGCGATTCTCGATCCGATGGTCTCGCCCAAGGCCATAGAGGCGCTGGAAAGCAAGATCCGCCAGTTTGCTACCAACCTCATCGACAAGTTTGTCGACAGGCGCGGATGTGAGTTCACGACGGAGTTCGGCAGACCGCTGCCGGTGTCGATATTTCTCGACTTGATGGGGCTGCCGCAAGACATGCGGGACACGTTTGTCGGCTGGGCGATGGGTCTGCTGCACTCGCAGGATCGCAATCAGGCCGCGGATGCCATGCGACAGACTGCTACCTACTTGCAGACGGTGATCAAGGAAAAGGCTCGAGATCCCGATGCCGGGGCCGTCAGTACCATCGTGCATGCGGCGCCCGGCGGCGAGAAATTGACCGACCGGGAAATCTTCGGTTTCGTGTTCTTCCTGTTCATCGCTGGTCTGGACACGGTATTTGCGACCCTCAACAATGTCATTCTGTGGCTGGCACAAAATCCGGGGCGGCGCCGAGAAATCATCGAGTCCCCCGACAACATCGGCGCGACGGTCGAGGAGCTGCTGCGAGTCTTCTCGGTAACCTTTTCGGGCCGCACCCTCACCCGGGATTACGAGCTCCATGGAATCAAGATGAAGCAGGGCGACCGGGTGACCAGCATCCTGCCGACCGCCAATTACGACCCTGCAGTGTTCGAAAACCCCAAAATCGTGAACTTCCACCGCCCGCGCAAACCCATCCTGGCCTTTGGCGGCGGCGTCCACAGTTGCATGGGCGCCCATCTGGCACGCATGGAAATGAAGATCTGCATCACCGAGTTTCTCCGCCGCATCCCGAACTTTGAACTCGTGGAGGGGACCAAGATCGAGTATTGGCCGGGTGGCGTGGTCGGTCCCAAGGTGTTGCCGCTGACCTGGTAGCGCCCGGCTCCGCCCGTCGCGAGATCCCGTGCCGCCGCCTCTACCGTCACTGCGATTTCGCGGCGGGTCCTCGAGCCTCGAATAGCTTGCGCACCTCGCGCCGCAGCAATTTGCCCATCTCGTTATAGGGGAGGGCCTCGACGGCCAGGATCCGCTCGGGCACGCGCGAAGACCGCAGGCGGTCTCTGACCAGTGCCCGCAGCGCATCCGAACTCGGCAGTTCCCGGCCGGGCTTGACGACCAGTGCTACGCCGACGGCCTCGCCCCACTCGGTCGAGGCAATTCCGACGGCAGCGGCTTCCGCAATCGCCGGATGGGTCAAGAGCACGTCTTCAATCTCTCCGGGCGAGATATTCTCTCCCCCGCGGACAATGACATCGTCAGCCCGCCCGGCGAGGAACAGATAGCCCTCCGTATCCAGCCAGCCTGCGTCGCGGGTCGGGAACCAGCCGGCGGCGTCGAGCGCGCGCCCCTCGCGGTATTCTCCGGAGACCTGATCGCCGCGCACGAAGATTTCGCCGGGAGCCCCGGGCGGCAGCGCCCTTCCGTCCTGGTCCCGAATTTCGATCTCCACGGTCGGCAGCGGACGACCGACCGAGCCCAGCCGGGCACGGATGGCGGGATCGCTCGACTGCAGCGCCGCACGATGCTCTTGCGGACCCAGCAGCGCGATCGTCGAACTCGTTTCGGTCAGGCCATAAGCATTGGTGAAGCCGGTCCGCGGAAAGAGCTCCAAAGCTCGCTCGATCAGCTCCAGCGGCATCCGCCCGCCGCCGTAGGCGATCGATTGCAGCGCCGACAAATCGGCCGGTTCGCCCTTGTCCATGCGGGCGATGATGCGTGCGAGCATGGTCGGTACGAGGAAGGCGCTGGTCGCGCGCTCCGAGGCGGCGAGGGAGAGCCAGGTATCGGGATCGAAGGCCGGCAGAAGCACGATCCGGCGCATAGCCCAGATCGAACTCAGCAACGCGGCGATACCGGCGATGTGGTAAGGGGGCACGGCCACCAACGCCGCTTCATTGGCCGAGGCGGCGCCGAATTCGACCGTGCCCAAAATGTAGGAAATCAGGTTGCCGTGGCGCAAGAGCGCGGCCTTGGGCGCTGCCGTAGTGCCGCTGGTAAAGATTTGGACGGCGACATCCTCGCTCGGCTCGGGGGCCTCGGCTCGCAGATCTGCCGATCGCAGGGATTCTTCGAGGAAGGCCGATCGGCTCCAAGTCAGATGCCGGCTGTCGGGTCCGAGCTTTTTGACTCGGTCCGCGTCACCGATGACGAAGGCTGGGGCAATCCGTCCGAGCAAGGCGGCGAGATCGGCCTCGGCAAGTCGGTAATTCAGGGGGACATAGCGGCAGCCGGCGATGGCCGCGCCGAATAGTGCGATCGCCGCTGCCTCGCTGCTCTCGTCGAGCAGCGAGACATGGGCGCAACCGCTCTCCGCAATCGACCGGGCAGCACCTCGGGCCATTCGATCGAGAGCGCCATAGCTCCATTGCCGCCCCTCGCAAACCAGCCCGATGCGATCAGGGGCGGCATCGGCCGCCATCTGCAGGATGAGCGAGATGTTCATCTTCGAAAGATCAATCGGATGAGGGCAGGGGTTTCGCTTCTTTGATCCAGAGCGCCACGCCGCCGATCGACAGCGAACCCTGGCCAGGTTTCACGCAGAGCAGCTCGGTCGCACCGGTCGCGTCGACATAGCGCTTTCCCATCCGAAGACCCTCGGCAAACGCGGCGTTGATCGGTAGGCGATCGGCGGGGCGCTCCTCTGCCATCGGCACGCCCCCACACTCGACGACGACGTCGCCACCGCGGATCACGATGACTTCACCGTCGCACACGGCACTCTTGAGCTTGGTTCCCGCCTTCATGGATTTTCCCAGGGTGGACTCTTCAGGCGATGGCGCCTTTTGCCTTGAGGGCATCGATCTGGCCCCAGTCGAGGCCGATTTCGAGGAGGAGGGTTTCAGTGTGTTCCGAGGCTTGCGGGGCCCTGGTGGTCTGGACCGGCGTGTGATTGAACTGGACGGGTCCTCTGACGAGCTTGATCGGGGGGCCGCCATTGATGGCGTCGACCTCGAACAGCATGTCGTTGGCGATGGCCTGCTCGTCCGTGGCGAGGTCGAGGAGGCTCTGGACGGGCGCCCATTGGCCTTTGAGGGTCTTCAGGTGCCGGCACCAATATTCCATGGGTTTCTGGGCGAAGGCTTCGACCATGAGGGCGCTCGCTTCCTGCCAGTTGCGCATCAGCGCTTCGGCGGTGGCGAAGCGCGGGTCTCGGGCGGCATGTTCCAGGCCCAGATGCGCGAACGTGTCTTCGATGTAGCGGCCGGGGGTCAAGATGCAGAGGTTGATGGTGCCGCCATCCGCGGTCTTGAAATTCCCGGTGAAGGGATTGCCCGGATTGCCGCCGGATGTCGGCATGCGCCCGCGCCAGGGCGTGTCCAGTTCGATCGACAGATCGGCAGCGGCCCCGCCCGACCACCAGCCCGTGCTCAACAGCGAGACGTCGAGCTCGATCGCTTCGCCGGTCCGCTCGCGATGGAAGAGGGCGGCGGCGATGCCGCCGGCGATGTTCATGCCGCCGATCGAGTCGCCGAAGGCGGGGATCGCTTGTGCCAGCGGCCCGTCGAGCTCCGGGGGCGAGAAGGAATAGCCGATCCCGCCGCGCGACCAGAAGGCGGTGCCGTCGAAGCCGCCGATATCGCGCTCGGGCCCCTTGTCGCCGAACGCACTGCCGCGCGCATAGATGATCTCGGGATTGGCCTTGCGGATATGTTCGACGTCGAGTTTCAGCTTCTGGCGGAGCGGCGGCAGGTAATTGGTCAGGAAGACGTCGGATGTCCGGGCGAGGTCGTAGAGGAGCGCCTGGCCTTCGGGCAGGCTGATGTCGATCCCGATGCTGCGCTTGCCGCGATTGGCGTGCTCCATCAGCGTGTTGCGCTGGGGGTCGAGCTTCATGCCGCCGAGCTGGACGAAGCCCCTCTGAGTGTCGCCGCGCCCGGGGTGTTCGACCTTGATGACGTCGGCGCCCCAATCGGCGAGCAAGGCGCCAGCCGCAGGCACGAAAGTGAACTGCGCCACCTCCAGCACCCTTACGCCTTTCATCACCTGCGTCATCAATCCCCCATCGATCGAGCCGTCCCGATAAGCGTCCGCGGCTCACCTTTTTAGCTCCGTCGACGTGCCCTTCCATCAAACTTGTTGTCGAAACGCATCGCCCAGGCGATGTCGGCGCCGCGTCACGCCCCAGCGATGCTGCACGAGGCGAACTCCTCCGCCCCGGGTTCGGGGGACTCCGACCATCGCCCGAGCGATATCGGGGACGGGGCGGCGCGGGAGCTTCTCTTCACGCAGACCTTTGGCAATAACACTATGGGACGAACGGGCGACGCGCCTGGAAGCAGGCGAAGCGCCTCGGCCGCGTAGAGGGCTCGCTCCGCGTCGGCGATCAGACCTCTGGAGGGGACAGTGGCGAACAGCAACCAGCCTGACGGACCGACGCAAGTCGAGATCTTCCGCCGCATGGCCCTCTTGAAGGCGCATGACGACCGCAGCCGCAAGGTGATCCTCGCCGGCCGGCTGGTGACACCCTATTACAGCTATCGCGGCCAGGAGGTCATTCCGGCGGCGCTGTCGGTCAATCTGACGGATGAGGATTATCTCTGCACGATTTATCGCGGCATTCACGACATGCTGGCGAAGGGCCTGCCGCTGGACTTGCTCTGGGGCGAGATGGCGGGACGGGCGACCGGCACCTGCAAGGGCAAGGGCGGCCCGATTCATCTCACATATCCGGCCAAGGGCATCATGGTGACGACCGGCATCGTCGGCGGCTCGATGCCGATCGCCAACGGCTTGGGCTGGGCCTCGCTCCTGTCCAAGGACGGGCGGGTCGCGGTCGCCTCTTTCGGCGACGGGGCGTCCAATATCGGCGCCTTCCACGAATCGCTGAATCTCGCCTCGCTGTGGCGCCTGCCGGTGATCTTTCTGTGCCAGAACAATCGCTACGGCGAGCATACCGCCTATGCCAAGGCGACTTCGGTGGCGCGGATCTCGGATCGCGCGGCTGCCTACAGCATGAAGGGCGTGCATGTCGACGGCAACGATCCCATTGCGATGTATGGGGCGGCGCGTGACGCGGTCGAGCGCGCGCGCGCCGGGGACGGCCCGACCTTGATCGAAGCGATGACCTTCCGCTTCCACGGCCATGTCTTCGGCGATGACGACCATTACATGGACAAGGCACTGAAGGCGGCGGCGGTCGCGGCCGACCCCTATCCCGCCTTCCGCAAGCAGCTGATCGCTGGCGGGCTCGCCAGCGAAGCCGAGCTCGCCGGGATCGAATCTTCGGTCGAGGCGGCACTCGATCGGGCCGTGGCCGAAGCCTTCGACAGCCCGTTTCCCGGTCTCGATGAATTGACCACCGACGTCTATGGAGCTTCGGTATGAGCAGCGATCCGCGGGTACAGCCGAAGCCCACTTCCGACCAGATCACGATCACCTCGGCGCTGCATCAGGCGCTCGCAGACGCGATGGAAGCGGATCCCAAGGTCCTGGTGCTGGGCGAGGACGTGGCCGATCCCGAAGGCGGCGGTGCTGGACGGGTCACCAAAGGCCTGTCGACGCGCTTCGGCGAAATGCGCGTGCGTACGACGCCGATCTCCGAGCAGGCGATCATCGGAGCCGCGATCGGCGCCAGCCTCGCAGGATACAAGCCGGTCGCGGAGATCATGCTGATGAACTTCACGGCCGTGGCCATGGACATGATCTTCAATCATGCGGCCAAGCTGCGCTACATGTCGGGCGGCCAGACCCATGTCCCGATCGTGATCCGCACCATGACCGGGGCCGGATTCTCGACTGCCGGCCAGCACGCCGACTTCCTGGAAGCGTGGTTCGCCCATGCCGCCGGCCTCAAGGTGGTGGCCCCCTCGACTGCAGCCGACGCCTATGGCCTCTTGCGCAGTGCGATCGACGACCCCGATCCGGTGATTTTCATCGAGAATTTGCCGCTCTATTGGGTCCCCTCCTTGCGCCCCGAGAAGGGCCATCGCGTGCCGTTGGGCAAAGCGCGCATCGCCGCTGAAGGTCACGACGTCACGATCGTGACCTATTCCGGAATGGTCGCTCGCTCTCTGACTGCCGCCAAGGCGCTGGCCGAGCAAGGGGTGAGCGCCGAAATCATCGATCTGCGCACGATTTCGCCCTGGGACCAGGAAACCGTGCTCACCTCCGTCGCCAAGACCGGCCGCTGCGTCATCGTCCATGAAGCAGTCGGTCCCTTCGGTGCCGGTGCCGAAATCGCAGCGTTCCTCTCCGAGCGCTGCTTCGGCAAGCTGAAAGCCCCGGTGCGGCGCGTCACCGCTCCCTTCACCCCCGTGCCCTTCACCAAACCCTTGGAGAGCGCCTTCATCCCGAGCCCGGAACGGATCGCGGATGCCGCCGTCGCCCTGGTCAAAGGGATGCACTGACCCATGGCGACCGAGATCCTGCTGCCCAAGATCGGCTTCTCGATGAACGAGGGCGAGATCAAGGAATGGTTCGCCCAAGATGGCGAAAGCATCGCCGAAGGCGACCCGCTCTACCTCCTCGAAGCCGACAAATCCGCCAATGAAATCGAGGCCCCCGCCTCCGGAACCCTCAAGATCCTGAAGCCCGCGGGCGAAGTCTACGAAGTCGGAACCCTCCTCGCCATCATCGAATGACCCTCAGAGTCGGGATCATCAGCGCCAACTGGGGGGCAATCGCTCACCTCCCGGCTTGGCGAGCCGTTCCCGGGATCGAGGTCGTCGGCATTTGCACCTCCCGCCGGGAAACCGCGGAGGCCGCCGCCCGGAAATGGCAGATCGCGCGGCCTTTCTGGGATGCGGAAGCTATGATCGGCGATCCGGAGATCGACATCGTCGATTGCGGCACGCGGCCGAGCATTCGCCATCCGATGGTGCTGTCCGCGCTGGCGAACGGCAAGCACGTCTATAACGGCATTCCCTTCGCCGCGAATTTGGACGGTGCACGCGCGCTCCATGAGGCGTGGGAAGCGAGCGGCAAAGTCGCAATCGTCGATGCGTTCTCCCAATGGCTGCCGGCGCACCGCTTCGCCCGTGAATTGATCGAGGACGGGTTCCTGGGACAGGTCTTCGGTGGAACCTGCATATTCAACCTGTCCCTGTTCAATACGCCCAACCCGCAATTCCCCTACAACTGGTTCTCACAGGCCGGCCACGGCGTCTCCGCCTTGCGCAATCTCGGCAGTCATGCGCTCCACTTGCTGGTCCATCTGTTCGGCGAGGTCGAAGAATTGGTGGCGCATGACGGCCGTCTTCTCGAGGAGTGGCGATTTCCGGACGGCGCCGTCACGACGCCCGAGACCAACGACTTCGCCGCGATGGTGCTGCGTTTTGCTGGCGGCCTGACGCTCCAGCTCCAGGTGTCGTGGAGTGCCACGCTGGGATCCGGCTGGACCCTGGACGTGTTCGGGAGCAAGGGGCGGATCGTGGCCAAGGCGCCGAGCTTTCCGACCAGCCGCGACACGGTCCTGCAAGCCGGACGGCTCGGCGATGCCGGGCTCGTGACGATCGAAATCCCCGATCGGCTGCTGCAGACGCCGGAGATCGGCCTCGGCGCCGACGCCCGGATGCCGCCGTCTCATCCGATGGCGCTCTCGATGCACTGCATGGCCGAGGCGATCCGCGGCGCCGGGCGCGCGAGCCCGGATTTCGCTCGAGCCTGGGAAGTCGAGCGGATCCTCGAAGCCGCGCGCCGGTCGGCGGCGGAGCGGCGCTGGTCACGGCTTCAAGAGATCGCGTGATCGCCCGACACCGGTTCCGGGGGCGCGGCAGTCGCCGCGTTCACGGCGTGCTCGGCTGCGACGAAGCCCCAGACGAAGGACGGACCGACGCTGCTGCCGGCGCCCGGATAGTTGCGTCCCATGACCGAGGCGGTCGAGACCCCGGTGGCATAGAGTCCCCGGATGACCGAACCATCCTCGCGCAGCACACGGGCATGCTGGTCGGTCACGACGCCGCCATAGGTGCCGACATCGCCGGGATAGACCGGGATGGCGTAAAAGGGTGCCTGGTCGATGGCGCCGAGCGTCTGCGACGGCTCGTGGAAGGGGTCGCCCAGCCAGTGGTCGTAAGCGCGTTCGCCGCGATGGAAATCTTCGTCGCGATTTTTCGCGACGAAGCCGTTGAACCGATCGACCGTCGCCCAGAGCACGGCGGGATCGACCTTCAGTGCTTCGGCCAGGCCCGCGATCGTGTCGGCCCGCGCGAGATAGCCCTGGTCGAACCAGGATTGCGGCTTCTCGGCGCCGGGCATGGTGCCGGCGACCATGTACTTCCGGATATGCTGGCTGTCGAAGATCGCCCAGCTCGGCACGGCGGGAACGGTCCGGTTGCGCGCCAGCATTCCTTGGCAATAGGCCATGTAGGAACCGCCCTCGTTCATGTAGCGCTGGCCCCCCTGATCGACCAGGATCGCATGGGGCGAGGCGGTCATGGCCTGCACGCCGGGCTTTACGTCGGCGTCCTCGCTGCCGGGCGGGAAGGTCGACTGGTACCCCACCATCTCCTCCATCTGGGCGATGGCGGCGCCGTGGCGCATCATCTCCTCGATCATCTCGCCGGTATCACCCGGCCCGGCGTTGGTCCAGTTCACCGAAGTGCCGGGCTGGTAACGATCGCGCATGGCCTGGTTGCGCGCGAAGCCGCCGGCATTCACCAGCACGCCCAGGCGCGCGCCGACGTGCCAGGGGCGGCCGTCCTTGACCGTGGCGACGCCCGTCACCGCACCCGCCTCGGCGATCAACGCCTGCACCGGGGCCTCGGTACGGATCTCGACGCCAGCCCCGAGTGCCGCCTGGAGCATCCGGCCCTGCAGCGCCGCCCCGGCCGAGACCCAGCGCTTGCCGGTCAGCTTCGCGGCGATGCTGCGGAGCACGACTTTCAGGATCACATATTTCGCGGTCCAGGACCGCTTGAGGTACGGCAGTTCGAACGCCTCCTCGAGACTGGCGGGGATCTTCATGAAATTCGGGCGGAGCTTGGCCTCCCAGGGCCCGAGCTCGCCGGCGTTGAACAACTCTGCAACGACGGTGCGTCCGGGCACCGAGCCGCCGGGACGTTCGTCGTAATAATCGGGCCAGGCGCTGACCCGGTTGAGCTTGACGCCCTGGTCGAGCAGGAAGGCCACCATGCGCGGCGCCTGGGTCAGATAGGTGTCGCGCCGTTCGCGCGTGGCCCCGGGCGTGTCATTGTGGTCGCCGACGACGCCGTCGAGATAGGTCTTGGCTTTCTCGAAACTATCCTCGATGCCGTCCCGCTTCATGAAGGGGTTGTTCGGGATCCACATCACCCCGCCCGAGCGCGCAGTCGTGCCGCCGACGAGCGGCGTCTTTTCGAGGATCAGAACGCTCTTGCCCGCGGACCGCAGCACCAGCGCGGCACACATGGAGCCGCCCCCGCTCCCGGCGACAACAAAGTCGAAGACCTCGTCGAAACCGCTCACGCGCCCTCTCCCTGCCCATCTCGATTGCGCCACTGAGCGAGGCTGGCGCCGATCTGACGCGTGAAGCGGGCTGCGTCTGCTCCGTTGATGACGCGATGGTCGTAGCTCAAGGACAGCGGCAGCATCTGGCGGGGCACGAATTCGGTGCCGGTCCAGACCGGCTTCGTCTGTGTCGGCGTGATCCCCAAGATGGCGACTTCGGGTGCATTGATGATCGGCGTGAAACCAGTGCCGCCGATGCCGCCCAGGGACGAGATGGTAAAGCAGCCGCCCGACATCTTGTCCATCGGCAGTCCCTTGGTCCGAGCGAGTTCGGTCACGTCGCGCAGTTCGGCGGCGAGGACCGGAAGTTCCTTTCGGTCGCAGTCGCGCAACACCGGAACGAGCAATCCCAACGGCCCATCCACGGCGACGCCGATATGGACATATTTCTTCAGGATCAGCGTCTCGCCATCCGCAGAGAGCGAGCTGTTGAAATGGGGAAACGCCGTCAGCGCGGCGACGACTGCCTGGATCACGTAGATCAGCGGCGACGGCCGTTGTTCGGGCGGGATAGAGCGGCGGTAGGCTTCGAGGTCGGTAACATCGACCTCGTCATGATGCGTCACATGCGGGATCGTGCCGGCATTCGTCGCCAACGTCCGCGCGGCTATCTTCTGAAAGCGCGTGCGCTTGACGAGCTCGACCTCGCCGAAGGGAAGATAGGGCGCCTCGGGCGGCGTGACCGACATCGTGAACTCCTTGCGGATCGGCCGACGGCCCGTCGCCGGCGATGATCCCGCGACCGACCGATCGCTGCCGAGACGGGCCACGGCTGATGCTCCGTTCCGCGGTCTGCGCAGATGCTTCGGCAGGGCCATTTTTATCTGATCGGCCGCGGCGATGACCAGGGAGCGCGCGATACGTCGTCGGCCCGAACGCGGTTCAGCGCCCTGGCGATATTTATGGCCTCGCTCTCGTCCACGACTTGCGCCCTCTCGCCCCGGCGAAGCAAATGCTGAGGCATAGCCGCAGGCAGGGAGAGCCGAATGAAGGTCGATAGCGTGCTGGTGGCTGTCGTTACGGGGGGGGCTTCCGGTCTCGGAATGGCGACAGTGAAGGCCTTGCGGGCGGCCGGAGCGGCCGTGGCGATCTTCGACCTGAATGCCGAACGGGGCGAGGCGGCGGCGGCCGAAACGGGGGCGACGTTCTGCCGATGCGACGTGCTGTCGGACGCCAGCGTCGACGAAGCTTTCGCCCGGGCGCGCGCGGTACAGGGTCAGGAACGGGCGCTCGTCTGCTGTGCCGGCGGCGGCAATGCGATCTCCACGGTGCGGCGCGACAAGACGACCGGCGCCATCAGCGTCTTTCCCTCCGATCAGTTCGAATGGGTTCTCCGCCTCAACACCGTCGGCACGTTCCGCTGCATCACCCGGTCGGCCGCCGGCATGATGAGCCTCGACCCGGTCGACGGCGAGCGCGGCGTGGTCGTGAACACTGCATCGGCGGCAGCGACCGACGGCCAGATGGGCCAAGCCGCCTATGCCGCGGCGAAGGCGGCGATCGTCGGCATGACGTTGCCGATCGCACGGGATCTCGCCCGCGAGGGCATTCGCGTCGTCACGGTTCAGCCGGGCCTCTTCGCAACTCCGCCGATGCTCGGGGCACCCCAACAGATGCGCGATGCGCTGGCAGCCAACGTGCCGTTTCCCAAGCGGCTGGGTATCCCCGACGAATATGCCAGCCTCGCGCTCGAGATCATCCGGAACGGCTATCTCAACGGCGCGACTCTGCGCCTCGACGGGGCGATCCGCATGCCGCCGAGATGATCATTCCGAGCGCGATCGACGCCGATCCCGGGAAGGTCGAGCGGCAAATCGAAGGGGAGGAACAGGATGGATTTGCAACTCGGGGACCGACGCGCGCTCGTCACGGGCAGCAGCAGCGGGATCGGAGCGGCCATCGCCCGCATGCTCGCCGACGAGGGCTGCGCCGTGGTCGTCCATGGCCGTAACCGCGACCGGGCCGAGAAGGTTGCGGCCGGAATCGGCGCTGCAGGGATTGCCGTCGGCGATCTCTCCACGGATGAAGGCGCCGCCGCCGTCTATGCCCAGACGCGCGAAGCGCTCGGCGGCAGCATCGAAATCCTCATCAACAATGCAGGCGGCAGCTCGACCGGCAATTCTGCACGGCCACCGCTCGACATCGCCCTGCCCGACTGGATTTCGAACTACAACGCGAATGCGCTCTCATCGGTGCGGCTCTGTCTCCACGCCGTGCCGGACATGGTCGCCGCCAAATTTGGGCGCGTCATCCAGGTCTCCAGCGCCGTCGCGGTCCAGCCGAACAATCTGGGGTCGGACTACTCCATCGCGAAGGCCGCGCTGAACAATTTCACCGTCAGCCTGGCCGGCTCGCTGAAAGGTGTCGGCGTCACGGTCAACACGATCTCGCCCGGGATCATCATGGTCGACGGCATGATCCGCTGGGGACGCAAGAAATACGGCGACGACAATTTGACGATCGAGGAGATCACCAAGCGAATGGTCGGCGAGAAGATTTTCGACCTGCCGCCCGCCGGGCGTCTGGGGATCCCGGAGGATATTGCCGTGGTCGCCTGCATGCTCGCCAGCCCGATGTCGGGCTTCGTCACCGGTGCGAATTATCGCGTCGATGGCGGGCAGATCCGCTCGGTGAACTGACCGGCCGGCAGGATTCACGGCCCGCAACCAGGCAATGAAGGCAGCGCAGATCGTGTCAAAGTCAACCTATCGCGTCATCCAATGGGCGACCGGAACCGTCGGCAAGACGGCGCTTCGACATTTCATCGAGAACCCGGTCATCGCGCTGGCCGGTGTGTACGTCACCAATCCCGAGAAAATCGGCAAGGACGCGGGCGACCTCGTCGGTCTGCCGCCGACCGGCGTGATTGCGACGAACGATGTCGAGCAGCTCATCGCCACCGACGCCGATTGCGTGCTCTTCGCCGGCCTGAGGCAGGATCTCGACCTCTATTGCCGGATCTTGCGGTCCGGCAAGAACCTCGTCTCGCCGGCCGGCCCGTTTTTCCCGAATGAGCGGTATCGCGCCGAGTTCGATAAGATCGAAGCGGCCTGCCGTGACGGCGGCACGTCATATCACGGCTGCGGCATTCATCCGGGGTTCTCAGGCGATCTCCTGCCGCTCACCTTGGCGCGGCTGATGAACCGGATCGATCGCATCGAGATCACCGAAGTCATCGATAAGCTGCGAAACCCCATGATCTATATCGAGGTCATGGGCTTCGGACGCGATCCGGACGATCTGCTGGCCAAGCCGAGCCGTTCCGCGGAAGCGCCGCACATCTTCGGTCAATCGATGACGATGGTCGTGGAAGGGCTGGGCAAGAAGCTCGAGAAGATTACATCCCGGCTCGAGGTGGCGAAGGCCACGAAGGACATCCCCTACCCGAACGGCGTCATTCGCGCCGGAACGGTCGCCGGCCAGCATTTTGAATGGACGGGCTGGTCGGATGGTGCCCCGTTGATCACCTATCACTTCTATTGGACGATGGGCGACGACATCGAACCCAGATGGGACAATGGCGACAGCTGCTACCGTGTGGTGATCCATGGCGATCCGCCGCTGGAGGTGCGACTCATGGGAGGCGTGGCGGAAGACGGACGCCGGCCATTCCTTGGGCTGCCGTGGACCGGGCTGGTGGGCGCTACCGCCGTGCCGGCGGTCTGCGACGCCAAGCCGGGGATCATAACGCATCTCGACCTGGGCGTCGTCCAACCGCACGGTCTCGTCCGGCCAGCCTTGGCACGATAACCCGCTCGGGCAATAGCTTTCGGATTTTTAACTCCAGAAGGCACCGACCTTGACCTAATCTAGCGGAACTGCCGATCAACGAAACGTCGGCTGACGCAATGATGGAGTGCCCTCGCCATGCCCGAAATTCATGAGCGCCCGCCGCAACGGCGTCGTTTGCTCCGACTGTTCGGCAGGGTAGTCGCATTTGCGTGCGTGGCGTTTATCGCAAGCTGCAGTACATACGTATGGAGCCTGGACAGGAGGGGTATACCGGAACCTCCACTCCTGGCCGGCCTTCCGCAGAAGGGCGGCTTTTCCCCGTCCGAGACACAAGAACTCACCGATAGGCTGGTTGCTACTTTCCCGATCGGGTCGCGTGAATCGGAACTGGTACGCGAACTTTGGCTGCAGGGGTTCAGACCGGTCACCGACTTATCGGCGCATGAACGCAGAGCGACCTTTGATACCGATCGGCGGCAGTTCAATGTCTGCGTGACTGACGGGGTCGTTTCCTGGTCGGCTGACGATGGCGGGCGATTGACCGCTATTTCCGGCGTCGTCAACCGTGCGTGCCTTTAGGACGAAACGATTTGCGACGGGCCCTAGCCCGCATTCATCGCAATCCGCGTCAGGCGCTTCCCTCTCCGGGGTTGCGCCCGGCGCCGGTCGCAAACCCGACATCTGCACGAGGCCGACCCGCAGCGCGCGCGTTTACCTACCCCTCGGAGTGCGGCCTGACCGGCGCGCTCATCCGATAGGGGAGATCGGGCGACGCAATCGTCGATGGCCGGCCGTTCCCATGAAGTACCGTGACGCGGCCGAGACCAGGAGAGACGACGACTCCCGTCATCTCATCGACCCATTTGTGCAGGGCCGCGCGAGCCGCGTCCAACGCCGTCCGGTCGACGCTGGCTTGGCCGCCTGCTTCGAGTTCCTCCTCCAGCTCGATGACCCGATCGGCGGCAGCCCGGACGGCAGCGTTCTCTTCGTTACTCATCGCGGCTCCTTGAGGACGGGTTGCCGGCATGGGAGGAGATCCAAATCCGGCAGCCTGGCTGTGGTCGCGCGGTCAGAACGGGAGATTGTAAAGCTTGACGGCATTGGTCTCGAGCACCTTCTTGCGCACCTCGTGATTGTAGCTCCCGAGCGTGTCCAGGATGTGCTCCTGCACACCTGGATAGAGCGAGGTCGGATGCGGGAAGTCGGTCTCGAACAGCACCTTATCGTAGCCCAGCGTCTCCAGGAGCAGCCGCGGCCCGACCGATTCGAACCAATAGGTGCACCAGAAATGGTCCCTGAAATACTGCCAGGGCCGGCGCTTCAGAACCGTCGACATGCGGGGCAGCATCTCGCTGAACTGATGTTCCAAGGCCTCGATCGCGAAGGGAACCCAGCCCATGCCGCTCTCGATCAGGCCGATCTTCAGCTTCGGATGCTTGTCGAGCCGGCCGCTGACCATCCAATTGCCCAAAGTGGCGGCATTGCCGATCGAGAACATCGTCGCCACGACCGACAGCGTCTGCTCGAATTCGAAGCCCTGCCAAGTCAGGGCGTTCGGATCGATCGCGGCGTTCAGATGGAAATTGAGCGGCATGCCCGTGTCGTTGGCGAGGTCGAGGAAGGCGTCCCAATAATCGCTCATGAAGGATGGGACGCCGACCCGCTCCGGCGTGTCGGGCAAGACGAAGCCCTTGAGGCCCATCTCGATGCAGCGCTGCGCCTCCTTCTCCATCTCGGCTTTGTCCCAGAGAGGCAGGTGAGCCATGGTGAACAGGCGCTCGCCGGATTCCTTCTGCCGGTCGATCGCGGCGTCGTTGTACATCTTGATGATTTCGACCGCGAGTTCATTGTCGCCGAGCGACATCAGCGAGCCGGCCTGCGTAACACCCGAATTATGGTAACAAATCTGGGCATGGACGCCCATATCGTCCATCGCCTGCAGGCGGGGCTTGATCTCGTGGCCGCCGCGATGCGCTTCCTCGAGCGTCGGAAAAGCGAGGCGGCCGAGCAGCTTGTTGTTGTCGTTGCGAATGACGTTGCCGCCCATCGAGCCGAAGTCGCGATTGCCGACGAACCAGCGGTCGACGCCGTTCACCCGGCGCACCACCGGCACCCGATCCTTGAACTTCGCCGCAACGCGCGAGGTGAAGAGGTCGGGCGCCTCGGTCACGTGCGTGTCGCAGTCGACGATCTTGATGCCCTGGAGCGTCGGGTGAAGCCCGTTCGACTGCGACGCATAGTCGACTTCTCGCACGACGCCGCCGGGCATGTAACCCGCGGCCGACCAATATTTCCGTGCGGACGCCGCCAGTTCGATTTCCTTGTCGTCAGCCATTCGGCCCTCCCTGTCCCGCCAGAGCTAGAGATTCCCATTCGATCGACATGCCGCCCAGGGCGGTGCCCGCGTGGCCCGTTCCTCCGATCGCCCCAGCCCGGCCGCCATCGGATATTCAACGCGACAGGCGATCGCCGATAGGCCCGGCAATATCGATGACCACAAGATCGCTCCAGCGATGGTTCTCGACGCAGGGCCCGCCGCGGCACCTTCTCGCCGACCGAGCCGACAGGGGCGTATTTATTGGACGGTGCAGCGCTCGCGGTCAGGCGGGTCCCCTATCGTCGACTGCCGCCGGAACTCGATCCCGGGGCGGAAAATGCGCGGACAATTGACGACCCGATAAGAGAATATTTCCGGACGACGAAGCGCTCGGCGCAACCTCGCCGACGCGAGCAAGGAGTATGAGAGGGTTTTCACCGTGAGGGGACGCGATCCGTTCCCCATCGTGGTCGATAGCGCCGAGATGGGCGACAGCGACACCTGCGGCGACGGCGAGACCGCGGAGAAGCCCGACGATCACCGGCAGGGGCCGTTTCTGGCCGACGGCACCGGGGCTGACGATCACGGCATCAAAGGCGGACGCAAGGATCCGAACAAGGAGGTCGCGAAGAATGAGTTCGAGGCAGGCCCGGGCAAATGGAAGCGGTGATTGTCCGGGGCCGCAGTTCGGCCGGCATCGCAAGACGGCACGCCGGGCCTGTCAGGATGTCGCCGCAAAGGTCCGTCCCGACTGTCCAGCGTTGCTACACACTAAGTTCCAAAATCCGCCGATTGTCCGCCGCACCGATCCAGCCGATAGTCTCGACAGAATGAGATCTTTCCCCGAGGCTCCGCACCATGATCACCGTCACCCCGTTCCAGCGTCTGGGCAGTTTCCGCAACGAATGGCTGGACGCCCATCACCATTTCAGCTTCGCCTCCTACTACGATCCCGAGCGCATGGGCTTCGGCCCGCTGCGGGTCTGGAACGACGACCGGATCGAAGCCGGCACCGGTTTCGACATGCACGGCCATCGCGACATGGAGATCATCACCTATGTCCGCAAAGGTGCCATCACCCATCAGGATCATCTGCGCAATGTCGGACGGACTGCGGCCGGCGACGTCCAGGTCATGTCGGCCGGCACGGGCATCATGCATGCCGAGCACAACAACGAGGCCGAGCCGACCGAGTTGTTCCAGATCTGGATCGAGCCGGCCCGCCGCGGCGTGGCCCCGCGCTGGGAAGCGCGGCAATTCCCCAAATCCGAGGCGACGGGCCGGCTGGTCCCGCTCGCTTCCGGCCGGATCGATGACCCCGACGTGCTGCGGATCCATCAGGATGCGACCCTCTGGGGTGCCAGTCTCGCCGGCGGCGGCAGCCTGGATCTGGCCCTGGAGCCGGGGCGGATCGCCTATCTCGTCCCGTCGCGCGGCGCGGTCACGGTCAACGGCGTCTCGGCACCGACTCGCTCCGGCGTGATGATCGCGGGCGAGACGCGTCTGACCATCGCCGGGACCGACGATTTCGAGATCGTCCTGGCCGATTTGCCGGGACAGTACTGAGGCGGGTCCATGCGCTTGCGGATCCTCGGCGGCACGATCGTCCTGCTCGCAGGCCTCGGGCTCTACGCGCTAGCAGTGCTGGTCGTCGCCGCAGCCTTTCTGCCCGCGCAGTGGCTGGCAGAACTGGTCTTCTACCTGGTCGCCGGCTTGCTCTGGCTCTATCCCGCAGCCCGCCTGACCAGCTGGATGCAGGATCTGCCGCCGCCGCCCGACCGGTTCGCGTCGTGAGCCTTCTGCGCCTCGACGAAACCCGACCGACCGCACCGCCGGGCGGTCGTCGCCCGCGGGATGTACCAGCGGGTGAGCGGGGTGGGAGCCCTACCGAGACTACCACCCCGACCGGCGGCCCGACGAAGCCGCCCCGCCGGCGGGAGAGAAGCCGCCGCTCGATACCCCGGCCGGCAGTAACGACCCGCCGTGATCGCAGCCGCGGGTACGAGCATCCCGCGTCAGCGAATTCGAAGGGTTCGGCACTGGGGCGTGCGTCTCGCCCGCCGGAGGACGAGTTCCCCGCCTCGGTTCACTTTGAACGAATCGGCCGCCTCACGCGTGTCCGGCTTCGCTCGACAGCATGCCGGCGTCGATACCCAGCCGGCCGATGGCGCGTTCCCATTTCGTTTCGTTCTGCAGATCGAACACGATGGTTTCATCGGCGGCCACGCTCAACCACGAATTGGCCTGGATCTCGGCGTCGAGCTGGCCCGGACCCCAGCCGGCATAGCCCAGCGCCAGCAGGGTCCGGCGCGGCCCTTCGCCGCGCCCGATCGCGCGGAGGATGTCGAGCGTCGCCGTCAGGGCCAGCCCGTGGCCGACGATTTGCGTGCCTTCATCGGTGTAATCGTCGCTGTGCAGGACGAAGCCTTGGGCAGTCGCCACCGGTCCGCCGAAATGGATCTTCTCCGGCTTCAACGGCGTCTCGGTCGGCACTTCCAGATGCGCCAACAGTTCCGGCACGGTCAGGCTGTCCAGCACCTTGTTGATGACCAGCCCCATGGCGCCGTCCGACGAATGGGCGCACATATAGAGGACGGATTTGTGGAACCGCACATCCAGCATCTGCGGCATGGCGATCAGCAGCTGACCGGTGAGGTAGCCGGCACCGGCCCCCTTCTTGCTGCCGCGTGGCGGCTGTCGTGTTGCTGTGCGTTTCATCACTTAGAAATAAGCCGGCCGGCCGCGGCCCGCAAGTCGAGCCGCACGAATCGCGTTGGCGTTGCCCTGCTCGCGACAAGTTGTTCATCGCTTTCGCCCGCCGACAGTGTAGAGATGCCGCCATGACCCGTCCGACGCTGCTGTCCATCTGCCTGCTGGCCATCCTCCTGACGCTGGGCGTGCCCGGCACCGCCCGGGCGTCCGAAATCGCCTCCGATTGGGGCACCACCAAGCAGGGCCGAGTCCGGTTGCTCGCCGCCCCCGAGGGGCCGGGCGGCGCGCTGCGTCTCGGTCTGCATTTCGAGCTGCAGCCCGATTGGAAGATCTATTGGCGGGCACCCGGCGATGCCGGCCTGCCGCCCGAGGCCGATTGGAGCGGCTCGACCAATCTGACCGTGGGCGAAACCAGCTGGCCCACGCCGGACCGGTTCTCCTATGCCGGGCTCGAGACCTTCGGCTACGAGGGCGAAGTAGTGCTGCCGATCGCCGTCAAGATCCCGGATCCGACAGCACCGGTGGCGGCCGCAGCACATGTGAGTTTCCTCACCTGTGCGGCGATCTGCGTGCCCAACGAGGTCGATCTCAGCCTCGACATCCCGGCCTATTCGCCTCCCTCGCCCGAATCGGCGGCGCTCATCGACCGCTTCGCGGCACTCGTCCCCGGCAATGTCGATCGAGCCGGTCTCTTCGTCCGCGGCGTCAGCGTCATGCCCCTGGGCAAGGATGCGATCCTGTCCGTCCAGTTGCGCGGGACGCCGCCGCTGCAGAAACCGGATCTGCTGGTCGAAGGTCCGGACGGCTTCAGCTTCCGGCCGCCGACGGCGATCGACCAGGATGGCATGACGATATTGAGTTCGGTTTCGGCCGGCGGGGCCGGTGCTGCCGCCAAACTCGGAGGCCATCCGCTCCGCTTGACCGTGATCGACCGGGCGAGCCCGCACGCAGCACCGCGGGCCACCAGTTTCTCGGTGATGCCCGACGTGCTGGCCGCACCGGCCGCGAGTGCCGCCCCCGGATTGTTGCCAATTCTGGCGCTGGCCTTGCTGGGCGGCTTCATCCTCAATTTCATGCCCTGCGTGCTGCCCGTGCTGTCGATGAAGCTGGTCGCGCTGGTCGGCCATTCGGGCCGGGGGCGGCGGACGACGCGATTGGGATTCCTGGCGTCTTCGGCTGGAATCATCGTCTCTTTCCTGGTCATGGCCGGTATCCTGATCGGGATGCGTTCGGCCGGACTGGCGGTCGGCTGGGGGATCCAGTTCCAGGAACCGGTGTTCCTGGCGGCGCTCGCGGCGATCGTGACTCTCTTCGCCTGCAATCTGTTCGGCTGGTTCGAGATCACTCTGCCCTGGTGGCTGGCGGGGATGGCGCCGGGCGGCGGCCCGTCGCTCGGCGGCAATTTTCTGGCGGGTGCCTTCGCCACCCTGCTGGCGACGCCCTGCTCGGCGCCGTTTCTGGGCACGGCCGTGGGCTTCGCCCTCGCCGGCAGTCCGGGCGACATCCTGCTGGTGTTTCTGTGCCTGGGCATCGGCTTGGCACTGCCCTATCTCGCCGTCGCGGCCGTGCCCGGCATCGCCCGGCTGATGCCGCGGCCGGGGCGTTGGATGCTGGTGTTGCGGCGCGTTCTGGGCGTGCTCCTGGCGGGAACGGCGGCTTGGCTGATCGGCGTGCTGGTGTTCGAAGCCGGGGCGGCGGCAGCCGGAGCCGTGGCGGCGCTGGCCCTCGGCGCGGTGGTTTGCCTGTCGCTGCAATCGCGATCGGGTGCGGTCGGATTTCGGACGGCTCTGGGCGCGGCGGCGGCGGTGCTGCTGTTCGGGATGTTGGCCCCGCCGCTGGTGATTCGGCCGGCGGCGATGGCGCAGGCCGAATCCGGCGCCGGGTGGGTGCCGTTCAACCAGGCGGCGATCGCCGGCGCGGTGGCTTCGGGCAAAACCGTCTTCGTCGATGTCACCGCCAGTTGGTGCTTGACCTGTCAGGTGAACGAGCGGCTGGTGCTGGAGACCGATCCGGTCCATCAGCGCCTGGCGGCGCCTTCCGTGGTCGCCATGCGCGCCGACTGGACGAGGCGCGACGCGCGGATCGGCGAGTACCTCGAGACCTATGGCCGCTATGGCATCCCGTTCAACGTCGTGTACGGGCCGGCCGAACCGGGCGGCGTGCCGCTGCCGGAACTTCTGACCGACTCGGCGGTGCTGGACGCGCTGCGCCAAGCCTCGGGCAAGAGTTCGTGAGACGGCTCATGCGATCGCGCGTGATTTTCAGCTGCGGTGCCGATATGGTCGTCGACGGCGGTGCAACCGAGGCGGCATCGCTGCTCCATTCGTGACCCGGATCGGCAAAGGATAGCGAACAATGACCATCAAGGTTGGCGATAAACTCCCATCGGCGAAGCTTCGGCATCTCACCGCCGAGGGCCCCAAGGAAATCACCACCGACGAGCTGTTCAGCGGCAAGAAGGCCGTCCTGTTCGCGGTGCCCGGCGCGTTCACGCCCACCTGCTCGGCCAAGCACGTGCCGGGATTCGTCCAGCATTACGAAGATTTCGTGAAGCACGGCGTCGAGGTCATCGCCTGCATCGCGGTCAACGACGCCTTCGTCATGGGCGCCTGGGGCAAGGTCCAGCAGGCCGAGGGCAAGGTCGTCATGCTCGCCGACGGCAATGCCGAATTCACCAAGGCCATCGGTCTGGGCTTCGATGGCAGCGGCTTCGGCCTGGGCTATCGCTCGCAGCGCTACGCCATGCTGCTCGATGACGGCGTCGTGACGCTGCTCAACGTCGAAAAGCCGGGCAGCTTCGAAGTCTCCAAGGCCGAGACGATTCTCGAAGCGCTCTGAGCCTTCTGCCAGCACGGGCTGCGCCCTATTTGGACGCAGCGCGGGCCGCGGCGACCCCCTGCCGGGCGAGCGCGTCGGCGCGCTCGTTTTCGGTATGGCCGGCATGCCCCTTGACCCAGATCCACTCGACCTGATGCGGTTTCAGGACCTCCAGGAGCTTCAGCCAGAGATCGATGTTCTTGACCGGCTGTTTGGCTGCGGTCTTCCAGCCGTTGCGCTGCCAAGTCTGGACATAGCGGGTGATTCCGTCCTTCAGATATTGGCTGTCGGTGTGGAGCTTGACCCGGGCCGGACGCTTCAGCGCCGCGAGCGCCTCGATCGCCGCGGTCATTTCCATGCGGTTGTTGGTGGTAGGATTCTCCCAGCCGAACAGCTCCTTCTCGGTCTGGCCGGAGCGCAGGATCGCGCCCCAGCCGCCCGGGCCGGGATTGCCGCTGCAGGCACCGTCGGTGAAGATCTCGACCGCAGTGGCCGGGCGCTCAGAATCCATAGGTCTCGGCCGAACCGACATTGCGGTGGAAACGTAATTTGGCCAGATACTCCAACGGGTCCTTGGGCCGCACCAGGGCGCCGGGCGCGCGGTTCAGCCAATCGTAGAGCCGGGTCAGGAGGAAGCGCAGGGCACCGCCACGGGCGAGCACCGGCAAGGCGGCGCGCTCGGCCGAAGTCAGGGGCCGGACAGCGTGATAGGCCTGGACCAGCCGTTCGCCCTTTTCCCGATTCCAGCTGAAATCCGGCTCGAAGCACCAGGCGTTCAAGCAGATCGCGAGGTCGTAGGCCAGGGCATCGGTACAGGCGAAATAGAAATCGATGACCCCGCTGACTTGGCCGTCGCGAAACAGGACATTGTCTGGGAACAAATCGGCGTGACAGATGCCGGAGGGCAGACCGTGCGGCCAGCCGATCCGCAGCGCCTCCATCTCGTGTGCCAATTCGGCGGCGAGGCCGGGGGCGACCGAATCGGCGCTGGTCCCGGTTGCCGCGATCAGCGGCGGCCAGCCTTCGAGCGAGAGATCGTTCGGCCGGGTCATGGCGAAATCGGCACCAGCCGCATGCAGCCGGGCCAGCGTGTCGCCGATGCCGGCACAGTGGCTGGGCCGGATGTCGTGGGGCGACAGCCCTTCGAGAAAGCTGACCACGGCCGCCGGGCGTTCGCAGAGCCGGCGCAGCGACCGGCCGTCGCGGCCGCGGATCGGTGTCGGACAGGAGACCCCGCGTGCCGCCAGATGCTCCATCAGCCCGATGAAGAACGGCAGATCCCGAGGGTTTACCCGCTTCTCGTAGAGCGTCAGAAAAAAGCTCCCCCGCTCGGTCTTGATCAGGAAGTTGGAATTCTCCACCCCTTCGGCAATGCCCTTGCACGACAATGCGGCACCGAGATCGTACTCGGCCATGAACCGGACGAGGTCACCATCGGAAATTTCAGTGTATACGGCCATTGGGCGGTCAGCGCGCGGCGGATCGGGCCGGCACGTCCTCTGTGGTGGCGGACATCGCTCGGCATTGTCATAGCGCGTCTGGCAGAGCGCGATCAAATCGTCGCTGCGGTCGTTCCGGCGAGGAGGTGCGTCGAACAGGAGGTCGCGGGCCGCGGTTCAGGTGCTGCTGTCCCACCATCCTCGGCATCAGGGCGCCGATTGCCGGCCGCGGCCCGAGACCTCACCGAGTCGCAGAAGCAGCGCTTTCTTCACGGCGATCATGACGCTGTCCCAATCGCCTGCAGATGGCTGTCGGAACAGCCTCATGGTCGGATACCAAGGCGTGTCGTCGCGATCGAGCAACCAGCGCCAGCACGTGTCGAAGCGATTCAGCAGCCAGACGGGTTTCCCCAGAGCGCCGGCCAAGTGGGGAACCGAGGTATCCACCCCGATCACGAGATCCATGCCCTCGATCAGGGCCGCCGTCTCGGCGAAATCATCCAACTCGCCGGTAAAATCGTGCAGCACCATGCCGCGCGGCGGGTGCGCCGCCTGAGTCGCGGGTTCACCCTTTTGCAGGGATATGAAGCTCACGCCTTCGACCTCGGCCAAGGGCGCCATCCGGTCGAGGGCCATCGAGCGTCGCGCGTCGGTAGCGGCCGCGCTCGGCTGGTCGGGTCGGCGCCCGCCTGCCCAGACCAGCCCGACCCGAAACCCGCCGATCCGCGCCAGACGATCCCGCCAGGATGCGGTGCGCCGCGGGTCCGTGGACAAATAGGGAACGGTACTCGATATCGTCGCGAGCGTGACGCCGAGGACACGGGGCAGGCTGAGCAAGGGGCAATGCGTATCGAACGGCGGAAGCGCGTCACCCGTAGAGATTACCCGTGTGATGCCCGGCATCGTCGAAATCAGCTCGCGGAGTGGCGGTTGGACCCCGACGACGAGCTTTGCCCGTTCCGCCACGAGCGGCAAATAGCGGCAGAATTGCAAGGTATCGCCGAGGCCCTGCTCGGCATACACGAACAGAACCCGATCGCCCGTCGGCCGCCCGTCCCACAGCGGCGCAGCAAAGTTGCGACGCCCGACATCATACAGCTCGGCCCGCCACTCGTAGTAATTCCAGCCCTCCTCCATCCGGCCCGTCAAGAGGAGTAGATGCCCCAGGCTGTAATTCGCGCCGGCATGCCCAGGGTCGAGCCGTAGAGCAGAGCGAAACCCGGCCTCCGCCTCCCGCCGCCGGCCGGCCAGGAACAGGGAATTGGCCAAGCCGTAGTGAGCTTCCGTATGGTTCGGGTTCGCCCGAAGAACGTCGCGGTAGGCGACCTCCGCCTCTCCATGTCTTTCCTGCTCGCGCAACGTACCGGCCAGATTGAACGTGACTTCGGACTGGTCGGGCTTCAACGCGAGGGCGGTCCGAAAACAGGCCTCGGCTTCAGCGTAGCATTTCCGACCGGATAATAGATTGCCGAGGTTGTTGTGCGCTTCGTGACCGGCCGGGTTCAGCCGTAACGCCTCGCGATAGCAGGCTTCCGCTTCCGTCACGCGATCGACACTGCACAGGATGCGCCCAAGCGTATTATGAGCAGCGTAGAATCCGGGGTCGAGACGAAGCGCCGTCCGGCAGCTCTGTTCGGCCTCGGCCGAGTGCCCGAGCCCCAGCAACGCGAGTGCCAGATTTGAATGATATGCCGCCCGATCGCCGCGCAACCCGATCGCCTGACCGATGGCGGAAACCGCTTGCTGATACTGCCCGCGCTGATAGGCGAGCACCCCCAGCACGTGCAGTGTATCCGGTTGTCGAGGTTGAAGCGCCAGAATTTGCCGATATGCTCTCTCCGCCTGATCGAGCTCGCCTGCCTGGTGCCGCTGGACACCATACCGAAAGATGTCGGCGATCGAGCGGCCGGCGGGAGTCATGGCAGATGTCTCGGGCATATTGGAACAGCCTGTGCTGGTGGCCGAGGGACCGTTCCGACCGTGCTGGATCGGTGACGAGAAGGCAATTGCCTCGTGCCGCTTCGGGTCGGGGCCGATCCGCCGAAATGCCTGCCTGTCGTCACGATCGGCTCCAGATCGGGCGAGCGCGGCAGCATCGGCCCCTTGCTCGATCGCCCCATCGCGCCGGCAACCCTTGTGCGATCCGCCGACGGCCCATAGTATCGCCGCGCCCGGGGCCCCGCGGGCTCCGGCCGATCGCGTGCGGGTCCCCGTTCAGCCCCCGGACAGAGGAAGCCTACCATGACAGAGTCGATCTGCGCGCAGAAAGGCCCGTACCGGGTCGCGGTCGAAGCCGGCCGGAAATACTTCTGGTGCGCCTGCGGCCGCAGTGCTACGCAGCCCTTCTGCGACGGCTCCCACGCCGGCACCGGAGTGACGCCGGTTCTCCTTCAGGCCACCGCGGACGAGGAGCTCTGGTTCTGCGGCTGCAAGGCTACCTCCGGCCCGCCTTTCTGCGACGGCTCCCACAACAAGCTCTGAGATCATGCTCCCGAATCTCCAAACCGGCCGCGCCGCGGGGCGCGTTGTCGCCGCCCTCGGCCTCGGCCTGACCCTCGCCGGGTGCAGCTGGTTCCGCGGCGAATATGACGATGTCAAATGCCCGGCCACCGGCGTCGTCGGCGGCCTCGGCAGCGTTTCGCGCTTCGACGGCCGCGGCACCGGCTTCGTCGATCTGGCCTATCGCGCCACGCTGAGCGAGGTGAAGAGCGACTGCAAGGTCGACAGCGGCGGGGTCACGGTGACGATGACCGTGACCACCACTGCCGAACTCGGACCGGCCGCAACCGGCCGCAACGCCGATTTCGTTTACTTCGTCGCGATCACCGACACGCATGACAAGATCGTGGCCAAGAACCTGTTCGACAATCCCGTCACCTTCAAGCCCGACTTGAATCGGGCCGGGGGCAAGGACACGCTGAGCGAACGCATTCCGCTGGCCGACCCCAAGCAGGCCGATCGCTATCACGTCATCCTCGGTTTCCAGATGACCGAGGACGAACTCGCCTATAATCGCAGCCTGAGATGAGCGGGCGAATCCGCGGCACCGGCTCGGCCCTTCCGAACCGGGCTCAGGCGGCGGAGCTGAATTCGGGCCGAGCTGCGCCCGCGCGAACGGGAAGCGCTCCGGCGGCACGCATCCGGCCAATGGTCGTGATGCGCATGACGCAATATTGCACCAGGATCAGACCGAACTTCGAGGCGATGGGGAACACGCCCAGGACCCATGCCCAAACCGCCGGACTGGCCTCGGTCACGAGGTAGAGGTTCAGACCCGCGGTGCCGAACATCAGAGCGGCCCACAGATAGCCGAACAGGATCGTGACATCGGCGCTCCATTCGAGGACTCTCGGCGGCAGATAGCGATTGAGCCAACCCCGCCGCAGCATCACCGCGCCGACGATGCAATAGGCCAAGGTCGGCTTCAGCATGACGAAGCGCGGATCCTGGGTGACGAGCGAAGCGCCGCCGAACAGCATCACCAGAGCCAGGCTCAGCCATTGCAGCAAATCGATCGGCCGGCCGAGGCGCTTCAGATAGACGATCTGCGCGATCCCGCCGCCGACGGCCAGCCCGGTCGCGATCCAGACGCTGTGGGTGAGGGCGTAGAGCGCGACGAAGACGAAAGTCGAGAGCAAGTCGGCGGCGAGCCACCGCCCGGCATGGATCAGCGGATGCACGCGGCTCCCTTCGTCCGGGCGAGTGTCGGTGGAGTGTCGAGCGAGATCGGTCATGGCGTCCTCCAAGGTGGATAGCCTCTGGATATGGCGAGCCCGACTGCGCCGCCAGCCGGCTTGCGCCGATGGGCGAACGGGTTCGGGCCTGGGCGAACGGAACCGCCATCTCGAGCCGCTTTGCGCCGATGGGCGAACGGGACTGCGATTGCGGGCCCCGCCGCTCGACGCGTATAACAGGCTCATGACCAAACCGGCCGGCCTTTGGCGATCCATCCGCGAGTGGGCGCGCGATCTCGCCGTCGCCACCGGCATCGGTGCTTTCCTCGGCATCGTCGGCCCGTTCGGCAGCTTCAACGGCGGGCCGTTGGCTCTGCGCCTGCTCTATTGGGTGCCGGCTTCATGGATCGCGCAGATTGTGCTGGCCGTCGTCATGCGCGTGACGCTGCGCGCCGCGGATCGGGTCGGCCTGTCGATCTGGGTCGCACTGCCGGCCGGGGTCGCCCTCGGCGCGGTGCCGCTGATGGCAGTCATCCTCCCCTACTCGCTCAATTTTTGGCCGAGGGCGGAGACCGGGTCGCTGCTCGATTGGTATGGCCGGATTCTGGCCGTCGCCGAACCTTGCGCCTTCGGCTATTATTTCATCGTGGGTGGGCGGCGGCTGAGGTCGGTGCCGAGCACGCCCGCTCCCCCGACCGTGCCACCGCTGCCGTTCAAGCGCGCCGTCCCGTTCGTCGATCGCCTCCCGGCCCGCCTCGGCCGCAACCTGCTCTGTCTGCAAATGGAGGATCATTATGTCCGGGCTCATACCGATCAGGGCTCGGATCTGATCCTGACTCCTCTCAAGGACGCCGTGGCCGAGCTCGCCGAGATCGACGGGCTTCAGGTCCACCGGTCCTGGTGGGTGGCCCGGCGCGCCGTCGTTGCCGCCCTGGTCACGGGCAGAAACCATTCGTTGCGCCTCAGCAATGGCGTGACCGTACCGGTCAGTCGGGCGTCGGTCGCCAGGCTGCGGGCACTCGGCTGGCTCGGACCACCCGAAGGATCGCGTGGCGTCACGCCGCCACTCGCCGCGACAGAAGACGCTGGAGGCGGGCGCCGAACATCCACAGGCGGCGGCGAATACTGAGGCTGTCGAGCGGGTCGCGCTCGGGCTCCAGGGCGACGCCGATCTCGGCGATGCGGTCGCCCTCCAGCCGGCGCACGATCAGATCGACCAGCCCCAGATGCACCCGGTCGCCGACTACCGGTTCGCGGCCGATTCGCTGCCGCAGAAACGTGCCGGCCGGCTTGGCCCGATCCGCCAACGTCCCCGGAAGCCCGTAGAGATCGATCACGTCGGCCATCATCGCCGCCGAATCGAGGACGAAATCGCCGAGTGCCGCCGATGACGGGCCGGTTTTCGGCCGTGCCGCGAACAGCCGATCGACGCTGTCCTGGGTTTCGGGCGGGACCACCGCCAGCACCATGTCACCCGGATGCAGGCGGTCGAGCTTGGCCATCTCCATGACCACGCCCTCGCGCAGCACCGAGACCAGGCGGACGGCGCCGGGCAGGAGCAAGCCGTCGAAGCTGCGCTCGGTCGCGGGCGAGGAAGCAGCGACGCGCCAGGCCGAGATTTCACGCGAACTGTCGGCGACGAGTCCCAGATCGAGATGCTGGCCCGGCGTGGGCTCGCTCGGCAATTCGAGACGCAGCCATTTGGCGGCCGGCGCGATGGTCCAGCCTTGGAGAACCAGCGAAGCCAGCACGACGATGAAGGCAACGTGGAAATAGGTCTCCGGTTGCGGCAGCCCGTCCAGTCGCGGAATCATGGCGAGAAAGATCGGCACGGCGCCGCGCAAGCCGACCCAGGCGATGAACAGCCTTTCCTGCACGGTGAACCGGAACGGCACGAGGCAGAGCCAGACTGCCAGCGGTCGAGCGATGAAGACCAGAACCAGCACGATCCCGAGGGTCGCCGGCAGTTGGGGCAGCAAATGCCGCGGCACCACCATCAGTCCGAGCATGATGAACAGCACCAGCTGGGAGAGCCAGGCCATGCCTTCGTGGAAGCGGGTGATGGTCTGGCTCGCGCGCAGCCGGCTGTTGCCGCAGATGAGCCCGGCCAGATATACGGCGAGGAAGCCCGAACCGCCGGCGATCTGGGTCCCGGAGAAGAGGCAGAGGGTTCCGGCCAGGACCAGGATCGGATAAAGCCCGGCCGTCACCGGCAGGCGGTTGACCAGCGCCACCAGCGCCGAACCGCCGGCGAGGCCGAGGCCGGTCCCGATCAGCGCCTGGCGGAGCAGGAACAGCACCGTCTCCGCCGCGGATCCGGCCCCTTGTTCGGACAGGGCCTGAACCAGGGTAATGGTCAGAAACACCGCGACCGGATCGTTGAAGCCGGCCTCGGTCTCCAGAGTCGCCGCCACCCGGTGGCTGAGGTCGCGGCCGCGCTGATGGAGCAGCAGGAAGACGGCCGCGGCATCGGTCGAAGAGACGATGGCGCCGATCAAGCCCGCCTGCAGCCAGCCGAGGCCGAGGAGGAAATGGGCCGGCAGCGCGGTGATGCCGGCGGTGAGTGCGACGCCGATGGTGGCGAGCGAGACCGAAGGCCCGAAGGCGAGCCGGAACACCCGGCGTCTGGTATGCAGCCCGCCATCGAAGAGGATGAGAGCCAGGGCCGTGCTGCCGATGAGATAGGCGGTGCTGTTGTCGACGACATGCAGCCCCAGCCCGTCCGGTCCGGCCGCCATGCCGAGCCCGAGAAATGCCAGCAGCAGCGGTGCTCCGATCCGAGTCGAGAGCATCCCGGCAATGATGCCGGCGAGCAGGAGCAGCGAGCCGACGAAAACGAACGCGTGCGCCTGCTCCATGCTGTCCCGTCCCCGCGAAATCGATCGGCGCCGAAATTAGGGAGCGAAAGCGGCTTTTGCGCGGCACACGGCGCCAAGATCTTGTCACATTCGACGCGGGGTGTCTGTTCGAAGCCGCGCGCCCGTGGCCGGAACCGCTCGCCCTCGCCGGCGAGTCACGGTTTGGCGGCGGGCAAAATCATCACGATCATGGCGTCGCTTCAGTTCTACTCCCGGCGAATCTCGCTATGGCCGAGCACACTCGTTTCTCCTCCACGCGGGTGATGGCAAGAAGGAGAAGGGTCGGAACTCACCTCGGATATCGTCGGACGGATATCCTCATACCGAGAAGAGGCGCTCGTCTCCTCACGGCGGGTCGCGGCTGTGGCCGGGCGGCGCGGGTGGCGATTCCGCGGGTGCGCCGTCACCGGAGTCGTCCGGTACCCCCGCGCCGGCGGGGCTTTCGAACCAGGTTCCGAGCCCGCCGGGGAAGTTCTCTGTCGTGGTCGAGGACGGAGACGCCGTCTCGGCGCCGCTTCGCGGTCGACCGCGCCCGGGGGGATCATCTCCGCCCGGCGGTTCTGCCGGCGCCGCGGTTCCGTAGGCTCGTGCTTTCCCTTGGAAGCAGCGCGCGAAGTCGCGGCGGACGAGCGCCATGCTCTCTTCGTGCGAGAGCCCGTCGAGGCCGGCGAACTCGTCCTCGTCTTCGAAATCCTCGTCGAATTCGGCGAAGAGATCCTCCGTCTCGGTCTCGATTCCATCGGTCTCGAGGTCCGGGTCGGCAGTCTCCTGGAACCGCTCCGCCGCCGCGTTCGGGGCGCCGGCCGGGTCTCGGGCCGAGGCCGCCGCCGCTTGCGGGCGGGCGGGATCTCGCGGGGCGGCGGAGCCCTGGAAGGGTGCGTCCGGCTGGCCGGGGTTCGGGCTCCGCGACTGCCGCCGCCGCCCCAGGCTGCCGTCGGCGATCCGGGATTTGATCGCGTGGTTGAGCCGAATCGCCCGGCTGATCCGCGCCAGCGCCAGAGCCGGATCGCCGGCCCCGACCCGGCGCCCCTGCCGTGCGGTCGGTGCATTGTCCGGATCGACCACTTCCTGCTGGAGCGCGCGGAGCAGATCCATGCCGATCGCAGACGCCTCGGTCAGCATCCGGATCTGGTCCTGCCGCGCCATCGCCGCCCCGGTCCCTTCTGCCAACCCCTCGACCATCCGGGCCCGCACCGCCAGATTCACCCGAACGGTCCGGGTGAGCCGGCTATAGGCCATCGGCGGATCGCCTGCCCTGACCCGCTCGCCCGGCAGGCAAGTGGGCGAGTTCCACGGATCCATGGTTTCGACACGGAGCGCGCGCAAAAGAGCGAGGGCGATTGCCGAGATCTCGTCGACCTCGCGCAAATCCCCTTCCCGCTCCGCACCGCCGCCGCTCGAGGCGAGGTCGGCGGCCGGATCGGGGACCGAGGGATCGGGCAGAGGGAAGGGTTGGTCGGTGATCATGATCGGAGCATCATCACAATCCGCTCCCTATGTCAAGAAGATTCGGAGAACCTCGTATAGGCTCGATCCCGCGGACAGAGCCGGCCGGCGTCCCGAGACCGGACCCGAGCCACCGGATCATATTTGGCAGCATCATCGCTATCCGAGACGGCATCGCGCGCGTCTCGGCCCTGGGCGGTTGCCGGCTTGGTGGATGTTTCACGAAGACTTTCCGTCATCAGTCGGAGGAGCGATGGTCGGAGTTCGGGCGAGAGACGGGTCGCCGACTGGCCAGAACTGCCGGATAATGTAATCTTCGTCGGATGACGGACCCGACGAAGCTCACCCGGATGAAATCGAGGCCAGCCTCGAACTCGGCGAGGCGCAGGAAGCCCGTTGCGAAACGGTGCCGCTGGTGCCCGTCTCGCTGCGGCTAGGCGACAACATCGCCCGCGTGGAGGCGCGCCGAGCCGGGCAGTCAGTGCATGCTCGCAAGGCGTGATCTGCCTCGGTCCGGAAGCAGAAGCACAGCTCGACGGCCTCATCGCTCATTACAAGCGATGAGCCCGGATCGAGCGCAATCCGGCCATCGGATTTCCCGCACCGCGTCGATATCCCCGCCTTGCCAAGCCGGGCCGACAAATAATTCTTCATGCCGTATGGCAGTGCGGATCTTTGTATGACGTCACAAGAGGGTTAGAACTTCCTTTATCGCGTAAAGAATCACCACCCTCGCTGGAGGTGGTGCACTCGAATCCGCGACGCGCCGCCTGAAGATCAGCTTCCGAGGCCTCACGCCGATTGCCAGAGGCGCTGAAGGCCCACCGTCCCTCGATCAATTGGAAAGAGATGGCGGCGGCGGCCGGCACTATCTACCGCCACGAATACCAAGGCGTCGCCGCGCGGTGCCGGCGACCGAAATCTCGTCACATTCGGCGCGAGTCGCCCGTCGGAAGACGCGCGCCGTGTCGGAGCCCGGTTGCCATCGTCCCCGAGTCGTCGTCGGACCCGACCGGCCACCCTCCTCGCCCGACACTCCGCCCGCTCACGCCTCGCGGCCGAGCCCAGCTGCGGCCAGCGCCTCCACATAGCGCCGCCAGCGCTGCGGCTGCTCGCGGCCCAGTTCATAGAGATAGGCCCAGCTGTAGATCCCGGTGTCGTGGCCATCGTCGAAGACGAGGCGTACGGCGTAATTGCCGATCGGTTCGACCCGGAGGATGCCCACGGCGGCCCGGCCGGCGACCAGGGTTTTCTGGGCGGGGCCATGGCCCTGAACCTCGGCCGAGGGGCTTTCGACGCGGAGATATTCGGCTGGGAGCGAGAAATGCGATCCGTCGTCGAATTCGACCTCGAGGCGCTTTTCCGCTCGCTTCAGTTTGAGCTCGACCGGCCAGTGCGCGGCTCTGAAGCGGTCGGGCACCGCCTCGGTCATGATCCGGCGGCGGCCGGCGGATCGAGCGGTCTCGCCTCGTCGACCAGCATGATCGGGATCCCGTCGCGAATCGGATATGCCAGGCCGGCCTGGTCGCTGATCAGTTCCTGGGCGGCGCGGTCATAGCGCAGCGGCGCCTTGGTCAGCGGACAGACCAGGACCTCCAGGAGCTTCGGATCGATCTGTGCTGCAGTATCGGCCATGGCGGGATCCTCTCGAGGGATCGGAACGGGGAGATCGAAGCGCAGAAGAGCTCGTCAATGGCGGGCCGTGCCGCCGCCCAGATGGTCGAGCAGAGCCATCTCGACCAGGCCGGTCAAGAGTCTGGCCCGCTCGCCGAGGCTCGCCGCCTGGAGCAGGCTCTGTTTCTCGGCGGCGGCGAAGGGGCAGATCATGGCGAGCGTGGTGATCAGCCGTTCATCGGGTGTCGCCTCGATCGCCGGCCAGTCGATCGACACGCCCCGTGCCTGGAAGAACGGCTTCAGGCCGGCGAGCAGACGCTTTCGGTCGATCTCGGCCGGCTCGGCGCCGCCGGCGGTCAGATCGCCGCGATAGGGCGCCCAAACCGGCGCCGTCCGGCGGTAGAGCCGGCTCGTCGTAACCGTTCCGGCGACATCGAATCGGCAAACTCCGAGGAGCGTAATCAGATACCGCTCACCCTCCTCGGCGAAGCTGACGATCCGGCCGGCGCAGCCGGTCTTGTAGAGCGACGGGGTGAAGCCCCTCGGTTCGGCGTCGGCCGGTTGAATCATGCCGATCAGCCGGTCGGAGGCGAGTGCGTCGTCGACCATGTTGATATAGCGCGGTTCGAAGATATTGAGCGGCAGCAGCCCGCGCGGCAGCAGCAGCACGCCGGTCAACGGAAACAGCGGCAGGCTGTCCGGCAAAGTCGGGGGATGCGCTCCAGCCATCTCGATCGCGCCTTCGACACTCAGGAGAACAGGATCGAGGAGAGCCGCTTGCGCGTCTGCACGGTCAGCGGGTCGGTCGGCCCCATCGCCTCGAACAGCTTGACCAACTGCTTGCGCGCCGCCTGCTCGCTCCATTCGCGGTCGATCTTGACGATGTGGAGCAGATGGTCGATCGCGGCCTCGCGCCGGCCCCCCGCGAACAGGACCTTGGCGAGCTCCAGCCGGGCTTCGTGATCCGCGGGGTCGCGGGCGAGGCGGGCCTCGAACTCGCCGGCGGCACCAGCCGAGGCGGCAGCGTGCTCGGCCAGCTCGATCGCGGCCAGCACCGAAACGACCTCGGCGGATTTGGCCTCGGTCGCCGGCACCTTGGCGATGATGTCCCTGGCATCGGCCGGATCATTGGCGGCGAGAGCCGAACGGGCGAGGCCGACCAGAGCGGCGACATGGTCGGGCTGGCGCTGGAGGATCTGGCGATAGATGTTCTCGGCGGTCGCGGCATCGCCATCGGCCAACGCCTGCTTCGCCACGTCGAGCGCCTCGTCGAGCGGCGACGGCCCGGCCTGCCCGGCCAGCCGCTGAACGAAAGCCTTGACTTGGGCCTCCGGCAGGGCGCCGACGAAGCCGTCGACCGGGCGGCCATCCTTGAAGGCATAAACAGCCGGGATCGACTGGATGCGCATCTGGGTCGGGATCTCGGGATGCTCTTCGATATTGAGCTTGACCATCCGGACCGCGCCCTTGCTGGCGGCGACCGCCTTTTCCAGAATCGGACCGAGCGTGCGGCACGGGGCGCACCACTCCGCCCAGAAATCGACGATGACCGGTGTCTTCATCGAGGCCTCGATGACATCGGCCATGAAGGCCTCGGTCGAGGTATTCTTGATCGCTTTGGCCGCGCCGTTGGCGGTGATGAGCTGGTCCACGGTAATCACACCTGCTAGCCGGGTTTCGTCGCCATAGATGAGCGTTCGCGGCGGCAAGAGCAAGTCGCACGTAGCAGTCGCGCGCTCCCCGGCGACTGCAAAAAGAAGCTTGCACGGCAACGGACCCTCTGTCTATATCGCGCCCTCGGATCGCGGCACCGCCGTCCGACGGACGCGGGCGTAGCTCAGGGGTAGAGCACAACCTTGCCAAGGTTGGGGTCGAGGGTTCGAATCCCTTCGCCCGCTCCAAATTTTCTAAAACAATCAATGTGTTAAGAGATGGCCGCCTAGGCGACCTCTTTGCTTGGGTCGCCCTGGACACCACCCAGACACCACCGCGAGTGAAACGGCTTCTGCCGCATGCCGGCGAGATCGGTCGGCTGACCGAACGGATGTCGTGATCCCGACGCCAGCAAGGTCCAGCTTGAGCCGGAAGCGGCGCAGCCTGCATTTGTAGCGCCGCCACAGGTGGTCGGGTAACGACCCAGTCTCGGTCCTGTACCTTCAGGGCCGAGGGTGACGCGCGCTGGCAAATCGCGCCTCCGGACCTACCGGCGATACGCCACGATGTCCTTTAGCGGCCGTTGCCCCTTGACGTACGGTCCGGCAACACCCACTTATCTCACGTCTGCTGCGTGAGGAATGTGATTCTATGAAAATCAACCTGCTGAAAGTTTGCGGCAGCCCGGTTTTAGCTGGAACCTTGAACGGCAGGGTGACGCTCGGCCGTCTCCTGGAAGCGACGGCGACAGAGGCGGACACGCCGGAGCCGATCTTCCTGAATTTTTCCGGTATTGAGGTGGCGACAGCCAGTTTCCTACGTGAAAGCGTTCTTGCGTTCCGCGACATAATCCGCGGACGGCGCTCTCACTATTATCCTGTCGTCGCCAATCTCGACGCGCTCGTGCAAGACGAACTCATCGAACTACTGAAGCCGCGCGGTGGCGTCCTTATGACCTGCACACTCGCGGATGATGGCACCGTCAGCGACCCAGCGCCGCTCGGTGAACTGGATCCGAAGCAACGCATGACCTTCGATCTGGTGCTCCAGCGAGGAGAAACGGATGCGGGAGCGTTGATGCGCGAATTCGGCGTGAGCGAAGGGGTAAAACACACGACGGCATGGAACAACAGGCTGGCGTCGCTCGCGGCACTTGGCCTCGTCATCGAGCAAAGTCAGGGCCGGGCCAAGCGCTACCGCCCCTTGTTTGAAGGGGCGTAAGGGATGGGCTCGGAATTCATCGAAAAGGCGACACCGACGTTCAAGAAAAGCTGGGATCGCGCGCGGGTCGCCCTGGCTACGGCCGACCTGTTCACACGCACGCCAAACTGCGCGGCACGCATCGCCGAGGCGGATATCATCGGTAGTGCCCGGCCTGAGGTCGGCGACCGGCTGACGGTCGAAGCACATGGCACCACGCTAATCGCGCGACGCGGTAATAGCGATGTCGCCCGATTCACCAATCCTCCCCCCGGACTTTTTGACGCCGTCACCGGCTCCTGTGGAATCGCCAAGGGTATCCTTGGTGCGCAGCGCCACGAGGTTGGGCGCGGCGCATTGCAGCTCGCGGGTATCCTCGATCAGCACGACCCGGTCGCCGGTCTTGGCGACCTCGGCGAGGAGCGCATTGACCAGCGTGGTCTTCCCGGTCGAGGTGCCGCCGGCGAAGAGGATGTTCTTCCGTTCTCGGACTGCCGCCCGCAGCAGCTCGGCCTGGGTGCCGGACATGATGCCGGCCTCGACGTAATCGTCGAGCGTGAACACCGCGACGGCCGGGCGACGGATGGCGAAGCATGGCGCCGCAACTACCGGCGGGACCAGGCCCTCGAACCGCTCGCCGGTCTCCGGGAGTTCGGCGGAGACGCGCGGGCTGCCGGCATGGACCTCGACGCCGACATGATGGGCGACGAGCCGGACGATCCGCTCGGCGTCGGCCGGCGCGACGCGGCAGCCGGTATTTTCCAACCCTCCGGACGACCGGTCGATCCAGAGCCGGCCGTCCGGGTTGAGCATCACTTCGACGATGCTGGGATCTTCGAGGTAGCCGGCGATGGCCGGTCCGAGCGCGGTGCGCAGCATGCGCGCGCCACGGGCAAAGGCTTCGGATTGGAAAGAAGGTGTCGTCACATCGAACCCCATGAACTCGCCTCATCGAGGCGGTAGATCAGCGGGGTCGATTAGAAAGAGCCGGAAACGGGCAAGCGCAACAACGTTGAAGGGGTCGTGGGGCTGCCGGATAGAAAGACAAGCGGCCGGTAGTTTCTGATTCCGCGACGCGCAGAATTACCAGTGAGGGTCGCCGCCGCGCGAAGGAGGGGCCGCCGGTCTATGAGCAGCGCGCCGGCAACGGCGGGAAGCCATTGAAATCGATGGAAGAACAGGTGGCGGTATAGGCTCCAGCGGAGAGGAAGACCAGTCGCTCGCCGGCGCTCAACTCGAGCGGCAGCGCGATATCGTGTCGATAGAGCACGTCGGCGCTGTCGCAGGTCGGGCCGGCGAGCACGACCGGACCCAGCGGTCGCTCCGGGCCGCACAGGTGCAGACGATAGCGGATGCGCTCGCCCATCGTTTCGTCTAGGCCGGAAAAGCGGCCGCAATCAAGATAGACCCAGCGCGAGACTCGTTCATGCGGACGCTCGGCGACCAGCACAATCTCGGTGACCAGCACTCCGGCATCGCCCACCATGTACCGGCCCGGCTCGATGAAGAGCACCGGCGACGCCGCGCCGAAGCTTTCGCGCAAGGCCGACCTCATGACCCGGACATAGGCGTCGAGCGGCGGCACGGCATCGGCATAGTGTGCCGGCAGGCCGCCGCCGAGATTCAGGAACTCGAGGGCCAAGCCGCGGCGGGCGGCCAAGCGCCAGACTTGCCCGGCCCGATGAATGGCGCGGCGCCAAGCCTCCGGGTCGGTCTGCTGCGAACCGACATGGAACGATACGCCGGCCGGTTCGAGGCCGAGCCGCTTCGCCTGGTCGAGGAGATCGACAGCGGTCTCGATCGTGCAGCCGAATTTGTGGGTGAGCGGCCATTGCGCTCCCGTGCCGGCGACGGCCAGGCGGCAGAAGACCCGCGCACCCGGCGCAGCCCGCCCGACCTTCTCCAGCTCCATCGTACTGTCGACGGCGTAGAGGCGGACGCCGGCTCGCCGCGCTGCGGCGATGTCCGCCTCCTTCTTCATCGGATTGCCATAGGAGAGCAGCGCGGCGGGCGCCGCCGCTGCACGACAGCGATCGAGTTCGCCCGGGCTGGCAATGTCGAAGCCGCAGCCGAGCGAAGCCAGAAGGTGCAGGATCTCGGGCATCGGATTGGCTTTGACGGCATAGAGGATCTGCACATCCGGCAGCGCTGCTCGGAGCGCCCGATATTGTGCAGCGACTCGGTCGAGATCGATCAGCAGCATCGGGGTCGGCACGCCAGCGGCCGCCGCGAGCAGCTTCGGGCTGGGCGCCACCGGCGTGTCCATCAGGTCGGCTCTCATGACGGCGCGGCCCCGCATACGACGCCGGAATCCCATGCAGCGGGCGGCGGCCGAGAACAATATCACGGAATAGCGACACCGTTCGAGGCAGCCATCGGCGGATCCGGAGTGACTTGTGATTGACAGTGATCAATGCCGATCGTCGACAGTCCGGCAACGCTCTGCGCTGCCGCCATAGGAGGCGCCATCGTGCCTCATGCAACAGTCGAGCACATCCGCCAGGTGCTCGACGAGCGCGAAACCCATGCGGCGCCTCGCGGGCGCTTCGAATTCGAGCTGCAGGACCATCTGAACCCGGCCGAAGCCGAGACAACATTGCGCACGGTCATCGGCTGGAGGCGCTATGCCGAACCCTTCACCTATGACGATCGCCCGCGCAGCTTCGGGCTGCCGGTCTAAACAAGCCGGCGGTCGAGACGGTCGTCGGCGATGCCGGCCGGCTCCTGATGCGCCAGGACTTCGGCGGCGGGAAACCCGGCGCGGATTGCGCGCTCGACCCGGTCGGCGATCGCATGCCCGGCGGCGACGCTGAGATCGGGATCGAGTTCGAGATGGAACTCGATGAACTGGCGGTCGCCGGCGCTGCGCGTGCGCAGATCGTGCAGACCGCGCACATCCGCCTGGGCCGCGACGATCTCGGTGATGCGCCTTCGATCGGCATCCGGAAGTTCATGGTCGAGTACGATGGTGAACGCGGAGATCGCTACTGACGCGGCGTTAGCCAGGATGAAGACGGCCAAGGCGATGCCAAAGGCGGCGTCGAGGTTTTGCCATCCGGTCAGCCGGGTCAGCCCGAGTGAGGCGAGCACCGTCAGGCCGATGACGAGATCGACGCCGTGATGGGCCCGGCTCGCCGCGATTGCCGGCGAGTCGCCGCGGCGGAGCACATAGGTCTCGAAGCCGGCCATCGCCACGGTCAGGGCCAGGCAGACCAGGATCACGGCAAGCCCGGTATCGAGCTCGGTCAGAGGGTGCGGCACGAGAAGACGCTGTACCGCCTCGCCGCTCAGGGTCGCGGCGGCGCCGGTCAGAAGGACGGCCTGCAGCAGTGCTGCGAGCGACTCTGCCTTGCCGTGCCCGAAGCGATGGCCGCGGTCGGCCGGGCGCCTCGCATAGTGGATCGCTGCCAGGGTGGCGAATGCTCCAGCGAGGTCGACGGCTGCATCCGCGACAGCGGCCAGCAGGGCCACCGATCCGGTCAGCAGCCAGGCCGCAATCTTGGCGGCGAACATCGCCGCCGCAACGCCGAGACCGGCATAGCTCGCGGCGAGGTCGAGGATCCGAGACGGCGTCTCGGTCACGGCTCGATGATCACCTTCAGCGCCTGGGTCGAGGCCGCATGCCCGAAGGTCTCGTAGGCATCGAGAATCTGGTCGAGCGCAAAACGGTGGGTGATCAGCAGTTTGGGATCGAGTTTGTGGGACTGCACGGTCTTGAGCAACATCGGAGTCGTCGCGGTGTCGACGAGCCGGGTCGTGATCGTGATGTTGCGCGACCACAGGCTCTCCAGATGCAAATCCGCCTTGACGCCATGGACGCCGACATTGGCGATGACGCCGCCCGGTGCCACGATGTTTTCGCAGGCGATGAAGCTCGCCGGAACGCCAACCGCCTCGATGGCGGTATCGACGCCGCGACCGCCGGTGAGTTCGAAGACCGCCTCGACGGCATTGCCGGCTCCGGCATCGATCGTGGCGGTGGCGCCGAAGCGGCGGGCCACTGCGAGGCGATTGCCGTCGAGGTCGATCATGATGATTTGGGCGGGCGAATAGAATTGTGCGGTCAGCAGCGCTGCGAGCCCGATCGGGCCGGCGCCGACGATCGCCACGGTGCCGCCCGGCGCGACCTTGCCGTTCAGGACGCCGCATTCGAAGCCGGTCGGCAGGATGTCGCTCAACATCACCAGCGCCTCTTCGTCGGCGCCCTCGGGGATCGGGTAGAGGCTGGTATCGGCATGGGGGATGCGGACGAATTCGGCCTGGGTGCCGTCGATCTCGTTGCCGAGAATCCAGCCGCCCGTCATGCAGTGGGAATACATGCCGCGCCGGCAATATTCGCACCTTCCGCAGGACGAGATGCAGGAGATGAGGACGTGGTCGCCGGGGCGGAATATCGTGACGCCGAGGCCCACCTGCTCGACGATGCCGACGCCTTCGTGGCCGAGGATGCGGCCGGGGCTGCAGGTCGCGACGTCGCCCTTCAGAATGTGCAGATCCGTGCCGCAGATGGTCGTCTTGGTGATCTTCACGACGGCGTCGGTCGGCACCTGGATCTCTGGGATCGGCCGCTGTTCCAGCGCCTTGCGGCCCGGCCCCTGATATACGAGTGCCTTCATCGTCGCCTCCCGTGGTTCGAGGCGCCGGCATCGCGCTCGGGCCTCGGCTTTCTGATGGGCATGAATCGCGCGTTTGGGCGCGCCCGTCTTTGACGCAGGTCAAGGTGCCCGACGGCCTGCGCGGCTACCCAGATAACCGAATACACGGATCATCGTTCCGGCCGCCTCATTCGCGGGAGTTTTCTCATGTCTCGACTAGCTTTGGTTACTGGCGGCACGCGCGGCATCGGCCATGCCGTCAGCATCGCCCTGAAGGACGCCGGCTATCAGGTCGTGGCGACCTATGTCGGCCATGACGATCCGGCCCGGGCGCTGGTCCGCGAAACCGGCATTCGGATCGAGAAATTCGATGTCGGCGATTTCGCCGCCTGCGCGGATGCCGTGCTCGGCATCGAACGCGCCATCGGCCCGATCGATGTTCTGATCAACAACGCCGGCATCACCCGCGACGCTACTCTGCACAAAATGACCGAGTCGCAGTGGCACGAGGTGATCACGACCAACCTCACTTCCTGCTTCAACATGTGCCACGCGGTCATCGGCGGGATGCGCGAGCGGGGTTTCGGCCGGATCGTCAATGTCGCCTCGATCAACGGCCAGGCCGGCCAGTTCGGCCAGACCAATTACGCCGCGGCCAAGGCCGGCATATTGGGCTTCACCAAGGCGCTGGCGCTCGAATCGGCCGCCAAGGGCATCACCGTCAACGCCATCGCCCCCGGCTACGTCGCGACCGACATGGTCAAGGCCGTGCCGGCGGAGGTGCTGGCGAAGATCGTAGCTCATATCCCGGTCGGCCGCCTGGCCGAACCCGAGGAGATCGCGCGCGCCGTCCTGTTCCTGATCGCCGATGAAACCCGCTTCATGACCGGCGCCACGCTCACGATCAATGGCGGGCAATACATGATTTGAGCGCCGGCGGTTCGTTCGGCCCTCGAACTGGTCCAGGACCAGAGGGCGAACCGAATGCTTCATGATGCCTCTTTCCTTGACCGATTGGTGCGTCGAGCCTGCGCCTTCAGCTGATCGATCTGCCCATCGGGCAAGATGACTTGCCACGGCATTCCCTTGGCGATTTGGCGGCCGGTCAAGCGTCCCTTCGCCAGCCAATCGAACACCGTCTGGGGCGTGATCGCGAGGACCTCGGCGGCACCCTGGACCGAATATGTGCCGTCCGGCCAGCGCGGCGGGTTTGGCGAAGTTCCATTGATCTTGACCGTCGGAATTCCCCATTGCTTGCGCAAAACGTGAATCTCGCCGCCGCTGAACGGTCGGCCCCGCGCCGATAGGAACCCTTCGGTGTTGAGCGTCGTGGCGATCTCACTGTCGATACGATCGGCCGCATTGAGGGCGCGAACGCGCGCTTGGAGGCGATCGAGGTCGGCATAGTCCGAGTAGGTCCTGACGGTGCGCTGGATCTGATGCTCGCTGATCGCGCCGGTTTGCCAGATGATCTTAATCCAGACGCGCCCGTGGTTGCGGCGCTGGTCGAGAACGACCTCCTTGAGGAGGAGGCGCAAGATCTGTTTGCGTTCGGCAGCCTTCGTTGTCGGCGCCTTCCACAGATCAGGCAGGTTCTGGCCAAGGGAAAGAAGTTCGGCGCGAGCGGCTTCGGTAAGCGAGATGGGCAGCTCGCCGGCGCCAGGCCTCGTATTCCGCCTCGACACGTTCGACCTGCCGAAGCTTTTCCTCCCAACTGCTCTCCAGCGAGCGGGCCACGAGCCGGTTCTCCGGCTCGACCTCGTCGAACTGCCGTCGCGCCCGCTCGGCTTCATAGCGAGCGCGCTCGCGCTTGAGCGTCCATTGCCGCTCGAGCAGCCGGGATTCTTCCTCCAGCTCGTTCAGCGCAGCGATCGCCACGGTGATCTGATCGGGAGCGAGCGCCGCAAGAGCCAGCCGCTCCACCTCCGCATCGACAGCAAGGGCCCGGACTTCCTGGCAACGTGGCACCGCGTGATCGTAGTGGTCAGCGGTGCATTGATAGACCGGAGAATCACCATGGGGTCCGGAATAGCGCAAGCCCATGTGCCGCCCACATCGGCCGCATATGACGATACCTTGCAGGAGGGCCCTGCCTTTGCGCGGCGTGCCGCGATGGCCTGCATTGTACCGGCTGACATTGTCTGCGAGCCGCTGCTGGTTCGCCATGAACTCCTCCCGACCGATGTAGCCAGGATAAGCGCCCTTCAGGCAGACCGGCCAATCTTGCAGCGGCACAGCCACGGTCTTGGCAGATCGGGAGCCGGGGCGGCGTCCGATCGGATTTTGCCGCCTGCGCCCATAGACATACGCTCCAGCATAGGCGGGGTTCTTCAGGATTTGCAGAACGCGCGCGCTGTCGGCCGGTCGCCAGACAACGTCGTGTGGCGCCGGTCCCCGCAGCGGCCGCACCGGCAGCCGCAAGCCCGCCTGCCGAAGATGCTTCATCACCGCTTTGGCGCTTCGAAGGTCTTCGAACTTGGCGAACAGGAATCTCAGCCGAGCCTGCACTTCTTCGTCGGGATTGAGGATTACCTGCCGATCACGACCATAGGCAAGACCGGCAGGTAACGGCAGCCTCAACTCGCCCCGCGCCGCCTTCTGGCGTTCTCCCTGATGAAGGCGCAGCTTGATCTGGTGCAACTCCGCCTCGCTCATGATGCCCGACAAGCCGAGCAGGAGCCGATCGTGATAGGTGCACGGGTCGTAGAGGCGTTCGCCGTCGGCGATGAGCACGCCGAAGAGCGAGCACAGCTCCAGGAGCTGATGCCAGTCCCGATTGTTCCGGGCCAGGCGGGACGCATCCAAGCTCAGCACCAGGCCTGCGTTGCCCAGCCCGATCTCGGCGATCAGCCGCTGAAACCCATATCGGCCATCGCTGGATGTTCCGGACTTGCCGAGATCATCATCGATGACCTCGATCCGATCCCGCGGCCAGCCGAACATGACCGCACGATCCACCAGCCGGTATTGCAGCTCGGTGCTCGCCTGATGCTGGCGGACTTGCCCGGCCGTCGATTGGCGCACGTATATGTAAGCGAGCTTCGCACGGTGCGCCGTTGTGATCCGGTCCTCCGTGCCGGTCAGCGTGTTCAGCATGATCCCCCTCGTGCA